>Ga0308407_1000070_pt1 | contig 87814 bp, 72 predicted proteins | sample HotsprSampleMSe2_FD_203476 | JGI IMG/M metagenome (GOLD analysis project Ga0308407, IMG submission 203476) | Hot spring phototrophic mat microbial communities from Mushroom Spring, Yellowstone National Park, Wyoming, United States - 20060911_MSe2 ...
AATCCTCAAAAGTAATTTTGGGGTGGAGTACGAAGATGAAAATTTACCTCTCTTAAACTTGTTTTATAAGTAATTGTAAAATAGTAACTTATTAAATTTTATACAGATGAAAAAGATAAGTTTAAATTTAATTTTAGTAGTTTTTATTAAATTGTATCTGTTTTCTCAAAATACTATCGACATTTCAAAATGGATTGCTTATAAAATGTATCTTTCTGGAATAAATGACTTAAAAACTGTAGATTATGTTACTAAAACAATTGAAAAACAGCAACTTGCAAAAATTTGTGCTTATGATTTAACCAAACAAGAAGGATATGTTATCGTCGATAACACTTATTTAATTGGTGAAATAAAAAAATACATCGACAATTTCATGTTAAATGTTAAGTTCGAAAATTACGAACAATTGGAATTAACAAAAGATTTGCTTTTATACATATATTATCTTAGAGGAAATGTATCGCCTTCCGAAGAATCAAAACAATTACCTCAGTTTATTCAGTTTGGACCTTTTACTCAATTTTCGAACGATTTATACAAAATTATTAAAGAATATTGGATTGAAAAACATCCCGATGCTTATAAAAATTTGATAAATACAAAAATAGAATTAACTCCAGAAGAAAAACAAGAGTTAATTAAAAAAACAAGTAAATAAAACTAATGACTATGAGAAATATAGTATTGATAGTAGCATTAATTCTTTTAATAAAAACAAATTTATATTCTCAATGTAGCAATTGCAATTCTAATAATCCGACTGGTACTCAGTCAATTGCATCGGGCCAGTCGGTAACAGTTAGCACTTGTGTTTATGGTGGTCAGTATTCTTATTATAATGTTGTTGCAGGAGTAACATATACGTGGCAAACCTGTGGTGATACTGATTTTGATACTCAGTTAACACTATTTCAGGGTTCTACTTGTGGCGGAGGAACTGTTTTAGCCTATAATGACGATAATTGCGGATTACAATCTACAATAACATGGACAGCGACTTTTACAGGTACAGTAACTTTATTATTAAGTAAATATAATTGTCAAAATCAATCTACATGTATGACTTTGCAATGGATCGCAACTGGAGGTAGTGGTGGTGGAGGAGGAGGTGGTGGTGGCCAAGATTGTGCCCATGCCGACCCATTTTGTACAGGAACTACTTATAATTTCCCTTTACAAGTAAACAACGGAAGTGCAGAAAGTGGACCTAATTACGGCTGTTTATGTACTCAACCAAATCCAGTGTGGTATTATCTAAGAATAGGAACATCTGGCTCACTGAATCTTAAAATTTCTAGTACATGTGGAGATATAGATTACGCAGCTTGGGGACCTTTTCCAACTTTAACTTGTTCACCATCGGATTTAACCAGCACAGTAACAGGTTGCGGTGGAAATCTTAATGCTCCTGCTGGAAATATGGTAGATTGTGCTTATAGTACAGCTTCAACAGAATATCTCGATATTCCCTATGCAACAGCTGGAACATATTATATGGTAGTTATTACAAATTATGCAAACTGCGTTGGAAATGCTATTTTTTCTCAAACAGGTGGTACAGGATCTACCGATTGTAGTATTGTAACATGTGACATTACTAACATGACTGTTACTCCTTCTGCTTGCAATCCATCTACTAATACTTATTCTATAACTGGAACTATTACTTTTACAGGTCAACCAACAACTGGGACTTTAACTATAACAGATAATGCCGGACAAAGTCAAACATTTAATGCACCTTTTACAAGTCCAATTAATTATACAATAACAGGAATTACTGCTAATGGTTCACCTCATACAGTTACCGCACAATTTAGTAATGCTCCTTCATGTAACTTCACGGTTAATTATACTGCACCGGCTGCCTGTAATACTTGTACAGCAAATGCGGGTCCAGATGTTAGTGTTTGTGGTTTAACAACAAATTTAGCAGCTGTTATACAACCAGGAAATCAAACTTATCAATGGTCGCCTACTAGTGGAATAACATTTGCAAATTTAACATCGCCTACTACATCAATAACTGCTACGTCACCGGGGACTTATAATTTAACATGGAATGTTACAATGACAAGTGGTGTTACTTGTAGTGATCAAGTTGCTGTAACTTTTACAAATCCACAAGCTGGTTTTACTTACAATGGTAATCAATGTGTAACTGGAAATAGTTATAATTTTACAAATACAGGTTCTACAGGTTCTGGAGTAACTTATTCATGGTCATTTCCTGGAGCGACACCTTCAAGTTCAACAGCACAAAACCCAAGTGGTATAACTTGGAGCTCTCCGGGCACTTATACTGTTACTCAAACAGTTACACAAGGATCATGTTCTGCTACTTATTCGCAAATTGTAACAGTTTATCCTAATCCTACTGTTAATATTACCCAAAATAATGTAACCTGTTATGGGGCATGCAACGGAAGTGCTGTTGCAACTGGAAGTGGTGGAAGTGGGTCATATACTTACCAATGGAGCACTGGTTCAACAAGTCAAACTATTTCCTCTTTGTGCCCAGGAACTTATACTGTTACTGTAAGAGATGCATATAATTGTAGTTCTACTGCTTCTGTAAATATAACGCAACCTGCTGCATTAACTTTAACTACAACACGTACAAATCCAACATGTAATGGTTTATGTAATGGAACAGCAAATGTTAGTGTAAGTGGAGGTATTGGTCCGTTTTCTTATTTATGGAGCAATGGAGCTACAACAGCAAATATTAGTGGTTTATGTGCTGGAACATATACTGTAACAGTTACCGACCAAGCTTCACCAGGTTGTACTCAAACCGCGAATGTTGTTTTAACAGATCCACCTGCCATGGTACTTTCAACTTCTAAGACTGACGCTACTTGTGGTATGAATAATGGATCAGCTACTGTTACAGTTGTTTCTGGTGGTACGCCTAATTATAATTATAGTTGGTCAAATGGCTCAGTAACAAATAATAGCCCTTCAAATACAAATACTATTTCTAGTATAGGTGCTGGTTCTTATTCTGTTACTGTAACAAGTTCAAATGGTTGTACTATGACTGCTACAGTAAATGTTGGTAGCTCAGGAGCTCCTACATTAACTGTTACATCAACTACTAATCCTACTTGTTATGGTGTATGTAATGGAACAGCTACTGTAACTATAGGAGGTACTCTAAATCCTCCATTTAATTATGTATGGTCGAATGGTTATTCAGTAATGGGCACGTCAGCTACAACAAATACGAATACTGCTTTGTGTTCTGGAACGACTTCGGTTACTGTGACAGATAATTTAGGCTGTCAGGCTGTTAATAATGTTAGTTTAACATCTCCACCTGCTTTAAATGTATCTACAAGTAGTGTTAATGCTTTTTGTAATCAAAGCAATGGTAGTGCTACAGCAAATCCGACTGGCGGAACTTCTCCTTATTCATATTTGTGGAGTCCTTCGGCAGGGAGTCAGACTACACAAACAGCTAATAATTTAGCACCAGGAACTTATAGTGTTACTGTTACCGATGCCAATGGTTGTTATCAGAATGCAACCGTTGTTGTTGGGAACAATCCTGGTGTAACGGCATCTATTTCCTCGCAGACAAATGTTAGTTGTTTTGGTGGTAATAATGGTTCTGCAACAGCTACTGGAACAGGCGGAAATTTACCATATACTTATCAATGGCCTGCTAGTGCAGGAAATCAAACAACAGCAACTGCAACAAATTTATCAGCAGGAACATATACAGTTACTGTTAGAGATGCTAATAATTGTACTTCTACTGCTACCGTTACTATTACTCAACCATCGGCGGTTACTGCTTCTATATCATCATTTACAAATGCTCTTTGTAATGGAGCTTGTAATGGAACTGCTACTGCAATGGGTTCTGGTGGAACGCCTCCATATACTTATACATGGTCAAACACTCAAACAGCTCAAACAGCTACAGGATTATGTAACGGAACTTATTATGTTACAGTGAGAGATGCAAATAATTGTACTGCTGTTACTAATGTTACAATAACTCAACCTACATTATTATCTGCTACAGCAAGTTCTACAAGTGCTTATTGTAATCAAAGTAATGGTTCTGCAACTGTTTCAGCTAATGGTGGAACACCTCCTTATAGTTATATGTGGAATAGTGGGCAGAGTAGTCAGACTATAACTAATCAACCGCCAGGAAATTATACAGTTACTGTTACTGATGCCAATGGCTGTACTGCTGTTGCAAATACAGTTATTGGAAATGTAGCAGGTGGCACAGCAAGTATATCTTCCATTACATATACTTCTTGTAATGGAGTATGCGATGGATCTGCAACAGTTTCAATGGCAGGAGGAACACCGCCGTATACTTACTTGTGGTCGAATGGGGCAAATACTCCCACAATTAATGGTTTATGTGAAAATATCTATACAGTTACAGTTACAGATGCAGGAGGATGCACTGCAACTGCCGTTGCAGATGTAAAATCACCAAATCCTTTATTACTTTCTATTGATGTAAATGATGTATTTTGCTTTAATCAGTGCACAGGTCAAATTTCTGTAACGCCTTCAGGTGGAACTTCACCATATACTTACTTATGGAGCAATAATTCATTCCAACCAACAATTAGTAACTTGTGCAGTGGTGTATATTCTGTTACAGTAACCGATAGTCATAATTGTACAGCAACAGGTAGTGGTACAATTAGCAGTATTCCACCAATTACTTTATCTGCAAATGTAACAAATGCAAATTGTAATCAATCAAATGGTTCTATTGATTTATTTATAAGTGGTGGGGCTCTACCATTTACATTTAACTGGTCGAATGGTAATAATACAGAAGATTTGATAAATGTACAAGCAGGCGTTTATAATGTTACTGTAACTGATATAAAAGGATGTAGTGCTACAGGATCATATACTGTAACCAACGTTTCAGGACCTACAGCAAGTATAAGTTCATTTTCACATGTAACATGTTATGACGCTTGCAATGGCATTGCAACAGGATTAGCAAGTAACGGTACACCTCCATACATATATTCGTGGAGTAATGGACAAAATTCTCAAACTACAACAAATCTATGTCCTGGAACCTATGTGTTTAGTGTAACTGATGCAGCAGGTTGCGTTGCTACAGCTAATGTTACTATAACTCAACCTCCAGTGTTACAAGTTCAAAGTATTACTAGCATAAATCCAAGCTGTAATGGTTCATGTAATGGTAGTGCAAGTATTGTTGTAGTAGGTGGTACTCCACCATATAATTATTTGTGGACAGGAGGTGTACCATTTGGAGGATTAAATCCCAATAGTCCAACAACAACAGGATTATGTAATGGTATGTTAACAGTAACTGTTACAGATGCAAATGGTTGTACAATATTAGCATCGACTGGTGTTGTTGAACCATCTCTGTTATCATTAATATCTTTTTCAACACCAGTATTGTGTGCTGGACAGAATACAGGTTCAGCAGGTGTAAGTGCTAATGGAGGAACTCCACCTTACACTTATCAATGGTCTGCTAATACTGGCGGACAAACTACTGCTGTGGCAACTAATTTAGGTGCAGGTACATATACTGTTACTGTTACTGATTCAAGAGGCTGTACAGAAAGTATTTCGGTAAATGTAACAAGCCCACAACCTTTAGTATTTAGCAATATTACATCAACAGATATACCGTGTTATATGCAAAATAATGGTACAATCTCTGTTAATGTTAGTGGTGGGACTCCTCCATATTCATATAATTGGACTAATTCAATAGGTACTTTTAGCTCAACTAATCAAAACATTGGTAATTTACCTGCTGAAACATATTTCTTAACTGTGACTGATGCAAACGGATGCTTTATTACAACAAATGTTGTTATAAATCAACCTCCATTATTGCAGTTAAATCTTCAAAAAACAGATGAGACTTGTTATCAGTTTTGCAATGGAACAATACAAGCAAATGTGTGGGGAGGTCAGAATCCATATAGCTATTTATGGAGTAATGGTCAAACGAGTCAATCCATTCAAAATTTATGTCCGGGCAATTATAGTGTAACAGTAACAGATAATAACGGATGTACTATTAGTTCAAATATTAATGTTATCGGGCCACCTCTTTTACAAATAGATGTAGTAAATGTTGTTCCAGCGACATGTGGTCAATCGAATGGTGAAGCCTTAATAAGTTTTCAAGGTGGAACAACGGGTTATACAATTCAGTGGTCAACTGGTGGAACAACTGTTCATGAAACGAATATGCCTGCAGGTAATCATACAGTTACCGTGATAGACCAAAACGGTTGTATTGCTACTCAAGTAGTTTCAATACAAAATTTGCAAGGACCTAGTATAACATCTATTACACCTTCTCATGTTACGTGTTATGGTAGTCATAATGGCGTTGCTATAGTAACCTATACGCCATCTAATCCGCCTGCTCCTCCTTATATTACTACGTGGAGTAATGGAATGCATGGAGATACTATTACAGGTTTAAGTGGAGGTATATATTATGTTACCGTTGAAGATGCAAATGGATGTATGAGTGTAGGAAGTGTTATTATTCAAGAACCTACCGTTTTAACATCAGTTATTTCAGGAGTAACTCATAATCATTGTTATGGACAGTGTATTGGTACAGCAAGCGTCTTAGCAGGTGGAGGAACACCTCCATATACATATAATTGGTTGGGTATCGGTCAATCAGGTTCGAGTGCTACTAATTTGTGTGCCGGGACATATAATGTTGTTGTAGTTGATGCTAATGGTTGTACAAGTACAAATACTGTAGTAATAAATCAACCATCTGAATTAAATATTCAGGCAACTGTTCAGGACGCTTTATGTTATAATAGTGCTACCGGTAATATTTCTATAAATGTTTCAGGCGGAACTCCTGTTTATCAATATAATTGGCAAGCTCCTGTAAATAGTACAAATTCTGTTGCAGCAAATCTCCCCGCAGGAAACTATACCGTTATTGTAACAGATAGTTGGAACTGTACACAATCAGCAACTTTTACAGTAAACCAACCCTTACCTTTACAAGCTTATGTTACGGCAAATTCAGCACATTGTGGATTAAACAATGGTTCTGCTGTAATAGATTCAATTGTAGGAGGAACTCCTGCATATTCAGTATTATGGTCGCCTGGAAATATGACAAATTATCAGGTTTCAAATTTAGCTAGTGGAATATATCAACTTATTGTAACTGATGCTAATAATTGTACGCTTGTACAACAAGTTCCAATTGGTCAAGTTTTAGGTCCTGAACAAATAAATATTAACAAAACAAATGCAACATGTTATGGGTATTATGATGGTTCTGCAATTGCAAACGTTATAGGAGGTTTACCTCCATATCAGTATTTATGGAATAACGGACAAACAACACAAACAGCAATTAATTTAGGGGCAGGTATTTATACAGTAACAGTAACCGATCAAAATGGATGTACAAGAGTTAGCTCTGTCCAAATTACAGAACCTAATCCTGTAATTCCAATAGCTAATGGTTCTGACACTATTTGTATGGGTAATTTTTCTATTAACATTACAGCAAATGCTATAGGAGGCACGCCACCATATACTTTTATGTGGTCAGGTCCTGGCATTACAAATCCTTCTTCTCAAGTTCAATTAGTTTCGCCAGATAGTACAACAAATTATTTTGTAAACGTTTACGATGCAAATGGTTGTGCATCAGCAAATCCAGCTAGCATTACTGTATATGTATATCCTCCTGTTACGGCAAGTGTTTCAAATGATGTAATTATATGTAAAGGAACAGAACATGCAATTTATGTCAATGCTAGTGGAGGAAAACCTCCTTATACTTATGTTTGGAATAATGGAATAGGTAATCCTAATATAGTATCTCCTAATAGCACATACACATATATTGTCAGTGTTTATGATGCATGTGGATCAGTGCCTGCAGTTGATTCTATGACTATAACTGTAAAAGAAGTTCCTATTATTATTCGTAATCCTCAATATCAAAAAGGCTGTGTTCCATTAGAAGCGTATTTTGATTGTCTTTTAGATCCTTCATCGTATCCTGTAACTTATTTATGGAATTTTGGGGATCCTTCTTCTGGTATGTTAAATTTATCAAATGATAGCACAGCAACTCATATTTACAATATTCCGGGTAATTATAGTGTTACTCTAACAATAACATCTTCTTTTGGTTGTCAAACAATAGTTACATACAACAATATTGTTAAAGTTTCTCCATATCCGCAAGTAAGTTTCACATATTCACCTACAAGTAATATTACACCTGTAAACGGTGATGTATGGTTTTCGGCACAATCCGATCCAAACAACTTACTTATATGGTATTTTGGTGACGGTACATCTGCTTCAGGAATTACTAATCCTATGCATACGTATAATCAAGCTGGAGTTTATACTGTTATGCTAATTGCTAGAAATATTGATGGATGCGTTGATACAGCTATTCACATTCTAAATGTAAACGATTACTTTACGTTATGGGCACCATCTGCTTTTTCTCCTGGTAGCGGAAAAGCTAATGGTTTTTGGTATCCACGTGGCTTGGGAATAGACTCAAGCGACTACTATTTAGCTATTTATGATAGGTGGGGACAGATTATTTTCGAAACTCGTAATATGCCAAAAGGAACAAATTTAACTCCAAGCGAAGTTATAACACAAACAATGATGAATAATAATTGGGAACCAGGTGGTTGGAATGGAGGATATCAAAACGATATAACAAGATTAGTACCAACTGGATCTTATATTTGGTATGTAAGAGTTAAAGAAAAAGATACAGGTTATATACACGAAAAGAAAGGTATAGTAACAGTATTACGCTAATAAATTAGGGTAAATTATGCCCTAATTTATTCTTTTTTGTTGTAAGGTATTTTATATTAAATGGGTTAGGTGGAATAACGATAGGTACATTTTCAACTATTTGAAGTCCAAATCCTTCAAGTCCGGTTAGTTTTCGTGGATTATTTGTGATTAATCTTATTTTTTTTACTCCTATATCTCTTAAAATTTGGGCTCCTATACCATAATCTCTTTCATCGGCTTTAAATCCTAAATGTAAATTAGCTTCTACAGTATCTAATCCTTCTTCTTGAAGTTTGTAAGCTTCAATTTTATGAAATAAACCAATTCCTCTCCCTTCCTGATTTAAATAAACAATGACGCCCTTGCCTTCTTTCTCTATCATTTCCATCGCTTTATGTAGTTGGGAACCGCAATCACAGCGTAAACTTCCAAAAATATCACCAGTAACACAAGAAGAATGGACTCTAACCAAAGTAGGTTCTTCTGAATTTATTTCACCTTTAATAAGTGCAACGTGCTCCAGTCCGTTAGATATTTGAATAAAAGGAATTAAGCTAAAAGTTCCATATTCTGTTGGTAAATTTACTTTTTCGCCTCTTTTAATTAAACTTTCGTGAGCAAGTCTATATTTAATAAGATCGACAATTGTAATTATTTTCATATTGAACTTTTTGGCAATTTCCATAAGCTCTGGAACTCTTGCCATACTTCCATCTTCACTCATTATTTCAATTAAAGCTCCCCCTTCTCTCAAACCTGCAAGTCGAGTAAGATCTACTGCTGCCTCTGTATGTCCAGCCCTACGCAATACACCTTTATCTTTAGCTTTTAGTGGAAAAATATGTCCAGGTCGTGCAAGGTCTTCTTTTTTTGTATTAGGATCAACTAATGCTCTAATAGTTTTTGCTCTATCTTCGGCAGAGATTCCGGTAGTACAACCGTGCCCAATCAAATCAACTGAAACAGTAAAAGCTGTTTCGTGTAAAGAAGTATTGTTTGATACCATCAGCGTTAAATCGAGTTCTTCACAACGTTTTTCAGTTAAAGCAACACATAAAAGCCCACGACCATATTTAGTCATAAAATTGACTATTGTAGGTGTAATTTTTTCTGCAGCAACAATAAAATCGCCTTCGTTTTCGCGATCTTCGTCATCAACAACTATTATCATTTTTCCCTGACGAATATCTTCGATAGCTTCTTCAATTGAATTAAACCTAAACTCTGAATTTTCCATAAAATGTATTTGATGCAAAATTATTTAATTTACTGTGTTAATTTTATGATATTTATCGTGTTATGACTTTGCTTTTTCAATAAATTTAACAGTATTCTGCACAATAGTACTTATATCGAAATGTTGCTTTACAAAATCTCTTGCCTTACAACCTATTTTTTCAAATAAATATTTGTTTTCTATTAAAATCTGAACTGAATTATAAAATTGTTCATCAGTATCGGCTATCATAATATTATGATTATGCTCAACAGCTATACCTTCTGCTCCAATAGAAGTAGTTACAATTGTTTTCCCCATTGCCATTCCTTCTATAATTTTAATTCTAATTCCACTACCTGAAAACAATGGAACAACCATTATAGCTCTTTTTTTCATAAAATCTTTAGCATCGTCTATTTCACCATAAAATTTTACATTTGGATATTCTTCAACTTTTTTTTTCAACCATTCGGGGGCATTTCTTCCAGCTATTTCAAAACAAATATCAGGGTATTTAATTGTTAGCTTAAACCATACTGTTCTTAAAAACCATAATAAACCTTCTTGATTAGGAAGCCAGTCGAGTGCACCAACAAAAAATATAGACGGATATTTTATGTAAGCTCTATCGTCGTTGTAATTTTTTAATGGAATTCCTGCTTTTGATACATAAGTAAGTTTTTTGCATCCCAACATTTTTAAAGAAAATTCATCTCGTTCTGTAAGTGTAAGAACTAAATCTACTTTATTGATATATTTTTTCTCGAATTTTTCTAATCTTTTTGCTAATGTAGATAAATATAACTTGCTTATTATATTTTCCTTATTCACAGCCATTCGTTGCCATATTTCGTTTTCTATATTGTGAGCTCGATAAACCATAAAGGCTTTTGATTTTTCTTTAATTATGTCAATATAATGCATTACATATAATCCGTCGAACAAAACTATATCGTAATAATTGCGTTCTAATTCGTTACATATTGCATTTTCAAATTCTTTAGAATAAAACCTTACTTGATGATATGGTTTTGATGAAAAAATAAAGTTTATTATTAAAGGTATAGTTTTAACAGAAGCATCTACATAAACAGCTGTAATGTTTAAAATATTTCTAATATTTTCTGGAACTTGTTCTATTGGGAAAAAATGTTTTTTTGTGTTCATACACAGCAATTTAACTTTATGCCCTTGTAAAGCAAGTTCCATAGAAAAATTTAAAACTGCTATAGCGCCACCGTCTTTGGGCGGATAAGGCATTTTGTTGTGTAGTATTAAAATATTCACTTTTTATTTCTTTTAAATTTATTTATCAAATTATATAAATACGTAATAAAATTTTGTAATGGAACAAGGTTAGAATCGGTCATAGCTTTATAAGTCAATAATATACCTAATGGGAATAGAACTGCTGACGACAACCATACACCTTGCCACGCAGGTAATACTAATTCTTTAGCAAATTTTTCGCCCGATAAAGAAATTATATAATATAAAATAAACAAAAGAACTGAAATAACAACAGGTGTTCCAAATCCACCACGACGAATAATAGCACCTAAAGGAGCACCAATAAAAAAGAAAACTATACAAGCAAATGCAAGTGTAAACTTTTGATGCAGTTCAATTTGATGACGGGCTATCCAAGTTCTTTTAGATTCATCTTCTTCTTGGCTAATTTGCACATAAGATTGTTGATTTCTCGCATTTATTAGTGCCATACTCAGTATTTCTTCCCATTCATTTTTTGAAAAACGTTTTAATATATCATTAAACTTAATAACTACAGTATCTATTTGTTTTAGAGAATCGTAAACGTATGCTTTAAAAAATGCAGATTGGCTTACTGAATTAATATAATTGTTTTTAAATTCTAAATGCTTTTCTTGCAACGAATCAATTGTTTGTTTTAATTGAGTAATATTTAACATTCTATAATGTTCTTTAAACAAACTTTCGTCGGACCTACTAAAAGTAAAACCAGAAAGAGCTATTTTTAATTTTTGTTCATCGAATTTTTGATACTGGTGTAAAAAATTTTTATTCCAATTATTACCTTCTTCAATAATTTCTTCATATTTTTTTCCGTGATATAATTCTACAAACAAATAATCTTTATTTGGCGATAAAGCTAAAATTCCAGAATCTGCTATCAACACGCTTGTATTTCCCTTTCTGTCGGTATGATCATATATCATTATATTATAAAACATTTTATTGTTGTGACTTTTACTTTTAACTCGAATAATATAATCGTCAATACCATTGTAAAAAATTCCTGGTTTAATAATTATTTCGGGGCGTTGACTTCGCACATCAAACAATAATGAATAAAATTTCAGATTAGCAACAGGTAATACATAATTAGAAAACAAAAAGGCAAAAACACTTAATATTGCAATGAAAATTATTAACGGATACATTATTCTGTATAAAGAAATTCCTGAAGCCTTTAAAGCTGTAAGCTCGAAGTATTCGCCCAAATTTCCAAATGTCATAATGGAAGATAAAAGAATTGCTAATGGCAAAGCCATAGGAATAAAATTTATTGATGCATAAGCAAACAATTCCATCATTATATGCCACTCTATTCCTTTCCCAACAAATTCATCAACATATTTCCATATAAATTGCATTAACAGTACAAATACAGTGATAAAAAATGTAAAAATAAAAGGCCCTATGTAAGACTTTATCATAAAAATATGTAGCCTTTTTATTTTTATCATAAAAAATTATTGACAAAGGTCAAGAAAAAAAATTAAACCAGCAACATATATTATATATTTACTTTTCGTTTTACCTTTTCCCATGCTGCAGGTTGACTCTTAGAAATGTATTTTACCAAACCTGCATACTGTGCATAATTCATTAGAACAATGTAATACGGAATATAAAGCAATTTAGGTAAATTTTTTATCAATAAATTCAGAACAACAATTAAATAAAAAAATACCTGTAATATTAATAGAATAATAAAAATATTTTGAATATCTTGTTTTGTAACCAAATAAATATTTAGAATAAAAATCATTGGCAATAATATTGGTACCAAAAGCCATCGTATTACTTTATGAGATAAATATTGAAAACTTAATCGGAAATGTTTTAAAAAGTTTAACCAATGCAAATAACGAAATAGCGCTTGAAAAGCACCTGCAGCAATGCGTATTTTACGTTTTAGTTCTTCTTTCTCATTTGCCGAAGGCTCTTCTTCTGCATAAGCATCGGGGGCATAGGCAATTATATATCCATTATGTGCAATTTCCATAGATAAAACAAAGTCGTCAACTATGGTATCTAAAGGCAATGGTTTGACTAACGATTTTTTGATAGCAAATAATTCTCCAACAGCTCCAACAGATGAATAAAATTGAGCATTTTGTTTTTTTAGCCACGATTCGTATTTCCAATATAAACTCTCGCCCGAACCTGCTAATTCATTATTTTTGAAAACGCGTTTCTCACCGGCAACAACACCAACTTTTTCATTTTTAAACCATTTCACTATATTAACTAAAGCATCTTTATTTAACATTGTGTTTGCATCGCAAAAAATAATAATTTCTGTTTGCGATAATTCAATAGCTCTATTAATAGCTGCTGCCTTACCTAAACGCTCGCTTTGATGCCAAACTTGGACATCTGGATAATTTTTCGATAAATAAATATTACTTCCATCATCAGAACCATCAGTTATCCATGCTATATTTAATTTTTCTTTTGGATAAACGAGTTGATAAGAATTCTGCATTTTTTTATCTATTATATACATTTCGTTGTATGCCGGTATTACCAAAGTAACAAAAGGGCATTCTTCAAAATCAATTGTTAGCAAATCGGAGCTTCTTTTTAGATTATTTATTAACCATAATATTAAACCATATCCTATATATGAATAAAAAATTAAAAATAGTAATATGAAAAACAGTGAAATCAATTGAAAACAATAATTTGCAAAATTAGAATAAAAAAATTAAAAGTCCATTAGTAAGGATCAACATCTATTGTCCAGTATATTTTTTTTAATTCTGGTTTGTTAAAAAAATTATAAATAACAGAATATAATCTGTCTCTATTGGTTAAATTATTATAAATAGGTTGAAGTTTTAGCCATATATCTATTAAATAATTATTTTTAATTTTTGAGATTACAGGATACTGAGGTCCTAATACACTTAAATTTTTTTCTTTTTTTAAAATTTCGGCTAATGAATTAGCAATTTTATTCAACAACAATTTATTTTTATGCTTTAGTTGAATTTTTATAAGTCTTACAAAAGGTGGATAGTTAAATCGTTTTCTTTCGCTAAGTTGCCATTGTACAAAACCTTTGTAATCATAATTTTTTAAAAATTTTAGCACTGGTTGATTTAATTGCGAAGTTTGTATTATTACTTTACCTTGTTTTTCTCGTCTTCCTGCTCTACCTGCCACTTGTGTAAATAACTGAAAACTTCTTTCGTTTGTGCGAAAATCGGGATAGTTAAGCATTGAATCTGCATCAACAATTCCAATAATTTCAACATGCTCAAAATCGAGTCCTTTAGTTACCATTTGTGTTCCAACAAGTATATTTATTTCGTTTTTTTCAATCATATCAAATAAATTATCTAGTTTGTTTTGTGTTCTTGTAGTATCCAAATCCATACGTGCAATTTTTACATCTGGTATAAGTAAAGATAAATCTTCTTCTATTCTTTCCGTTCCTATCCCTCTAACTTTTAATTCGGGCATACCACAATCGCTACAATTTGAAAGAATTGGTATAGAAAAACCACAATAATGACATATTAACTTTTGAAGCGATTTATGATAAGTTAGCTTAACATCGCATTTATAACATCCCGGTATCCATCCGCATGCTTCACATTCTATATATGGTGAGTATCCCCTTCTGTTTTGAAAAATTATGCTCTGTTTTTTTTGTTCGTAATTTAATTTTAATTGTCTAATGAAATCATAAGAGTAATAATCTAAATAAACACGTTTTTTTTTACGCTCATCTCGCAGATCAATATATTCAATTTCTGGCAACTTTATATCATTATAACGTATTGTAAGCTCTACAAGGCCATATTTACCAATTAAAGCATTGTAATAACTCTCTATAGAAGGTGTTGCAGAACCAAGAATAACTTTTGCTTTAAAAAGTCTTGCCAAAACAATAGCTACATCCCTTGCATGAAAAAAAGGTTCGGATTGATGCTGCTTATATGTTGTTTCGTGTTCTTCATCAACAATAATAAGCCCTAAATTTGTAAATGGTAAAAACAAAGCAGACCTAACTCCTACAACAACAATTGATTTTTCACGATTGTTTAATATGTTTAAATATAATTCTGTACGCTCGTTTTCGTTAAATTTACTATGAAACACAACAATTTTTTCGCCTAATGCCAACTTTAAACGCTTTACAATATGTGATGTAAGAGCTATTTCAGGCAATAAAAATAATACTTGTTTATTTTGTCTTAAAGTTTCTTCAATAATTTTTATGTATATTTCTGTTTTGCCACTTGACGTTACTCCATGCAAAAGAACCACTTGCTTAGTAGTAAGAATATTTTGAATTTTTTCTTTAGCTAAATTTTGTTCAGAAGTTAATTCTATTTTATGTGTTTTAACAACTTCGTTGTCTTCAACAATTCTATTTTCCTGTAAATGAATAATTTTTAATATTCCTTTTTTTATTAAACTTTTAAGTGCTTGTCCACTTTTATCTTTCGATTTTTTTAATAATTCACTTTTCTTTATAGGTTTAACGTTTTGCCATTTTCCATTATTTAATGAGAAAAAAGCTAACAATACATCGCTCTGTTTCGGTGCTTTTTCTAAAATTTTAAACCATAAATTTATTTGTTCTTCATTTTCGATATTTTTTGCACAGGTAACGTATTCGACAATTTTAGGCTTATATTTTTCTTCAACAACTTCTTCTAATGATATATATTGATTTCTTAACCATTTGTTGAGCTGTATTCTTATATTTTTTTTATTTACTTTTTTTTGGAACTCAATCAATGATATAGTTTGTTTTTCGTTCAATAATTTACACAAAATATTTTCTACATCATTCTGCGGTTCAAAATTACTGAAATTAACTCCTTTAAATATTTTCGAACTACTTTCTATTTTAAGTCCATAAGGCAAAGCTGCTTTCATTACTTCACCTAAAGGGCATAAATAATAGCGACTTATCCATTCCCAAATAAGCAATTGATAAGAATTTACTATCGGTTTTTCATCTAAAACATCAATTATTGGCTTGGTAAAAAAATTTGGCTTTTTATTGTCGAATGCTATAATTATTGCTGTGTATATTTTATGTTTTCCGAATTGAACTAAAACTCTTTTACCTATTTCTATTTCGTTGTAGAAATTATCAGGAACAGAATATGTATAAACTCCGTCAATTTTTAATGGTAAAATAACTTGAACATAAAGTTCGCTTTCCATAATCAAATACCCTAAACATTCAATATATCGATCATTTGTACTTCGTCAATATCTATATTTTTATGTAATTTTATTGCTTTTTCAATAGGTACATGAACCAACTTATCGTTTACAATTCCTACCATTATACTAGTTTTATTATTTAGTAAAGCCCTAACAGATTCTATTCCTATTTTTGTTGCAATATATCTGTCGTAAGCAGAAGGCGAACCTCCACGTTGAATGTGTCCTAATACAGAAACTCTAACATCATAACCTTCGAGATAAGGTTTTAATTTTCTAACAACTTCAAAAGCTCCTCCTTCTTTTTCTCCTTCGGCAACCAGAATAATATTGCTCGATTTTTTTCGGCGATAACAGTTTTCAAGATATTCTACAAATTTATTTATATCGCTTTCTACTTCAGGTATTAAAATAGCTTCTGCACCACAAGCAAGACCTGCACGTAAAGTCAAAAAACCAGCATCTCGTCCCATAACTTCTATAAAAAACATACGGTCGTGAGAGCTTGCTGTATCACGAATTTTATCTACTGCTTCTACAACAGTATTTAATGCAGTATCGTATCCAATAGTAACATCTGTGCCATAAATATCGTTGTCTATTGTACCAGGTATTCCTACAACAGGGATTTTAAACCTGTTGCTAAATTCTGTTGCACCTCTAAATGAACCATCGCCACCAATTACAATTAAAGCATCTATTTCATTCTTTTTTATATTATCGTATGCTTTTTGCATTCCTTTTTCTGTCATAAATTCTTTACATCGGGCTGTTCTTAAAATAGTTCCCCCTCGTTGAATAATTGCAGCTACATCCTGTGAACGCATTTCTTGAATCTTATTAAAAACCAATCCATGATAGCCTTGTTTTATGCCGAAAACTTTTAAATCGTGATACAAAGCAGTACGAACCACGGCTCTAATTGCTGCGTTCATACCTGGGGCATCACCGCCTGATGTCAATACGCCTATTGATTTAATTTTATCATTCATTTTTTTTATTAAAAATACTCTAATTATTCGATATTTGTATGAAGTTTTATGTATTTTTCAATATCTTGCATTAGCCACATTGGTGTTGAAGTTGCTCCACAGATACCTACCGATTTTATATTTTTAAACCAAGAAAAATCTATTTCTTCTTTTTCTGATATGAAAAAAGAATTTGGATTGGTCGATTTACAAACTTCGAACAATGCTTTACCATTTGAACTTTGTTTTCCGCTAACGAAAATTATAACATCGTGTTTTTGTGCAAATAATTTAAGTTTATTATCACGTAAAGAAACCTGACGACATATAGAGTTTACACACTCTAATTGTTTTATTTCGCCGTATTGATTCATTTTTTGTTTTAATTCTTTTATTATTTCTTTGTATTTTTGGGGACTTTGTGTTGTTTGTGAAAAAATTGCAATTGGTTTACTGTAATTTATTTTATTTAAATCATTCACACTATTAATAACCAAAGCCTTGCCCCTTGTTTGTCCTACTAAACCATTTACTTCGGCATGACCTTCTTTGCCGAAAATTACTATTTGCACTTCATCATTAAATTCAAAAGTTTCCTTAATTTTTTTTTGTAGTTTTAATACAACCGGACATGTTGCATCTATAAGTTTAATATTATTTTTTTTTGCTATTTCATAAGTTTCAGGTGGTTCTCCATGTGCTCTAATTAAAACAATTGTGTTACGCATATGTTTAAATTCTTCGTAATTTATTGTTTTTAAGCCTTTTTTCTTTAAGCGATCCATTTCAAGATTATTATGAACAAGGTCGCCAAGACAGTATAAAGGTTTATTTTTATCTAATATTTTTTCTGCTTTTTCAATAGCTGTGATTACTCCAAAACAAAAACCGCTATATTTGTCTATCTCAATTTTCATAAGGAAATTTAGATTTAATTAGTTGTAACACCCATTCTAATTGCTCTTCTTTTGTCAAAAAACTATTGTCTAAAACAATTGCATCGTCGGCTTTTTTTAATGGACTTACATCACGATGTGTATCTGTATAATCGCGTTCGTTTATATTTTTTAAAACATCATCGAAGCTGATTTCTATTCCTTTTTCTTTTAATTCATTAAGTCGTCTTTTGGCTCTTATATTTATATCGGCTGTCATAAATATTTTAAGTTCTGCTTCGGGGAAAACCACTGTACCTATATCTCTGCCATCCATTACTATTCGTTTTTTTTCACCCATTTTTTTTTGAAGTTTTACCATAGTCTGTCTTACCTCAAAAATTTGGCTCACTAAACTAGCATAATCCGAAACTATCGGTTTCCTTATTTCTTCTTCTACTAAACGATTATTTAGCCATAATTCATTTGAAAAAGTTAACGGATTATATTTGAATTCGATGTTAATTTTATCAAGCGATTCAATAAGTTGTTCTTTATTAATTTGTTTATCACTAATATAGTTGTTTTCTATACTCCATAAAGTAACAGCACGATACATTGCTCCTGTATCTATATGTCTGTATCCTAAATAACGTGCAAGATTTTTTGCTATTGTGCTTTTACCACAAGAACTATAACCATCTATGGCTATAATAATATCTTTAAGAATTCTCATTAAAAAAAATTAAACAAACTTATTACAAAGTTAAAGCTATAAATTTAAAAAGTTACTTGTTGATAATAATAATTTTTTATCTGCTTAATTTATAAACAATATCTTTCGATTTTAATATATATAGACCTTTTGGTAAATGAGTCAAGTTTAAAATTATACTATTGTCTTTATTTATAACATTAGGTAAAACTTTAACGCCAGTAATAGCATATAAATCAGGCTGTTCTTTCATTCCGGTTATTTCGAAGATGCCATTAGATATTTCGGCAACTTTAAATTCAGACATTTGGTTAGACAAAATATTTTGCCCCAATAAATCTACATTTATATATATTTCGCTTTCGTAGCAATGGTTGTATGCCTTTAAATAAACCTGATAAATTTGTTGATTGGCATAAGTATGAACAGGATTTTCTTCTGTAGAAGTAACTCCATCGCCAAAGTCCCAATAATAGTTCATTCCGTGTTGAGTTGTATTATTGAAATAGACTGTATTACCATTTACAGTGTACGTAAATGATGGAACAGGAACATAAATATTTCCGGCAAAAGAACCTGATTTAATAAGTATTCCTGAATCAAAAATTGCATCGCTAGCATCGGCTATTGCTAATTTAAAGTGATACTGTTGGTTAGCAATAACAGGTACGTTTAAAGCAAATATAGTTGTATAACCATCAAATGCCCAAAATGTTCCATTTGTATTATCAACATAGTAAATACTATTGCTTATATTATTTACACTGTTAATAGCAATAGGTAAATAAGTATTTGGAACCAAAGCAATATTTGTCAAGCCAGAATATCCTGGTCCTTCTATAAAAAAGCCAAAAATATCGTTAAAGCTTGAACCAACCCATTCTGGATATTCTTCAGAAGCAAAAATAAACTCAAAAGGTATTATAGAATCGGCTAATGGAATAAAATCGAATTCTATAACCACAGCATCATAAGTAGGAAAACCAATAATGCTTGAAAGTAAAGGATCTCCTGGACCACCAACATCTGAACTTGCAAAATAACCAGCAGAATCTATAACATCAAAAACATTTCCCGTTGAAAGTATTAAACCATAATCAATTCCGAGCGTATTTGTACTATCGTCCCAAATACCAATTTGTGAAACATTTTTTGTTTTATCACCTGTAAAACTAATTTGCACATTAGAAACATTTACACATTGTCCTATCATATTTTGAACAAAAAAATTAATAGGATCAATTAACGAAGAAATAATTCCTCCACCTCTATTTTCTGATGGTTTCGATGGTATTGAATAACGATCAACTTGCTGTGAATATAAGTTTAAGCTAATTATTAATAAAAAGTAAAACAACTTCGTTCTCATAACTATTTGTTTTTTTTAATAAGACAATAAATTTAATAAATGGTTGCTTTTAAAAATTATTTATGCTTTAAGGTTGAAATAATACAGGCTTTGTTATTTTATTTCTATTACTTACAAGAGTAACATAATATATACCAGTTGTTTTCAAATTCTCGAAAAACTGTAAAGTTTCAACAGATGACGATAATATAAACTTCTTATATAGCAACTGCTGTCCTAAAACATTTGTAAAGAATATTTGATATTCTTCGCCAGGTATTCCTTGTACAATAATACTGTTATTAGCCTGATAAAAGTCTTCATAAGCTAAATTTTCATTACAATTAACAGAAATAATATTCGAATATTGAATAGTTCCATCTAAATCTATTTGTTTTAAACGATAATATGTTGTAGAGAAAGGGCTATTATCTTCAGTAAAATATTCTGAAACACTATTTGTAGTAACATTTCCTAATATAAAAGTCAAGTACAACCATTGTTGTGCATCGTTACTTTTTTCAACAATAAAACCATAATTGTTATACTCGCTTGCCGTTTGCCAGAATATAACATTCTTACCATCTTTACAGTATCCATTGAAAGTTAAATATTCAACAGGAAGCGGTTGTGTAGTACTGCCAAGAGTTATTAAAATGTAATTTAACATAATTGGATTGTTAGTAGTAGTACTTGAAACATAATCTAAAGCAGGATTAGTTGTTGTAGTGCGTGGCTCCCAGTATATAGGATTAGTAGAACCATTCCAATATTGTACTTGCTGAAACATTTGTAAATTAGCTTCAGGATGTACATGAAGCTCTGCTATACCTGGTGATGGATTTGCACCATCTACAAAATAATAAAAATTATTTATTGTAAGTTGTCTCATTGTTGTTGGGATAATTCTGTAATACCTGTAAGCACTCCAATTTCCAGTGTATGTTCCTGTTCCTTGTAGCCTAAGGTGTCCTCTTCTAATTTCTGTTGAACCTAAATTGCCACCAACGGGAGTAAAATCTAACCCTAAATTAGCTACATTTCCAGATGGATTTGTGCGTGTCGTTGTTATATAACCTGTTCCAAATCCTTCACTGCCAGAAGTTGTATAATCAGGTCTATTTGTTGCTTTAATTCTTCTATCTGTTGCCTCGTTTTGTATTGTTGCGGTTGAACTTAATGTTATAATAAAATTTCTTAAATCTAAATAACCCGATTCCATATATATTTGATTATTTACTTGAGCATTTTGATTAAGGTAAACATCTAAATTAACCCCACTACCAGTTTTTGCAATTCTTAAATTATAAAATGGTATTGGTTGACTTCCTCCAATGTACTGTAATCCAGCTCCAGTAAATCTTACAGTTGTATTATTTAGCATAAGATAAGCTGTTGGAGTGTTGTTTTCGATGCAAACATTAGAATTAAAAACAATGTTCATATTATTGTTATTTGCATTTAAACGTGTCCCATTATTAATTGTTAAACGAGGTGGTTGCGATAATACTATAAATGAATTGTAAACAAAAGATAATATTATCAAAAGAAAAATTTTTACCATTGTCGCTAGTTTTTATTTTTTACGAAGGTACAAATTTTTTGTTTCATTTAAAATCATTATTTTTTCAAAGTAGAAATTTTTCATCAAAAAATAACCATTTCTTAAAAAAGTTTTTTTATAAATAATTTTCACATGCTAGTATTACAACTTTCTATAAAAATGTAACCAAAATTTTATAACTTAAAAAGAAACAATTTCTTTAAAAAAAGTGAATTTCAGTTAATTGTTTAAAAAAATAGATTGAAAAAAATAATTACATTTGCCATCACGGAGAATTTAAGGACATTATCTTAAATTTTGGTGTTTTTAATTCTTTTAATTTCAAAAACAGATGAAAAACATTATTATATTATTGCCAGAAAATAATAATTCTTTATCAATAATAAGTCAGAAGGAACCTGAGGTAAATCCACTACCCTTTTTGCAAGGATATACTTGTAAGATTATTAAATTAAAAAAAAATGAGATAAATAATAAACTCAATCAAATTGATAAAAATACGATATATTTAAACTTGTGCGACGGTTCAATAAACGACGATAGGGCTGGAATAGAAGTTGTAAATTTTTTAGAACAATACAAATTATCATTTACTGGCTCAAACAGTCTTTTTTACGAACCAACGCGAATAGAAATGAAAGATGCGGCAAAAATACATAATATTAATGTGCCTAAATATCAATATTTTAATAGCCTAAACGATATTTCTAACTTTTCATTAAATTTCCCTTGCATTGTTAAACATCCCAATAGCTATAGTAGCATTGGTTTAACAAAAAAATCTGTTGTTAACGACCCGTTATCTTTAAAAAAACAATTAAACAATATGATTAAAAATTATAAAAGTGCCTTAGTAGAGGAATATATTGACGGAAAGGAATTTACTGTATTGGTTGTGTCTTTAGATAATAAAAATGTTTATGCATTTGATGCGGCAGAAATAATTTTCCCTGAAGGAGAAACTTTTAAACATTTCGATTTAAAATGGGAAAATCATTCTTTAATGAAATACGTAAAAGTTTCAGATAATAATTTAAATGACTATTTAAAAAAATGTAGCATAAAAATATACGATCAGATGAAAGGTAATGGCTATGCTCGTTTCGACTATCGTATGGACAGCATTGGTAACATTTATTTTCTTGAATTAAACCCAAATTGTAGTATTTATTACCCAAAAAACAATCCTTCTAGTGCCGACGAAATTCTTAATTTTTATCCAAACGGACATCAAACTTTTACCAATTACATTATAAATTTTGCTATGCAACGTTTTAATTAATTTTATAGTCATAAAATTAAATTCTAATATTTCAGTATTTTTGAAATAAAATGAAATTTTATATTGAAACATACGGTTGTCAGATGAATGTAGCAGATAGCGAAATAGTTGCATCTGTTTTAACTAAAAGTGGTTACGAACAAACAAATAATGTAAACGAAGCAAACATAATTTTAGTTAATACTTGTAGCATAAGAGAAAATGCAGAAACCAGAGTGCGTGGACGATTAAAAGTTTTTCATCAATTAAAGAAACAAAAACCTGATATAAAAATTGGTGTTCTTGGCTGTATGGCAGAACGTTTAAAAGAAGAACTTCTTAAACAAGAAGTTATGGTAGATATGGTTGTTGGTCCGGATTCATATAGAGAATTTCCAACTATTTTAGAAAAACTAAATAAAACAGATAAAATAGTAGAAACAGAACTTTCAAAAGAAGAAACCTACGAAGATATTATTCCTTTCCGCTACGAAAACAATGGAATTTCGGCTTTTGTTTCTATAACACGTGGTTGTCAAAATTTTTGTTCTTATTGTATTGTTCCTTATGTGCGTGGAGTTGAAAGAAGTAGAAGTCCTGAATCAATTTTGAACGAAATAGAAAATCTAATAAAAAACAACTACAAAGAAGTTACGTTAATCGGGCAAAATGTTGATTCTTACAAATTTAAATATATATATTTCCCAAAATTATTAAAGCAATGTGCCCAAACCTTTCCTGGTGTTCGTTTTCGTTTTAGTACTAATCATCCAAAGGATATGAACGATGAATTGCTTCAGGTTGTGGCTTCATACTCTAATATATGCAAACACATACATTTACCTGTACAATCTGGCAGTAATAAAATACTTAAACTTATGAATAGAGGCTACACCAGAGAAGAGTATCTTAAAAAAATCGAAGCAATTCATCGTTATATACCAGAAGCAGCAATATCAACCGATATAATGGTAGGTTTTTGCGATGAAACATTAGAAGATCATTTACAAACTCTTTCATTAATGAGAGAAGTAGAATACGACTTTGCTTTTATGTTTAAGTACAGCGAACGAAGTGGAACTTATGCCGCCAAGTATTTGAAAGACAATGTTCCAGAAAAAGAAAAAATTAAACGCTTAAACGAAGTTATTTCATTACAAAATGAATTGAGTTTTAAATCGAAAAGCAAAGATCTAGGAAAAATATATGAAGTACTTGTCGAAGGTTATTCGAAAAAATCGAAAAATCAATATATGGGAAGAAATTCACAAAACAAAGTTGTTGTTTTTTCTTCAAACACAGAAATAACCTTCGGTAGCATTGTAAAAGTTAAAATAGAAAACTTTACATCTGCAACATTAATTGGAAAAACAATATAACTATGAATAAAGTACACGAATTTCGTCGCTATCGCGAAAAGATGAATGAAAGAATATTAAAATCAAACAACAAAGTAATAAAACGCATATATAGCATTGATACTCTTACTTACGAAAATGGTGCCCTCGATAATAAAACAAAAGAAATGTTAGGATTAGTTAGTTCGCTTGTACTTCGTTGCGACGATTGTGTTAAATATCATATAGAACAATGTTTCAAAGCAGGAATTTCGGAAGACGAATTTTTTGAAGTGCTATCCGTTGCTTGCACAGTAGGTGGCACAATTGTAATACCTCATATGCGAAGAGCTGTTGAATTTTGGGACGAATTAATCAATAAAAATATTTAACAAAGTGTTCAATAATTAAAAAAATGTTTGTAATTTTAAAATCAAGTTTAACTAAAAATCATTTACTTATGAAATTAAAAAGTTTTATTGTTTTATGTTTGGCTGTATTTTTTAACGCAGCCCTTGTAGCTCAAACCATAGACAAATACGCTGTGGATGGAGCTTTGTATTTTAAATTTAAAGACAATGTTCCTTTAAACTTTTCTATTAAAGCAGGGAAAACACTTCCCGAAAACATTCCATTTCTAAATGAAATGAAAGATAAATATGGTATTACTTCTGTGCGAAACACTTTTTGGCAAACAACAGATCCAAAACTTCATCGCATATTCCGCGTTTCTTTCGACAAAAAAGAATTAGTAAATGAATTTATTCGCGAATTATCTCTTGTCCCTGAAATTGAATATGCCGAAAAAGCTCCTTATTTCCCTATTCGTTTTACTCCAAACGATTATGGCACAAATACTGATAACAACTGGCATTTAACAAAAATATCCTCACAACAAGCATGGGATATTACTCAAGGAAATCCAAACATTTATGTAGCAGTTATAGACAACGCTATAGATATTAGTCATCCTGACATTGCACCAAAAGTACATTTAGCCATAGACCTTGGTGATGGAGACAATGATCCAAAACCACCTCAAAACACAACGATATGGTCGCACGGCACACATACTTCTGGTTTAGCTGTCGCTGCAACAAATAACGGAGTCGGAATATCGTCAATAGGCTTTAATTGTAAACTAATCGCTATTAAAGCTGGTGCCGATGCCGATGGAGGACAGGGCGTTTCTGCTATGTTTGAAGGAATTACTTGGGCTGCCGATAACGGAGCACATGTTATAAATATGTCATTCGGAGGTCCTTCCTATTTTCAAACAATGCAAATGATTGTTGATTACGCTTATAATAAAGGTTGTGTAGTAGTTGCTGCAGCCGGAAATAACGGTGATGGCTCTGAAGATCCTAATAACGTTAATTATGTTGGCTACCCTGCTGCTTGTAATCATGTAATAGCCGTTGGGGCTACTAATGGCAACGATAAAAAAGCAGCATTCTCACAATTTGGCACATGGATAGATGTTATGGCACCAGGTGGATATAAAAACGATGGAGGAATAATGGATATTCTTCTAAATAGAGGAGTTCATAGCACTACAGCTGGTAACAGTTACGGAAAAATGGTTGGAACATCTATGGCATCGCCTATTGTTGCCGGTTTATGTGGACTTATGAAATCAGTTGACCCAAATTTAACACCAGATAGATTAACTTACTTACTTAAAGCATCTTGCGACAATATTGAATCGCTTCAAGCACCTGAACATCAAGGAAAAATTGGAGCTGGAAGAATCAATGCGTTTAAAGCTGTTAAAATGGCACAAGATAGCATGCAACAAATAGTTGCTAATTTTACTTGTTCGGGGAATTTTATTAATGCAGGTGGTTATGTTAACTTTACCGATCTTTCCGTTGGCAATATTACATCTTGGAGTTGGTCGTTTCCGGGAGGTAATCCATCTACTTCTACTCAACAAAATCCACAAAACATTGTTTACGACACACCTGGAACATATCCCGTAACATTAACAGTATCTGATGGTACAAACATTAGTACAGAAACCAAAACTGCTTTTATTACAGTTATGCAACCAGTACAATCGGCATGGATTGAACAAGCAAGCGGTTTCACTTCAATGTATCGTGGTGTATATCATATATCTATTGTAGATGAAAATATTGCATGGGGAACAGCTGTTGACGGAACAAATGGACAACCAGTTAAAGAATTTACACGCACGATAAACGGAGGTAATACTTGGACGCCAGGCATAATAAACGCATCAGGAGCTTTAGCACCTGCTCATATTTGTGCCCTAAGCGACCAAAAAGCATGGGTTGCTATGTATCCAACTTCTGGAGCTGGAGGCAAAGTTTATTATACATCAGATGGCGGTCAAACTTGGGAAAATAAAAACAATGCTACTATGTTTACTAATTCAGCAAGCTTTTTAAACATTGTACATTTCTTTAACGAAAACGAAGGTTATTGTATGGGCGATCCTGTCAACAATAAATTTGAAATATACTATACCACCGACGGAGGAAATACTTGGACTGCTGTTGCTTCAGCAAATAACCCCAATGCCTTATCTGGCGAAATGGGATGGACAGGTGTATATACAGCATACAATAACGTAACATGGTTTGGTACAAATAAAGGCAGAATATACAAATCAACCGATAAAGGAGTTACTTGGACAGTTCACACAACAGGATTAACAGATGTTAATGATATTAATTTCAATAACGAAACAAACGGAGTTGCAATTCAAAAAGTATATAACACAAGCACAGGTGCTATAACAACTTTTAGCGTGAAGAAAACCAACGATGGTGGTGCAAATTGGACTACTGTATCCCCTTCAGGACCTGTTTGGAAATCGGATTGGGCAGCTGTACCGGGCGTTCCTGGAAAATATTTTGCTGTTGGCACTGATGGTGCTGCTTCTGGTTCTGCTAAATATGGTAGCGCATACAGTTTAGACTATGGAGCAACATGGACACACATAGATACTGGTGTTCAATATATTTGTGTTGAATTTTACAACGATAATGTTGGCTGGGCAGGAGGATTCAGCATTAACGCTACAACAAGTGGTATTTTTAAATGGGATGCAACTAGCAATATTAAACCTGTTACAGAATCTATCAATTTAAATATATATCCTAATCCAACATCGAGCTTAATTAATATTGAATCGGACAACGCTATTCAAAATGTTGAAATATATAATACAACAGGACAAATATTATTAAGCTATTCATCTAACAAAAACAATATAATACTTGATGTTTCAAGTTTAAAATCTGGTATTTATCTACTTAAAGTTAACCACAACAAAGGTTTTAACACTTATCGTATAATAATTGAATAAAAAAAACAAGTTGTTTATTAAGGCTGTCTTTCTAAATAGATTGACAGCTTTTTTTTTAAATAAATTTATTAATATCCTTCACAATATTTTATAACAATACTAACTGTTTAATATTTTTTTAGCGTTAGACACTGAACCGAAATTTATTTCAATTCTTTTACATATCAGAATTACAATATAACAAACGATTACATATTTTCAATTGCATAATTTGTGTCAGTAAAATTAGAAAGATATGTTATGTGTTAGTTAAAATTTTTATCTTATTTTTGCAACATAAACAAATATAAACTTATGGCAACAACAGCTGATTTTAAAAATGGTTTGTACATTATCTTTAATGGTGATTTTTATACTATTGTAGAATTTCAACACGTAAAACCTGGTAAAGGTGGCGCTTTTGTTAGAACTAAACTAAAAAATTTAAAAACCGGTAGAGTTATAGAAAACACTTTTACTGCAGGTGTTAAAATAGATTTGGCAAATATAGAACGTCGTCCGCATCAATATTTATATAACGACGAAAGTGGATTTTATTTTATGCATAACGAAACCTTTGAACAGGTTACCATTCCAAAAGAATTAATAGAAGAACCACTCTTATTAAAAGAAGGAATGCAAGTTTATATTGCTTTTGATGCAGATACAGAAACACCTTTAACATGCGAACTTCCTCCATCAGTAGAGATGGAAGTGGTTTATACAGAACCAGGTTTAAAAGGCGATACTGCTTCTTCAACTGCGATGAAACCAGCAAAACTCGAAACCGGATTAGAAATTAAAGTTCCGCTTTTTATTAATACTGGTGATATTGTTAAAGTTGACACACGCGATATAACTTATATTGAAAGAGTAAAAAAATAATCTCATTAAACTAATTGCATTTTTATAAATGAAACTTCCAAGAATATACACATTAGAAGAAATAGCAAATTTACTTAACTTACCTTTTATCGGAGAATCCCAAACACAAATTAAAGGAATTAGCGACGTTTATCATGCAACACACGAAGATATTACTTTTGCCGACAATGAAAAATATTTCGAGTTAGCTAACAAAAGTAATGCATCAGTTATAATCACTGAAAATAGTATCAATTTTGAGACTAAAAAAGGAATTATACTTACTAACAATGCTTTTGAAACATACAATAAACTTGTTTCGATACTTTTTCCTTTTACAATACAAAAAGAAAACATTCATCCAAACAGTAAAATTGGCAGCACTTCTATTATTTTCCCAAATGTTTTTATTAGCGAAAAAGTTACAATAGGAGAAAATTGTATAATACATCCTAACGTAACCATTTATGGACCTTGTAATATTGGAAATAATGTAATAATATATCCTAGTGCGGTAATAGGTTCGGATGCATTTTATTTTAAAAAAGACAAAGAATACTTTAAACTTAAATCGGTTGGAGATGTTATTATTCACGACAATGTTGAAATAGGCTCTAATGCAGCTATAGAAAAAGGTATTGGCGGTTCAACAATCATAGGAAAAGGAACAAAAATTGGAAATGCTGTTCAAATAGGGCACGATACAAACATAGGTAATAATTGTTTTATAGCAGCTCAAACAGGAATAGGGTCGAATGTTATAATAGAAGATGATGTTGTAATATGGGGACAAGTTGGTGTTCAAAAAAACATAATTATAGGCAAGGAAGCAATAATATTAGGTCAAAGTGGTATTACAAAAAGCATCGAAGGAGGTAAAATATATTTTGGCTTACCTGCAATAGAATCGAGAGAAAAAATGAAAGAGCTTGCTTATATTAAGCAAATTCCAGCTTTAATAAAATTATTAAGCGAAAAACTATGAACGAAAAAGCTTCTTTAAAACGTTTGCAACTCTCTAATTTCAAGTTAGAAGCTCTTTTAAGCATCACGTTATCAATAAACGAAAATCTTTCAACAAAAGCATTACTACAAAAATACGAAAAAATAATTCGTAACGATCTTGGAATTGGTAAAGTTGTTTTATTTAATTACAATAAAAGTTGGCAATGTATTTTAGCATCCGGTGTAAAAGACGAAACCTACTTAAATATTAACGTAGAAACAGAACTTATACCTTTTCGCGAAATTACAAATCTTACTGTATTAAATCATCCAAAATTACAGGGCTTCGATATTGTTATACCTGTTTTTCATAAATCTATACCATTAGCTTACGTACTTCTTGGCGATATAGAAGAAGAAAGAGACGGAATAAGTCCAGTTATAAAGCATTTGAATTTTTTTCAAACACTTACAAATATTCTTGTTGTTGCTATTGAAAACAAACGTTTATATGCAGAAAACATACAACAAGAAAGTTTACGCAAAGAGTTAGACCTTGCCAGACAAATGCAAAGCCTTTTAATACCTAATCCTAACGAATTGCCTCATAACGAAAACATTAAAGTTTCGTCTTATTATCAACCGCATTACGAAGTTGGTGGTGATTATTACGATTTTTTTTATTTAAACGACAACGAAATAGGATTTTGCATAGCTGATGTTTCTGGAAAAGGAATTTCAGCTGCTTTGTTAATGTCTAATTTTCAAGCATCATTGCGAGCTTTATTCACCGACGAAATTCCTATGGATAAACTTATTTGCAGACTTAACGCCATTGTTAACAACAACACAAAAGGCGAAAGATTTATTACTGCATTTATAGCAAAATATAATATTTGCAAACAAATTCTAAATTTTATAAATGCAGGACACGTACCACCATTGCTATATAATGGCACATTAAAATTTCAGTATTTGAAATCGGGCTGTCCTGGAATTGGAATGCTTTCGGAAATACCTAATATAAACATTGGAACAATAAATGTTGTTAAAGGATCTCGTTTAGCATGCTTTACAGATGGACTTGTAGAAATGGAAAATGAACAACAACAAGAATTCGGTACAAAATACATGGAAGAAGCTATTGTAAAAGAAAAATCTATCGAATTATTTATATGGAAAACTATTCAACAAGTTAATATTTTTAAAGGCAAAAATTCATTTTTCGATGACGTTTCTATGTTATGTATAGAATTTTAAGCATAACAAGCATTTTATTAACTATAAGACTATTTTCGCAAGTAGTTAACATAGAAAAACATAGAGAAGCTAATCAGACAAAACCATTAGCTGGAAAAACTGAATTTTCGTTCGACATAAATCATAGTATAAGCACTATATTTACAGCAAAAAATTCAACACGCATACAATATTTTCACTTGAATAATACATATTTATGGTTGACAGATTTACAGTTTATGCAAGTTGATACAATTCGTTACATAAACAACGGTTTTTTTCATTTTCGTTATAACTACGATTTTCAATGCAAATGGCTTATTGCCGAAGCTTATACTCAAATTCAATTCAATCGGATCCAAAAAATTTTGCGAAGGTTTTTGTGGGGAGCTGGAACACGTTATGTAATTCTAAATTTCGATAAATATAAAATTTACACCGGCACATCAATAATGTACGAATTTGAACTATATATAGATAAAACATTTCGAGATTTAATACGTGGAACTACTTATATTAGTATAACACTAAAACCATCAGAAACTTTTACTTTTTTCAATACAATATACTATCAGCCTAAAATTAATGAATTTTATAACTTCAGAATTACCAACGAAACTACTGCCGAAGCTGTCATAATCAAAAATTTAAGTTTTAAAACCAAATTTAATTACTTTTACGACTCAAAACCTGCCCCTACCGTTCAAAAAATTTTTTATAGCTTGCACAATGGTATTGCTTATAAATTTTAAATACTTGTCCCTTTAAAGTTATTTTTTTAAATAACCAAAGAGTTCACGGAGTTACACAGAGTATCACAGAGAAATACCCCTCTGTGCGTCTCTGTGCTATCTGTGGTGAAAAAACAACGAAAGTTACAGAGTGTTAGACAGAAAAAAACTTTGAAGTCTTTATAAAATTGCAATGTTTATTGGTATTAATTATTAAATCTTGCAAAATTTTTACTAAAAAATCTTATTAAGTTATTAACAATCAATCGTATAAAGTGTTAATAAGGGACGACTAAATAAATTTACAATATTAAAAAAAGTTAATGTATTATATTGTACTTTTTTCTTTGCAATAGAATAACTAATTTTGCGTAAAAATAAAAATAATTTATATGATAACAAAAAGAATGGAAGATGCTTTAAATAAGCAAATTAATGCAGAATTTTATTCAGCATACGTATATCTTTCGATGTCTGTATGGTGCGAAAATAAAAATTTGAAAGGTTTTGCAAATTGGCTGAGAGTTCAATATCAGGAAGAAACAGCCCATGCTTTAAAAATTTTCGATTATGTTTTGGAGCGTGGAGGAACAGTAAATTTAGAAAAGATAGATAGCCCACCTCACAGTTGGACTGATATTATAGATGTTTTTGAAAATGTTTTGAAACATGAACAGCATGTTACCTCACTTATTCACAATTTGGTTAGCATATCAATAGAAGAAAAAGATTATGCCACAAATAATATGCTTCAATGGTTTGTGAATGAGCAGGTAGAAGAAGAAGCAAGTGCTACAGAAATATTAGAGCAGTTAAAATCGTTCGATGGGAAAGGAGCGCCTTTATTTTTCATGGATAAAGAGCTTAAACAAAGAGTATTTGTACCGATAGATACAGAAGAATAGTAGAAAAATATTGCAAAGTATATATCTTAAAATTTACTAAGTACTTCTACTATTCTTTTAGCTGTAAGTCCGTCCCAAAGTTCGGGGAATACTGGTTTAAAGTGTTTTTCTTTAATTGCAACAAGTTCGGTGTAAATATCGTTTAAACGATCAGCTACCAATATTGATAAGCCGCCGTGTTCTCTGAGTGTTACAGGACGCTCTGTATTAGGTCTCATTGTAAAACAGGGAGTTCCGAGTACGGTGCATTCTTCTTGCAAACCGCCGCTATCTGTAATAACGGCTTTTGCATTCATATTCAAATTTAGCATTTCGTGATAACGTAAAGGTTCCAACAGAATGAAGTTTGGATAATTTGATATTATTTCTTGTAGTCCAAATGTTTTTAGATTATTTATTGTTCTGGGATGAATTGGAAAAACAACCGGTACTATTGAACTAATTTCTTTTAGTAAAAAAATAATAATATTTTCGAGTACGTTTTTGTAATCAACATTTGAAGGACGATGTAAAGTAACTAGCACATATTGACGATGTTTGATATTAAGATTTTTTTTCCCAAAATTGAGTATAATGTTTTTATTTAAGATGTCTGTAATAGAAAGCAGTTCGGCTTTATTTTTTTCTCTTAGTAGAGTGTCAATCATTATATTACCAACAAAAAAAACTTTTTCGTCTGGTATTCCTTCGTTTTTTAAATTCTGGTTAGCAATTTTATCTGGTGTAAAAAGGAAGTCAGAAATTCTGTCGGCAAGAATTCTATTTATTTCTTCGGGCATAGTCATGTCAAAAGAACGTAATCCGGCTTCTATATGTGCAAGTTTTTTATGTTCTTTTTTTGCAGTAATTGCACCTGCTAAAATGGCATTAACATCTCCAACCACAACAACTAAATCGGGGTTTATGTATTTTACAACTTTTTCGAATTCTATCATAGTTTTGCCTACCTGTTCGGCATGAGTACCGGAACCTATTTCTAAATTGATATCGGGCTCGGGAATTTTCAAATCGTCGAAAAATGCTTTTGACATTCGGATGTCGTAATGTTGTCCTGTGTGCACTAAGACGTGTTCAAATTTTTTATTATAATTTAAATTATATTCTTCAATAGCTCTAATAAACGGAGCTATTTTCATGAAATTTGGTCTTGCGCCAACTAACGATACTATTTTCATTTATGAATATTATAGTTTTTTAAATATTAACAAGATTAAAAATTTTATTAAAACCATTTGTCTTTTTATTCTAAATGGTTGTTTTATTAATCTATAGAACCATTCAAGCCCTAATTTTATGAATATTTTTGGTGCTCGCGGAATTTTCCCGGTATAAACATCAAAACTTCCACCTAATCCCATGTATAGTGCTTTGTGTAAACTTTGTAATTCTGCCATAAAAAATTCTTGTTTTGGAGAGCCCATAGCTACAAAAATAATATTTGGTTTTTTTATGTGAATTTCTTCTTTTATTTTTTGTTTTTTTTCTTCATCGAAAAAGCCAGAAAAAAAGTTTATAATGTTTATTCCGGGATAATTTAATAACAATTTTTCATAGCAGGTATTAATAACTTCATCTGTTGAGCCAATTAAAAAAAAAGATTTAGTTTTATAATAAGTTTTTACTATGTCTAACCATAATTCTACACCTGGTATTTTTATTGGATTTTTAGCACCTTTTTGTTTCAAAGCCATAACTGCACCTATTCCATCGGCATAACCAATATTATTATTTATAATTTCAATTAGTTTTTTATCTTCTTTTAAAATTTTTTCTGCATTTACGGCTATAAGAATTTTTTTTTCGTTAATAGCATAATTTATGAGTTCTTCGCGTGAATTAAAGTTATAAACAAGTAATTTTCTAAGTTTATACCGCTGTATCATAGTTCAAAAATCTTAAATAATGCGAAATTCCGTACATCATCCAAGCTTGTGGCCATCGCATGTAAGGTATTTTAATAGTAAAATATTTGTTTTTTTGAAAATAAAAATAACCTTTTGCCGATTGCATATTTTCGATAGACCAATTAAGAGCTTTTTCAATAATTTGCTTTTCTTCTGCTATTTTGTTTGTTATGTACATCACTCTGATGTATTCTGCTAAAGCATGCAAGTCAATAGGATAAGTTTTATTGTGATAATATTTAGGGATACCGTTTTCTAAGAAAAAGTGTTTTCTGTAAAATTCAAGTCCTTTTTCTAACACTTTGTTAAAATTTGTATCGGCAGAATATTTTTGATAATCGTATAAACTTTCGATGTTAAAACCTGTATGAAAACTGTCTATCCACGATTGAATTTCCATTGCTCCATATTTCCACGAACCGTCTTCGTTTTGTGCTTCAACACAAGCTAAAACCGATTTTCTTGCAATATCTATTAAATGTTTTTCACATGTAAAAGAATAAATTCTTGATAAAAGTCGAGAGCCTAATAACGATGCATTATAAACAACAGAATTGTCAATAGGGGAGTAAGAAAAAATAAAACCGTTATTAACATTAGTTCGTTTTAAATCATTAATAATAAAGTCTTTACTGCTAATGGCTGTTTTTAAATATGTTTCGTTTCCGGTTACTTCATAAGCGTCTATTAAAGAGTATGCAACAAAAGAAGTTGCTACTACTGTAGGGGTATATTTAGGTAAGAAAAAAGCTCTCGATTGCCAGTCGAAATTATAGCCCCAACACGCACCAGAATATCCTTTTGATTGTAATAAAGTAATTTTATTGGCAAGATAATTTATTGTTGGTAAATATTCGGGATTAGAATTAATTTTGTATAAATTGCAGTATGCCGATAAAAACAAAGCTAATGCCTTTGGATTTTCATCTTTTGGAGTGAGTAGAATACGTCTAAAATTTATAGGACTTTTTTTATTAAATTGTATGATAGCAATACGTAAAAATTTTGATTTGTGTAACTGTAAAACTCTTATAAGTTTGCTGTTTAGTCCGTCGTAAGGATCCCATCCCGAAAAGTTATTTTTCTCACAGTAATTCTTTAGTTTTATGAAAGAATTGAAAATATTTTCCATTGAACAATCTTTATAATTTTTAACTAAAAAAGTTAGATTGATTGTAGAAAAGTTAAATCTCTATGATTTTTCTTTGTTTTATTGATTCTAATACAGCAAATGTTGTTTTTGTGGAAATATATATGTCTTCGAAGCTTATAGGGCTGGAAGTGCCATTTTTAACCGAATACATAAAGGCTTCTATTTCATTTTTATGTCCTTTGTCTTGTTTATATAGTTTATACTTTTTAACAGATCTACTGGCAAAGAACATTTTTTTAAAATCGTCAATAATCCAGGTATTTTCTGATGAAAATACTTCAATAAGTTCTTTTGGAACTTTTTTACTACCATTGGAAAAATATGAAATATTGGCAATGCTTCCGTTATCAAATTTTAAAATAATGCTGAGTGTATCCATCAATTGGTTTGAGTCGTCTAATGTTTGAGCAAAAACTTCTTTAATTTTACTTTGTGCAAAAAACATAGCAAGGTCAACAAAATGACAAACTTCGCCTATTATTCTTCCACCACCTACTTGTAAATCTTGTGTCCAGTGTTCGGGAGGTATATATCCTGCATTTATTCTAATGTTAATTGCCTTTTTTTCTGAAGGACTTAAATTTTTATAAATCATTTGTGAAAAAGGTGAAAAACGTCTATTAAAACCAACCAATAAAATTTGTTTAGAGTTTTGATAATTTTCTTTAATTTTTTCTAATTCTTCATTTGTAATACAAAGAGGTTTTTCAACAAAAACGTGCTTACCAGCTTGTAATGAACTTATAACATATTGACCGTGAGTATTATGTCTTGTAGTAATAAAAACGGTATCAATATTACTATCGTTTAAAATTTCTTGTACGTCGGTAGTGGCTTTGCTAAAACCAAATTTTTTTGCTACATAATACGATGTGTTGCCATGCGATGTGGCAACTGTAACAAGGTTTGTGATTTTAGAAACATAAGGAAGAAGCATATTTTGGGCAAAAGATCCTGCACCTATAAATCCTATATTCCCTTTTGAAGGTATTGGTGTAAATGGTTTTATTTGAATGCAATTTTTAAAATTTACTTCTTCGTTGTAGGAAAGAATTATTCCCGAAAATTTTTCAGATTTATTTAATATCATATTATAAGCTTCGACGGCATTATCGAGCTTAAAAGTATGAGTTATTATTTTCGATAGGTTTATTTTATTATTTTCTATAAGTTCTATGAAAGCTTGCATATTGCGTTTTTCAGTCCAACGTACATATGCAATTGGATAATCAAGTCCTTTTTCTTCGTAATTTTTATCGTAACGCCCTGGTCCGTAGGATGTTGACATTAGTAAGTCTATTTCTTTGCGGTAGTAGTGTTCTCGGTCGTATCCGGTTGGTATAGCACCAACAACAACAACTTTTCCTTTTTTTCTGCATAATCGTCCTGCAATATTTATAGGGTCGAGTGAAGAAGTGCCAGCTGTTATAATTACAGAGTCGAAGCCTATACCTTGTGTTTGTTCTAAAAGTAATGATTCTAATCCAGCCTTATTGCGACAATAAGCAGCATGAGCTCCATTTTCTATTGCTTTTTGTACAGCCCATTCGTCAATATCTATACCAAAACTTCTACATCCCGAAATGTTTAACAATTGAATAGTTATTAAACCTATAGTTCCCAGTCCAATAACAAGTACATTTTCTCCAAGTTTTACGTCTGCTCGCCTTATTCCTTGCATTGCAATGGCACCTAAAGCAACAAATGCAGCCGATTTTATGTTTTCGGGGTTACTTACTTTGACACATAAATTGTATGGAACAGAAATTATTTCTGCATGACAGGCTTCTAATCCGGCACAAGCAACCCAATCGCTAGGTTTTATATCGAAAATATCTTTGCCAACAGCAATAACCTGTCCCGATGCACTATAACCGAGCGTTGCAGGTGTTTCGAGTTTATTCATTACTATTTTGTAAGTTTCCAATAGCCCTTGATTTTTAGCCATTTCAATTACAGCTAATAATTCTTTTTTTCTTGATCGAGCTTTAGCTAAATAATTAGCTCTGGCATCGGATACGGTTTTCCCTTCTGTTCCTGCGGAAATAACAGAAAAATGTGTTTTTACTAAAATACGACCATCTTCAACAACAGGTGCAGGAACTTCTAAAATTTCCATCTTGCCGTTTTTAAGTAGTTGAGTTAATTGCTTCATTTATAAATAAATACTTTTTTGGTTTTAATATTATTATTTTGAATGGCTTTTATTAAATATAAATTTTCAGTGATTTTTCCAGGAGACAATGATATTATATTTACACCATTTGTTGGTATTATGTTTTTCGATAATAAGCATCTTCCGGTGTAATCATATAAAAATATTGTTACAATATCGAAACCATCTGTTTTTAATAATAAATTTATTGAATTATCATTTGAATTTACACCAATTATGTTTAATTCAGTGTTCGGAAAATTACAAAAAACAGAATAAACATCGTAATAAACATAATTACCATTTATATCGACTTGCTTAAGACGATAATAATTCCACATGTTTTTATGAATATTGCTATCTATAATTGAATAATTCTTTATTTGGTTTGAATATAAAGCACCACTAACCTTAGAAACAACTTTCCATTCATTTAAATCTAAAGATTTTTCAACAATGAAGTAATCGTTATTTGTTTCTGAAGCTGTTGTCCATTCAATTATTGCTCCTGTTTCGGAGCAAATAACTTTGAATGATAGAAGCTCAATAGGTAAGGGTGTATATAACACAACTAAGTTTAATTGAACAATACTATCACAATTCTTTGAAGTCTTAAGTGTATCGTAATAAGTACCTGCTTCGTTTAGATAATTTCCATTAAAATTATATGTTTCGTAATATTGAATGGTATCTGAATATTGATAATATTTAGTTTTACATATATGGTATTTAGCTAAAAACACATCGTTTGAACCATTTGAAACGGATAAAAATGGTTCTATATCGAAAGATATAGTATTAGTATAATTACCAGTTAAATAGATATCATCATTATTTAAAATAAGTGCACTACCTGAATTGCCATTATTACCATAAAATTTGTCATAGAAGATTAGATTTCCATTTGGTGAATATTTACAAAAATAAGTATTGTATCCCCCCCCAGAAGTGATATTTATTGTATTAGGTGGGTCTAAATCTATTGTATTAGAAAATCCGCCTGTTACATAAATATTTCCTTCACTATCAATTGCCATTGCTGAACCTAAATCTGAGCCAGTAGAACCAAAAGTTTTTGCCCATATAAAATTACCATCTAAGTCAAGCTTTAATAAAAAGATATCGTGTTTTCCGGTAGAAGTAACAAGATATTGGTTTGTGTTTGGGTCTAAATCTATTGTAGATTGGAAGTGTCCAAAAAGGTACAAAGAATTGTCGTAAATACCGATAGAATTCACAAAATCATTTTTATCACTTCCAATACTTTTTGCCCACACAAATTCACCAAATTCTGTTAATTTAACAACATAAACATCACAACTTATTCCTATAGCTGTTAGGTAATAAGTATTAGGTCCAGGGTCAAAATCTACTTTTGAAAAAAATGTACCTGTTAAATATATGTTATTGTCCATATCAGTTGATAATGAACGGGCATAATTATAATTAGTCCCTTTAAATTGTTTTACCCATAAAAATTGACCATTTTCATTATAACAAGCTACAAAAAAATCAATTATTCCGGGAATATCGTATGTACTAAGATTATAAACTTCATCGGATGGATCAAAATCTACAGTTGCATTGAAATCGCCTGCTAGTAAAATTTCATTATTGTTTTTGATTAAAATATTACGACCTATATCTGGTCCAGCGCCTCCAATTGAAAATGCCCATAATATATTGCCATCCAAATCATATTTTGCCAAAAAAATATCATAATTTCCTTTAGATACTAAGTTAAATGAATTATTGGACATATCAAAATCGGCTGTATCGCTGAAAAAACCTGTTATAATAATATAATTATCTTTAATTTTTATATCTTTAGGTCTATCTTCTTTTTTTCCTCCAATTGATTTTGCCCATATTATTTCTTTATTAGGATTACATTTTATTAAAAATATATCTCTCATTCCACTTGAACTTATAGAAAAGGTATTTGAATTACTACTTATTGATAATTCGCCTATAAATGAACCTAATAAATAAACATTGCCTAAATTATCACTTGCTATTGCATCAATATTCTCCGAATTAATTCCACCAAAAGATAAAAACCACTCTTTTGTTTGCGCATTTATTAAAACATGTAATATTATACTAATGAAAATAGTTATAATTATTTTCATTTATTTCAGTTTTATTATTTCAATATACATATTTTTAAGTGAAAAGGTTTCTTTATAATTTTTAATAGATGTTAAAATATTTGATATTTTTTCATTTAAGTCTTTAGTATTGATAGATTCAATAATTTTAAAGATTTCCTCAGGAACAAAGCTAGAAACCCATCCTATATTGTATTTTTTTACTTCAATAGCTGCTCCGCCATTAGTACCTAAAACTAAAACAGGTTTATAACTTCCTATGTAATCGAAAAATTTTTTAGGTAAGCCACCTGAAATCATTGGTATAACACCTATATGACATTGTTTAGCTATTTCCATAACTTTCTCTCTTTCTAAAAACGAGTGTATTTCATAATCAATTTTATTTTCATCGAGAAAATTTTTGATTATTTCATATCTATCGCCAGTACCATTTTCGCCCACAATAATAAGTTTATAACGTTTCTTATTGTAACTAATTGCTTTACATAATGGCAAAATATCTAATTGTAGTTGCAATGAACCAATGAATAGAATATTAATTTTATATAGTTCTTTGTCAAAAAAAACTAAATTATTTGATATATACTTTTCTTCAATACCTAAGGGGATAAAAATAGAATTTATATTTTTATTGTATCTTCTTATCCAATCAACAAAATTTTCCGATACATAAAATGCTTTATCAACTTTTTTAATACCAGTTTTAATAAAGAAATTACAATAAATTGAAAATAGCTTTTTATAAAATTTATTTGAAATCAATAACGCATCGGGCCATATATCTTCAACATCTACAATAAGTTTACATTTCTTAAGTTTTTTTAAAATTGCTACTGTAAGAAAAATTTCGGTTGGTCTTGAAGGGAAAAGTATAATATCATTATTAGATACTTTATTTAATAAGAAAAAAAATGTTTTTATAGAGAAGTTTATGTTCCAAAATACTCTTCTTATAGAGATATTTTTTGAGTATTTACCAACGTTAAGGTATTTTATTTCATAAATAGCATTATTTTTTCCTTCGGTTAATTCTTCTTTTGAAAATACTCTTTTTTCGAAGTGATAAAAGCTTGAAGTAACATATAAAACTTTTTCGCCTTTATTTGTTAAATATTCGGCTAAATTTGGATGTCTTTTCCCTCGTTTTGTTATGTTTGATTCAGTTGGACTAATAATAATTATCATTTTAGTAAATCTTTATATTCTTCCAATAAAAAATTTAATATTGTTTTTGAAGAAAATGAATTAATATGATTTTTTTGGATGTCAGCTTTTATGCTTCTAATATAGTTAATATTGTTTATTGCTAAAAGCAATTTCTGGTATAAATCATTAGAATTTTTCTTTTCCACGAAATAGCCATTTTGTTTTTCAATAATAATATCTTGCATAGCTCCAACTTTTGTTGTTATCACAAAAAGTCCCGAAGCAAGTGCTTCTAATAAACTATTAGGACAACCTTCGGTCCACGATGGGAAAACATATATATCGCTATTGGAATATATTTCAAATTTTTCGTCTCCTTCAATTCTTCCGTAAAACTTAACATATCCTTTGTTAATTAAAACATTTAATTTTAACATAATATCATTTAAATAACCTTTTTTGTCTTCGTGTCCTACAAAAATAAAAAAAAGATTTTCGAAAATAAATGGTTCGTTTTCGTATAATTTTAAGATAGCTTCAACATATTCATCAATACCTTTAAGTTGCGAAATTCTTCCTAAATATAAAAAAGTAATTTTGTTTGTAATATTGTCAGTCACTGGCAATATTTTATCTTCGTCTATAACTGTAGTAGTTCTTTTAATTTTTTTATTATTTATTCCTATTTCAATAAGATTATCTTTGAAGGAATTGGCAAGAACAAATATTTTATCGGCTTTATTAAGAAAGAATACAAAGGTTAATTTGATGATTTTATGTTTTTTTATTATTTCGAAAAACTCTTCTTTCCAGCCTCTAATAAAAACAATAACTTTTTTTTTAAGCAAAATACCTATAATTAAAATAGGAAAATCTCTTAAAAGAGGTACTGGAATAAGTGAAGGATTTATTTGTATTATATCAATCTTATAAAACAAGACTTTGAAAAAGACATTTATTATGGAATATATGTATAAAAATGGATAAATTAGTCTTTTAACAATAGGACTATAAAACAAAATTGCTGGTGAACCAATACTAGAATGATAGAAAGAAAGTTCATTAAAATTATTCTTTTTGAACAATATATTGTAATAATTTACAACTCCGCCTTCGTGGTTTAAAGGATTTGAAGTAACAAGAACTTTAATAATTTTATCAGTCTTTTGCATATTCTAATTTTCTATTGTTTACTATTACGTTTAATAAAACTGGAGTTAAAAACAAATAAAAGGTGTAAGTATCTCTATAAAAACCTGAAACAAAGTTTACAATAGCAACAATAGTAAAGAATATAAAATATAGATATTTGTATCCTTTAAAAAATTTGTAATTTTTAATGAAAAAAAATATTAGAAAAACATATTGTAGGATATACAATAATAATCCCATTAATCCATAGTTATAAATCCACCCAAAAAATTCACTATGAGCATGGGTTCGTCGTCCAGGAATTCTGTAAGAATCAGCTTGATTCCCGTAGCCAAAAAAATAGGTATAACCTTTCGAGTCGCTCCATTCTTCGTAAAGACGTCTGTACATTCCAGAACGACCAGAACCTGCTTTGTCTTCATAAAAATCTAATTGTTCTTCTGAAAAACGTTCTTCAATTCTTTCTGCATAATTAGACATCATATACATATAAATGATTGACGCAGAAATAATAATCAGTAGAAAATAGTACACCCTATTAAGAACAGATACCCTCTTTGTATTGATTAAATATGCTAAAATTGCTATAAATAAGGTTAGAGATATTGATAATAAAGCTCCTCTTTTTAAAGTAATTACCACTGAATATAATAAAAGAAATAATAAGAGTTTTTGTTTACCAATGTTTTCGATATTGAATACAAACAAAGGGAAAAGAAATACCATTAAGTAAGCATTTGCATTATATTCTTCGTATAGTTTGCCTATATATAAATAGTAATTAGTAAATATAAAGGCTATAATTATTAATATTTTTATCCAACTAAAAAGGTATTCGTAAGTAATTTTATTTTTTATTAGTAAATAATAAAAATACATTGTTCCTGTAAACCAATATAATATTTTAGACAGATGCCACAATCCTTCCATAGGATTTGGGTCAGTTTGTATATATAATGAAAAGAAAATAAAAGCAATAATGAAATAATATGTTAGAAAATAAGATTTAATTACGTTAAAATTTCTTACTACTCCTATTAAAAACCAAAACAATAATAACATTCTTATTCCTCTTGAAATATTTAAATAGAACTCGGTTTCGTAAATATCCGAGAGCCAATCGGTAATAATAGTTAAAATAGAAGCATATTTTATAAATCTAACTTCAAAATTCATCTAACAAAGTTTGTAAACGTATGTTAGCCATATTATTTTTGCAAAATTCACCTTCTTCAAAGGTCCAAGAATTAGTAGTATTGTTGTAAAATAATCTTCCTGGTTTATTATTTATTCTTAACAATTCTCTATCTTGGTATTGACCAAAATAAACTTGTATTTCGTTTATGTAAAGATTATTTTCTTTATCAATAAATATATCAAAACTTGTGTGAAAAAATTTATGTTTTTCTGTAATATTTCTCACTAAGTTTAATGCTTCAATAGGTGGCATACCATAGCCAAATTGATGTGAGCCACTGTGAAATTTTCCTTTTTTTAATTTTTGAAAACCAAAATAATAATTTCCCATTCTAAAAATACGCCATTCTAGAATATCTGGCAAATATTTTTGCAATATAATAAATCCATGTTCTTTGTCAGAAGGATGTTTTCTGTAAGTTCTTACGCCTCTGCCAAAACATTTCTTTATTAAACGTTTTAGTATGTAATAATTTTTAATTATTTTAATACCTGAAGCTCCTGATGCATTATCAGCTTTATATACAACAGGATAATTTGTTTCTCGGGCAAACTGAAGGGCTTCGTCTTTGGAATAAAAAATTTTTGTCTCTATTAAAGGATAATTATTGATTTTTAACCATTCATATAGTCTCTTTTTGCTTTCCCAAAGCCACATTAATTCGGGATTAGGGAATATGATAATATTTGAATAGTTTTTTAGAAGTTTAATTCTGTTATCAAACATTTGTTTCCATGGCGAATATTGAACAGATGGTCTAAAAATCAGTACATTAACTTTTGAATTAATGAACTCTTCTAACCAATTAACTGAAAAAATATCAAGCACTTTGTATGAAATATTTAACTCGTTGCAAGCAATTATGTAATAATAATGTAAATTCCACGCTTCTTTTACTATGCCAACTTTAATTTTTGAATTTTCAAAATTTTTTTCTTCTGGGTAATTATATTTTTTCCATTTAGATTTATTCTTATTACCTCTTAAATTAAATAAATTAAAGTAATAATAAATTATTTTTTTTATAAACATTATCATTTTTCGCTATTTAATATGGTTAATAGTATTTCTCTGTGAGTTTCGCAGGAGATAATATTTTTAACTAGTAATTGTTTGTTTTTTGTATATTTTAATTTTTTGGGCAAAAACATCGAATAAAACTTTCTTTCTATTCGTGAATGCCCTTTTAAAAGACTAAAATATAAGTATTTTTTGTCACTACAAAATTTTTCCCATTCGTTTTTTATAAAAGTATTTGTTAAATTATTTGAATAATATTCTATTTTTTTGTTCCATTCATCAAGAAGTTCATTTTTCATTTTCTCAATGCCATTTAGTTTAATATCTAACATAGTTCTGTGAAAAAATGGTATAAGTTTATATTCAAATTTTTTTTTATCGAAAACATTAAGTTCGATTAAAAAACCCTGGTATAATTCCTTGTTTTTTAATGGTATCGGATCGAAAACAAAGTTCCCTTGTCCGTAAAATATTATTCCATCATTATAGCTTTGTATTGCACCACATACGTGTGTATGCTGACAAATTACAACATTTACTCCCATATCTATAAAAAATTCAAACAATTTTTTTTGATTAGGATATGGATATGGATAATATTCTTTCCCACCATGATACAAAAGAATAATAAAATCGACAGTATTTTTAATTTTTTGAATTTTTCTTATAAAATCAATTAAATCAAGTGGATTAGCACCTCCGTTTTTTTCTGTTGCAATAGAAAATTCATGTTCTGCGTAAGAAAATATTGCAATTGTAATATTGTTTATTTTTTTTATATAAACATTGGAAGCTCCTTCTAAATTAAAGCCTGCACCTGAAAATTCGACATCGTTAAGTTTTAAATATTTGAAAGTTGTTTTAAGTCCTTCTTCGCCATGATCATAAATATGATTGTTTGCTAAATTTAGATAATTTATTCCTGCTTTTTTTAAAGTTGAAATGGTTTCTGGTGATGTCCCAAATACTTTCCCTGTTTTATTTATAGGAGTTTCTCTTTCAATAATTGGTGTTTCTAAATTTGCTATTACAAGGTTTGAATTATGAAAATCTTCAAGTAAGTCGTTAAAAATTTCTTTAACTTTTTCTTCACGAAAAAGATGTTGGTTATTTTTTGTTGGGCAAATATCGCCACCTATTAATATTTTTATCATATTTTTCTATCTATAAAAAGTTCAAGCCATACTTCCAAGGCTAAAATTTGCCACATTATTTTTAAATCTATGTTTTCGTTTCTATTGAAGCTAATTAATAAATTATTTAAATAATTTTGGCTTACAATTTGTCTTTTTTCTAGGTGTTTAATTTTTTCGTTAAATAAGGTCTTAAAATTATTGTCATTAAAGTATTTAATCAAAGGTAAAGAAAAACCTTGCTTTTTTCTGAAAACAAATTTTTTATCGAATTTTTTAATAGCAAGAGTTTTAAGTATTCGTTTTGTAGATATATGATGTTCTTTATACGAGATAATAGATTTAGGATTCTGTACTTTATAATTGTCGGGTAGGGTTAAAACAAATTCAACAAGGTTTTTGTCAAGAAATGGAACTCTGTTTTCGATAGAATGAGCCATGGTCATTTTATCCTGACGAATGAGTAAATCGGTCATGTAAGTTCTAATTTCATATATATTCATTGATTTTATGATAAAATCGTTATTATTTGGAAAATGTTTAATACGTTTTTGAATTATATTTTCGTAATTGGCTTTTTGAATGAGTTGTTTAACTTTATCAAAATTCATTTGAGCCGAAGCGTTAATAATGTATTCATAGATATCCGATTTTAAATAATACTTATTATTCAGTTTGTTAATTTTAGAAAATAAGTTTAAAGTATTATTATAAGCACTTCTGAAAGCTACATCGTAAAATCTGGAATAACCACCGAATAATTCGTCGGCACCTTCGCCACTTAATAGAACAGTAACATTTTCTCGTGCTCTATTGCTCATTAGCTTTATAGCTATGGTGTTTGGAAGGTGTAAGGGGTGATCATGGTGATAAGTTGCACTGCTTAAATTATTTACAAAATAGTTAATATCAAAAAAATACTGATGCGAATCGGAGCGAGTATAGTGATTTACTATGTTTATCCACTTATGTTCAGAATGCTTTACGTCGTCGAACACTATGGAGAAAGTATCCATATTGGCGTCAAAATATTCACGTGCGTAATTTGTAATCAAAGAAGAATCAATACCTCCCGAAAGTTGGCAGCCTATTTTAACATCGCCCAGTAATTGCGATTTAACACTTTTTTTTAATAAAAAGTCGAGTTTCTCAATTGCTTCGTTATAGCTAATGTTGTTTGTGTAATTAAGATTATTTAGATTATAATACTGATGAATATTGAGGTTTGTTCCATCGAATTCGGCGTAAGAAGCAGGTGGTAATTGATATACATTTTTAAGTAAAGTATCGGGATACAGAACATATTTAAACATAAAATATTCTGCAAGCATTTCTTCATTAAGTTGAGGGTTAAACTCGGGATAGTAGTAGAAACTTTTTATTTCGGAAGAAAATAATATAAAATTGTTTGTTTTATAATAATAGAAAGGTTTTATTCCAAAATGATCTCGAATAAAATAAACTTTTTGTTGTTCTATATCTATGATAACAATTGCAAACATTCCTATAATTCTATCGAGCAAGCCATTGATACCGTATGTTTTGTAAAGATATAATAATATTTCGGTATCGGTCTTGCTTTTAAATATTATGCCTTTTGAAATAAGTTCATCTTTAAAATCGAAAGCATTGTAAATTTCTCCATTAAAAATAATAATAGTATTTTTATCGTTTGAGATCATTGGTTGATGCCCGTTTGGACTTAAGTCTATGATAGACAATCTTTTAAAACCAATAGCGTTTTCTAACTCTGAAAAGTCGTTATAATCTTTTTCCTCATATTGTTTATTCTTTAAAGAAAAATATAAAATACCGTAATCATCTGGACCTCTATGATGTATAGAATTTAGCATTTTATCTATAACACCGTAATGATTTTTTTTGTCAAAAATTTGAATATAGCCTGTGAAACCGCACATAATTACTTAAGAATCTTATAATACTTATAAAAATTTTTAATTCGTTCATCAACAAAAAGTGGCTCATGGCACTGAAGAACATCAGGATCGGGATGATGATTTCCTTCAATAATACAAATACCATTTTCGGTAAGTAGGATATCCCAACCTGCAATTTTGATCATAGGAATTTTTTTAATGAAGTTGATAATTTGATTTTTAATAGTTTGCCATTGCGGAATAACTTGTCCTTTAATTCTAATACCTGTTTCTGGATGGTGGTCGTATCGGAAATGTTTATTAGTAAATGGATGCGTTGTGGCATCGGATAATTCTCCTGTTTCTAAATTAATTTTTGCACTAAGTCCACCTTTAGAGAAGTTATCTTGTGGAGCGGAGTTTTTAACACCTATTCTTTGCGAAGCACGAGCAATAAAAGGTTCGTTGGACAAAGAATCTACCATTGTCAGAACTCTCATACTGTTTATAGAATCAGGGTTTAATGATTTTGAAAAACTGCTTTGTTCAATAAATTCACACACCAAATAATTATTCAAAGATTTTACGATATTATTGAAATTCTCATTATTAATATTATCTTTATTATTAAGAATTATTTTTCCCTTTATAATTTCTACAAGAAATACTCCTTTACCACCGCCACCTGTTACAGGTTTTAATACAAACTTTTGTAAGTCGAGTAAGTTTTTAAACTTTTCATCTTCGGAATAATATGTCCCGTTTAGAATTAATCCGTAACATAAAGGTACTTTAACATAATTTTTAAACACATGCGAGAAGATGTATTTGTTGGTTAATATTTCTGTAAATGGGTCATTTATCCATTTTGCTTGCAACGATTGATAGTCGCTTAAATAAAGATGATAATCGTTCTTGTATAGTTCGTATAAATAATATTTTTCAGATAAAAAACCTCTGTGAAGGTATAACATTTTTTTCGTAAAAGATAAAGGAACTTTAAATTTATTATTTTTTTTGATTAAGTCGTATTTATGCTTAATGGAATAATAAACTTTTTTCATATAAAATTTTTAATTAGTTTAATAAAATGCAAAATTAAATTAATTAAATGTATTTTTTTATCATAAATAGCCATAGAATAATAGTTTAGATATTTTTCAATAGCATTGTTGATATTGAAATAGCTGTCGAACCATTGTCGAGCAAAATCGCATTGTTTTATATTATTAGTAATTATTTTTTCAATACTTTTAAGATTTTCAGTGGGACTAATATTACAAACAATTCTTGGAGAAAAGTTGAACTTAAAGGCAATATCAAAATTATCTTGTGTTACAAGTAATGGAAATGTCATGTTATCGTTAGGAACTAATATCCATTTCCCAGCAGCAGATGCTTCCATAAATCCTCTTCCAGTTCCAACTATAAAATCGCCTAGACCTATTAATTCTGATGCATTTTTTGTGAATATGTCGTCGTATTCAAAGAAAACATTATCAGATAATTCTAGTTTATAGCATAGATTCATTAAATCTTTTAAAAGATTGGTGTCTTGAATTTTCCCTATGTGTATAAAACAAACAGTAAAACCTGCTTTTATTAAGTGATGAACTAAATTTATTGTTTGTTCAATAGTTTTTTGATAGTGTTTTGTTACGCGACCTATTCTTAGAATAACAAACTTATTATCAAGGTTATATTTGCTTTTTAACAGATTTATTCGTTCATTGTCAACCGCAGGTTCGATTATTCTATTAGGAATAAGTGCAAGATTCAAATTTTTCTTATGTTGAAAATAATCGTAGTTTTCTTTACTAAATAAAATTAAATTTTTTGCAGCCGGGAAAAACTTTTTTGGATTAGGTCCTCCGCATTTAGTTAAAATTGCCGGTTTACGAGTTAGTAAAGATAATATTCTTGTAAAGAAAAATACTTCTGTATCGAAAGCATGAAGAATGTCTGGGTTAAAGCTTTTATAAACTTTTTTTAATTCTTTATAAGCATATAAAAAGTTAGTACCACAAAATGGAATAAAATAAACTTCGTACGACAAATTTTCTAAAACAGGTGATTTTTTCTTTCCTATGTTGACAATACATACTTTACAATGATTTGATAAAGAGTTAGCTATATCTCTTAAACTATAGAAGTGTCCACCTAAGCCATGACCTACTGTAGAGATAAAGAACATTATGTTTTTGTATTCATTCATTTTTTAATAAAAGCGTTTACGAGTTGAATAATTTCTTTAAAATCATCTTTTTTAAAAATAAATATTTCTTTGATACTTATTTTTTCGGTTTTTGAAAAAAGTATTAACATAGCTGTTCCTCCGATGATATAACTAATATTAGCAGCCCAAGCAGCCCCTTCAATACCATATTTTGGCACTAACAAAATATTTCCTAATATTTTTAATGCAATGCAAGGTGTAAAAATTATAATAGCGTAATATGGTTTTCCTAAACCTGCAAAGCGACTATTAACTATTTTGAAAAATGTAAAAATTAATACTCCTATCAGCAAAATCCTATTGATAGAAATGCTTCTTAAGAATGATTTACCATATATAATTTCAATAAAATATGGCATAATGAAATACATAATTGTACAAATAAAAGCAAGCAATAATAAAGAAACTCTGATTGCCTTTGCAATAACGTATTTTTGCTTTTCCGAAAAAGAAGTTGCTGTTTTAGATAAAATGACTAATCCTATAGAAGCTGGAATTTGCCATAAAATTTCAGATAAAGAAATACCTATTGAATAATATCCGATATCTTCGTAACTAACAAGTTTTTTTAAAACAAATATATCAATTCTATAATTTGCTTGAATTATAAATAAAGAAATTGCATAAACTATGCCCATTTTTAAAAGTGTAATGGTTGTTCGAAAATTAGCACCTTTAAAAGAAAAAGAATAATTTGCTGATATTTTTTTAATTCCGTAACTAACAATTAAAAGTTGACTTAAAATCCAGGCAGATAATGCACCACTTATACCAAATTTAAACAAAGTAAGAAGGACAAAAGAAAGTATAAGATTAATTAAAGCAGGGATCCAGCTAATTTTATTATAGACACCAATTTTTCCTTCTCCAAGAAAAAAGCCTCCAGACATTCTTAAAAATAAGGAAATAGGTATTTGAAGTATAGCTATTAATTGCCACGAAATTTGAAAATCTTTTGCATAGTAAGTGTTATATAAAATTAAACAAATGCTGATTAAAATAACAGATAATGTGCTTATTAAACTTAATACACTTGAAAATAATATTTGTTTTGGAATAATTTTTCTTCCATGATGATAAACAATAGATTGTGTAATTCCTAATTCACCTAAACTTAACATTAACGATGGGAGGAAAATTATACTTGCATAAATACCTCTTCCTTCAGGACCTAATTCTCTTGCGATGATTACACTTACTATAAAGTTAATTAAATAAGTAGAAAATTTACTTAAAATAACATTTATAGCAGTTTTTAGTGATTCGATCATTTTGTTTTAACTTACCCAACAATTTTAGCAGGTGCAGATACAACAATTGAATTTGGCGGAATATCTCTTGTAACAACAGCATTAGCCCCTATAATTGAATTTTCACCAATTGTTATACCACCTAAGATTTTTGCACCAGCATAAATTTTAACCCCATCTTTTATAATAGGATATTTATTATCTATTCCTGGAATACCATGTGAACCTATGGTTACATGTTGAAATATTGTTACATTATTACCAATTTTTCCTCTTCCAACTAAAATGCCAATTGCATGAGCAATTTTAAAATTTTCGCCTATTTCTGCAAAAGGATCAAAATCGCAATTATATTTAGTTTTTAATCTGTAGCTTAATAATACATTTAATTTACTAAATCTACTTTTTTGAAGCTTATGCATTATCCTATAATACATTAAAACCTTAAATTCAGGCGAAAATAAAAATATCAAAATTTTTCTATATAGGTTTTTTCCTCCATAAAATTTTAAATCATTTGAAATTTGTTTTCTAATACTAATTTTCATTTTACAGCTTTTATTATTCCATATCCCCATATTTTATCTGTATAAAATTTCTTTAATAAATCGCAAGAAAAAATAAACTCATTAACATAGTTTTCACTTGTAAGAATAGCTACTTCATTTTTATATTTAATAGCATTTTCTTTCCAAAAATCTAAAGTTTTTATAACATTTTCGCTTATATCGTAAGTTTCTATATTTTTAAAACCTACATTGTTAAGAATATTAGTGTAATATTTTAAAGTTTCAATAACAGCTTTTCCAAAAACTCTATCAAGCATCTGTAGTTCATTTCTTAAGTTTAATATTTCAATTGGTTTTAAATACCTTTTAAAAATTAAATCGCAAAATATAAATTCACCTTTAGGTTTTAATATTCTATATGCTTCTTTAATTAAAGATTGTTTATCTTGAATTAAATGAGCCATTTCCATTAACCAAGCTATATCGAAGTAATTATCAGAAAAATCATTATTTAACACATCTTTTATAAAAAATTTAACTTTATCAGAAACATTGTTTTTATAAGAATTTTGTACTGCTATTTCTATTCCTTTTTTACTATTTGAAATACCATAAACAATGCAATTATACTTTTTACTTATAAATATAGCAGATGTTCCAATACCACAGCCGATATCAATAATTTTTTTGTTTTCATCAATTTTGATTAAACTAAGCATTTTATTTATTAAGTTATAAGTAGCAACATTTAATGTATCTGTATCAGAAGTAAATAGGCCCCAATGAAAATTTTCACCAAGTAAATATGACCAAGCTTCTGTAATAAAATCGTAATGTTTACTATTATCCATAATAAAATTTATATTGTTCCAGAATCAACAAAAATATTTTGACCAGTAATAGAATAAGCGTCATCAGAAAGCAAAAACTTAACCAAGCTTGCGACATTTTCTTTTCTAGTAGGTTCTTTTAATGATGTTCTGCTGTAAATTCTATCTTTGAGTTCATCAGATAATTTTGAATTCATACTAGTTTCCATAAATCCTGCAACAATAGCATTTGAACGTATTCCTCTTGTTCCCCATTCGCGAGCAATATTTTTAGAAAAAGCTTCTAAGGCTCCTTTAGTGGCAGCATACATTGACAAACCTTTATAACCAGTATGAACGCTTATAGATGAAATATGAATTATGCTACCTTTTACGCAATTAAATAACATATTTCTAATAACATATTTAACTATCATCATAGGTGAAAAAACATTAACTTTGAACATATTTAATAAAAGATCGTAATTTAGATTAGTAACAATATCATCATATGCAATTGCAGCATTATTAACAAATCCATGTATAGGAATTTTAAAAGTTATAAACTCTTTAAAAATTTTTTCTTTTATATTTTTAATATCTATCAAATCATATTGGTATAAAAATAATCTATTTTTGTTTATTTCGGCTAAAGATTTTAATTCATCTGAAAAACTTCTATTAATTGAATAAATTGCATATTCTTCAGATGTTAATAATTCTTTTACAATTGTAAGACCTAATCCTTTTGAAGCTCCTGTAATAATAATATTTTTCATTTATTAACGTTTAATTTTACCTGTTCTAGTTAGTTCAATTTTTTCAACGTACTTAAATATTCTAGGTATTTTATAAGTTTGTAACTTATCACTTAAAAATTCAATAATTTCATTTTCATTAATTTTATTTTTTGTAACAATATCAGCACATAGTATGTAGCCCGTGAGTGAATTTTTTTTGGGGTAAACTTTACAAGCAATTATTGAAGGATGTGAGTTTAAAATATTTTCTACTTCAGTTAAATTAACTCTATTACCTCCTATTTTTATTTCTTCACTTTCTCGCCCAATTATTTTGAATTGTAAAGGATTATCATTAATTATTTCTACAACATCTTCAGTACAATACCAATCATTAATAAATTTAAAATTTTCGCTTTCACCTAAAATTTTTTTGTGTATTTCGAGTTTATTATTATTTATCCTTATGAATTCTTTTAATGATTCAGGGATTTCGAAGTATTCGCCTTTTGAGATTAATAAGGTACCTGCTTCAGTAGAAGCATAAATATTGTTTATTTTAGCTTTTGGGAAAGCTTTTTTTAATTCATTGATTAAAAAATTATTTAATTGTTCACCCCCACATGTTATTCGTTCAACAGAATCAAAGGTTATATCAAAAGGCATAAGAAGTTTATAAAAAGTTGGAGTAGCAGATATGTGAGTAATCTTATATTTTAAAATTTGAGTAGTTATATATTCTCTTTGTTTATTAAATAAATTTACAATTGTATTTTTATTTAAAAAAGCTTGAAAAAATACTTGAATACCTGCAATATGAACTGGATTATAAGCGAATCCCCAAATATCGTTTATGTGATTGTCACTTATTACAATACCTTTTAATATTCCTTCTATTGAATGCTTAATAGGTTTAGGGTTACCTGTCGTTCCTGAGGTAAAAAGAATTATTTTTGATTGGGAATTAATTATTGAGTTTGTTAATGATGGAAAATCAATATTTTGAAAATTAAACGCAGTTTTTATTTTTTTATTAATGTCATTTTTATTTATGAATGAATTGGTTGTTTTTACTATATCTGAATCTATTAAGTATAAATCTTCATTTAAAATTAAGGTTTTAATTATATTAACAAATATTTCAGAAAAATTATCTGTTATTAAAAATTTATAATAATAGTTGTCAAATTTTATTCTATCAATTAAACTATCATAAGTCAAAAATACTTTATTGTCTTCGTCAATAAAAAACATAATTTAAATTTTAGTCAACTTCTTTTTTATTTCACCAATGGTACTTACAAATCCATCTTCAAAAACATCTATTCCAAATTGTTCTTCGATTCTAACAGTTAATTCTGCTAATGCCATTGAATCTAGTCCAAGATCATTTCTTAGATTTATGTTATCATTAATTGATGAAATAGGTTTTTTTTTTGCATTTTTTAGAACAAGGTTTAAAATTTCTAATAATTTTACATTTAGTTCCATAGTTGTTTTTTATTTAAAAAAGTTATCAAAATTATGAAATTATTTCTAATTTTTTTATAATATCGTCATATCCTCGTTCAATCATCCAAAAATCTTCTATGATTGTTTCTCCTTCGGCTACCATACCTGCTAATAATAAGGCAGCGCCGGCTCTTAAATCTATAGCTTTTACAGTTGTTCCGTATAATTGTTTACCTCCGTTTATAGTAAGAATATTTTGTTTTACAGTAGCATCTAAACCCATTTTTTGTAGTTCATCTACATATCCGTATCTGTCGGGGAAACGTAAATCTATAATTTTTGATTGTCCTTTTGCACATGCTGCATATATGGCGAATAACGGTTGCATGTCAGAATTTATACTTGGAAAAGGACCAGTACTTATTTCAAGAGGGTAGGGTGTACAGTTTTTTACAATCAATGTGTTTTCGTGTTCATTGATATAATACTTACAGCCACTTTCTCGTAAATATATTAGTGGAATTTCTAAATGTTTGTATGGGAAATCTATAATTTCTAATTCGCCTTGAGTAATAGCAGCAGCAATAAGCCATGTTAATGCTTCCATATTATCGGGTATAACGCGATGTTTAGTGCCATAAAGTTTTTCTTTGCCAACAATTTCGATATGTTCTTGTCCGTAAACTTTTATTTCTGCTCCCATTTTATTCAGAAACTCTATTAAGTCTAAAATTTCGGGTCTTATGTGCGGGTTCCACACTCTTGTAATGCCTTCTGCAAGTGTACCGCAAATAATAGCATTTTCAGTAGCTCCTGTGGAACGCAAAGGTAGAAAGATATCAGCACCTTTTAGTCTTCCAGTAACTTTTGCACAAAGCAAGCCATTTTCTTCCCACACATTCGCTCCCATTTTTTGGAAAATATCAATATGCAAATCGAATTTCCTTTCACCTATTTTGCAACCGCCAGGCAATGGAACTTTCCCTTCACCTTTCCGAGCTAATAATGCACCTAATATTAAAAGAGTGGTTCTTACAGAACGTTCTTCCCAAGTAAGAACAGTTTTAAGATCTTTATCTTCTTCGATTATAATTGATTCATTAAAAATTTGAATTTTTTTTCCTAAGGTTTCTAACATCTTTACTTTTATTACTACGTCTAGTAAATTTTTAGGGAAGTTTGTAATAATTATTTTATCGTTTGTAAGTAGTGAAGCAGCTAATAACTTTAGAATACTATTTTTTGCTCCACTTATTTTAACTTTACCTTGTAATTTTGTTTTTGAAATAGTGTAATTTGTTATCATAGTTTAAGATTTTTTAAGTAGAATTTTTTTTAGTTATTGAATGTTAGTTTTTATTTCGAACAAACACTTTACATTAAAATTAAAACAACACTTATTTAAATAATCATTTCTTTAACTTTTTTTGCAATAGCTAAGCAGCAGGTCAATCCAGGCGATTCAATACCAATAAGATTAATAAAATTGTGAAAACCTTTGTCGGTTTCGTTTTTTATGATAAAATCGCGAAACACATCGTTAGGTTTTTGAAGTTTGGGTCTTATACCAGCTTGTTCGGGTTGTAAATCAGCTAATTCAATAAATGGTAAAAATGTTTTAACAGAACGATAGAATAATTCTTTGTGTAATATGTTTACATTATAATTAATTTTCTTTTCGGGCAAATAGATTGCATTTGGTCCTAACTTTAAACGATTAGCCATATCGAGTGTTGCATGTATTCCTACGCCTGTTAAGTTATTATTAGGCACCGGGTAAATAAGATGTTTTATGTATTTGTTTTTTCCGTTTCCGACCGAAAAGTATTCTCCTTTCCAATAGTGCAAATTGTAATACTCATCACTTATACCTGCTATTTCAGATATTTTATCGGAATATAAGCCGGTTGCATTTATTACTATATTAGTGCTAAATGAATATTTGCCGCAATCGTCCTTAACAGTTATTTCGTAACAATTATGTTTTTTGCTGATATTGGTTACTTCTGTTTTATAAACCGTATTTGTTCCTTGTTTAATTGCGTCGGTTTCTAATTGTTTCATTAGGTAGTGCGAGTCTATTATGCCTGTGGTAGGAAAAAATAATGCGGCAGTTGCATACACATTTGGTTCAATTGCCTTAGTTTCCTTTTCTGTCAGATAAGTGCTGTCTGTAACGCCATTCATTTGCGATTGTTTAAGAATATTTTTTAAAATGTTTTTTTCTTCATCGTTAGTTGCAACAACAAGTTTACCAATTTTTTTATGTGGAATTTGTTTTTCTTCGCAATATTTGTAAAGTAATTTTTTCCCTTCTACACATAAAGTTGCTTTTAAAGAGCCGGTAGGATAATAAATTCCTGAGTGTATTACTTCGCTATTTCGGCTCGATGTTTCTTGTCCGAATGTTGAATTTTTTTCTATCAAATAAATATCGTCGAAACTTGAAGATAATTCTTTTGCAATAGCAAGTCCAATTACACCGGCACCTATGATAACGATATTAGTATCCAAGTTGTAAATATTTATTTAACGATTATTACTTATTATATGCTTTTCTTGAAGCAATATGTTCCATAAACCAAACAGTAATAATACCTATAACTATTATGAATATGGAAATAATAAGTTCTGTATTAAATTGTTCTGGAAAAAACCAAGAATATTTTTCAACAATTTTTTCACCGTTTCGTGTTAAAATAAATTCGCCAAGTGAATTTGTTTTCCAGATTGTATTTTTCCAAGGCCATATAATAAGCAGTGAGCCCATCATAAAGCCCGATAAAAGAGAAATAATTTGGTCGGGAAAGTTTTTAAATAACCACGATAAAATATGCGATAAAGCTAACATACCAAATCCTGCTCCAATTATCACGGGTATTAGTATATTTAAGTTAAATTCGTTGATAGAGTTTATCATTATAAGTTCGTAATTGCCCATCAATACTAATACAAACGAACCGCTAATACCTGGTAATATCATACTTGCTGCTGCAACAATTCCGCAAATAAACAAATAAAAAGTATCGCTGTTTTCGCTTGCTGGTTTCATAAGTGCTATTATTACGGCAATGGTTGTGCCTATTATAAAAATGATGGTATTAATCAAATTGCGGCGTTTAACAGTTAATAGAACAAAATAAATAGAAGCAGCAACAAGTCCAAAAAAATATGCCCATAAATAAACGGGATAATTATCGAACAAATATTTAAACAATTTTGCAATAGAGATTATTGCTAAAATTACGCCTGTTCCTATCCAAATAGCAAATTTAAAATCTACAAAGTTGAGCCATTGTTTAAATCTGCCTGTGAAGAACAATTTTATTGATTCTAAGCTTAAGGTATTTTTTATGATGTTTAATAGTCTTTCGAGTATTCCTGTAATTAAAGCAATAGTTCCACCGGAAACGCCGGGAATAACGTTAGCTGCTCCAATTAGCATACCTTTAATAAAAGCAATAAAATTTTCTTTCATATCAATTATTTTTGTATATCTTCCCATTTAAGCGGTGTACCGCGTTTTAGTAATTTGTTTGCTTTTTTTCCTAATACTTCGTAAAAATATTTAGGTGAAATACCGTATCCTGGTCGAATACTGCGGATGTTTTCTGGTGTAAGTTCTTCACCGGCTTGTATATCTTTAACAACAAACAATGAACGTGCTAATTTTTTGCTATTTATAGCTTGTTCGTCGAGTTCGTACGAAACTACACCAAGCGATTTTTCGGCTTCGCGTACGTGTTTTACCATCAGGGCAAACTCTTCTTTATTTAGCGAAAAAGCTGCATCAGGACCTCCGATAGATTTATCTAAAATAAAATGTTTTTCTATAATGCTTGCACCAAGGGCTACGGAGACAATAGGCGATGTAATACCAAGAGTGTGGTCGCTAAGGCCTACTTCGCAGTTAAAACGCCTTTTCATATCGGGAATTGTTAACAAATTAGCTTTTTCTATGGGTGCAGGGTAAGAAGATGTACATTTTAATAATGCTATTTGTTTGTTGTTGTATCGATAACAGGCGTCAATAGCTTCTTGAATGTCTTTTTCTGTGGCTAATCCGGTAGAAATTATAACAGGTTTACCAAGTTTTGCAACTTTTTCTATTAGTGGGATGTCGAAAATCTCGAACGAAGCTATTTTATATGCAGGTGGGTTGAATTGTTCGAGAAAATCTACAGATGAAAAATCAAATGGTGTAGAAAAGCAGAGTATTTCACAATTTTTTGCTTCAGTAAAAATTTTTTCGTGCCATTCCCAAGGTGTATATGCTTCTTTATATAAGTTATAAAGTGTTTGTCCGTCCCATATGGTATTATGTTTAAGTTTAAAATATTCATTATCGCAATCAATAGTAATAGTATCGGGAGTGTAGGTTTGTAATTTAATAGCATCGGCACCAGCTTCGGCTGCAGCACGAACGCTTTGTAATGCTATTTCAAGATTTTGTTTATGATTTGCCGAAAGTTCAGCAATAATAAATACTTTAGATAAAGGAAAAGTTAGCATTTTTTTAAGAATTTTATTGTTCCTTCTTTATCAGATTCTATTTCTTCGAAACATAAATTTCTGAAAATTTTTAACGAAGGGATATTATCTTTTTTTACGTAAGCATAATATTTATTCTTTTTTAAAGTTTTTAAACCATTTTCAACGATTATTTTTCCTAAACCTAATCCACGAAAAATTTCGTCAATCAAAAAACTTATTAGCCAGCCATCTTCGTACTTATCGAATCGAATTTGTCCTAATGGGAAACGTTCCATTAAAATAAAATACATTGTATCGGGGGTATTTATTTTATTTGTAAACCATAACAGATGACTATCAAAAGAAAAAAAATCTTGATTTAAAGAATTAAACCTTGTAACGGGATCTATAGCCCATTTGTAAGTTAGTAAAGCATCGCTGATGTCTGCTTTTCTTAAGTATATTTTACTTTTATCAATCATTTAAGATGTAATAAAATTAACAATTTCGTTTGTTTTTGATGATATACGATTGGCAAAATTGTTATTTACAGTATTTATTTGTGTTAGTTTAAACAAATTTTCTATAATCAGGTTTTCATCGAAGTTTTCTAAACCTATGCCAGCATTATTTTTTAACAAAGAATAGTAATTTTTCTTCTGATTTTTTGTATAATAACCAAACGCACAATTCAATTTTCTTTTTAAGCCTTCTAATAAAATATTACTTGCAGGAAATATTCCGTACCGACAATTATCCATTATATCGCACAATTCGCTTGCCGATTTCATAAAGTGACTTATTATAAGATTTTGCTGACTTAACTTTGAAAAATAATCTAATTGCTTTGCAGAATACAAACCTGTATAAACAACATTAATAGGTTTAAAAATATCGTTATTTAAGATAATAGACAATATTTTAGTGCTGATATCATTGGGGTCAGTTCCTCCCATAGAAAGGATAGTGCCTTTACGTTCATTAAAAGTAATTGGTTTTAAAAATTCTTTTCTTAAAATAAAATATTCGTATCCGATAAAATATTTGATATTATTATCATTTGTATAAATCTTTTCTAAGAAAGGGTTTATTATAGCATCAACATTTTTAATGTTTGCATCGAAATCGTCGAAAACTATTAGTTTATTGCAACGTGCTTTGACATTAAAAAAATAAAAATCATTAAAATCGTATCCATCAACAATAACAACATCCGATTTTTTTATATCGTTTAAGAATATATTTTCATCATTATCTAAAAACTTTATGGGAAAATTGTCAGTATTTAAACCAGTCATGAGCGAATAATTACTTGCATAAATATAAAAATATATGTCAATTTTATCTTTTAATAATTGTGCTAAAGCATAGCAACGAGTAAAGTGTCCCAATCCGTATTCGTTACCGGCATTAAGTCTGAATTTTGCAACTTTATTCATTAATAATTTTATATTTAATTTCTGCCAATATCCAGTCTTCTTCTGTGTCTATATCCTGAGCTTCTATTTCGGGGAGAATAATTGCACCGGCATTTTGTGCAAAAAATCTTTTTTGTTTCATAAATTCATCTACGCGCATCCAATAAAACTGCCCACTATCGTGATAAGCTGGTTCTAAGTCTTGCGAACGTTTAGCAAAATGTTCTGGTTGAAACATAAGCACTTTACCATCAACAATTTTCAAAGCACGTTGTATGGGATACGAAAACCTAACTACTGGAAAAACTGCTTCGTAGTTTTGTTTTTGGAGCATTTCGTATGCTTCTATTATTCGTTTTGGAGTTATGAACGGAGCTGTGGCAAGTAAACAGCATACATTATCGAAATAATATCCTAAGTTTTGATATTGTATAAGGACTTCTTCTACTACATCGCCAATTGTAGCATAATCGTTGGCTGTTTGCGAAGAACGAAAAAACGGAACTTTAGCTCCGTATTGTTTTGCTATATCGGCAATTACTATATCATCGGTTGAAACCATTATTTCGCTAAATAGATTAGATTGTATTGCAGCTTCAATAGAGTATGCAATGATAGGTTTACCAAGAAAATTTTTAATATTTTTTTTCGGAATACGTTTACTTCCACTTCGAGCTGGTATTATTGCAATGTTTTTTTTCATCTAAATAAGTTCAATTTTATTTAAAGCTTCGCCCTTTCAGTTACATTAATGTAACCTACTAAGAGCTTATAACATGCTTTACTTCAGGCACTTAAAGTATTGTAAAATGATATATTTAAAACAATACCAAGCACCCTTTATATCCTACAAAGTTTATTAAAAAATTTGTATTTTATTATGACTTTAAAAATCAGTTTTAGGTTTCTGTAAATTTTAATATTCTTTCAAATAATTTTTTGGTATTTGTACAAGCATTGATGTTGGTAAGTTTGTAATTTTAAAAAGTACTTTGTATTTCCCTTTAAACTCAACTATTTCGCCAATATAATTTTTAAAAATGCCTTTTGTTATCATTACTTTTTGACCTACCTGTAAATCATCGAGTTGAATAGGTCTAATTTTGTACGATGAATTGCAAGCTAATGAGATTAATTTTATTTCTTCTTCACTGATTATTGAAGGTTTTCCGTCGAACCATACATATTTAACAACACCTGGAACTTTAAATACTTCTGAATAATTTTTTTGATTAACTTTAACGAAACAATAAGAACGAAATAGTGGCTCTAATACCCATTTTTTTCTATCTTTCCACTGGCGTAATGTTTTATAAAGTGGTAAGTATGCTTCTATGCCTTTTTCGCAAAGCAAATTATATACTTTTTTTTCGAAACGGTAACGGGTATAAATTACATGCCACTTCGATTCGCTCATTTAAAGAGTAGTTTTAAAAACTTTTTGAAAACAAAGTTAGTAAAATTATGTTGTTTGAAGTTTAAACTTTATTTAAAGAAAATTAACTACTTTTGCAAAGAACATAAAAATATAATTTTATGAGAGCTTATGTATTTCCTGGTCAAGGAGCCCAATTCCCTGGTATGGGAAAAGATTTATATGAACAAAATGATATTGCAAAAGAGATGTTTGAAAAGGCTAACGAAATGCTTGGTTTTAGAATTAGCGATATAATGTTTAATGGAACAGAGGAAGAATTAAAGCAAACAAAAGTTACTCAACCAGCAATTTTCTTACATTCGGTTGTAACTGCAGCAATTATGGGGGAGAGTTTTAAACCCGATATGGTTGCTGGGCATTCCTTAGGAGAATTTTCGGCTCTTGTTGCAGCTAAAGCTATTAGCTTTGAAGATGGGCTTAGATTAGTATCTGCACGTGCTATGGCTATGCAAAAAGCTTGCGAAAAAGAACCTTCAACTATGGCAGCTATTCTTGGTTTAGACGATGCTATTGTTGAAGAAGTTTGTAGTTCAATTGATGATATTGTCGTTCCGGCAAATTATAATAGTCCGGGACAGTTAGTTATATCTGGTTCTATTGCTGGTATAGATAAAGCTATTGCCGAATTGCAAAAGAAAGGAGCAAAAAGAGCTATTAAATTGCTTGTAGGTGGTGCTTTTCATTCTCCTTTGATGGAACCTGCACGAGTTGAACTTGCAGAAGCTATCGAAAAAACTTATATTCAAAAGCCTATTTGCCCTATTTATCAAAATTATACTGCTTTGCCAGAAACTGAACCTGAAAATATAAAGAAAAATCTTATTGCTCAATTAACGGCACCTGTTAAATGGACACAAACAATTCAAAATATGATTAAAGATGGGGCAACAACTTTTACCGAAGTAGGACCAGGGCAAGTATTACAAGCGTTAATTAAAAAAATAGATAAAAATGCTGTAATAGAGGTATAGCTAATAAAATTTTTAATTATTTGCTAAGCTTTGTTGTTCTCTGTGGTAAAAAAATAAATCTCTATATTTCTTTGTGATAAAAAACTTTAAACCGAATTTATTTTAACAATTCTATAAAATATGGCAACATAGACTCGTCGGGTGGTGGGGCTTTTGTACTTATAACAGCACCAATTGGAGAATAAATATAAAACGAAGGTAAACTATACAATTTAAGTTGTTTTTTTAGTTTTTCTGGTTCTCGTGCAAATAAAAATATACCATGTAATTTTTCGTCGTTAATCATTTTTAATAATTTATCCTTTTGTGGGTAAAATACTACATTAACCACATTCATTTTATCGGAAAATCGCTGAAAAATTGCCTTTATTTTTTTCTGGTCTAATAAAAAATTATATGCCCTAAAATCCATAATTGTAACATACAAAAACTTTCCTTTAAAATTGCGTAAATAAAATTCGTTTCCTTCAAAATCGTATAGTGGTATGTTTTCGAATAAATAACTTATTTCTTCTTCTTTTAATTTTTGAAGTATGTTTTTAGCAATTTGCTTTAATTTATCTGTTTTAGCTGTGTAAGTTAGTGAGTCTAAAGTCATAATTATTTGTGGAACAGGAAATTTTATTTTGTTGGGCAAATTATTGGTGTAATAAGCATCGTGTAGTCCTTTTAAAATTACCAAATCAATAAGCGTATCGTTAATAAATGCAGGATTTCTTCGCAAATCTTTACGTAATTCGAATGGACTTTTAGCTTTAGCAATACTTGTAAAAACATTTTCGCCCCAACGTGTAGTAGCGTAATACGATAGATAATCTTTAAAAATTTCATCAAAAAATTCGGTATAGGCAGTATTGTTTAATAAAATAGTGTTATTAGAAAAATATTGTTTAATTACATAATTAGCATCGCGTTCGTATGAAAAATATTTCAACCAGGCTATTTTGTAGTACAAATAATCTTTAAAATATTTCGATTTGCAGTAACTGAAATTGTTTTGTAATATTTGCAATAAAGAATCAACATATTTTCGTTTTATTTTATAACGTATTTTTTGAATATGTTTTTCAATTAGAGTGTCTATTGCAAAATTAAGTTCAATAATAGCATTTTGTGTTACAGATGAATCGTAAGGTATTGTTTGGGCAAAATATTCTATGGGTGTGAAATAAGCATTTAGCGAATCTTCAATGTTTAAATATGTTTTGTTTGGTACAAAAATTTTATATTCTTTATCTGGTTCAACGCAAAACCATGCTTGAAATTTGTATAAAGGAATAATTGCGAAAAAAGGTTCTTTGCAATGTATAGATATGTTTGCATGTCCATTGTTATCAACTTTAATTTGTGCAATAGTATCTAGCTGTTTAGTTATAAAATCTTTTTCTTTTAATACGTAAATAGTTTCGTTAGCATAAGTTTTATTTGAAAAAGAAATTTTAGCAATTTGAGTTAAAGCTGTATAATAAAAAGTAAAAAACAGTGTAATTAAAATAATTCTTTTCATATTATTCGTAAAGGTTTATTCCATCCGGAACAAATTGAGATGCATCGCCTCCATATTTTATAACTTCACGAACAATAGTACTGTTAACAGGAGTAAATTCGGGTGTTGTAAGCAAAAAAACAGTTTCAATTCCATTATTTAAAAAGCGGTTAGTTTGTGCAATAGCTCGTTCGTATTCAAAATCGGCAGAGGTTCGTAAGCCTCTTAAAATAAATTTTGCTCCAACAGATTTACAAAAATCTACAGTAAGTCCTGTATATGTAACAACTTCAATTTTACTATTATTTGAAAAAACTTTTTTTATCCAATTTATTCTTTTTTCGATAGGGAATAGTGGATTTTTATCGGTATTAACACCAATAGCTATGTATAATTTATCAAATAAAGGTAAAGCCCTTAAAATAACAGATTCATGTCCTTTTGTAATAGGATCGAAAGAACCAGGAAAAACAGCGATATTCATATATTCTAATTTTTATGCAAATGTAGATGAATTTTCTAAATTAGCATTGTTCAAAATTTATAAAACATTTTAAATGCTGTCAAAAATAATTTAATTATATAGACCTTTGCAAGGCAATTAACAATGTTTTGTTTTTGTAAAATTGTCTCTTCTTTTTTCGTATAAAGGAACAGAATTGCAATGACAAATTAGAGTTTTGGGGAAATTACTTCGGGCTTTGCCCTCGCAATGACGGGTAAGAGTTGTTATTACGATAGAACGCACCCCTACCGTCATTGCAAGCGAACGTAGTGAGCGAAGTAATCTCCCCAAAACACTAAACACTAACGTGGTTAACTTTCAGAAAGTTTGCAAACCTAAAGGTAATTAGGGTTTGCTGAAAAATTTAAACTGCAGTTAAGTAATAATTTTTCAAATTCATAGTAAGTTTTCTTTTCAAAAGCAAATGTACATAAAAATTTCTTTTACAGAAATGGGATTAAAAACTCTTGAAGTTTTATAGGAGAAATATACAAATTTCATTGCATTTTACGGTAAAAAATACAACATAAGTTATTAACAATCAAATTGTTGATAATTTTCAACAAAGCCTAATTACGAGAAGAGAAATTTTTTATAACCGAAATAATTTGTTACTTTCAAAAAATCTTTAAGTTTTTCGTATAAGTGAAAATTAAAAAATGTCGTGTAGCTTTGTGCTAAAAAAATTATGGCACTAAAATGTGGTATAATAGGTATTCAGGGTAGTGGAAAAACTACAATATTCAATATTCTTTCTGGCACAAAAGTCGAAACAGCAGTTTTTTCCGATCGAGCAAATCTTGGTATAATTAAGGTTCCAGATATTCGATTATATGAACTTGAAAAATTTCAAAAAACAGAAAAAATTGTCCATGCTACTGTTAATTTAGTGGACATTCCGGGATTAGCAAGAGGAACTTCAGGTAATGAAAGTGCACGAAAATTTTTAAACGAAATTCGTAATAGCGATGCATTTATACATGTAGTACGATGTTATGAAAATCCGATGGTACCACATCCCGATGGAAATATTGACCCAGTGCGAGATGTAGAAAATATTGAAATAGAACTTCAGACACGCGACATAGAGTCTGTTGAAAAAAAGATTCAAAGGCTCGATAAATTGATTAAAGGTGGAAATAAAGAAGCAAAACAACAAATAGAATCTTTAATAAAAATCAAGTCGGAACTTGAAAATTTTATTCCAATAAGAAATATGCAACTTTCCGACGTAAAAAAAGATTCTATTGCCGATTTGTTTTTACTATCGGCAAAACCTGTGCTGTATGTAGCCAATGTTGATAATAACTCGGTTGTTACAGGAAATCTTTATTCTAATGCTTTAGAAAAATATTTAAAAGAAAAAAATGAAAATTGTTTAATAATAGGTGCGCAGCTCGAAGCAGAAATTGCCGAATTAGAAAACGATGATGATCGTAAAATGTTTTTAACCGATGCCGGATTATCTGAGCCTGGACTTAATAGGTTAGTTCAAATGGCATATAGCATGCTAAAACTTAAAACATTCTTTACCGTAGGACCAAAAGAAATAAGAGCCTGGACAATAAAAGAAGGTACAACAGCTCAACAAGCAGCCGGCGTTATACATAGCGATTTAGAACGAGGTTTTATTCGTGCTGAGGTAATAAAATATAACGATTTTATATCTCTTGGGAGCGAAACAGCTTGTAAAGAAAAAGGTAAGTTCTACGTCGAAGGTAAAAATTATATTGTAGAAGACGGTGATATTTTACATATAAGATTTAATGTGTAAAAAAGAAGATGTTATAAAATTATGATTAAAGTAATTATTTATAGTTTTTTTGAACATTATTTTTGAAAAAAAAATTATGGAAAATTATTTATCAAAAGAAATATCTCAAAATTTATTAAAAATAAAGGCAATAAAACTTAATGTTGATAACCCTTTTACTTGGGCTTCGGGATGGAAATCGCCTATTTATTGCGATAATCGTAAAACATATTTTTATCCGGAAGTAAGAAAAATAATTGTTAATGGCTTTTTAACTAAAATGAAGCAATATTTTTCGGAAGTAGAAGTTATTGCAGGTGTTGCAACTGGTGCTATAGGTTACGGAGCTTTAGTAGCACAACAACTAAATTTGCCTTTTGTGTATGTAAGAAGCGAACCAAAAAAACATGGTTTAGAAAATTTAATAGAAGGCGAATTGCCAGAAGGTAAAAAAGTTGTTGTTATCGAAGACCTTATTTCAACCGGTGGAAGTAGTTTAAAAGTAGTTCAAGCTTTAAGAGATTCAAAAGCAAATGTTCTTGGTTTAGTTGCTATATTCACTTATCAGTTCGAAGTAGCTGATAATGCTTTTAAAGAAAAAAACTGTACATATTATACTCTTAGTAATTATGAAATTTTAATAGAAACAGCAATTGAAAACAATTACGTAGAGAATATTCATCTCGAAACATTATCGGAGTGGAGAAAATCGCCTTCTACATGGATGCAAAAAATTTGAATTATGTTAAAGGTAGAAAGTAAAATTGGAACAGTAAAACGAAGAGTAGAAGATATATTTAACTTGCTTAGCGATTTCAGGTTTATTGCTCCATATATACCTAAAGAACAGGTAGAGAATTTTGTTGCAGAAAAAGATAAATGTTCTTTTGTTGTTCAGGGTCAAAAGATTACAATATGTATTATAGATAAGGAAGAAAACAATTATATAAAGTACGGAAATGAAGCCGAAGGTCCAATAAATTTCTTTTTCTGGATACAATTAAAAGCGGTAGAATCATATATAACTAAATTTAAACTAACACTTCATATAGAATTACCTTCTTGGATGCATTTATTTGTGAAAGGAAAAATTGAAAAAGCTCTTAATGAAGCAGTAGATAAAATATCTGATTTGTAACGACAATAACATCATTAAATAGATGATTTTTACACGATTATTTACTTAGTTTTGTCAAACTAAAATTACCAAGGTATAGCTTTGTATTAAAAAAGTTTATAACAAAAATTTTTATTTTAAATTTTAAGCATAAATGGAATAAAATGAAAAATATTAAGCAGACTTTAACTTTAAACATAAATGTTTTCGATAAAAACTTTTACTTTTGCAGAAAAAAAAATGGAAAATACTAATTATGGTTTTGATACGCTTCTAATTCATGGTGGTGATGTTAAAGACGAATGGGGTAGTGCAGTAGTCCCTATTTATCAAACATCTACTTTTGCATTTAAAAATGCACAACATGGTGCCGATTGTTTTGCAGGAAAAGAAAAAGGTTACATTTACACTCGAATAGGGAATCCAACAATTGAAGCTTTAGAACGAAAACTAGCAATACTCGAGAAAGGCTATGGTGGAATAGCTTTTGCTTCAGGTATGGCAGCAGTAACAACTGTTTATATGACTTTTTTAAGTCAAGGAAGTCATATTCTTAGTACAAGTGCTGTTTATGGTCCAAGTCGTGGCATATTAGAAAGTCATTTTAATAAATTTGGTGTAGATGCCACATTTGTTGATACATCAATAATCGAAAATATTGAAAAAAACATTAAACCGAACACAAAAATATTGTATCTCGAAACACCTGCCAACCCAACTGTTCAAATAACCGATATAGCCAGAGCTTCTGAAATAGCTCATAAACATGGTATTATTGTTGTAGTAGATAATACTTTTTGTAGCCCATACTTACAAAACCCTTTGGAACTTGGAGCAGATGTTGTTTTACATTCACTTACAAAATATATTAATGGTCATGCCGATGTTGTTGGCGGTGCTTTAATTGCAAAAAACGAAGAATTATATCAAAAACTCAGGAAAACAATGATTTACATGGGCGGAAATATGGATCCACATCAGGCATATTTGGTAATTAGAGGAATTAAAACTCTTTCGTTAAGAATAGAGAAAGCACAACAAAATGCTATAATTATTGCTCAATATCTCGAAAATCATCCAAAAGTCGAAAGAGTTATGTTCCCTGGGTTAAAATCTCATTCCCAGTACGATTTAGCAAAGAAACAAATGAGAGGACCTGGTTCTATGATTAGTTTCGAATTAAAAGGAGGTTATCAGGCGGGAGTTAAGTTAATGGATAATGTAAAAATTGCTTTGTTGGCTGTTTCGTTAGGTGGAGTAGAAACATTAATTCAGCATCCTGCATCTATGACTCATGCTTCGTTAAGTGCAGAAGGTAGAAAAGCCGCACATATAACAGATGGACTAATACGTTATTCTGTCGGAATAGAAAATGTTGATGATCTTATTGCCGATTTAGAACAAGCATTAGCTAAAGTATAATATATGGGAAATAGTTTGATAGAAGAATTACGCTGGAGAAACATGATTCACGATACGACTCCAGGTCTCGAAGAGCAACTTTCAAAGGAAATGACAACTGCTTATGTTGGAATAGATCCAACAGCAGATTCGCTTCATATAGGACATTTAGTATCTATAATGCTTTTGAAACACTTGCAAAAAGCCGGACATAAGCCAATAGCTTTAATTGGAGGAGCAACCGGTATGATTGGCGACCCAAGCGGAAAATCGGAAGAAAGAAAATTACTCGACGAAGAAACTCTACGACATAACGAAAAAGCACTTTGCGAACAATTAAAAAAATTTTTAGATTTTAATCCTAATATTCCTAATGCGGCCGAAATAGTTAATAATTACGATTGGACAAAAGACTTCAATCTAATACGGTTTTTGCGAGAAATAGGTAAATATATTACCGTAAATTATATGCTATCGAAAGATTCAGTAAAAAAAAGAATGGAAACAGGTATATCTTTTACTGAATTTACTTATCAACTTTTGCAGGGTTACGATTTTTTGTATTTATATCAAACAAAAAATTGTAAGTTACAAATGGGAGGAAGCGATCAATGGGGAAATATTACAACTGGAACCGAGTTAATACGTAGAAAATTAGGTGCCGAAGCTTTTGCATTGACCTGTCCCCTTATAACCAAAGCCGATGGAGGTAAATTTGGCAAAACAGAAAAAGGGAATATATGGCTCGATAAACGTTATACTTCGCCGTATCAATTTTATCAATTCTGGATAAACACATCAGATGAGGATGCAGAAAAATATATTAAAATTTTTACTATGTTGTCTAAAGAAGAAATTGAAACACTTATTAGTCAACACAAACAAGAACCACACCTTAGAATTTTACAACATAGGCTAGCAAAAGAAGTTACTATAATGGTACACGGCGAAGAAGAATTTGTTTCGGCTTTTGAAGCATCGCAAATTTTATTCGGAAAAGGAACAAAAGAACAATTAGAAAACTTAGACGAACAAACATTTTTGTCTGTTTTTGAAGGAGTGCCCCTTTATTCGATTGATAAAAATTTATTAAATGACGGAATTTCTATTATAGATTTGTTGGCTGTTAACACAAATATTATGCCTAGCAAAGGCGAAACACGCAAGTTGATACAATCGGGCGGAATAAGTTTAAATAAGGAAAAAATAGAAAGCGTTGATTTAAGAGTTAATAACAGTTATTTGCTTAACAAAAAATACTTGTTAATACAAAAAGGCAAAAAGAATTATTATATAATAATTGCTTCATAATCTTTACAATAAAGGCTTCCAGGGTTTATTATATTCGTTCATACAATTCTCGATACCATCAGAAACAAATGATTTAATAGCTTGAACACTTCGTTCTAAATAATTGTTCAGAAATTTTTGTTCGTCAAGGCTAAAATTACTTAAAACGTATTCAGCTTGTTTGCCTTTAGGATAATTATTTCCTATTCCGAAGCGTAATCGAGCATATTCGTTGGTTTGTAGAACTTCATCTATATGAGCCAATCCATTATGACCACCATTTGAACCTTTAGGACGTATTCGTATTGTGCCAAAAGGTAAAGCAATATCGTCAACAATAATAAATATTTGGTTTAGTGGAATGTTTTCTTTCTGCATCCAATATCTAACAGCATTTCCGCTAAGATTCATAAAAGTAGTTGGTTTTATTAAAAATATTTTTTTCCCTTTAAACGATAATTCTGCTTTATAAGCATATCGTTCTTGCTGAAAAAAAACATTAAATGCCCTTGCAATAGCATCTAATATAATAAAACCAATATTATGTCGTGTGTTTTCGTATTCTTTACCTATATTTCCTAAACCAACAATTAAGTATTTCAAGCTTTAATGATATTATTTATTAGTATCAGCAGCTTGTTCTTCTCCTTCACTACTTGCAACAGCTCCTCTCGTAACTTTAACAGTAACAACAATTTTTTCAGGATTATCAACAACTTTTAAATTCGGTATATTAATGTCGCCGGCGTGAATAGATTTGCCTAAAGCTAATGATTCAACATTTATTTCTACCACATCAATCATATCTTTTAATAAACCTTTTACCTTTATATATCTCATTTCTTGTAACAACTTTCCACCATCCTTCACTCCCTTTGCTAATCCTATTACCTTCACAGGAAGTTGTACCACAATAGGTTTATCTTCTACTATTTCATAAAAGTCTATATGACTTATACGGTCAGTTACCGGATTAAATTGCACTTCTTTTACAATAGCTTTAACCTTCTGATTATTTACATTTATAACAGCATAATATGTATAAGGAGTAAATACTATTTTGTTAAGGTATTTTTCCTCAATAGCTATGTGTAAATTTTTTCCCTGTCCGTAAACTTCACAAGGTATCAACTCTTTTTTACGTAATTGTTTAGAAGCTTTTTTTCCTAATTTTTCACGAAAAATTGCATTAAATTCAATAGGTTTCATAATATTTACTTTTTAGTGTTACTCAAAATTAAGTTTGCCACTTAATTTCCCATTACACTTTTAAGAGTAATAAGGTTAATTAAAATGGACAGCAAAGGTATTATAAATAATTGAAAATTACAAAATCTAAAATGGCCAAAATTGATTATCGAACCAAATAGCTTCTTTTAATTCTTTATCCATTTCTGATAATACCTGATGATGAGTTTTCTCCCAATTCGATAACCAATTAAATAATTCTTTTTCTTCGTTAGTTTCGGCTTTTTGGGCAAAATCGGCATAAACTTTTATTGCATTATTTTCCATATCAATAGCAGCAGAAATAGCAGCAGCTTCGTAACTTGCAGCTGAAATCTCTTTTTTTAGTTTATCTGTTAAAATAAGAGGAGTAAATTTATCTTCTTGTTGCGGAAATTTAAGCGACGTAATTTTTTGATTTTTCAATACTGATTTAAAAGATTCGCTTAAAAATTTTTCGTGCAATATTTCTTCTTGTGCCATTGTTTCGAAAATTTCTCGTACAACTTTACTTTGAGTGTTTTTTGCCACCTGCGAATAAAAAGCATAGCCTTTTCTTTCCATTAAAATAGCCATTTTTAGAATTTCTAATGATTTATTTGTTTCCATATAAATTTTATTTAAGTTTACAGCTGCAAAATAGATAATTTAAATGAATATTTCAAAGACATCTAACGGAAAATTATATGTTATACCAACACCTATAGGAAATTTAGGCGATATTACTATTAGGGCATTGGAAATATTTAAAACCGTAGATTACGTTTTAGCCGAAGATACTCGGCAAACAATTAAAATACTAAAACATTATAATATTAAAACAACATTAAAATCATATCATCAGTATAACGAACATTTTATAAAACAGCATATAATAAATGAATTATTAAACGGTAAACAAATAGGATTAGTAAGTGATGCAGGGACTCCTGGAATAAGCGACCCGGGATATTTAATTATTAAAGAATGTATTTTAAATAACATTCCTGTTGAATGCCTACCAGGGGCAACAGCGATCATTCCGGCTATCGTTTTAAGCGGTTTTCCCTCCGATAGATTTATCTTTGAAGGATTTTTACCACATAAAAAAGGAAGAAAAAAGCGTATAGAAGAAATTTCAAAAAATTCTGTAACTACAATCTTATACGAATCGCCTCATAGAATATTAAAAACTCTCATTGAATTACATTCTGTTATTGGAGACAAAAAGCCAATTTGTTTATGTAAAGAAATTAGCAAAATACACGAAACCATCGTTAGGGGAACATTTACAGAAGTTATAAATTATGTTAAACAACGACCAATAAAAGGAGAAATTGTTTTAGTAATAGGTCATAATTTTGTCTAAATTTGCAAAAAATTTTATTGTATGAAAAATTTACTACCTTTATTTATAATCGTAACATTTTATGCGTGTAAAAGCGATATTACAGAATCGCCTGAATATAAAAAATTATTATTAGAACGCGACAGCTTAGCTGGTTTGGTTTCTACAGATGTTGCTCAAATAAATCAGTTTATTTCAGACATGAACGACATACAAGAGAATCTTAACCGCATAAAAGAAGCCGAAAAGCTAGTTACTGTAAATACTAATAATCCAGAACAGGCTTTAACAGCAAAAGATCGTATAAATCAAGATATGCAACTTATTTATGATTTATTACAACAAAACAAAAAGACAATAGAAGATTTAAAGCGAAAGCTAAAAAAATCAAGTTCTCGTGTAACAGAATTAGAAAAAATGTTAACTTTTTTAGAACAGCAAATTAAAGCTAAAGACGAAGAAATTGCCGAACTTAAAGCACGTTTAGAACAAATGAATATTAAAATAGAAATTCTTACAGCTAATATTGATAGTTTAAACAGAGAGAATGCTCAAAAACAAGAACTTATAGCTCAAAAAACAGAAGAATTAAATACAGCTTATTATGTTATTGGTTCAAAAAAAGAATTGATGCAAAATCAGGTTATTACAAAAGAAGGCGGGTTTGTTGGTATAGGAAAAATTGAAAAATTAAGAGACGATTTCAATAAAGATTATTTTACTAAAATAGATATTACGCAGATAAATGAAATACCTATAAATGCAAAAAAAGCAAAAATACTTACATCACATCCAGTTGGGTCGTATAAAATAGAACAAAACGATAAAAGTGTAGATAAAGTTGTGATTACAGATAAAAAGTTGTTTTGGTCTGTTTCAAAATATTTGGTTGTATTAGTGGAATAATTTTTGAATGAAAGGTGTTCAGAAATATTCTAATTTATGTCTTATTGTTTTGTTTGACTTCTAATGCCCAAGGTCAATCGGCATTATCATCTTTTTTCAAGTTACCTTGTCCCGAAAAGTGGTGGGTTATAAAGCATCCATTTATTGCAAAAAATGTTTATAAATTAAGCCTCGAAGCAGTTCAAGTTACGCGAAGTTTGTTAGCCGATTCAACTTTAGATGGCGATATGGCAGGCGGTCAACTAGATGCTTTTAGACATACCTACTGGATGGCAATTGTTTCTCAAAAATATGGTAAAAAAAAAGCCTTTTCGCTAGGGAAAGCTCACGAAAAAGGGAATTACTTGCAATTTAAAAAAGGTTTATTTGAAGACGGCGTTCTTCCCGATTACGAAAGTTCGCTAATGGATTTTTTGAATAATGATGTAGGTATAGAGATAGGGAGCTTATATAAAAATGCATCAAAAGAAGAAATAAAAAAAATAGTTATTGAAAAAATACACGAAGGAAAATTGTACATATTAAAAAAAGATTCTGCAGGAAATTATTTGAATTGCCAGAACGAAAAATTATTGTTAAATCAAAAGAAATGGATTACAAATAAGTGTATTATACCTTCAAATACTAAATAGTCGTCCCTTAAAAAGTTATTTTTTTAATTAACAACAGAATTCACTGAGTTACACAGAGAAAAAAACTCTGTGCCTCTCTGTGTTCTCTGTGGTGAAAAAAACTTCTCCTTACTACAAATCAATTTTCACAAAAAACTTAATTTGTTATTTATCTAGTCATAATTTTTTTAAATTTAAAATCATCTTGCATAATCCCCATTTAAAAAAACACAATAACTTAACATTTTCTTAACATCTATTTATGCAATAATTTTGAATTTTGTCAAAAATACTAAATTTAACAATATATGGGCATCAATAGTTTTTTTCAGTTATTAGTTCCAAAAGATAAAAAATTTTATCCTTATTTTATACAAGTCTCTGAAAATTTACTTGTTGGTTCTGAATTATTAGTAGAACTAATGAAATGCGAAGACTGGGAAAAAAGAAAAGAAATTATTCATAAAATAAAGGAAATTGAAAAGATAGGCGACGATTTAACTCACAATATTTTCGATTTGCTTAATTCATCATTTATAACACCTTTCGATAGAGAAGATATTCATAACTTAACCACTGCTATTGACGATATATTAGATTTTATAAATGGAACGGCTCAACGCTTTATTTTATACAAGCCGCAAGAGATACCTGTAGAATTTTTAAAACTTGCCGATTTAATTTATGATGGCTCTAAATCATTAAAAGTAGCAATAAGCCTTTTAAATAATTTAAAAAGTTCTGAGAAAATTAAAAAAGAATGTATTTATATTAACGAAATAGAAAATGTAGCTGATGATGTATATCATATTGGAATATCTCAGTTGTTCGAAAAAGAAACTAATACCGTTGAACTAATTAAAAAGAAAGAAATATATCAAACACTCGAAAAAGCAACGGACAAATTGGAAGATGCTTCTGATGTGATTAAATCAATTATTATCAAACAATCGTAAGTATGACAACTTTAATAATAGTTATTATAGCAATAGCACTAATTTATGATTTTTTGAACGGAATGAATGATGCTGCAAACTCTATTGCAACTATTGTTGCTACACGTGTACTTTCGCCATTTGCAGCAGTGTTGTGGGCAGCATTTTTTAATTTTGCAGCTTATTTTGTTTTTGGTTTACATGTTGCAAACACTATGGGAAAAGGAATAGTTCAACCTAATATTGTTGAACCATGGTTTATTTTTTCTGCTTTAGTAGGAGCTGCTTTGTGGGTGTATATTTGTACACACTACGGATTGCCAATTAGCGTTTCGCATGCACTTATTGGTGGAATGGTTGGACCAGCTTTTTTTGTTCACGGAACCGATGCTGTTGTTGCATCAGGAATTATTAAAGTGGCTTTGTTTATTGTGGTATCGCCTTTATTGGGTTTTGTTTTAGGTTATTTTATGATGATATTAACAAAGTTACTTCTAAAATACAAAAATCCTAATAAAATAGATTCATGGTTTAGGGTGTTGCAATTGGCATCTTCTGCATTTTTTAGTTTAGGACACGGTAGTAACGATGCACAAAAAACGATGGGTATTATTGCTGTATTGCTGTTTAGTACCGGACAACTTGGACCAGAGTTTTATGTTCCTGAATGGGTTGTAATTTCTTGTTATGTTATGATTGCATTTGGAACTCTTGCCGGAGGATGGAAAGTAATTAAAACTATGGGAGTGCATTTAACAGACTTAAAACCTCTACACGGATTTTGTGCAGAAACATCAGGAGCTTTAACTTTAGCTATGTCGGCATTTATGGGAATACCTGTTAGTACAACACATACAATATCGGGTGCTATTATGGGAGTTGGGGTAACAAAAAGAGTTTCGGCAGTTAGATGGAAAATTGCTCAAGGTATTATAGGAGCTTGGATACTTACTATTCCTATGACAATGGTTGTTTCAGGATTGTTATATTTATTTGTAAGAGCAATAGTTTTTTAATTTTTTTATAAACATAGCTTTTTGTATTTTTGAAAAAAATTCATGAAAAAATATGTAGTTATCTTACTTTTATATTCACCTTTAATTTTACTAGCACAAAAAAATATTGACCAGAAAATATCTTTCCCAATGATTTCGGCAGCATATATGGTTCAAATACCAAGTGGCCACATTTCTAAAAATTTTGGCGTTAATTCTAATATAGGTTTTTCGTTTTCGTGGAAATTAAAAAATAATCTATTGCTGGAATTAAATCCTAATTTTATTTTTGGCAATAAATTAAAAGGTGATGCTGCACGTATTTTCGATAGCATTAAAACTTCAAATGGAATGATAATAAATATGCATGGCGAATACGCTAAGGTTAGAACTTTTGAACGTGGTTATTTTGTTGGTGCTAGATTGGGCTATATATATTCTTTTAATAAACCTAATCCAAACAGTGGAATATTGTTCTCAATAGGTGGTGGAATTTTACAACACAAAATTAGAATTGAAAACGACGGGAATAATGCTCCTCAAATAATTAACGAATATAAGCTGGGATACGATAAAATGCGATATGGTTTTTGCTTAACTCAATTTGTAGGTTATGTGTATTTTAGCAAATCGCAAATATTAAATTTTTATACAGGCTTAGAATTTTATCAGGCTTGGACAAAAAGTGGTAGAAGTTGGGATTTTAATTTAATGGGAAAAGACAATAATTCGTATTTAGATATGCTTTATTCTTTTAAGTTTGGCTGGATTATTCCTATTTATTCAAAAGAACCTCAAAAATTTTACTTTTACTAAACTTTATGAAAGTTGTATATACGATAATTATCTATTTATATAAATTTATCATATGGGTTGCAAGTTTTTTTAATAAAAAAGCTAAATTATGGATTAACGGAAGGAAAAATATTTGGAAAAAAATAAAAACATTAAATATTCCGGAAAATAAAAAGGTAGTTTGGATACATGTTTCATCGTTAGGTGAGTTTGAACAAGGACGACCTTTAATAGAAGAAATTAAAAAAAATTTTACCAGCACTTTTGTTGTTTTAACTTTTTTTTCACCTTCCGGATACGAAATACGAAAAAATTACCAAATGGCAGATGCTGTTTTATATTTACCACTCGATACAAAAAATAATGCTAAAAAATTTTACGAATTTATAAAGCCTAATATTGTTTTCTTTGTTAAATACGATTTTTGGTATTATTATATTTCAGAAGCACATAAGAGAAATGTACCAATTTTTTTAATTTCAGCAGTATTTAAAGAACAAAATATTTTCTTTAAGTGGTATGGTAGTTTTTTTCTTAACATATTAAAATTATTTACTAAAATTTACACACAAGACGAATATTCTAAGTACTTATTAGAAAAAAATAAAATTCAAGCCGAAGTTGCTGGCGATACAAGATGCGACAGAGTTATAGAAATATCTGAAACTGCAAGTGTACCATCAGATGTGCAAGCTATAGTTGATAAAAAAACTGTTGTTGTTGCAGGTAGTGTTTGGTTAGAAGATGTAAAAAAACTAACAGCTGTCATTAAACAAAATAAGCAGGTATTTTGGATAATAGCACCACATTGTGTAGAAAGTTCTAATGTAAATAGAATAATTGATTTAATAAGAATGCCTGTTATTAAGTATAGCGAATTGAAGAATAATAAAAATATTGCAATACATACAAATATTTTAATTATAGACAACATAGGAATGCTTTCATCATTATACAAAGTTGCTCATATTGCATACATAGGCGGTGGTTTTGGTAAAGGTATTCACAACATACTTGAACCTGCTGTTTATGCTATACCTGTAATTTTCGGACCTAAATTCCATAAATTTAACGAAGCTGTTGAAATGATTAAATTAAATTCAGCATTTTTCATAAAAAATGAAGAAGATGCTATTAAAATTTTTAGCGAATTTTTACAAAAAGAAGAATACAGAAAAATTGCAGGTATAAAAGCAAAAAACTATGTAAAATCGAAATCGGGTGCAACAAAATATATTATCAACGACATTAAAACTAATTTTATTTAGTCTTTTGGCAAAAAAGCGTCCCATCCTTTCGAGCTTAAATCTACTTCGTTACCTTCGCTTAAAACAAGTTTAATACCTTCTTCGGGTTCTGTTATTTTACCAATTATACTAATATCGGGAATAGCAAGCAATTTATTTAAATTTTCTAACGAAGTAGTGAAAAGCAATTCATAATCTTCGCCACCGTGAAGTGCTGCTGTTTCGGGTGCCATATTAAATTCCTCGGCTGTTATTGAGCTGACGGGATCTATTGGAATTTTATGTGAATAAATTTTAGCTCCTTTATTCGATTGCTTACAGATGTGATTTATTTCGGAACTTAAACCGTCTGAAATATCAATCATTGCATTGGGAATAATTTGAGCTTCTTTTAATATTTTAACAATATCTAACCTTGGTTCGGGCTTTAATTGTCTTTCGAGCAAATATTCTTTTGTACTAAAATCGGGTTGAAAGTCGGGAATTTCGCTAAATAAACGTTTTTCTCTTTCTAAAAGTTGAAGACCTAAATAAGAAGCACCCAAATTTCCGGAAACGCATATTAAATCGTTTACTTTAGCACCGTTTCTGAAACAAATTTCGTGTGGCAAAACTTCGCCAATTGCTGTAATAGATATAATTAACCCTGTTAAACTGCTCGAAGTGTCGCCACCTATAAGTTCAACCTTATATTTTTCACATGCGGCATAAATACCACTATATAAAGCATCTATTGATTCGACCGAAAACTTTGCAGAAAAAGCTATTGAAACAGTTATGTATTTTGGAATACCATTCATTGCCGCAATATCCGATAAGTTTACAGCAACAGATTTGTATCCTAAGTGTTTTAAAGGCGTATAAATTAAATTGAAGTGAATGCCTTCAACTAACATATCGGTTGTAACTAATGTGTATTTTTCGGGATTAAGTTTCAATACTGCTGTATCGTCGCCAATACCGTATATTGTTTCTTTATGAAATTTTGGAAAATTTGAAGTTATTCTTTCAATTAACTTAAATTCGCCTAATTCAGATACTGGTGTAATATTTTTTTCCATAACTTCAATTTTTTAAAAAGAAGCAATTAGTTTTAAATTTAAACGCCTCGACGATAAATAATTAGGTACAGCATATTCATGTCCTCGAATATCGCTTACCCATTGATATGAAACAGTATTGTTTACATCTAAAAGGTTAAAAATTTCGATGCCAATCCATAATTTTTCAAAATGCTTTAATATTCCTTCCTCAACTGTTTTTTCGGGCGATTTTATAATTTTTGCAAAACCTATATCAACTCTTCTGTATGGTGGCATCCTGAATACTGCCTGATAACGTTCCGATTTTGGCGGACCAAAAGGTAATCCGCTGCCAAATAATAAACTTAATTGCATAGTATATGTCGGATCCATTGGTAAATAGTCTTGGAAAAATAATCCTACATTAACTAATTGATCTGTTGGACGTGGAATGTATCCAGGTTCAACTTTTATTATTTTACCATTTTCATTACGGTAATAAAAATCGTCAATTATATCTTCTTGAGTTTTTAAAATTGATAAACTTGCCCACGATTGTACACCTTGTACAAACTCACCGTGAATTTTCATATCAATACCTATAGCATAACCATTTGCATTATTTTTTCCCAAATAATAAATTCTAATGTTATCAATTTGATATGGAATTAAATTTTTGTATTGTTTGTAATAAAGTTCTGTAATGTAACGAAACGGACGTCCCCACGCAGTAAAAGTGTAATCACCGCCTAAAACAAAATGAACAGATTTTTGTGAAATTATTTGTGTTGATATTTTACCACTTGGTGTTCTAATTTCTTTATAAGAAGGTGGTTGATAATAATAGCCGGTAGCAAATTTGTAGATTTTCTGATTTTTTTCGTTAAATGGTTTATAAAATAACGATATACGAGGGCTAATAAGCATTTGCTTTAAAAATGTAGTGTATGTATTTCTTAATCCTATTACGTAAGAAAGTTCGTTTTTATCTAATTGAAGTATATTTGCGTATTGTATGTAAAAGCTTCCTCGTTGTTGTTCAAAATAATTTTTTCCGTATATTAAAGAGTAAATACCAACAACCGAATCATTATAAGGTAAGGAATAACCTGCCGAATCGAGCATTACCCATTCGTGTAAATTATCAACAGTTTTTTCGTGGTTAACATTTATGCCCCATTCTATTTTCGATTTTTCGTTTAAATTGTGTTTGCCAATGTGTTGAACAGAAATAACTGAAGATTGAAGATAATTACGGGCATGATTAAGAAAAGTTCCTATTCCAATGTTCATAAGGCTATCGCCAAGAGAATTAGAGCCAAGTTGTTTATCTAATTCATTTAAAAAATACTGTCCTAAAATATCAAATTTTTCGCTTTCTTGCGTGTAATAGGCAGATAATGTATAATTTAATTTTGTTTTATCAGATATCTTTTGTTTTAATGATATAGCCCCCATCGAAGTGGTATATTTATCTTTTTCTTGTCCGTCGAAGTAAATTTTAAGTTTTAGCGCCTCGTCAATTGTTCCAAACGATGTTTCTCTTGTTTCTGGTATAAAGCGATAATTATTTTGAGCAATATTACCTAAAAAACTAATTTCCGATTTTTCTGTAATATCGAAAGTAATATATGTTTGATAGTCAAAGAATCGAGGTTTGTAATCTCCTTTTGTGTCGAGCGAATTCAATAAATATTGCGATGTTTTGTAACGAAAACCACTAATATGTGTTAAACGATAATTTTTGCTACAATTTTCGATAGTAATATTTGTACCTAATAAACTTGCCATCAAATGTGCTCCATTTTTTTGTGGTCGTTTGTATTCAACATCAAGCACAGACGACATTTTATCGCCGTAATTTGCACTAAAACCTCCAGCCGAAAAATAAATATTTGATACCATATCGGTATTAACAAAACTCAATCCTTCTTGTTGCCCACTTCTAACTAATGTAGGTCTGTATATTTCGATATTATTAACATAAACAAGGTTTTCGTCGTAATTGCCGCCTCTTACTGAATATTGTGTAGTTAATTCGTTTGTTTTAGAAACGCCTGGCATTGATTTTAGTGTTGCTTCTATTCCGCCAAAAGCATCTGGTATAATATTTACTAACTTAGGATCGAGTTTTTCAATGTTTTCTTTTTTTTCTGTTTTTTCTGTAATAGTAATTGTTGGAATTTCTTTTATTTTTTTGTTTAAATATATTTCTACTAATCTTGTTGAATGTAAATCAACTAATATAGTAGTATCGGAATATTCTACGTGTGATACGTATAGATTAATTACAGACAAATCTTTTATCTTTAGTTCAAATTCTCCATTACTATTTGTTGTTGTTCCAAAGTTTTTTATTTCTTTTACTAAAATATTAGCAAATTCTATTGGTTCTTTTTTTGTGTTATATACTATTCCTTTTAAGTTGTAGTTTTGTGAGTTTGTAATGTAACTGATAAATAAACAAATTAGTATAAGTAGCAATTTCATTATGAAGTATTTATATGCAGAAACGAAGATGCGATTTTTTTATTATAATCCTACTACTTGTTTTCCTTGTTCGAAAACAATATCACGTGGAATACCTGCGTGCGAAATTTTGCTTAAACTTTTTTGAATTAAAGGATTTAATACAGCTAAGTTTGCTATAATTTCTTTTGCTTTTGTATAATCACCGTTTCCTTGAATTATAAGTATCTCACGACCTAAATCTGAAACTGCTTTTCGCATGTTTTCGAGATTAACAGTATATTTTCCTGTTTGTTCGTTATAAATAAATGCTTGTTTATTTAAAAGATAATTGAATTCTATCATATTAGCTTTTCCGTGTGCACTTGCTGCACCAAAACGTATGGAACGGAATATGCTTGCTAAAAAAGTTACGTAATTGTCAAGTATATCTTCTTTTTGCAAATATTTATTATCGTATAGCCATGTTGCAATGTACAAACCTAAAATATCTGCTTTGGCTTCTTCTATAGTGGTATTAGCATCTTTTAGCATTTCAGTAACTAATTTTCCGTTTGTTATCGTCTTACTTATTCCTAAACCGTGAGCTACTTCATGAAACATAACATTTTCGAAAAAAGCATCAAAACTTATGTTTTTCAATTGGCTATCGTCAATAACTTCTTTTGCTATTGGAACAAGAATGTTATCGAATTTCGCTTTCATAGAGTTTTTAAGTTGAAGTTTTCTACTTCCTTTTAGTTCGTTTACCTTTTTATCGTTTGGTAGGTTAATAGCAATTGATTTACTACCTGCATTACAATCTCCTGCGTAATAAACTGCCTGATATACTGCAAGTTCATTTCCTTTGGCTGGTTTTTCTTTTTTATATTGCTCTTCGACAGGCAGATTTTTTTGAATTTGAGGCAATAATTCTGCATAACGATTTAGCTTATTGCTCCAGTCAATGTCTTTTAAAAGGATAAACGACTCGAATGCAGTTTTATAACCTAAAAATTCATCTGTATAACTTTCAATAGGACCAACAACAAAATCTATGTTATTGTTTTTCAGATCCATCCATGCCATGTCGCTTTCAAAATAATTGTTTGTTTGAAATGCTTTGGCACGTTCTATTAAATACTTTTTTAATGAAGGATTTTCTGCATAATTAGCAGCTTCGTTTAATAATTGAGCGGCTTTTGATAATTTTTCTTTATAAAATTCGCTGTATGGAATAGCAATTAATTCTCCCTTTTCGTTTCTTCTAATTATTGTGTACCAACTGCTTTTTTGCGGTTCGTTCCATTTCTCAAACTCTTCTAATGTCATGTCGTGTGGATAAAATGTTACTTTTGGATTAAAAGGAGGAACACCTGGTATAAATGGCTTATTATTTTTTAATTGTTCATAAGGACCGTAATTTATAAAGAAAAACTTTTTTGCATTTTCGTCGGTAATTGTTGCAAGCAGGCTATCTTTGTTTGGGCATACTTGTTCCCAGAAAAGCTCATCCATGATATTTGCTACATCAAACAGTATTGAAAGTAATTTTTTTTCTTTTTCCGATAAATGAAAGATATCTGCGGTTAATTTCACTTCTGCGAATTCATCTACTTTCTTTTTTAATAACGTTGAATAAGTTATAAAATCTATTGATTCGTCTATGTATTTATTTAAAATTAACTTGTTTTTGTCTTTTATTATTTCTATGTAAAAAATATGTTCTGGTATTGTTATTTTATTTTCTTTAATTGAGTATTTGCCGTTATAAATAACAGAATCTTGTTCTTTAATAATAATGGTATCTTTAAAAAGTTCAATTGTCATTTCATGCTCTATCATCTTATTGTCTGCTGTAAGCTTAAAATAACTGCCGTAATATTTTTGGTACATGTTTTCAATATTTTCTTTTTGTTTACATGAAACAATTGCAATGATTAAAATAACTGCTAGAATATTTTTCATATTTGTAAAATTTTAAATTATAAATTAGTTTAATCCAAGAACTTCTTTACCTTGTGTGAATTTTATGTCAATAGGAATTCCTTCTTTGCTAATTTTTTTAATATCGTTTTGTAGATCAACAGACATATTTCCATATATTTCAATCCAAGATTTTGCTGTATGATAATCTCCTTCTAGCATTACATTTAAAATATCTTTTGTAAGTTTTTGTATAACTTCCTTCATTTTCTCGTAATTAACTTTATATGTACCGGTATTTTCATTACGATCGAAAGCTTTTAATTTTTGTAACATGTTAAAAGCAATAAGATTTGATGAACCTTGTGCAAATGCAGCGCCAAATCGTACTGAACGTATTACGTTACTTATGAAAATTACGTAATTGTCCATTAAACTAACATCTGTAATAAGTTTATGTTCATGCAATTTGGTTATTATGTACATATTTAATATATCTGCTTTTAATGAATTTATTGTTGGAAAATAATCTTTCAATGCGTCTTTAACAGGTCCTTTGCCATTAATAGTTGTTTTCACCATCACTGCATCTGCTATTTCGTATGTGGTGTTATTAATTAGAAAACCTTCAAAACGAATATTTTTTCTTTCTGACGAATCGATTAAAATATTTGCTATAGGTTTTAAAATGTTATCGAATTTGGCTTTCATTGTGTTTTTGAAAATAAGTTTACGACTTCCTTTCTCCATTATTATTCTACCATCTTTGGGATAATTTATAGAAATTTGTTTTGGTCCGGCATTTCCCCATCCTGCATAATAAATTGCATCGAATATTCCTATTTTAGGGGCACCTAATACAATTTGGTCTTTGTAGTTATCCGGTAAAGGAAGTGATTCTTTAATTTTAGGTAAATATTTAGAAAAATATTCAAATTTTTTACTCCAATTTTTATCCGTAATTAATAAATATGCTGAAAATGCAGCTTTTGTGTTGATAAATTTATCTTCTTCATAGTCGGAAGGTCCTATTACTATGTCATATTTAGAATTTACATTATCTATCCAGTAAATATCAGAGGTATAATAATCGTCGGTTAAAAGGCTTTTTGCACGTAATTTTAAGAACGTAGCAAAATTTTTGTCAGGACACAAAGTTGAGGCTTTTTCTAATTTTTCGGCAGCTTTATTCAGATAATTATAATAAGCTTTGTGATAAGGTTCCGTATAAAGACTTCCGTCTTCTGCTCTTTTTATAACTGTGTACATACTGAGTTTATCTTCAAACTTCATATCAATAAATGGAAAATATTTTATATCGTGAGGGTAAAAGCCTGCGCCAATTGGTTTTTTGCCAACGCCTTCTAAAAAAGGTTCATTATCTTCAATTCTATCCCAAGGACCGTAGTTTATATTACAATATTTTTTTTCTTCTTCAGTTTTTGTTAAAACAAATGTACTATCTTTAGGTTTTCCTGTTGACTGTAGCCAAAAAATATCATCTATTTCTTGACAAGCATCTATCAGCAAACTAAGCATTTTCTTTTCTTGCTCATCGAATGATGACAAATCTGTAGTTAGCTGAAAATCTACATATTGCTTAAGCCTTTCTTGAATAGTTAATTTTGCTGTATTTACGGCATCGGCTTCAATCGTATTATTTTTTTGTTCTTTCGGTGATTCGCACGATAAGAACATACTTGTTAAAATAATCAATCCAAAATAAATTTTCTTTATCATATTAAATACTTGTATCGTTTTTATAAAATTGAAATCCCATTCGTTTGGCATTTTGCGATTTTGATTTGTTTATCATTGATTTAAGTTGTTCAATATTAATAATACTTACATCTTCATAAGGAGGAACTAACATTTCGAAATCGAGACAATACAAAATAGCTGATTGTGTAATTTTTTTTAAGTCTTCTTTACTAATAATGTTTGAAGAAAAATCGTTATATAAAAAACCTAATTGTCTTTTACCTTCAACAAAATAATGTTGTTCTTGATTAATAAAAATTCTTGCTATTAAATAACCTAAGTCTTCGTTTTCGTTGTTTTTGTATGATGATTTTAAGAAATTATATACATGAATTATACCAACAAAAGAATTAAGAGGATTGTCTTGAATGTATGAATGCGACCATATTGAGTGACTTTTATCTATTTCGTATATATTTTTTTGAAAATTAAATACAATTACATCTGTTCCAAAAAAAAGCTCTATGTGCGAGTTCCCAAAGTAGTATTCTATTAAAAAATTATTTCCTTGTCCTTTAAGCTCGGAGTTTAATTCGGCTATTAATTCTTGTATTGCAATTTTAAATGTATCAAACGTTAATTGAATGGCATTAAAAACTTTTTGTTTAACAAGATTTTTTTCTTGCAAAGTGTTGATAATCAACAGTTTTGTTTTGGTTTCATTAGATGCCATCCTAATCTAGAAACTTATTTTAAAATCAGCCATAAAGATAATAAATTTTTTTTAATATGCTTTTGCTATAATTACCCTTTTTTTTGTAATAGTTCCTGTTGCTATACATTTACCTGTTTTATCGTCTTGTTCAAATGGAATACAGCGAATAGTAGCTTTTGTTTTTTCGTTTATTTGTTTTTCGTGTTCTTTTGTTCCTTCCCAGAATGCAATAAAAAAACCACCCTTGTCAATTTTTTCAATTAGTTCGTGCATATCATTTATTTCGTATGTGTTATTTTTTCTAAAAGTTAATGCTTTTTGGTATATATTTTTTTGTATGTCTGTTAATAATTGTTTTACTTTAGTAATTAATTCATTTCTTGGAACAAAAGATTTTTCTAATGTATCTCTTCTTGCTATTTCTACTTGATTTTTTTCAATATCTTTTGGTCCAACAGCAATTCTTATAGGTACTCCTTTTAGTTCGTATTCTGCAAATTTCCATCCTGGTTTATGTGTGTCGCGATCATCAAATTTTACGGTTATATCGTATTGATTTATTTCTTGTAAAATATTGTTACAGTATTCTATAACTTTTGATCTTTCATCGTCAGACTTATAAATAGGAACAATAACAATTTGCAAAGGAGCTATTTTTGGGGGTAGTATTAGTCCATTATTATCACTATGAGTCATAATTACTGCACCTATTAATCTTGTAGAAACTCCCCAAGATGTAGCCCATACATATTCGAGTTCTCCTTTTTGGTTTAAAAATTTTACATCGAATGCTTTTGCAAAATTTTGTCCGAGAAAATGAGAAGTACCAGCTTGAAGTGCTTTTCCGTCTTGCATCATTGCTTCAATTGTGTATGTTTCTAAGGCTCCTGCAAATCTTTCGTTTTCAGTTTTTGCACCTTTTATTACTGGTATAGCTAATGTTTCTTCGGCAAAAGTGGCATATACATTTATCATTTTCATAGCTTCTTCAAGTGCTTCTTCTTTTGTAGCGTGAGCAGTGTGCCCTTCTTGCCATAAAAATTCGGCTGTCCTTAAAAATAAGCGAGTTCGCATTTCCCAACGTACCACGTTTGCCCACTGATTTATTAATAATGGAAGATCGCGATACGATTGAATCCAATTTCGGTATGTGTTCCATATTATTGTTTCTGATGTTGGACGAACAACTAATTCTTCTTCGAGCTTTGCATTTTCATCAATTACTATTCCTTTACCATCTGGCGAATTTTTTAAACGATAATGAGTTATTACAGCACATTCTTTTGCAAATCCTTCTACGTGACTGGCTTCTTTACTAAAAAAAGATTTAGGAATAAATAACGGAAAATATGCATTAACGTGCCCAGTGTCTTTAAACATTTTATCTAATGTTTGTTGAATTTTTTCCCAAATAGCATAACCATAAGGTTTTATAACCATACAGCCCCGAACAGATGAATTTTCGGCCATATCTGCTTTCAAAACCAAATCGTTATACCATTGGGAGTAATCTTCTTCTTTAGGTGTTAAAACTTTTGCCATAAATAAACTTTTTGGTATAGTATTTGTTATTTTTTTTTTGAAATGCAAAATTAGTATTTTTATATAACAATAATAGGAGGTTTTGCCATGAAAACAACAATTATTCTCTCAGTAGCCATTTACTTAGTAATTATGAGTTGTTCATCGT
>Ga0308407_1000073_pt1 | contig 87043 bp, 79 predicted proteins | sample HotsprSampleMSe2_FD_203476 | JGI IMG/M metagenome (GOLD analysis project Ga0308407, IMG submission 203476) | Hot spring phototrophic mat microbial communities from Mushroom Spring, Yellowstone National Park, Wyoming, United States - 20060911_MSe2 ...
TCTATAACCCAGATAAGAATGAAGTCTTTTTCTGTTGTAAAATATTTCAATATACTGAATCCCACGCTCAGAATGAAATAGTAAACCTCTGTCAGGATTTCTGTTTAAACATGCCATTTCCAGAGCACAAATTACCAACAGAGTATCTGGCTTACGAGACATAGACCATCTCCTCCCCTCCTTATGTATCTCACCGTGCAGGTAGCGGCTCCTTCCCTGTTTCAGCTGAACTCTTTCCATGATCAAAAATAAGGCAAGGGCATAGCCACCGATTCCCCGCTTTTGCGATGCCAAGAGCATCGTCCTCTTTTTGGTTATCAGGGCACCCCCTCATACTCTCTACCCTTTCAAAAACTTGCGAAATTTAGCCTATTGCCTTATGATATGCTTATGAAGCTTAAGGGGCGTGTATGAAAAAAGCATTTATTTTCTTCTGGAGTCTCTGCTTTACCCTTACGTTAATCGCACAAGAGTCGGAAAATCCAGCCGAAACTTCGCCTACACAAACTCCACCGCAAGAAACAACACCCATACCAGCTAGTCAACCTGCACCCACACCGTCAGAAAAAACTCCTCAACCAACCACATCAAAACCTACAGCCAGTGACAGTATAAATGAACAGCGTCTTCTCCAAATGATTGCCAACAACCCTACGGACCGAACAGCCTACAATCGCCTCTTAGAATACTACAAGGCGAAAGGACTCATTCAGGACCACCTTAAGATTCTCATCAAAGCTATACAAAATATTGGCGGAAACCTTTCCTATTATATTGCCATGGGGGATGATTACATACAACTCCAGGACTACTCCAAAGCCCTGATCTCCTACCAATACGCTCTCAAAGAATCCCCCAAAAACCCTGTTGTCTACCTCAAGCTTGGCAATGTACACCTTCTCCAGAAAAACTACTACAGTGCTGAAACAGCCCTCCTCGCTGCCCTTTATTATGGGGGAAAAAGCGGTCAAATCAATGTTGCCCTCGCTTACCGAATGCTTGGGCAATGCTACGAGGGTGTAAAAAACTATGTTGAATCCCTGAAATGGTACCAAAAAAGTTATCAACTCGAGCCTTCTTCAGAAAACAAAGCCCTTGTCGAACGAATTCAATCCATGGCTACGAATAGATAAACACCCCATAGGGCGTCTGAAGCACCACCTCATTGTGAGGACCTTGTGCAGCCTCAATCCTTCCCACTATCCTTGCCTCAATCTGAAAACGCCCGGCAAGAGTGATCAACTCCTGTGCCACTTCAGGTGAAGTGTAGATTTCAAGCCTGTGCCCCATATTGAACACCTGATACATCTCTCTCCATTCCACTCCTGTCTTTTGAATAGCGAGAAACAGGGAAGGTACGGGAAAGAGGTTGTCCTTCACATAACGAAGGGCTTTGCCAAAATTTTTGCATTTCACTTGTCCACCACCTGTACAGTGCACCATGCCATGGATAGCCTCCCGATAGCGAGCAAGAATCTCCTTCACAACGGGAAGGTAGGTGCGGGTAGGAGAGAGGAGCGCCTCCCCCACCGTGAACGACGAACCAGGAAGGAGATCTTCGAGATGATAACTTCCCTGATAGACATTACTCTCTTCAATGGTTGGTGAAAAACTCTCCGGATAACGCTTAGCATAATCATGGGAGAGAAGTTGATGACGAGCAAGCGTCAAACCATTTGAACCAATACCAGAATTTGGCACCTTTTCATACGAGGCCTGCCCCGTAGAGGAAAAGCCTACGATCACATCACCAACTTGCATACTCATCGGAAGCACCTCTCCCTCTGAGAGCGAAGCCACAGCCGTAGCATCCACCACTATTGTTTGCACAAGATCCCCAACATCGGCTGTTTCCCCACCTGTCATGATACACTCCACACCATAGGGTTTCAGGCTTTCAAAAAAATGAATATACCCATGAATAACCTGCTTGATCGCCTCCCCATCAACACGATGAGCATTCCTCCCGATGGTATTCGAAAAAACAAAGGGTCCAACAGCCCCCACACATGCCATATCATCAAGATTCATCACCGCTGCATCCTGAGCAAGCCCCACATACCAATGAGACTGTCCACTCTCTCGAGCCATCAAATAGGCCACACTCGATTTTGTCCCACTGCCATCGGCATGCATAACAAGATACTCTCCCTTCTGAAAGGGATTGGGCACAATCTTACAAAAACTCCCGGGGAAAGCCCCTTCATCAACGTTCTGCAGAGCAGCGTGAACATCCTCTTTGGTTGGGGAAACCCCTCGCGAACGATACTTCTCCATGAGAACCTCTTCCTCTCTTGAATACGGGTATTATAAGGAGGAAAAAGGTTCCCTGTCAAAAAATCCCCCCAACCAAAAGAGCACAAATCTTTCCTAAAACACCAAAACAACACCGAGAGTATAACCACTCCCCATCGTTGTCCATCTCCAATAACTCACCAAAGAAAGCGGCACAATATACCCGACTATCCACTTCGTATAAAGCTGAAGTGAAAACGAAGCAAAATCATCCCTCTCATTCCCATCAAAGAGATTGATGTAAGATCCTCCCAATACAGCCCCCACCGTCTCAAGATACAAAGGCCAAAGCCCATACCCCATTTTTGTCACAAAGCCCTTCCAGATTTCACCCTCGACACCAGCAAAACCCTGATACAATCTCCCACTTTCATACGAATGAGAAGAAACGAACGAAAAAAGAAAAGACTGCACACCCGATAAAGGAGAATAGAATCCCTCATTCCCATAGCCACCAACAAAGGCCATCGAGGCCCAGGAGCCCGACCATTTGAGCGTTGTGGTACCATAGAACAGTCCATCTGAAGAGACAGCACCGTTAATCAATAACGGACCCGAAAAAACAGGACATGGTCGGGTATCTCTTTCAGATCGTGTTCGAAACCAAGCAATCCCCCCTTCAGAACTCCAGCTATTTCCTTCCTCAGGATAAAGCCCAAGCGTATTGACATTAAAAACAACAATTCCCTCACGAGAAGAAAAAGAATGCACCCATTCGATTCCTCCATAAACAAAATCTCCCGAAAGCACGCTCGAAAGTCTTGAAGTGCTTCCTCCTACTCGAAACACAAACGGATACCAGTGGGTATTCTGCCATTCTACCCTAACAACCTGCAAGGAAGGAATCCAAAGACCATAGTAGAGGATGCTCACCATGTTTTCTTTCAAGGGATCCTCACTAGAGAGATAGAGAAAACCATTCCACACCAAGCGCTCAAAAAATAACGAGGCCACCGGATCGGGTAACACAATCGGCACACGAATAGCGGGAAGCATATCACTCCATTTACCCGCCACCTGAGACGAAAGAAAAGCACCATCATCCTGAGAAGGAATCACGGTAAACTGCGTCGCTCCAAGCTCCTCCCCTTCATTCAAACTTCCCCAAGGAGGAGATTCCATCAAGTAAAAGGCACACACATCCTCATTCTTGTAGCGATGAAGCACATAATAGCCATTCTCCCCAAAAGCAACTCGATGAATACCACCAAGAACATCCGTTGTCTGATAGCGAAGACGATGAGTGGCAAGAGAAAACACAGCCACTCGTCCAAGATTATTCTCCCCTCGCGGAAAAACCGTCATCCAAACATCGTCTCCCCTCACCACCAGAGAGCTCACCTCGTAGTGAGAGAGGTCATACGAGAGAAATGATCCTTGACGATTTCCCTCCACCAGCATGAATCGGTTGGAAACAATAGCCACAAACACATACCGATCCTGCGAAACCCACCGTGGAAAAACATACTGCACCCCAACCTGAGCCGGCAAAAGCACCTCTTCCCTCTTATCCCTTCGAAGCACAAGCTCTGTCGTCAAACCCTTCGCCCTCACGCAAAGCATTTCCCCATTCCAGCCCATATCCATATCAACCACATGGGGAAGAAAAACCTCCTTGCCCAAAGGAGAAACCACAACAAACCCATCCTTCGGCTTGCCCTCTCGAAAATACTCTTTTCGAATCGCCTTCCACTCTCCTCGCATCACGATTGTCTCTCCCTCACCAATGCGCCGAAGGTCGTCCTTCTTCCCCACCTCATAGAGAGAAAGGGTAGCCCCATCAACCAAATAAACCTTTTCTTCATTTTGCCTGAGCTCAATAATCCTCCCTCGCCTCACAATTCTCTGAGGAACAGGACGTTCCACATGCGAAAGCGCAAACTGTGAAGCAAAGTTCTTCCATTCTTCTGAAAGCGAAACCCCATAAACCCTCTTAAAGAACAATTCAAAGCTATATGGCAACCAAGCCTTTGCACTCTCCTTCCACAGATCGCCATACTTTTCCCAGCCATATTTTTCCTGAAGATAGCTACTAAAATACCCTCCATAGATATAGTGAAAACCGCCCCATTGAAATTGAGCCACATCAGAATAATCTTCAAACTGCCCCTCTGCATAATGCTCACAGAGCCGTGCTCGAACAGAGGGCATATTCACCCTTCCTCCCCCTTTGAAACTCTCTCCACTTACCGTAATTCCTTCGTACATCCACCACGGCATTTGAAAATAATGAGGCGTGATTACATCACCGACAATCCATCTTAAACCATTCCAAAAAGGAGTCCGAACATTCAGGGAAAGAGCATGCAACATTTCATGAACAAACAAAGCCTCCAAAGCATCATCCGAAAGAATAAGAGAAGGATAAGAAAGATAGTTATAAAGAACAATGGTATTCCTTGGCAAGGAGGTGAACTCACCATTCAGAATTTCTTCATCTGAAGTAAGGATAACACAGAACTTATCGTTCACATTTATTCCTAAACGATCCCTCCACTCCTCATAGAGTTTATCAGCCATAAAAAAAAGGCGTCGTGCCACGGATTCATCCTTTTGGGCATAAAAAATACGAAAATACTTCGTTGAAATCTCTCTTACATTTGAAGATCGATCAAAATACACCCCTCCAAACACAAGAAGAGGCACAACAAGCTCCATCATTATCCATCGTATTCGATTCATCCTCCCTCCCATTCTGCCTGTTTATAAAAAAAAGGCACTGTCTTTAACAGTGCCCTCTCTTTCTCAAGAATCACAGCACCACTACAACCCCAGCGCCTTCATAATCCGTTCTGCAACCGTATTCAGCACCTCTTCGTTATTGTATTCACCACGCTCGAGCTTAGCCTTAACCTCCGCAACCCGATCCTCTCGAATCTCTGGTGTATTGCGAATAATCTCTTCTATCTTGGAAGCCTCGGCTAACTTTCGCGCCTCCTCAGAGATCTCGACCTCATCAGAGGTATCTCGTCCTTCACGCTTAACGACTTTGTTTATCTTGCTATCTTGGTTAACTCCACGAAGAGGATCTACACCACGAATTTCCATATACTCCTCCTACTGTTTTTATCGGCTTTTGACCACAAAGACTTAAGCAATTATGGCTTTTTATCAAGCCATTTTTTTACAGCCACCGTCCACTCACCTGCCTCTGGAAGTTCCTGCTCCAAAATTTCCAGCACTTTTCCAGCAAGCCAGGTTTCATGAACCTTCGTGATCTCTCTGCCTATTATAATTTCGACATTTCCCCAGTATTCATTTAGTATCTTAAGAAAATTTTTTATCTGAAACGAGGACACGAACATCACCAGAGTAAGCTCCATCTCCTCATACTGGCGAAGAATTCTTGCAATCTTGCCTGTTGTCTTTGGAAGAAAACCAACAAACAAAACATCCTTGGGCGACTCGCCCAGCATGGAGAGCATCGCGGTAAGGGCAGAAGGCCCAGGAATGGGCACAATCGGAACACCTTCCCTTCGAGCCAACTCAACAACATACTTCCCCGGATCAGAAACCCCCGGTACCCCAGCATCGGAAACCACGGCTATATTCTCCCCCTTCAGCAAAAGCGAAACAATCCCCTTGGCACTATTCACCTCATTGGCAGCAGAAATCTGAAGCAGGGGCTTGTGAATATCAAAGTGAGACAAAAGCTTGCGATGCCTCTCGGGATGTTCACAGGCAATTCTGTCCACACTTTTCAGGGTTTCCAGCGCCCGCACCGAAATATCATCGAGATTCCCTATAGGTGTAGCTACAACATAGAGGGTACCCTTCTTCATAAGCGAGCCCGAGCAAGGGTGTAGGTATTCCAAAGCAGCTCCGCTACCGTCATCAACCCCACCCCTCCAGGAACAGGGGTAATTGCCGAAGCGAGAGGCTGCACGCTCTCAAAATCCACATCCCCGACAACACGATACCCTTTGGGGGATGCCGGATCCTCAATCCTGTTAATCCCCACATCAATCACAACCGCCCCTTCTCGAATCATCTCGCCTGTAATCAGAGCAGGTTTACCCACAGCTGCAACAACAATATCTGCATGTTTTAACTGCGCTGCCAGATCCTTTGTACGGGAGTGGCAAATGGTAACTGTGGCGTTCGCCTGGAGAAGAAGGGCTGCCATAGGCTTTCCAACAATGTTGCTTCTACCTACCACAACAACATGTTTGCCAGCCACATCTATTTCATAATGACGCAAAATTTCCATTACTCCCTTGGGTGTACACGGTGCCACAATAGGCTGCCCCAAAAAAAGCCTCCCCACATTATAAGGGTGGAAACAATCCACATCCTTGGCAGGATCAATGGTTTCAAGAATCTCGGCCTCATCAATATGATCAGGAAGAGGCAACTGAACGAGAATACCATGTACCCGCTGATCACTATTCAGAGCTCGGATGACATCCTTAAGTTCAGCGGTGGTAATATCCTCGCCCAGAGTGATAACCTGCGAATCAATACCAACCTCATGGCATGCCTTTTCCTTTGAACGAACATACGATTGTGAGGCCGGATGATTCCCCACCAAAACAACCGCAAGATGAAGCTGCTCTGGCATCTCCTGAAGTCGAGCCTTTAGCTCCTCTTTACGCTTCGCGGCAACAACCTTACCATCAAGAATCATGGTTTATCTCCCTTTTGCATAATTTCATCTGAAGAGCTTGGTTCCTGTTCTTTGGCATGCTCTGCATTCCCTATCTTCATAATATCTTCAAGACTCAGTACCACAGGTTTCCACGGTTGTATCTCCTTCGTTTCAGAAGGAATCTGTTTATCCTCCTCCAACCAACTATGGATGATAGCAGCAACCTTCTCCGCTGTTGCCTCAATACGCCCAGGATGCCCCGCTTTCACATACACCTTGAGAGCACCCGCATAGTTTTTTTGCTCATACAGAACATCCCCCACACGAACAAGCCCATCTTGGTATTCTGCTTTGAGAAAACAAGCCAAAGCCTCCTTGTAACGCTTTTCCTGCATGAGAGCATTGCCTTGACGAATAAGGGCTACACGAGTCTCATCATCCATACTCTATGCTCCCGCTGGCTTCTCAGTTTTGCTTTCCTCTCTTTGAATCTGGAGTATCAACTCGGTTGTCGTTTTGCCATAGTAAACCTTATTCTTGTAGGTTGCAATCACAAGGGCAATCTGAGGGAGTGCATTGTACTGCGAACTAATAAAAAGCGGTACAACAGCGATCACATCCTTTCCTAAAGGAAGGTAACGGGTTACCCCCAAACTCACTGAGGAATTTCGCTGCCCCCACAGGGTAAAAAGCTTTGCAAGCTCTTCATTTTGGTAGATCTGTGCTTCCACCTGAGATGGCCCTGGGATACTCTCTGTTCGTGGGGTCACATACTGGTAGAGGTGGAGTCCCTTATCATATACCCCAAAGAGCCACCCTGAGAGATTCTGTCTATAGAGAGGAGTAAAAGGCACAAAAACACCCGGCATATACCCCTCTGAGGAATGCAAGAGAAGATATATCGGCTCATACACCTTGTTGGTATTTTCTTGCTTCACCACGGGTACCGTCCAGATATCATCCCCGTTGTAGAAACTCTCATCACTATCCATGTGATAGCGTCCAAAAACCTCTGCCTGAAATGCCAAAAGCTGGTAGGGATAACGAAAATGCTGAGCAAACTTCGGAGGCACATCCTCTGAGAACAGATCCTTAGCAAAGAAACGAATGGGAGCAAGGAGGGGATCATCTTTGTCTATCACATAGTAATGCACCGTCCCATCATAGGCAGAAACAACAACCTTCACCGAATGACGAATGGCGTTCAACTTCCCCCACTGGGAATTGTATCGCTCTGCGAGAGGATAGCGATCTGTGGTGGTATAGGCATCCACCACCCAAAAGATTTCCCCATCAACAATAGTAGGATAGGCATCAGAATCATAAGCAAGCTCCGGAACAAGATCCTGCAATCGCTTGATAATATGGCGTTTCCAGAGAACACCACTCTGAGAGGTAAAATACCGTGTGAGAAAAATATTCTTTTCCCCAAAAACCCGAGCAAAAGCAAAGCGACGAAAGAGCGAAAGCCTCACCCCGTTGGTTGCCTGATAGAACGTCTCAACACGATTGGTGGCATCGGTGTATTCAAATTCTGGCACCTCCGTTCGAACAAACACATAGGGCAAATAAGCCTCTCCAAAGTACACCTGCGGCTTGGCGAGAGCAAACTCCTCATGGATACTCTCCTGCGAGAGATTCTTGAGCCAGAAAACAGGTTGGCCTTCTTCCCCTGCAAGAGAAGCAGGAGAAACAACCATACCCATTCCATGGGTATAACGAAGGTGAAGATTTTCCCAGCTCTGACTCTCGGGCAAAAGATTCGAAAGCACCAATTCCCGACAGGCTACCAATACCTGCTCCATTTTATTCGAAATGGTATAAAAATCCACATCCACATCGAGAAAATCAAAGTAGTTTCGTATGGTCTGCATTTGGCGAATATACTGAAGATAAGGGGCAGGATCCCAAAGCCTCACTGAAGAAAGACTCTCCAGCTCAAAAGAAAACTCAAACGGCTCATAATGAAGCCCAAACGCCTCCCGAGTGGCATGCCTCCTCGCTTCAATAAACCTCTTCTGCGCACGAAGCTCGTTTGGCTTTTCATAGAACTGAACCAATCCCCATGGCCAACCGACAAAAAAAACCACCGCAAGTACAGAAGCAATAGCAAACTGCACAAACCAGCGTGAAAAGGAAAGCTTGTGCATAGCCCTCTGTACCATCCACATTACCACAAGCCCAAACCATATCCCCACGAGTACCCACCACGCTACCAGCGTTCCATAAAAATCCGAAAATCCAACACCCAGTCGCTTGTTGGGTTGCCACACGAGAATCTCAAACGAAAAAAGCATCGCCACCAAAACCGAGAGAAGAAGAATAAACACCCCCAAAAGGGCACGAAAAACATCCTGTTTTGCCTTGCCAAACAAAAACCAGTCCAACCCATACATCACTCCAAAAAACACCCAAGCAAACAAAGCAACAAACCTCCACCACGGAAGCCACGAAACATACCACATGACATCCTGCTTGAGAAGAAGTTCCCGAACTCCACTCGCCGGAACAAGCCAAGCCCATGTAAGCTCCCGAAACCACCACATCACCACCGCCGAAACCGCCCCCAAAACAATCACCACCCCCACAAGAAAACGACTCCAGAAACCCCTTGCCACTCCAAACCAAAGCCAAAAAATTATCCACGGGAGCCAAAAGGCACCAAAAATCCACAAACCATACCACGCTCCCTTCCTCCAGAGAAGAGAAGCAGCTCCCACATCCTTATACCACAAGTAATCAACCCAAGAAAACACCCACCACCACATCCCTATGGCAACAAGAACCACCACGACAATGACCAGTACCAAGATTCGCAAGAATCCTTTCATTGTGCCGACCTCTGCTTTTTTGTCAACCAATCCCAAAGTTCCACCAAGACATTCTTGCCCGTATTCCTATCAGCCACTTCATGAAACAGAATCAAAACCTCTCTTACCTCTCGTCGTTCATTCGTCGGATCTTCATCATCAACAAGCACATCCACAAAAGGCCTGATCTCAATCCGCCGACAGAGAATAGGTTCGGCTTTCGTGTTGGGATCAGGGGGAATAGGGGTTATTCGCTTTTCTTCTATCATCACCATATTGAGTGTAGACACGGCCTGATTGATGGCATACACCATTTCCTTGTCAAGAAAGGTGTTATCAGCCATCTCCCCCTCATACATGCGGTCGAACAATTCTCCGACACTTACCTGCTGCAAGTTTTGGTGTGGATGCGATTCCTCAAGGAGTCCCGTATCCACGCTCATACCATTCACATCGTAGTACTCGCCATCCGATTTCTTCGCAAATATTTCAAGAAAACTAACATTTGCAAAAGAAATCACAATAGCAGGATAGGGAAAACTCTCCCGAAAGTGCACCAAAATCAAAGGCTGCGGCACATAATCCGCTATATATTCAAACCGCTCCTGAATCCGTTTCAGAGTCACCGTCTTGATCCTGTCAAATTTTGCCATTTGGTACACAAATCGGTTCATCACCTCACCTAGACCACCAAAAATATCCTGCGTTGGAAATGAAATCAGCCAAGGATTTCTGTACGAAACATCATTTTTAACACTCTGCGATATCCGTTCATAGAGGCGCTGGTACTGATTTACCCCTCGCATATAAACCAAAACAAAGAGCATCAGCATCATAAGAGCTCCACCAAACCCCACCCACTGAAGCAGCAAAATCAACCGAAAAAGCTCATTTTTCTCTGGCAGAAGAGGCCGTAAACTATTATCAAGAATGGCTGCGGACACACCAACCCCGAGAAACAGCATCATTCCCAGAGCCAAAGCAACCTTAAACACAAGCAAAACCGAAATTTTCCGTGTTGAAAGAGACCTTCTCTCGCGCAGACCACTTCTTTCTGAACGCACCCGATCCTCCTCTTTTTGCACAAAGGCTTGTTACGACTTCGCCTCTTCCTGCTCTTTTTGCATCAGTTCTGCCTGCTTCTTTACCTTTTCGTACTCACTCTGTGGGAGAATATCATAAAAAGCAATCTCCATATCAAAACGCCCGCGCCCACTGGTAAGAGCATTGAGAGCAGGAGCATAGGAAAGCATCTCCGCATACGGAACAAGGGCATTGATCACCGTCACATCCTCCGAAAGCTTATCCATACCCTGCACCTTTCCTCGCCGATTGGAAAGATCTCCCATCACAGCCCCAATCACATCCTCGTCCACATAGATCCTCACACGAGCAATAGGCTCAAGGAGAACAGGTTTGGCTGCTTCAATAGCCAACTTCATCGCATGCCAACCTGCAATCTTGAATGACATATCCGAAGAATCCACCTCGTGATACGAGCCATCATAGACATCCACTTTAATATCCACAACAGGATACCCAGCAATAACACCACTCTCACATGCCTCACGGCACCCCTTCTCAATAGCAGGCACATAATTCTTGGGAATGGCTCCACCAAAGATACTCTCGGTAAAGACAAACCCCTCATCCCGTTTCAAAGGTTCAACCCTGAGATAGACTTCACCATACTGTCCATGACCACCCGTTTGCTTCTTGTGCTTATAGTGTCCCTCTGCCTTGGCCGTAATGGTCTCCTTGTAGGCGATACGCGGAGTACGCGTTTCAAAAGCCACCTTAAAGTGATGCTGAATATAGTCCAGAATATGCCGCGCCTGTATCTCACCAATACAAGAAATCACCATTTCCTTAGTTATCTCATTGTACTGATAGGTAAAGGTTGGATCCTGAATGTGCACCGAATGGAAAATTTCCGCCAGCTTATCCTCCAACTTGCGATCCTTTGCATGAATGGCAAGGAAATAAGAAGGATTGGGAAAACGCACAAGCTCATAGAGAAGGGGTTTGGTAGGATCTGACACGGTATCCCCTGTCAAAAGAGAATCCTGCTTTGCCAGCACCGCAATATCCCCTGCCTCCAGCTCTTCTATCTCCTTGAGATTCTTTCCGTTGATCATATAGAGATGGGCTATCTTTTCCTTTACATTTGCCCGCACATTGAGAATTTCATCCCCTATCCTTATTTTGCCTGAGCGGATACGAACAAAAGAGAGTTTGCCTGCGTAGGGATCAAGATAGGTTTTGAAAACAAACCCCGAAAAAGGTTCTGCAGGATCAGGATGCCTTTTCACGGTATGGTTGGGATGCAAAGGATCCTCTCCGATGACCTCTCCCACATAGAGAGGCGAAGGCAAAAACCGCACAATCTCATCCAGAAGCGGTTGAATGCCCACACACTCCAGAGCACTCCCACAGAAAATAGGAATAAACTTGTTGTTCAGCGTACAACTGCGGAGCCCCCGTTCCACCTCTTCCTCCGTAAGTTCCTCACCATTGAGATACTTCTCGATGAGGGTATCATCCGTTTCAGCAATGGCATCAAAAAGCTTCTCTCGATAGGTTGATATTTTATCCTGCAATGAAGGTAGAATCGTATCCGATATCTTAACATCTTTCCCATGGGCATAAACACACTTCTGAGTAAGCAGATCAAATACCCCTACAAATTTCCCATTCTCCACCACAGGAAGCTCAAGGGGAATAACAGGCTTTTTAAACTTTTCCTCAAGCTGAGAAGCCACACCAAAAAAGTCCGCATCCTGCCGATCCATTTGGTTAATAAAGACGAGCCTTGCAATCTGATAATCATCCGCAAAATGCCAATCCTTTTCAGTATCAATCGTAATACCATCCACTGCAGAAACCACAAAAATAATACCCTCAACAGCACGAAAAGCACTCCGCACCTCTCCCACCAAATCAGGTATTCCCGGTGTATCCATAATGTTAATCTTCACATTCTTCCACTCAGTATAGGCAAGGGATGTATGAAGGGACATTTTTTTGGCTATCTCTTCTTCATCAAAGTCCATGACTGTGGTACCCTTGTCAACCGAACCCATGGCAGGAATCTGCCCACTCACAAAGAGCAAAGCCTCAGCAAGGGTTGTTTTTCCGGCATTGGGTGCACCTGAAAGAGCAATATTTCTAATAAGTTTGGGTTCATAAATTTTCCCCATACCATCCTCCCAAAAGAATTTTTCTGCTATTATCTTAACACTGGTTGCAATTTTTGTAAAGATTTTTGATTGAAAAAAATAAGAATCCACCCATCGTACCATTCTTTTTTTGCAACGCCTTGAGAGAAAAACTTCCACAAAAAATTATCGTCCCATTCTTTCGAGCAAAATATGCTTGAGCCCTTGACACAAAAACCCAAGAGGTATATAATAAACCAACATTCTTTTGAGGAGAATGGGCATGCCTTCTCACCAAACCAAAAAGGTTACCATCTACGATGTGGCAAAAAAAGCAGGTGTGACAGCAACAACCGTCTCTCGTGTTATCAATGGCAAAACCAATGTAGCTCTTGAAACCCGAGAAAAGGTATTGAAAGCCATCGAAGAATTAAACTACTACCCCTCTCCTCTGGCTTCTGGCCTTCATTCTCATCAATCCAATCAGATTGGCATACTTGTGCCATTCTTTTTTGGAGAGTTTTTCTACAAGGTACTCTCGCATATCTCTCAGTTCATACCATTCCCCTATGAGATTGTGCTCTACGATGCTGCCACCCCAGAAATCAAAACCAAAACCCTCCAGAAAATCTTTGGGGAGAAAAAACTCAACGGGCTTATTATCATTTCCCTCCCCCTCCTCAAGGAAGAGGCTTTTGCCGCCATTCAATCAGGGCTCCCTCTCGTTCTCCTCGACAACTCCCACCCCTCATTCCCCTCTGTTTACTTTGACAATGTGATGGGGTTCTTCAATGCAGTACAGCACCTTACTCGGGGAGGACACACCCGCATAGCCCTTATCAATGGGGCACTGGAAGACCCGTTTCACCTCACCGTTGCCCGTAATCGTTTTGAAGGCTACAAACTCGCCCTCGAAATGGCAAAAATCCCCTTCGATCCCGACCTTGTTTTTGTCAATGACTGGTCGCGACCAGGAGCGCGATTCATTACCCACAAAATCCTCAAGATGAAAAATCGCCCTACCGCCATTGTGGCAAGTAGCGACTTGCAGGCAATTGGCGTACTCGAAGCATGTAGAGAAGCCGGTGTTGCTGTTCCCGAAGAAATCTCCGTTGTGGGATACGATGATATGGATTTTGCTGACTTTTTTGGCCTCACCACTGTGCAACAGTCATTTCAAACCATCGCAAAAATCGCCCTGGATATGCTTCTCCAAGCCATGCAAAACCCATCGCAAAAACCAGAGCAAGTGGCTCTTCTTCCCACACTCGTTATAAGAAAAACCACTCGCAGTCTAAAGGAATAAACCCTTGTTTACCAAAAGCCTATGAGTACAAAAAGCGTTTGATACTCTTCTTCGGGGTTTTTTCAAACTCCTCAGACATAATCTCCACACGAGCAATCTTCGCATAACTTGGAAGCCTCTCGTTGAGGTGTTTGCGATTGTGTTCCATGATTTCCATCAGACGACTCTCCGAGATGTGCTCCTGGTCCACCCGCTCCATATCAGGATACACCAAGGCCACGAGTTGATGATCGCGAGAAACAACGAGAGACTCCTGAACATAGGGCATTACATTAAGCTTTGCTTCGATCTCCTCTGGATAGATATTTTGCCCTGAAGGACCGAGAAGCATCGTCTTACAACGCCCGCTGATGAAGATGAACCCTTCTCGTCAATATACCCCATATCACCGGTATGCATCCAGCCATCCTTCTCGATGGTTTGACTGGTGGCTTCTGGGTTCTTGTAGTATCCTGTCATCACATTGGCACCACGAACAAAGATCTCCCCTATGGTATCTCCATTATGAAGAGGAACAATCTTCACTTCCATACGATCCACAACCCTTCCCACAGAATGTGGAGCATACTCCTTCCAGGGACTATACGAGATCAAAGGGCCACACTCTGTCATACCATACCCCACCGTAAAGGGAAACTCAATCGAACGCAAAAACTCCTCCACCTCCTGACTGAAAGCAGCTCCTCCGATCACAACCTCCCGGAAATTCCCGCCAAAAAATTGGATAAGCTGTTCTCGTATCTTCTTTTTCAAGATGCCATTCACCCCAGGAACCAGTTTTGCTAGACGCACAGCGGGCTTTTCAAAAAGTGGCTTGATTTTTTTTGTAGTACATCTTTTCAATAATGAGAGGCACAGAAAGGATAAGAGAAGGTCTCACCTCGGCAAAAGCCTCAAGAAGGATATTAGGTGTAGGAAGTTTACTCAGAAAGTGAATATGACACCCTGTAAAGAACGGAAACAAAAACTCAAAAGCACACCCAAACGCATGGGCAATGGGAAGAAACGAAAGAATCGTCTCTTTTGGAAAGAGTGGCATAGTATCCCTCGCGTACACCACATTGGACATGAGATTGGAGCAAGTGAGACAAACCCCCTTTGAATAACCCGTTGTTCCCGATGTGTACACAATCGAAGCCAAGGCATGGGTATCAACACGGGGCAGCAAAAACTCCTCCGCAGAAAATGAGAGACTTCGGTAGAGTTCTGGAAGAGAAGCATGCTTGCGTTTCTTTTTCTCCCAGATAACCTCCATATCCTCAAGAGAAATAACCACCTCAACCGTTTGCAAACTATCAACATCCAACGCCTCAAAAAGCGAAGGAAGAGCAAAAAGCACACGACTCTCCGAATGATTGAGAAGATGCACCACGTCCTCTGGATGAAAATCAGGCAAGATAGGCACTGTAACAGCCCCATAGCTCATTGTTGCAAGGTAGCTTATCGCCCAGTGGGCAGCATTTCGCCCAAGGATGGCCACTCTGTCTCCCTTCTTGATACGAGCATCAGCAAAAAACTTATGAATCGCCACAAACATACGCGCACAATCACCATAGGTATAACGGGTTTTCTTCCCATAGTCTGAAACAGCCCACAAATCCCAGTGTTCTTTCATCTCCTTCTCAAGGGTAGCAACAAAATTCACCTCACATCGCAAATGCTCTGGTAGTTTCATACTACGCCTCTCTTTTTTTATTATAGTATACTATGCATCATATTTTTACGCAAAAAATAGCCTCTTTCTCACTTTTACCATTTGCTTTCAACCGTTGACCCCCTTTCCTTGCCCAACAAAAAAACCGTCTCTTCCTCTCTGGTGGAGAAAAAGAAACGGTTCCGAAGGAGAAACCCATGAAAGGAGATTCTATTTCAACGAAAGGATATAGGCGTCCTTGCCCACAGAGCTTTGCTTCACCTTTTTGAGGACTTCTTCTGCCTCTGGCTTCGAACCATAGCTTCCCACACGAACACGGTAGTAGGTAACATCGTTGATGGTTGTCTCCACAATGTAGGGTGTAAAGCCACTCTGTCTCAAAACTGCCTCGACATTTTGGGCTTTTTCAAGCGCTGTATGGGCTGAAACCTGAATTGTATAGGATGAGCCCCCCGTCGACGAAGGCTTGGTTTCCACTTTGGTTTCGGGGGAGGTGGACTTTACCGTGGTTTTCGTCTCGGGTTTGGTAGTCTGCACGGGTTTGGTTTGCGGCTTTGAAGCAGGTGAAACTGTCGTCTCCTCAACAAGAGAGGGAACAACAGGCACTACTTGAGCAGGTTTTTCTTCTAAAGGAGGGGTTGGATTCTGCACCACATCCTCAGCCTTTTGAACAGGAAGCACCGTTTGTTTCAATGCAAGCTCTGTCTTTTGCTCTGCTATCTGTTGTTGCACCTGTTCCTGTTTTGCCTTCTGGGCAAGAGTGATTTCCTTTTCTTTTATATTCCCCAGCCAGTACCCCAAGAGAAAGGCAAAAACCCCAAAAAAGACAAAGATAGCTCCCACCCACACCAGCTTTTCATCAATATCCGACACAGAATTGACCCCCACTTTTGAAGCCGTGCTTTCAGTCCTTGGTGTCGAAGAAATGGATCCAGTACTCCGTACTCCTCCCTTCTCTTTCAAGGGCTTGGCCTCTCCATAAGAACGTGTTGGCTTGTAATCCGCTATACCACTGGTTCGCACGGGAGTTTCTTCCTCACCTGTCACAAACTCTTTATCAAAAAGATCCATAATATCAACATCTGCCATGGTTTTCCTCCTTGGTATGGTATACTATTTTTCGGCATTTTTTAAAAGAGGATGAGTTTTCCACCACTCCATTAAAAAAATCTTACCCCTCTTCTCCCTACTTGAAAATTATGCTTTTCCCTTTATAATAACAGAAAACAAAAAGGAGCGTACTATGCAAAAAATATTCATTCTTTTCCCAATCGTTTTTGTTCTTATTGGCTGTGCTGCACCCAAAACCACCAAAACAACTCCTCAGGAGACGGTTATGTATCCAGTCAACGAACTCTACGAAGTTACATCCCGAGGGATCAAACAGGGCTCAAAGTTTGTTGTGACGAAAAGCGATCGCGAACTCAGTATCTCCTACCTCGCCACCAATACTACATGGAAGCTTTCCACCTCCCTTCAGGGCTTTCCTGTCCTTGAGGCTGTTAATAGTCCGCTCATTGCAGCCCTCTACAACATGGCTCTCGAAGAAGCCATCAAAGACATCCGCCCCGACAAGACTTTCATGGCAGGAGAAAAATGGAACGGTGTGTGGACACGAGACATTTCCTACAGCATCCACCTTGCCCTTGCCCTTCTCTTCCCAGAAATCAGTGAAAAAAGCCTCTTTACCAAGGTCGACACCAATCAGCAGGTTATTATTCAAGACACGGGAACAGGTGGCTCCTGGCCTATTTCCTCCGACCGTGTAGTCTGGAGTCTCGCTGCCTCTGAATATCTCTTCTGGAACAACAACCCACCCTTCCTCAAGCGTGCCTATGAGGTAATGAAGAATACAGCCATCGCTGATCGTCATGCCGTTTACGATTCCCGAACAGGTCTCTACCACGGAGAATCATCGTTTATGGACTGGCGCGAACAGAGTTATGCCTCCTGGATGAGCCCAGCAGACATCTATGAGTCGTTTTCCTTCTCCACCTGTGTCCTCCACTACAATCACCTCCAAACTCTGAGCAGCATGGCTCTCCAATTAGGCCTCCCACAGGAAGCAAAGCAGTGGAAGGAGTGGGCAGACAACCTTGCCAAAGCCATCCGCTCCAACTTTTTCTCCAAGGAACTCAACACCTACGCAAGTTATATTTACCCCTTCCCCATCAACCAAGTTGCCCTCAAAACAGACAATCTTGGTCTTGCCCTTGCTGTGCTCACCGGAGTTGTTCCCACAAGTGAAAAAGCCCAGATTGTCCAATCCATCCCTGTTGTACCGTTTGGTGTTGTATGCCTCTGGCCACAACAACCCCACGCAGGTTACTACCACAACAAAGGCATGTGGCCCTTCGTCAATGCCTACTATGTGCTTGCAGCCAAAGAAACAGGCAACCTCGAAGCCATCTCCTTTGGGATCAAATCCATCATCCGTGCTGCTGGTTTCTTCGGAACCCACAAAGAAAACTTCTCCTACGATCGCGGTCATACCGACAAAATGGCTGTCAATTCAGATCGTCAGCTCTGGTCTGTCGCAGGGTATCTTGCCATGGTCTACAAGGTACTCTTTGGTATCACCCCCACAGAAAAGGGGCTCACCTTCCGTCCCTTTGTCCCCTCATTTGTTGAAGGTCCCCTTGTGCTGAAAAACCTCCGCTACCGTAATGCCATCTTTACCATTACCATTAACGGAACAGGAGACACCATTGAAAGCATGCAGGTGAACGACTCACCTGTTTCACCAGACATGGTTTTCTCAGGAGAGACCAATACCCTTTACACCATCACCATCTCTCTCAAACAAAGTCGTTCCCCTCAGAGCATCCGCCTTGTTTCAGTGGATGATGTTTCCCTATCCGAACCCAAAGCCAAACTCTCCAATACCATGCTTACATGGAAACCTGTCAAAAATGCCCAATCCTACACCGTGTTCTTCAATAATACCATCCTCACACAAACCACAGAAACCTCGCTCAACGTTCCATCCCAACCAGGTGTTCTCACCGTTCAGGCACGAAAGGAAACCCTTCTCCACTCCTGTTTGAGTAGCCCTGTCTGGATACTTCCCGACAACCTCCACATCACCATCCAGCCCGAGCTTAGCCCTGCCCTCCAAGCATTTGCCACCAACCGATACAAAGGTTTCACAGGAGAAGGCTATATTCTCCTCGACAACGAAGGAAGCATCACCCCTGAAGTGCCTCTTGCCATACCAGAGACAGGCTCCTACCTCATTCGTTTCCGTTATGCCAACGGCAACGGTCCCATCAACACTGACAACCGCTGCGGCATTCGCACCCTCCTCATCGATGGCAAGGAAATCGGTGTAGTTGTTTTCCCTCAGCGGGGCACATGGACAGAATGGGGATACAGCTCCTCTCTTGTTGCCAAACTGAAAGCAGGAAAACATACCCTCAAACTCATCAAGCATCCCCTCGACAACAACATGAACGGCAAAATCAATCAGGCAGCCATCGACACTGTTGAACTGATTCGCTGGGGAAAGGAATGAGTATTGACAACATTGTTGGCTTCCTTGGCATCAAAACGACAAACTATTGGGTCAACCTTCTTCGCTCGCTTCCCCCCCATGAAATTGGGGTTATCAAGGTCAGTGCTCGACTCTGCCAATCTGGAAAACTCTTTCACGCCTTTGTAAGTGAAGTGAGCTATCTTGTCGAACAGACAGGTATTGTTCTCCCTATTGTGGTAGAAGCACGGAAACACGATCCCCTTTTCTATCAGCAAAAGCTGAGCTCTGCCCTTCACGAAAAGGGAGTTTCAACTTTTGAATGTCCACCTTCGCTTGTTCACCTCCAACCCTCCCTCCACGAAAACCAGTGGACTATTGACACCATCTTTAGCGCCCCCGTGATTGAAGCCATTCTCAAAAAACAAATCCCCATTCTCGTCGGCATGGGAATCTCCCCTTTAGAAACGAAGATAACCATCCCAGGTCTTCTTCTCGCTCGTGAACTCGTGTACACCCTTCACGCCAAGAAACTCATCCTCGTAGGGCATAGTCCCGTCTGCTACCGCAATGGAGAGTGCATCACAGACATCCTCTCAGAAGCCGCTTGGCAAGAAAAAATCCGACGAAAAGAAATTACCCCCAGCATGGCACGACGAGTGACGATTGCCTTTGACATCCTCTCCCGTCTGGGACCTGGGCATAGTGTTCAAATCACAGGCCCCAAAACCTACAACAACGCCCCCTCCACAGGACTTCTTGAAGAACTCCTCGGTAACGGCAGTGGAACCTACATTGCTCTTCCCCCTCAGATTACCGTCTATCCACTCGATGCCCTCGATGAACAATCCCTCCGAAACATTGTTAACGAAGCCTTCGCCCCCCAGAAGCGTCGCCTCACCCCCAATTATTTTGAAACCATACGAGCGCATCATCCCCTTGTCTATCTCGACAGCATGCGAAAAGGGGGGGCTATTGTCTATCCACTCGAAAACACCCTCTACATGTGCAAGCTCTTCACCCGACAGGACTATGAAGGCATCGGAATAGGAACAACCGTTATCCAGACAATCTACAAGCACTTTGGGGAACTCTGCTGGCGCACCTCTCGAAACCAAACCAAAAACCACGCCTTTTATACACGAATCATTGCTGAATACAACGGAACATTCAAAGAGACCAACCAATTTTTCATCTATTTCATTGGAAAATGCGTGAGAAACCAAGACACCCTCACTCGCATCATTGACCGTCTTCCTTCTTCATTTGAAGAAATCCCTTAGTCAACAATATCAATTATCTGCCCCTTCCCCTCTTCCAGTGGTGGATTTTTTTTCTCCTCTTGAATGGGGTGTGTTTCTCTTTTTTCGTTCTCGTGCTGATACTGACCACCGGAAGAAGCCTCAGGATCAACCTTGGTAAAATCCTGAGCATAGGCATCAAGCTCGCTCACCGTACGTGGGGCTTCAATACTTTTCTGATGTGCCGCCTCTCTCGCCTGAATCTGACCGTACTGAGCTACCTGTTGTTGCCGTGCAAGAAGCTCTGAATGTTCTGACAGCTTGGAGAACAGTACCTGAAAATCAATGGGCAAGGCACCCATTCTCCCTCCTCGGTCTCTTTTGGGGTGGGTCTATAAGCCGGGTTCTGTCGCGATGGAACATCTCTCTCGGGGAAGCGTTACCCCTTCCCTCAAGCAGCCTACCCGCATCCACCGAAAAGCCATCGGTAACGGATGCCTATTTGGCCTTGCATCACGGAGGGCATGCCAGACAGGACGACTTATGTCGCCTGTGGTGGGCTCTTACCCCACCCTTTCACCCTTGCCGTTCTCACGGCGGTCTGGTTTCTGTAGCGCGTCCATTGTCTTACGACATCCGGTTTTTCGCCGGTCCGTGGCTTTTTGATGCCCAGACTTTCCTCCCATTTTCATGGGCGTTCCATCAACCCACCCCAGAAGAAACCCTGTACAAAAAATATCGACAAAAACAGCTCGAAAATCAACCCCCTCATTATTTTCTTTTCAGTTGATATCTCTGAACAGCCTGATTGTGCTCCTGCAGTGTCGAAGAAAAATAGTGAGAACCATCCCCTTTGGCAACAAAGTAAAGATAGTCAGTCTTTGCAGGAAAAGCTACCGCAAGCAAGGAAGTCTTGCCAGGGTTTGCAATAGGAGCTGGTGGAAGCCCATAGTGCATATAGGTATTATAGGGCGAAGGATTAGTAAAATCTCGCTTTCGAATATTGCCATCCCAGGTTTTCTCCAAAATTCGCATATAAATAAGCGTAGGATCAACCTGAAGCTTCATTCGAAGCCGAAGGCGATTGTATATCACCCCTGCAATAATGGGTTTTTCATACTCCACCCCTGTCTCCTTCTCCACAATACTCGCCATCGTTACCGCTTCCAGAAGCGACAACCGTTGTGATCGAAACGCCTCAATCATTTCTGGCGTTACCATTTTATGAAACTGTTTCACCATCATCTTCACAATCGATTCAGCTGAAGTATTGAGAGGAACACTGTAGGTATCAGGGAAAAGAAACCCCTCAAGCGTACTGACACCTGTCACCCCCATATCCGTAACCAAATCCACCCGCCGACAGGCTTCCAAAAACTCCTCCTCATTGGTAAGAATCCCTTGCCGAACAAGCGAGGATGCAATATCATAGATATTCCATCCCTCCGGTACGGTAAACATCCGAGCATACACCTTCCCTGTTGCCATCTTGTGAAGAAGAGAATCCAGATTCTCTCCGGGAAGAATCTGGTATGTCCCCACACAAAGCTTCCGATCATAACCTAATACCTTGGCTCGTACCTTGAAGCGAACAGCATCCCGTATAATCTTCTCTTCAGCGAGCCGACGAGCCACCTTATTCAGGGTATCCCCCTGTCGAACCTCAAACAGCACAGGCTCTTTATTCAAGCTTACATCACGAGAACATCCTGCTCCAAGCAAGACAACGCCCAGAACAATCCATTGGATTTTGTTCATCTTCAGCATGATTTTCCTCCCTGCACAAAGAACTGTTTATAGACCTCCCACAAACACACAGCCGTTGCTACAGAAGCATTGAGACTATCAAGCTTTTCCGTTGTGGGAATACGAACAATACTATCACAACTTCGCCGCATCATGCGACGCATTCCTTTGTCCTCAGAACCAACCACAATAGCCAAAGGATTACGAAAAACAATCTTCCCCAGTTCCTCATTCCCATTCATATCCAGCCCATAAACAGAAAAACCTAAAGCCTTAAGCCTTTGAGTCGTTGTGACAATATTACGCACATAGACGAGGGGAATACGATAGAGTGCCCCTGCAGAAGCACGAATCACCTGTGGTGTCACCCGAGCACTATGATCCTCTGGAACAAGAACCGCATCCATACCAAACAAAAGGGCTGAACGCAAAAGAGCTCCAAAATTCCCTGTATCCGTAATACCATCCAGAATGAGAACACGCTGAAGCTTGTCCCACCCATCAAAATCGTTCTCATTCTCGTACACCGTCGGGGGGAGAGCAATCTCCAACGCTATCCCCTGATGTTTCTGTGTCCCTGCAAGCTTCATCAATTCCTTCTCGGAGACAACCTCCACAGGGATCTTTTCTTTGGTAGCCATATCCACCAGAAGAATAAACTTCATGCGCTTCTCTTTCAGAACAACCATCCGAAGAATACGGAGATGCTCCTTCAATGCTTCCTCAACGGAATTTCTCCCATATACAAACACGAACAACCTCTTTTATGCTGGCATTCGCTTGAAGAAAGCATTGAGAAACTTCATCCAACCCTTATCCTCTTCAGCCACCTGAATATTGAGAAGCCTCTTGGCAATATGATTGAGACAAAGATTAACGGGGGCATTGGGAGCGAGAAAGGCAAAGGGAATCTGTTTCTTCACAGCCGCAGCAACAACAGGATCCTCAAAGACAAACCCCAAACTCTCCACCTTGATATTCAAAAACTGCCCACAAATTTGGATGATCCTCTGGGAAACCTTGTTTGCCTCAGCAGAAGAAGCTACACGATTCATGAGGAGCTTAATATTAGCATTGTCCGTCTCTGCCACAATCGCTTTAATAACCCCATAGGCATCTGTTATCGATGTGGGCTCTGGCGTTGCCACAACAATCACCTCATGGGCTGCAAGCAAAAAACTAATGACATTGCTTGAAATACCCGCCGCCGTATCAATGATGATATAGTCCGCATAGCTAATCTCCCGAATAGCCTGAATAAGGTTCTGTTTCTCCTCCTCCTTGAGGTTTGCCAACTGAGAAAAGCCATTCGCTCCTGCAATAATATCCAGATTATAGTCGGTTTTGTAAATAATCTCAGAGATCTTTTTCTGTCCCTTAATCACATGCATGAGATTATACTTGGGAATAATCCCCATCAGCACATTAATATTGGCAAGCCCAAGATCAGCATCCATAACAATAACCTTCTGTGGGGCTTCTTTTAACTTCGCCAAATGAATGCCAAGATTGAGGGAAATACTACTCTTGCCAACGCCTCCCTTTCCTGAAGTAACAGCAATAATCTTGGTATCACGATTGCTAAAAGTCCCCATCATTCGTCGGAGTCCTTCAGCCTGATCAGGACCCAAAATACCCTTCTCTGTAATCGACATAGCGTTATCCTCTCTTGTTATTTTAAAGCCTGGATCACCAGGCGCTCGAGATTGGCTATCTCAAAATCCTCTGGAACCTCCTGCCCATTCGTAATAAATGACAAAGGCAACTGGTGGCGATAGAGCATGGAGAGAAGAGATCCATAACACACCGTCTCATCAAGCTTGGTAGCCAAAACATGACGAAAATTCAAACAACTGTAATTCTCCACGATAAAGGCAAGATCCCTCGGCTTTGTCGTTGCCGAAACCACAAGATGAATATCAAAATCCTGCTTCGACTGGGCCAGCCACTCGGAGAGTTCCTTCAAGGGAATGGTATCACGAGGGCTCTTCCCAGCCGTATCAATGAAGGTAAACTCAGCCCCACTCGGTTCACTGATGAGCCTAAAGAAATCATCTTTTGATTTGATCTCATAAAAGGGTGAATTCATAATCGCAGCATACTGAGAAAGCTGAGGATCTGCACCCACTTTGTATCTATCGATAGAGATAAACCGCATCTTTTTCTGGCGCAGAGCACCGAGATGAGCAGCAAGCTTCACAAGGGTAACTGTTTTCCCTACCCCTGTAGGACCAACAAAGAGAATATTCCTCCCATAGGGATAATTATCAAGAGAGATGTTCTCCGTCTTGAGATTACGCAGCAAAAACTGCTTGACCTCTATGAGAATCTGGTTCTTGTCCACCAGCACCTCTGTCTTGAGCCCCTGAAGGTGCTCCACAATATCCCCAATGACATAATCATCAAAATCCCGCTCTCGAAGAAAATCCTCCACCCATTTAATATTATTCTTGGCTATTTCAGCATCCCGAACAATCTCTGTCTCTTTGGTATACTCTTCGTTGAGATGATGACTGATAAGCCCCTCTCGTAAACAGCTCAACTCCTGCTTGATAAAATTCTGCAAAGCCGAAATCTCCGACTCAAGCTTATTCACCTTACTCATGAGTTCAGCATCACCACTTGTCGAAGATGGCTTCACCACCATTGTTGACTTCTCAGCAATCATCTGAATAGCCTGCTCCTTCACCGCAGGACGAGAAACAGGCTGAGCCACCTCCTCGCTCACACGAGAGGAGAAAGGTACCCTATCAAACACCCTGTTTTCAGAGGAATAACGACGGTAGGAAGGAGTCTGAATAGAAGCCACAGCCACCCAAACAGTATCCTCCTTCAAGCCAAACCATCGCTTGACCTTTTTAGGGGTTACCCGCAGTAACTGTGTTTCATTGATACGGTTTTCTCGAACCGCCTCATCAAACATTCGATCAATGGCTTCTTTTTTCGTTCTTCCTTCATAATTTCTGTATTCCATAATCTTCCTCCCTCGTGCCTTCACAGAAGGGCTTTTATTATTGTATCATATTTTTCTTATTTCATCAACTTGATGGCACTCCCGACAAACTAATAATTCCAATCTGATCCACACTCACATCAACAGGCACCTCAGAATACGAGAGAACACCAACCGATGGGAAAACCCTCTCCACCATCTCCCGCACAAGCCGCCTCACCCGTTGAGAACAGAGAATAACCGGGGTCAACCCGTTCTGAATTGCATTATCAATAATCTGACTCGCCTGTTGCACAAACTGGTTCATAATCTCCGGATCAAGGTTTGCATAGGTGGCATTCTGCTGTTCGTAAATAGAATCCTGCAAAATCTCCTCTAATTCTGGATCAATCATCACAGCCTTGAGGGTATTCTTCTCATCAACATAGTTGCTCACAATCTGCTTTCCAAGAGCCTGACGCACATACTCCGCCAAGGTATCAATATTCTTGGTAGCTGTGCCATAATCAGAAAGCGTTTCCAAAATCGTCACCATATTGCGAATACGAACACCCTCTTTCAAAAGACTCTGCAACACCTTTTGAATATCCCCAACCGAGAGATGCTTGAGCACCTCCTCAACCACAACAGGATACTCCTTCCGAATAGCATCCAGCATCGCCTGCGTATCCTGACGAGTGAGTAGCTGAGCAGCATTCCTCTTAATCACCTCGGTGAGGTGGGTAGCAATTACAGCAGGAGCATCATACACCGAAAATCCCATGGATTCAGCCTTCGCCCGTTCCTCACTCGAAATCCACTTCGCAGGAAGACCAAACGCGGGTTCTTTCACTGTAATACCATCAATAGCATTGAGATCCAGCCTCGCATTCATGGCAAGAAACTTGTTAGGATACACCTTCCCACGAGCTACATCTATCCCTCGTATCTTGATCACATACTCAGAAGCATCCAGCGCCACATTGTCCACAATACGAAGGGGAGGAACAAGAACACCCAAATCCAGCCCTATGCGTTTTCGTATCATGCGAATTCTATCGAGAAGATCGCCGCCCTGCTGTTTGTCCACAAGAGGGATCAGGTTGTAGCCTATCTCAAGGTTCATCGGATCAACCTTTACAATATCCTCTACCGTCGTGGTTTGTTCTGCCGACTGTTTACTTTTTGTTTGCTGCTGCTTCTGAATTTTCTCGGTAGTCTGTGCTGTCTGCATCATATACCCAAGAACAGCAAGACCAACCCCCATCACCAGCATGATAAAAGTAGGAAAACCCGGCAAAAACGCCATAACCGAAAGCACACCACCGGTGATGTAGAGAATAGACGCCGTTGAAGCAATTTGCTGGATAACATTCTTGCCAAAGCGTTCCTGTGAAGCAGACCTCGTAACGATAATACCCGTTGCTGTAGAGATGAGAAGAGCTGGAATCTGGGAAACAAGCCCGTCTCCAATCGTGAGAAGCGTATAGGTAGCAGCCGTTGTTGCCAAATCCTCTCCACGAACCACCACACCAATCACCAGCCCCATAATGATATCCACAAGGGTAATCACCAGAGCCACCTTGACATTCCCAGAAACAAATTTGGAGGAACCGTCCATTGCCCCATAAAAGTCTGCCTCCTGTCGAACATCCTCACGCCGTTTACGAGCTTCCTCCTCCGTAATCAAACCCGCGTTAAGATCACTGTCAATCGAGAGCTGCTTCGCAGGCATAGCATCCAAGGTAAAACGAGCAGCCACTTCAGACACACGGCTCGCACCCTTGGTAATAACAAGAAACTGAATAGCCAACAACACAATAAAAATAGTAATCCCGATCCAGTAGTTTCCCCCTACAACAAACTCCCCAAACGCCCGAATAATCTTGCCCTGAAAGGCAACCCCTTGACTGAGAATCAAACGAGTTGAAGATACATTAAGCCCCAACCCAAAGATCGTGGTAAGAAGAATCAAGGTTGGAAAGGTGTGAAAATCTGCTGGTCTTTTTATCGAAAGGGTGCTCAAAATAATCATCAAACTCAACGCCAGGTTGGCAGCAAGCATCACATCCAAAATCCAAGCGGGAAGAGGAATCACCATCATCAAGACAATGACAACCACGGCAATCGCCATAGGAAACTCGTCAAGAAGAGAGAAAAGAAATGTTTTTTGCTCTGTAGCCATGCCTCCTCCTTATGCCACCACACTTTTTCCTTTGGCTTGATACACGAGAGAAAGAATACGAGCCACAGCCTCAAAAAATTCAGCGGGAATCTCCTCACCAACATCAACTATTTGGTAAAGAGAACGAGCCAGTGGCTTGTTTTCTATCACATAGATATCGTTTTCTTTGGCAAGGGCTTTGATGCGCTCGGCAATCGGCCCCTCTCCTTTGGCTATCACCACAGGGGCATTCATATAATGAGGATCATACTTGAGGGCAACAGCAATGTGTGTCGGGTTGGTAATCACTACATCAGCCTTGGGCACCTCACGAGCAAGGTTTTGACTGATGAAACGCCTCTGCATCTCCCTGATCCTTGCTTTCACTTCAGGGTTTCCTTCCATTTCTTTAAACTCTTCCTTGATCTCCTGCTTCGTCATCTTCAACGACTGAATAAAATTCCACCGCTGAAAGGCATAATCCACAAGAGCAAAAACGAGAAGCAAAATCCCCACCGCACTCACAAACTGAAAAATAAGCGAGGCAACAAAATCCACTGATTGATTCACCGTCATCCGTCCTGTGGTAAGGATCTTTCCCAGATCGTTCATGAGAAAGAGAAAGGCTATCCCAAACACCCCCACCAGCTTCATAATAGACTTCAAGAGATTAAAGAGCGTCTCCGTTGACCAGAACATTCGGGCAAGATTTTTTCCGATATTTTTCCATATCTTACTCATATCAAACTGAATACGCTTGGTGGTAAACACAAATCCCCCCTGAAGAGCATTTCCCACCACAGCAGCCACCACAGCCACAAGAAACACGGGCAAAAGGATCTGCGCCACAATCCAGAGCATATTGACATACAGCGCTGAAAAATTATTGGCTGACACAGAGAGGGTAAGGATATTTTCCAGATAAAAACGAAAGAGCGACTGAAGAAGTCTCCAAAGATAGCCCGCCATCAGACTCACAGCCCAAAACACCAGCAAAAAAACCACAATAGCGGTGAGTTCCTGCGAACGAGCAATCTGCCCTTCTTCTCGAGCCTTTCGTTTCTTGTACTCTGTTGGCTCTTCCGTACGACCTTCATCCTCAGCCGCAAAGAGCTGAAGATCAAAAACCACACCACCCAGCTCAGGATAAAGAGAAAGAAGCCACGTTCGCGTTTCCATACCTATGCCCCTACCTTTTGAAGCATACGGACCATCGTTCTCACATCCCCCAGTGCCTGAGAAACCACTGCATTCCCCACATTCAGTAGCACAGGGAGGAAAAGCCACACCACTACAAATCCCACGATCAGCTTGACATGAAAACCCATTACCATAACATTAAACTGTGGTGCCACCCGTCCAATGAGTGCCACAGCCACATCAAGCAAAAGGGAAACCGCGATCACAGGAAAGGCAATCCTCAGACCAACATCAAAAAGCATCGTTAGTGCCGCCGTAAGACTCTTGACAAAGACATTCAGTGATTCCGCACGCAAGGCAAAAAACCGCTGAAAACTCTCCGCTACAATCTGAATGAGATAGATATGCCCATCCACCCGCAGCAACAAAAGAAGAATCATAATCCCAAGAATATTTCCCAAGGCCGGAGTCTGCTGTTCCGACATGGGATCATACACCTCGTTGATACCCATTCCCATCTGCATACTAAACATCTGGGCAGCATTCTGAAAACCAGAAATCACAAAATACACAAACCCCCCAATGCCAAAACCCACAATAAAATTCACCATCATGTCCGCACCCAACTCCACAAACCCCTGTGGTTGCGGTGGATTGTACCCCACCACAAGAGGGACAAGCACCAAACTCACAAAAAAGGTAAAGGCAAGCTTCGCTCCCATCGGCAAAGCCTGTCCTGAAAAAAACGGAGCAATAATCATCATCCCCATCAATCGAACAAAGACAACAAGAAAGACTTCAAAATAGCGATAGAATACCTCGTAGAGCATCTATCCTCCTACAACCGCGCCTGAGCAATATACTCAAAAATCCTGTAGGTAAAGTCCTTAAACTCCCTCAAAAAAAGCGGCCCCAAAAACACCATGAGAAGCAAAATCACCACCATCTTCGGCACAAAGGTAAGTGTCTGTTCCTGTATCGATGTTGTAGCCTGAAATATACTGATAATAAGCCCCACCACCATAGAAATCCCCAACAGCGGAACAGACAAAAAGAGAATCTGATAGAGCGTTTCACTGAGAAGCTTGAGAATTAACCCTTCCGACATTACCCTCTCCTATCGAAAACTCAGCACCAGTTTCTCAACGAGCAAATCCCATCCATCCACAGCCAAAAAAAGCACCAACTTTAGCGGAAAGGCCACCATCGTGGGAGGGAGCATCATCATACCCATCGACATAAGCACACTCGCCACCACAATATCAATAATCGTAAAAGGAATAAGAATCAGCATACCCATATAAAACGAAATAGTGAGTTCATTGAGGATAAAAGCAGGAATAAGCACATAGTCCGGCACATCAACACGACTCTTAGGACGGGGAAGCTTTGCCATCTTGACAAAGCGATAGATATAGCGTTCCGAAGTCTGTTTGAACATAAACTCACGAATAGGATCCATAGCCTTGCGATACCCATCAGCAAGTGAAATTTTCCCATCAAGATAGGGTCCAATACCATCACCATACGACTTCTGAAACACAGGATACATAACAAACAGACTCATAAAAAGAGCAAGACTCACAATAATCTGGTTGGGAGGTAAACCTTGTTGTGAAAGCCCTCTTCCCACAAACGAAAGCACAATATACATACGAATATAACTCGTCAGCGTAATCAAAAGTGTCGGAGCCAGTGAAATGACCGTAATAAGAAACAAAACCTGAAGAGAAAGAGCCACCTGTCTCGGTGTCTTAGCCTCGGTAATATTGAGATTCACCGTTGGAATAGGAATATTCTGAGCCTGTTGAGCAAAAGCTCCCACCGTGAGAGCAAAAAGTAAAACACTCATCACTCCATACTTATTCACAGCTTCTCCCCTCCCGCAAATAGTAGTAGTAGAAATATACTTACTACTACACACGATATATTATGAAACGATTAAAGAAAAAAATCAAGTGTTTTTGAAAAATTTTTTATCCCCATCGGTCAAAAGAAAAACCCAAAAATATACCTGCTTTCTTTGTTGGCATAAGAAAACTTTTTCAGATGCCCTAAAAAATCTCAGGAATTCATTGACAAAAAACATCCCTTAGGCTAAAATAAAATCAGATTCACTTAAGGGGGAGAAATAAACTATGGCAAAACCTATTTTTAAGTTAGCAAAGAGTTTTATGGTGGTAATATTGCTGTCTATCGTATGGAGTATGGGTTGTAAGAGTGAAAATAATAAAATTTCATCAATTTCTACTGAAAACACAGTATCATTGGATTCTGTAAGCGATTTTGTATACCAACTGCAAAATATAGACCTCTCAGCAATAGGAGAAACAAAGTTTGATTTGGTTGTAATGGATTATTCTCAAAGTGGAGGGGAAGATACAAGATTTACTGCCGAACAAATTCATGCGCTTAAAAACAGTGCTGGGGGACCTAAAATTGTGCTAGCGTATATGAGCATTGGAGAGGCAGAGAATTACAGATGGTATTGGAAGAATGAGTGGGATGCAAATAATGACGGTAATCCTAATCCAGGAGCGCCTTCCTGGCTTGGACCTGCCAATCCTGAGTGGCCGGGCAACTACAAGGTAAAATACTGGGACGCTAACTGGCAAGCCATCATTTATGGTTCTTCCACAAGTTATCTTGATAAAATTATTGAGGCAGGTTTTGATGGGGTTTACCTTGATATTATTGATGCTTATGAATATTGGGGACCAGATGGAGAAAGTGGTCTAAATAGAGTAACGGCTGCGCAAGAGATGGTTGATTTCGTGAAGGCTATTGCAAACTATGCACGAGTAACCAAAGGCAAGAGAAACTTTCTTATTTTTCCTCAAAATGGAGAGGCTTTGGCATCTTATGCCGATTATGTTCAAACAGTAAGTGGCATCGGCAGAGAAGACGTATGGTACAATGAAAATACAACAAATTCGGAATCACATATTCATTCAGTTACTGAAAATCTTGATGTTTTTAAACAGGCTGGAAAACTTGTTCTTGTAATAGATTATGTGACAGAGCAAAACCTAATCGATGATTTCTATTCAAAAGCAAAAGCAAAAGCAAAAGGATATGTTCCTTACGCAATGGTGAGAGCCTTAGATAAACTCACGATAAATCCTGGCCATGAACCTGATTAATAGAATAGCAGGATTTTTCTTAAAAGCCTTTCAAAGGGCTTTTTGTTTCTCACTACAAAAATGAACACTGACAGCTAAGCTGAAAGAAGAAAAGAGCGACAGCCCTCTTTTTGCGAACTTGACAAAAGCTGCTTTTGTCATTCTTTTGCACTTTTTTGACTTTAGCTTTATAATACAACTTCAAAAAAGACAGAAGGGGTTTAGAATGAAAGAGAAGCTTCGTGTTGGTATTGTTGGGGCTACGGGAATGGTTGGGCAGCGTTTTCTTTCCCTGCTCGAAAACCATCCGTGGTTTGATGTGGTGCTTGTTGCCGCAAGTAGTAACTCGGCAGGAAAAACCTACGAAGAGGCTGTTCAGAATCGTTGGGCCATGAAGACCCCTATTCCGAGCAAGGTGAAGAATCTTGTTGTTTATGATGCGAGCCGTATTGATTCTATTGCCAATGAGGTGGATTTTGTCTTTTGTGCCGTTGATATGCCAAAGGAGGATATTCTCATTCTCGAAGAGGCATATGCACGAAGGGAGGTGCCTGTTGTTTCCAACAATTCAGCCAATCGCATGACCCCCGATGTACCAATGATTATGCCCGAGGTGAACTGGAATCATGCGGAGATTATTCCCTTGCAGCGGAAGCGGCTTGGCACAAAGCACGGTTTCATTGCCGTGAAGCCAAATTGCTCTTTGCAGAGTTATGTGCCAGCTATCCACCCTCTCATGGAGTTTGGTCCTCAAGAGATGGTGGTCTGCACCTATCAAGCCATCTCTGGCGCCGGCAAAACCTTTGAAAGCTGGCCTGAGATGGTTGATAATGTTATTCCGTTTATCAAAGGTGAGGAGGAAAAGAGCGAGAAAGAACCCCTCAAAATCTGGGGAAGTATCGTTGGTGAGCAGATTGTAAGTGCTTCGCGACCGGTTATCAGTGCTCAGTGTATTCGTGTGGCAGCAAGTGATGGGCATATGGCTGCCGTTTCTGTTCGGTTTGAGAAAAAGCCTTCGAGGGAGGAAATCCTCCATCTGTGGAAGAGCTGCACACCACGACCACAGCAACTTGGCCTTCCCTCAGCACCACAACCCTTTCTCACCTATTTTGAAGAAGAGAATCGTCCTCAAACAAAGCTTGACAGGGATATCGGCCAGGGAATGGGGATTGCTCTTGGAAGGCTTCGCGAAGATCATATCTTTGACTACAAGTTTGTTTGTCTGTCGCACAATACAATTCGAGGGGCTGCTGGTGGGGCTATTCTCACAGCAGAGCTTCTCTGTGCCGACGGTTACATCTATCGCAAGTAGGGGTTCTCATGTATCAAAAACTGAAAGGAACCTATGATGTTCTTCCTCGAGAGAGTGATTTTTTTCGCTACATTGAGCATGAGGTAGGAGAGGTTGCTCGTCTCTATGGCTACAAGCAAATTCACTTCCCTATCATTGAATATGCTCATCTCTTTCAGCGTGGGGTGGGAGATAGTTCTGACATTGTGGTGAAAAAGGAGATGTATGTTTTTGAGGACAGGGGAAAGAGGCTTGTTGCTCTTCGTCCTGAGGGAACGGCTGGGGCTGTGAGGCTCTACATCGAGAACAATCTCCACATGAGCGGACATACCAATCGCCTTTTCTATGTAGGGCCTATGTTCCGTGCAGAAAATCCACAGGCGGGGCGTTATCGCCAGTTTACCCAGTTTGGTTTTGAAGTGATAGGGGATCCCTCTCCTGAGGTTGATGTTGAACTCATGGCTATGAATCATGAGCTCATTCAGAGATTTGGGATAACAGAAGCAACACTCTTTGTCAATTCGATTGGGTGTCGAGAGTGTCGACCCACCTATCAAAAGAAGTTGACGGATTATTTTGTAAGTCGAGAGCAGGAGCTCTGTGATGATTGTAAGCTGCGCTTGAATATTAATCCCCTTCGTATCTTGGATTGTAAAGAGGCTTCCTGTCAGGCAGTCGTGAGACAGGCTCCCCTTCAGCATGAGCATCTCTGTGAGGCTTGTTCACACCATTTTGAGGTTGTGAAGAAGGGGCTTCAGGACATGGGTATTGCCTTTGAGATTGATCCCTACCTTGTGCGAGGGCTTGATTACTACAGTCGAACAGTGTTTGAGTTTAAGAGCAGTGTGCTTGGGGCTCAGAGTACCTTTTCTGCTGGTGGTCGCTATGATTATCTGGTGAAGGATCTGGGGGGAATGGATACACCTGCATCGGGATTCGCCATGGGCATGGAGAGGTTGGCTCTCGTGATCGAGGCTTCAACGGGGAAGCGGCGAGAGGATTTCTATCGTCCTCCTTTTGTCTATGTGGCGGGTATTGGTGATGGGATGGAAAAGGCTATTTGGGAGAGTTTGCAATTTCTCCGTTCTCACGGTATTTCAGCAACAACAGAGTTTCGTTACAATCAGCTAAAAAAGCATCTCAAGGCAGCGGATAGGCTTGGTTCTTTGTACGCTCTCCTCCTCGGCGGGGATGAGGTTGCATCTGGGGTTTGGACGCTTCGTAATCTTCAGACGGGTGAACAGATTCAGGAAACACCGACCAATATTGTTGCCTTTTTGAAGGGAAAGTTGTGAGTTAGGCTTCCCTGAGGAACCAGGCACTTTCTCTTTCGCTTTCATCTTTCAAAAGGAACTCAAGGTCGTACCGAAGGAGAAACTCCCTCACTTTTTTCATTGGGGCTCCCACGATCACATCAAAAGAACCTTTTTCAATGGTGATAAACTGGTCATCGTTTTGGATAGCATACCCCCCTGCAAATCGTGTTACGGGGTGGGTATTGACATAGTTCTCAATGAAATCGTCTGTCAGCTCTGCAAAATGAAGGATGGTTTCTTCTTTGCCACTTTCGTGAATGTTTTTGTGAGCATGAACAAAAGCGTAGCCTGATATAACAGACTGTCGTTTTCCCGAAAGGAAACGGAGCATAGTTTTGGCTTCTTCCTTGCTGGATGGTTTGCCTATGAGGCGATTCTCACAGAGTACAAGGGTATCAAACGCCATCACCCAGTCATCAGGGTAGCTCTGAGCAACCGCTTCTGCCTTGGCTTGGGCAAGATGGCGGGGGAGTTCTCGGGGATCTTCGTGGGAGAATTGCTTTTCGTCTACATTGGAAACAACGATGGTAAAGTCTTGTATCATTGCCTCAAAGAGCATCTTTCGTCCGATTGAGGCACTGGCAAGAATGAGTCGGTTACTCATTATCCCCCCGCTTGAGCACCTCAATAAATGCCTCTTGAGGAATTTCTACATTTCCAATGGTGCGCATGCGTTTCTTTCCCTCTTTCTGCTTCTCGAGGAGCTTGCGTTTTCTTGTGATATCTCCTCCATAACACTTGGCAAGCACATCCTTGCGAAGAGCCTTAATGGTTTCGCGAGCAATGATTTTGCTTCCAATGGCTGCCTGAATGGGGATAACAAAGAGGTGTTGAGGGATCAAATCGCGAAGGCGTGTTACCACCGATCTCCCTCGTTCGTAGGCACTGTCTTTGTGCACCATCTGGGCAAGTGCATCAACAACCTTGCCATTCACAAGGATATCCAGCTTGATGATCTCACTTGGGCGGAACTCCAAAAACTCGTAGTCAAATGATGCATACCCGCGGGAAAACGACTTGAGTTTGTCGTAGAAATCATAGATGATTTCAGCGAGGGGGAGTTCGGCGATGATTTCAACACGGGTGGAATCAATGTAGAGCATATTTCGTTGAATGCCCCGCCTGTCTTGAATGAGTTGAAGAACGGTACCCAAGTATTCATTGGGAAGGATAATATGGGAAAGAACAAAAGGTTCCTCAATCTGCTTTATCTCGCTCTGTTCGGGCAGTTCTGTGGCGGACTCGATCATGATCACCGTGCCATCTGTGAGGGTGATCCTATACTCCACCGAAGGAATCGTGGTGATGATGGCAAGATCAAACTCCTTGTCAAGGCGTTCTTGGACGATTTGGAGGTGGAGGAGACCGAGAAATCCACACTTGAATCCCATGCCGAGAGCCGCAGAGTTCCATTTTTCAAAGGTAAGTGCGGCATCGTTAAGTTTGAGTTTCATGAGGGCTTCTTGGAGATCCTCAAAATCCTCTCCTTCTGCAGGGAAGAGCCCAGCAAATACATAGGGCTTGACTTCTTTGTAGCCGGGCAGAGGGGCATCACAGGGTCTATCGGTATGGGTAATCGTATCTCCTACACCAAACTCGGAGATTGATTTGATGGCAGCGGTGATGTACCCCACCTCTCCCGCTCGAAGTTCTTGTTGGGGAACGAGTTTAAGTTGGTTGTACCCCACCTCTTCTACTTGGTAGTTTTTCTTGGAGAGAATAAAGGAAATGGGATCGCCTTTTTTAATTGTTCCATCAAAGATTCTCACCTTGGCGACAACGCCGAGGTAGCTGTCATAATAGGAATCAAAGACAAGGGCTCGGAGGGGAGCCTTTTCATCCCCCTTGGGGGGCGGTATCTTCCGCACAATGGCTTCAAGAACGGAATCAATTCCCAGTCCTGTTTTAGCACTGATGAGGAGGGCTTCTTCGGGGTCAAGACCTAGGTCTTTTTCTATCTGTTCTTTCACCATCTCAATGTGGGCACTGGGAAGATCGATTTTGTTGATAACGGGAATAATGGTGAGGTTTTCTTCGAGAGCAAGGTAAAAATTGGAGAGGGTTTGTGCCTGAATTCCCTGACTGGCATCAATAACGAGCAGTACCCCTTCACATGCCTTCAAACTACGAGAAACCTCATAGTTGAAGTCTACATGACCGGGGGTGTCAATGAAATTGAGCTGGTAGGTTTCTCCGTCGTTTGCCTTGTAGAATCCTGTAACCGTGTGGGCTTTAACTGTGATACCGTGTTCCTTCTCAACCTCCATGGAGTCCAACACCTGAGAGGCATTTTTGTCCTTGAGGAGACCCATGGATTCAAGGAGACGATCGGAGAGGGTTGATTTTCCGTGGTCAATGTGAGCAATAATCGAAAAGTTACGAATGAACTGCTGATTCATGCTTGCTCCTTGTTGTGGATTGCCTGAACAAGGCTTACTGGATCGGAATCGGCAAAGAAGGCACTGCCTATCACGAGAAAGTCTGCACCTGCATTGAGAACATCCTCATAGTTTGAACGGTTGACGCCACCATCAACCTGAAGGCGAATGGGGCGATTTTTTATCATGGTGCGTATCTCGGCGATCTTGGGAAGCATCTCCTTCATAAATTTCTGCCCTGAGAAACCCGGTTCTACGGTCATAACAAGGATGAGATCGAGCTCATCAAGATAGGGGAGAATAACAGAAGCAGGGGTTTTTGGTTTAAGAGACAAACCAGCCTTTTTACCATGCTGACGAATTTGGCGAAGAAGTGTTCGTATATCCCCTGTGCTGGATTCAATATGGAGGGTGATATATTCAAGGGGAAGCGAAAGGTAGTCATCAATACCACGGTGGAGATCAATCATAAGATGAGCATCACCCTTCAGTTGTGTCCGAGCAGCAATATCACTCACAATCTTTGGCCCGAAAGAGATATTGGGGACAAAATGATTGTCCATGATGTCATAGTGGATGCCATCCACCCCCGACTTTTCACAGAGATGAACAGCCTGCTCAATGTTCCAGAAGTCTGCAGCAAAAAGAGAAGGAGCTATCCAATTAGGGGACATAGGTTTCCTCTCTCACAAGGGCATTGTTGATGAAGAGCTGTACAGTGGCTGAACCCAACGCTCGGAAGGGGATAATAATAGTCTCTCTTGGCCGCACGGTACTATTGAAGAGTTGGAGGGGCTTGTTGTTTTCGTCTGTCATCATAACCATAACATTTATATCGCTGGTTTCTGATCCTTCCATAACCTGAACAGTATGGGTGAAAAGGTAGTAGCGGTAGCGAGCGGCGGCTGGTGTTCGAGCAGAGATGCCAACTTCAAGCGCGATTTCTGTATTACGTGGCACGATAGTGTTGGCTTCAAGGGACTGGTTCATGACAATTCCTTCCTTGGTTTCATCATCCGTGAGGAAGGGAAGAAGTTTCACAGAAAGCCCCGATTCAATAGCATCACGGCTAGCTGTATCAATGCTCTTTCCGAGAAGGGAGGGAACGCGAGCCTCTGTAGATTTGATGTCGGAGTTCACAACGAGGGAGAGTTTTTGGCTTCTATCAACAACAATGTTGGGTTGCTTGTCTTGGCTAATCACGGTGTTGAGAGCGTACTCATCGGATTGAATGACCGTAATTTCATACGGGATATTGAGCTGTCTGAGGAGGTTTTCTGCTTCTTCGCGGGTTTTGCCAACAAGAGAGGGAACAGTGTAGGTGTCTTTCCCCATGCTAACGAGGATTTTGACAGTTCTCCCCTGACGAACGGTGATACCTGGCTTGGGGAATTGATCGATGACGATGTAGCGGGGCACGCTTGGTTCAAACTTGGTTTCAATATCGATGGCTAGTCCTCGTTCCTGAAGAATTCTCACAGCATCAAAGAGTTCAAGGGATTTGACAGCAGGCACTTTGGTTTTTGGTGAAGCAATGCGATGGATAGAAAGGACGATGAGGATGACAAACAGAGCAACAAAGGCACTGAGTATTGCGAATGCTACCATTTTTCGGAAGATTCTTCGGTAGATATCAACATTTTGTCCTGCAAAATAACGAACCCAGCGATCTTCAAAACGTTCAAACCATATTTTGAGGTCTTGTTTCAGCTGTTGAAATCGTTTTGCCATAGTATGCTCCTTACAGTGCTTTTCCTATCTGGATTTTGTATCCGTTCAAAAATGAGAGAAAGTCCATTTCTTTTTTCCCAGCGGGCTTCAGTTTGTTAATGCGAATGGATCCTTCACGACAGGCAATGAGAAACTGCTCTTTGTCTGCCCGAAGAACAATACCCGCTTCCCCTGACTGGGGGCTTTCTGCTATGTCGGTAAGATGAACAACAAAGGGGATTTTTGCTTGATGACAGGTGGTGAAGATACCAGGCCAGGGGTAATAGGCTCGGTAGCGACACCACACCTCGTGGGAAGAAAGTAATGAAAATGTGATTTCACCATCCTCTCGACGTATGATGCGTGTGTAGCTGGCCTCTGCGTTGTTTTGAGGAGTACGAGGAGCTTTGTTCTCGCTGATAAGCTGGATGGCCTGTACAAGGAGGTTTGCACCGTCGTGGGAAAGTCGTTCACTGAGGGTGGGATAGGTATCATTTGGGTAGATGGCAAGCTCTGACTGAAGAATAATATCCCCCTGGTCGAGTTCTTTTGTCATGTACTGAACGGTATTGCCTGTGATGCGATCGTCGTTAAGAAGGGCAGCCTGTATGGGTGATGCTCCGCGGTATCGAGGGAGAAGGGATGCGTGGAGATTGATGCTCCCAAGCGGTGGGAGAGAAAGAATTTCTTCGGGGAGAATTCTCCCATAGGAGACAACAACAAAGAGATCGGGCTTTAGTGCTTGAAGAGACTGAATAAAGCCTTCATCGCGAAGTTTCGTCGGTTGGAGACAGGGAACGGAATGCTGAAGAGCCCAGAGTTTGATGGGGGTTTGGTGAATCTGGTTCATTCCCCTTCCGTAGGGCTTGTCGGGATTGGTGACTACTCCTGCAATCCAGTTGTACTTGCCAAGAAGCTCAAGCGATGGCATAGAGAAATCTGAACTCCCCCAGAATACAATCCTCATAGTGCCACATTCCCCAGTTTTTTGCGGTTTTCCTCGAGAATGGCTGCAATCTTTTCTGCGTTTTTCTCTCGATCCTCTGCGGAAAGGTAATCGATGAAAAGTTTTCCGTTGAGGTGGTCGATCTCATGCTGGAGAACACGGGCAAGAATATCATCTGCCTCAAGGAGAATACTCTTGCCCATTATGGTTTTTGCCTTTACTCGAATCATGGACGGGCGATACACATCTCCCCACACGTCTGGAATCGAAAGGCATCCCTCTTGATAGAGAACACGATCGCTGGAGAAAAAGACAATCTCAGGGTTTATGAGTGCCATTCGTGTGTGCTGCCCTGATTTGGAAAGGTCAATAACCACAATACGCTTGGAAATCCCTACCTGTGGTGCTGCAAGCCCTATGCCCTCTTCCTCGGCAAGGGCTTCCATCATGTCGTTCACGATGGTTTTGATGCGGTCGTCTATTTTTTTAACAGGTTGTGCTTTTTGTCGAAGAATCGGATTGCCGTAAGTAATTACCTCTAACTTAGCCATAAAATACCTCTGTTTATATTGTAAAGCAAAAAGGGGAGAAAGTAAAATTTCTTTTTTGGGTTATTTGGTGGGAAAAACTTTCTGCGTAATGCCAACAAAAAAGAAGCCTTGAGAGTAAGGAATGAGGGTTATTTGTCGTTTTGGTCGAGATAGCCTTCGAGAAGGGCTTTGCTGATATTTTCTGCGAGTTTGTCAATGGCGAAGCGGATGTAATTGGGATCGTGAATCTTTTGTCGAAGAAGCTGCATACGTTCTTCGGAAAGGGAACTTGAGTTGGTCTTTACAATAAGACGGTGAAAGTTTTTGCGCTTCTGATTTTTGATGACCACTTCTTCAATGGAGAGGTGCTCTTCCTTTTGGTCTAGGCAAAATCTCTGTGGTGTATCAGTTGGTAGCTGGTCTTGTTTCGTATGAGCCATATTACATCCACCCGCATCTCTTTAAAAATTACCTTGTTTTCTTCTATATACTTTTCGGCTGTTTTCAAAATTCGTTTAATTTTTCGAGGGGGCACAGCGTCGGGAAGCCAGTCTTTTTGTGTAGCTTTTCTGTTTTTGACTTCTACGAGGACGAGGATATCGTTTTCCTTGGCAATGATGTCGATCTCCCCCGAGAGGGAACGATAATTGGTGGCAAGAATGGTCATGCCTTGTTGGGCAAGATACGCTGAAGCAATCTGTTCTGCCCATTTTCCTTGAGCGAGGTTAGGGGATGGGGTTGTCGACATTTTGTATCTCGCTGGAATAGACGACTTTGACAATATAAATGTCCTTTTCTTTGGCTAGTCGGATAATTTCTCCGTCTTCTACCACATCGCCAAATTCATCTCGCACAATCTTGACAGTGGGACGGAAAGGGGAAACACTATCTGAGGCAACAACACGAGCAATACATTTGTTGTTGAGTTGAACATAGCTTCCGACGGGATACACAGACATGAGTGAGAGAAACACCTTGAGGATATCGGGATCAAACTTTTTGGAGCCTTCCCCAAGAATGAGTCTCATGGCATCGTAGGATTCTTTTTTTTCACGGTAGACTCGCTGCTTGGTTATGGCTTCGTAAGTGTCTACAATAGCAATGATGCGACTCATCTCGGAGATTTCCTGCCCCTTGAGACGGCGCGGATACCCCGTTCCATCGTAGCGTTCGTGGTGTTCAAGCCCAACACGGGCAATCTCAACAGGGAGGTTGAGGTCGCGGCTAATAACCTGATAGCTATAAATGGGGTGGGTCTTAATCTGGTTGAATTCATCGGCGGTGAGTTTTTCTTCCTTTTCGACGATGTAGGCGGGAACTTTGAGCATGCCGATATCAAACAAAAGTGATGCCATGGCAAGGTTAATAAGTTTCACGGCAGAGTATCCCAACCGTTTCCCCAAAAGGAGCGCGAGAATAGTAGTATTGACGATGTGAAGAGAGAGATAATCCCCACGACCAGCGGCGTTGATAAGGTTGATCCAAACTTCGATTTTTTTCTCTCCCATGATGGTATTGACAAACTCGTGGGCTAATTGTTGGAACTGGTTGGCGTCAAGACTCTCTCCTCGTTTGTACTTCTGATAGAGGCTGTTGATTTTTGCAATGGCGTTTTTGTAGAAATCGATGTATTTTGCTGCTTCAGCATCGATGACAATTTTTTTGGCTTTTTCTTCGCTTGCCTGAGGCTTTGAGGGGGTAGGCGCGGTTTCTCTTGTTTCAACAAGCTCTCCCGCTGTGAAGACATACTGAATTCCCCTGTTGTAGAGAAGAGAGATGATGGTTTGATCGATGGGTTTCCGTGCCGCAACCAAAATATTGTACTTGTCATCAAAGAGAGACTTGTCAAAAACCATGCCCGGCCGAAGGTCTGAGATAGGAATACGCTTCATTTCAGGCATACACTCTTCCTCTTTTGCTATTTTTTTGCCTTTAAAGCATACACAAAACTGAAAATTTCTGCAACTATTTGATAAAGTTCTGGGGGAATTTCGTCGTTTTGTTTGAGTCGGTAGAGGGATTCGACGAGCCTGTCATTTTTGTAGATGGGCACCTGATTCTTTTGTGCAAGTTCGAGGATGTAGCGGCCTACTTTTCCCTCACCCTTTGCCAGAATTTTAGGGGCGGCATCCATTTCTGCATCATATTTGAGAGCGACTGTCTTATTCATTGTTTCCTCCTTGAAATGTCTTTATGCATAGAGGTTAAGCCCTCGTAGGGGTTTGTTCTCTTCGTCGATGAAGAAAGCCCACGGATTTTCCCATGGACGAGCTGTAACAAAAAGGGGTGTTTTGGTGTAGTTTTGCCAGTTTTTTTTGCTTGTTGCCACCCACTCCAGAATAGAGCTTGACCACTGGTGCCAGATGGCGGGATCCATGGTAATAGTAATGGATATGGATGCTTGCCCCCACTCAACGGTAATATGCCATCTCCCCATCTCGTTATCATCGATGAGGAATTGATAGAGCTTTTTGTTGGAATGACGGCGAGCAAGAACGAGGCTTTCTTCCCAGCGGACAGCAGTAAAGAGTTCTCTTGCCCATGGCAAAGAACCAAAGAGTTCAAGAATCCATGTTGGAATGGATGATTGCCGAAGAATCTCTGGGAAAAAATTCTCTCTTTTTTGCGAGGAATCTTCGAGAGCAGTATGTATCCAAGAAGTAATGTGACGAAGGAAGTCCGCTGTTTCATCGGTAAGGGGGAAGCCGTGTTTCAGTGAAAAGAAAAGCCAGAGAAGATTTTCTGGTTCATATCGCGTGAAAAAACGGGAGAGCTGTTCAAAGAGTTTTTTTTGGAGGGGAAGCCCCATCTTCACCATAGCATAGGCAAGCTGGAGTTTTTCACCGGTGTATTCTCCCCAGAGGGTGAGTTGATCGGTGAGGCGTTGAAGGAGGCTTTGTTCTTGATGAGAGAGGAGGCGTGAATCGTTGCCAAGCCATTCCAGAGGGGTGAGTTTCACCGAGGGGGTCTCACCGTCAAGGGATACCTCTGCCAAAGCAAGAAACTCAGGGGGAACGGGTTGTGTGCTTTTTGCTTTGGTCGTGATTTGATTGACACGAAGAAGCACCTCATCGCCTTTCTGTTCGATGACCTCAACGTGGACAATTCTTTGTTGGCTTACCGATGGCAGTGAAGAAAAAATATCAGGTATTCGTATCATACTCTCTACCTATCGGAAAGTATCGGATTTTTTGCTTAAATCATGAGAAACTGTAATATTACAGCGATAAAAAATTGAGTCGCGAAAAAAAATGGAGTTTCAGTGGTAGTGAGCATGGGTTTAAGAAATGCGGAAGTTGAGCTTGACATAGCAGCGAAGATTGATGCTTGGGTTGGTGACGAGTTCTTTATAAGCCTGCATGGCTTCGTGGCTTGCCCCGCGTGGAAGACGGATATCCTGCTTTTCAAACCAGTCGAGGCAGAGTTTGCGTGCTATAAGAGAGGCTGCACAAACGGAGATATACTTTTCTGCCTTGGTTTCCCATACCAAGGGACCGGGGGAAACAGAGGCAAGGGTTTGGACGATGGCTGGTTCTGAGGCATAGGCGTCGACGATCACCTTCTCGTAGGTTTGGTCGAATTTTTGAAGAAGGGTCTTGTAGCCAAAGGTAAGCATGTTGTTGACATTTCGGTACTGTTCGTAGAGGGTGTTGTAGGTTTCTGGTTCCCATATGAGGTATTCAACTTGGCAGTGCCGGGTAATGATGGAGACAAAGTTTTCCACCTGGTTGAGGGAGGCTTTTTTGCTTTCTGAGAGACCAGCGAGGTTGAGTTTGGTGAAAGCCTCGGGTGAAACGGCTACGGCAGCGAGGACGAGTGGTCCAAAGACATCCCCTTTGCCGCTTTCATCACATCCCAGTTGTGATGTTGCTTTTGTGAGAAAAGGGGTAACAAGGGTGAGAATGGCTTCTTTTTGGTAAGGAAGGGTGTAATTGAGGACAACCTTTCCAGAAGTGTAGAAGGCTATGCTTATGTCGCCTTTTTTGGCTAGCCAGAAGCCATACTGAAGAGGGGAAAACATGTAGCCTTCTTTTTCCAGAAGATGCCTTAACTCCCCTTCGTTAGCTGGGGATAAATTAATGGTATGAATCATCAAAGACCACCGTTATCCAACATGGTTAAAACCTGATCAACACGAGGGCGAAGATGATGCGGGAGTCGGAAGGTATCAACATCAAGGAATCCCCTGACAATCATGCTTTTGGCTTCTGATTCGGAAAGACCACGACTCATAAGATAGAGGAGTTCCTCTTGAGCAATCTTACCCACCGCTGCTTCGTGAGTGAGAGAGACATTGGCAACTTTTGTTTCGAGAACAGGGATGGCTTGAATGAGTCCCCCATCCGAGAGAAGAAGAGAATCACACTCCACATGACCATTTACCTCCTCTGCTTCAGCAACGAGATCACCACGAGCTATGACTGTTCCTCCGTGGGTAACACTTCGGCTCGTTACCTCGCCGTGGGTGTTGGGTGCCTGGAAAACAATACGTGCACCGGTGTCGTAGTAGGCCCCCTCAGGGGCATAGATAAGGGAGTTGAACGATGCTGACGCCTTTTTTCCTTTGAGATAGGCCGTTGGCATGCTTTGAAGGTGTTTCACTGCCTTGAGAGAGATGTAGTTGGAGATGAATTCGGCATCTTCAGAGACTGATATAGCGGTTCGTGGTCGAACTTCAACAGCTTCTGCCCACTCGTGGATCATGGTATAGTTGAGTTTTGAACGAGGTCCAAGAAATATCTCCGTGATGCCAATATGGCTTGCTGTTTTGACATAATGGGCGGTGGCACACCCTGTAAAGAGAAAGATTTCCGCATCTTCTTCAAGAATGACAATATTGTGCACCGTTTGGACAAACTTCTCCATGTTGATGAAGAGGCAGGTTTGGATGGGCTTTGTTGACTTTACTCCCTTGGCGACATGAATAAAGTAGCCCGAGAGGCTTTTTTCATCTGCGGCAAGACGGGTATATTCGTCTTTGTTTTTGTCGATGAGACTCCACATTTTCTCTTGTACCCATGGGAACTCTTTGACAGCCATAAACATGGGGAGAATGGTGATACCCTTTTCCACAGAGGAAAATTCTTCTACATGATCGTTGACAACAGCAAGTTTTACATCACTGTCGCCGGTATACCCAACCTTTTGGGTGTCCTGAATATCTAATGCCATAGTGTTTACTCCTTTTGCTTTGAAAACTCACAGGAGGCACAGAGCTGGAAGCCCTTTTCTTCGATGAAACGCAAAAGTTCATAGGGGTTGTTCTCACACTGGATTTTTCCATCCACGAGTACGTATCCCCAATCAGCAGCGAGGTAATCCAGAATGTGCCCTGTGTGGGTTATGATAAACGCTGACTTGGTACGTTTTTCGCTTGCTCCACGATGGAGAATAGTTCGTATGGCTTCTCCAATGGTCTTCATATTTTCGATGTCGACACCTGATTCTGGCTCATCAAGGAGAATGAGGTCGGGGTTCTGGGCTGAAAGTTGGAGAATCTCTGAGCGCTTGCGCTCACCCCCAGAAAAACCCTTGTTGACATCTCGATGAAGGTAGTTTTCCATGGTAAGGGACTGACTTTCACGAGTGAGGTCAAAAGAAGGGTAGTAGCGATTGGCGATTTCTTTAACGAAGTTTTCAAGCTTGAGCCCTTTGATGGCAGGTGGGCTCTGAAAGGCTATTCCCATACCAAGGCGTGCTCGCTCAGAAACGCTGAGATGAGTAATATTCATACCCTTGAAGAGAATCTCCCCACTAAGAATGGTATAATTGGGAAACCCCATGAGGGTAAGCATGAGGGAGGATTTGCCTGAACCGTTGGGTCCAAAAAGCACATGAGTTTCTCCTTGGGGAATGGAGAGTGTGATGTCTTTGAGTACATGTTTCCCCTCAATGGCGACATTGAGATTTCTAATCTCGAGAATAGGTTCCATGGATACTCCTTGTGGTATAAGTATACAAACAAAAAGAAAGAAAAGTCAAATCATAATGTTTATCCAAACCTCTTGTCATACCAAAAAAAAGAGCATAATGATTCCTTTCTCTCAAGTAGAAGTATTTGCTATTTCCTTGCCTCAGTTCTTTCTCTCCACGGGAAGCAAAAGCTGAAACAAGAAAATAGCCCCCACACCCCCAATGCCTTTCTCAAAGTCTTTTCTCTTCCAATGCCATAACAACTCTCATTTGCACAAAAATCCCTCTTCACTTATAATAAACAAACCAAAGGGAGGAAAACATGCGAAAACTTCTCATCATCGGTGCAGGAAATGCAGGAAAAACCATCGCTCAGGAAATCCTCTCCCATCGAAGCGACCGCTATATGATTGTTGGTTTTCTCGACGACAATCCCGCCATCAAAGAACGCTGCGGCAAACCCGTTCTTGGTCCTATCCAACAGGCTCGCAACATCATCTTCCAGAACGAAATCGATGAAGTCCTCATTGCTATACCCTCAGCCAATCGGGAAACCATGCGCAAAATTTTTGCTTCCCTCGCCTATACACCTGTTCATATCAAAATTGTGCCCAGCATACTCGAAATCATTGAAGGAACTGTCTCTCTCCATCATATCCGCCAAATAGAACCTGTTGACCTCCTCGGTAGAGAAGAAGTCGATCTCGCCATCGACAAACTCTATCCCTTCTACCAAAACACCCATGTTCTCGTTACCGGTGGAGGGGGATCTATCGGCTCAGAGATTGTGAGGCAACTTCTCTCCCTCCCTATTCAAAAAGCCACGGCCTTTGGGAGAGGAGAAAACTCCATCTACGAACTCCTTCAATCCATTCAGAGTGAAAAACTCCACTACCGTATCGGTGATATTCGTGACGCTAATCTCATGAAACACGAACTCTCGCTTCTTCATCCTGACATTGTCTTCCACGCAGCCGCCCATAAACATGTTCCTTTCATGGAAGAGTTCCCTCACGAAGCCCTTATGAACAACATCATCGGCACTTGGAATACACTGCAAGCGAGCTATGAGGCTCATGTCAAAAGGTTTGTCATGATTTCCACAGACAAGGCTGTGCACCCCACCTCCGTGATGGGGGCCACCAAACGCCTTGCAGAAAAACTCGTCTTCAGCATGGGCAAAGCGTGGAATATGCGCACATCGGTCGTTCGATTCGGTAACGTTCTCGGATCTCGAGGAAGCGTCCTTCCCCGTTTTATTCAACAGATTCAAGCAGGTGGCCCAGTAACCATTACCCACCCAGAAATGAAACGCTACTTCATGTCTATTCGTGAAGCAGCACGTTTGGTCATCCAGTCAGCCGTTCTCCAACAGGGAAACATCCACATTCTCGATATGGGAGAACCTATTTCCATCCTCGAAATGGCAAAAACCCTCATAGCCCTTTACAGTTCCGAGAATGAGATTGAAATCATCTTCACTGGTCTCCGCCCCGGCGAAAAGCTCAATGAAGAACTCGTTGAAGACCCCAAGCAGCTTTCCCCCTCCGAATTTCCCAAACTTCACTACACCGAAGAAACCTCACTCTGGACACCTGACGAAACCTCCCAATTCATCGAAGAAACAAAAGAGGCAATATCCTCCTACGATGGTCGTGTTATCCGAAAATTCATCAAAAAATGGCTCCCCGATTACCAAGGAGAACTCGCATGAAACGCGTTTCATTTTCCCCGCCTGATATTACCCAAAAGGAGATTGATGCCGTAACCGAAGTCCTTCGAAGTGGTTGGATTACCACAGGCCCACGCACCGCCGCCTTCGAGCAGGCTCTTGCCTCTTTCATGAAAGTCTCCCGTGTGGTATGCCTCAATTCTGCCACTGCAGGGCTAGAACTCATTCTTCGACTCTGGGAGATCGGACCCGGCGACGAGGTTATCACCACCCCCCTCACCTTTGCTGCCACCGTGAATGTTATCCTCCATGTAGGGGCTCGCCCCGTCCTCGTTGACATACAACCAAACACCTACCATATCGACCCTTCTCTCGTCGCACGCGCCATTACCAAAAGAACCAAAGCCATCATTGCTGTTGACTACGGGGGGTGGAGTGCTGACTACGACAAACTCTTTGATGTTGCCGAAAATTCCCGACGCCTCTACCGTCCCCGAAGAAACACACCTCAAGAATGGCTGGGACGTATTCTCGTCATGGCTGACAGCGCCCATAGTCTTGGTGCAACCTACAAGGGCAAGCCCGTAGGGAGTATTGCCGATGTGAGTGTTTTCTCCTTCCATGCTGTCAAAAACCTCACAACAGCCGAAGGGGGATGTGTGGCGTGGGCTCATCACCTCGATAATTACAGCGATACCATCGAACGAAAGCTCCGTCTTCTTATGCTCCACGGTCAAAACAAAGACGCCCGCCAAAAATACGAGGGTGGCAACTGGCAATACAACATTGAACTTGCGGGATACAAGTGCAACCTCACTGACATAGCCTCAGCCATCGGACTATCCCAGCTTCACCGCTATGAGAGTATGCTTGAACACCGACGCCACTATGTTTCCCTCTACACAAAAGCTCTCTCTTGTCTTTCCTCTCTTGAGACACCCTACACCCTCCCATGGGAAAACACCTCCTCCAACCACCTCTACCCCATCCTCGTTGAAGCCACACGACGAGATGCTATTATTCATGAACTTTCCAAACGGTATATTCAACCGAATGTTCACTACATCCCCATCTACCACCACCCCGCCTACAAAAAACTCTCTCCTCCCTCCAGCCACTTTCCAGTCACAGAAGCCTTCTGGCAACGGGAAATCAGTCTCCCCCTCTCCTCTGCCCACACTGAAGAAGACATCACCACAGTAATCGAAGCCCTCAAGGGAATTATATGATTGTCATCCTCTGGTACAACAAACTCAACGAAACACGCCGCTGTTTTTTTTCTCTTTTAGAAAAGGATATTCCCCCACACAACATTCTCCTCTGGGATAACGGCTCAACAAAAGAAAACGCCGAACTCCTCCGAAATGAATTTCCCCACTGTCTTCACGGACGCGATGAAACCAACCGAGGATACGCTGGAGGATTCAACCGCGCTCTCACAGAGGCGTGGAAATACTCTGATCGAGCTCTCTTTCTCACTAACGACACCCGTCTCCTCCAATGGGATCCAAAGCATACCCTTTCCCTCATCCAAGAGTACCAAAGCTGCCTCATCGCCCCTCTCATCGTCAAAGAAAACAAACCACAGGATATCGACAGCTTCGGCGGTTGGTTTGACAATAACACAGCAAACCTCTTTCACCACAAGACACACTCCCTTCCCACCCTTCTCACCAACCATGAATATATACCCGGCACAGCCCTCTGGATAACACAATCCGCTTTTGAAAAACTTGGAGGCATGAACGAAACATTCTTCACCTACTGGGAGGATGTGGATTTCTCATTCCGAGCCCATACAAAAAACCTTCCCCTTCTCCGGGATCCTGCAACCATAATAGCCCACCGCATCGGAAAAACCTGCCACAAAAATCCCCTCTACACAACCTACTACTACCAACGCAACCGCTGGCTTTTCGTTAATCAACACTTCACAGGAGACAACCTCCTCTCGCTTCAACAGCAGATCCTTTCAGACTGGCACACCCTTTTCCTCAAAGCCCTTTCCACAAGTAACAAAGAAAAAATCCACTACTTCCGGCAGCTTTTTGAACTCGCCTCCTCTCATCCCCCCAGCGAAGTGCTCCCCACCACCCGCTAACAAAAAAGGCTGCCCTTTTCAGGACAGCCCTTTCGCTATGCATTCTCTTTCAGTTTAATCTTAATATTCTGGTAGTTCCGTATACCTGTTCCCGCAGGCACCAACTGACCCACCACTAGATTCTCTTTCAAGCCTTCAAGCTTATCCACAGCTCGTCGCAATGCTGCACTCGAAAGCACCCTCGGCGTTTCCTGGAAGGAAGCAGCAGACAAAAAGCTCGTGGTCAACAGAGATGCCTTTGTGAGACCCATCAACACAGGTCGAGCCTTGGCCGGTTGTCCACCCTGTTCAAAGACCTTCGCGTTCTCCTCATAGAAATGAGGCTTCTCCACAAGTTGTCCCATAATAAAGTTGGTATCACCCGGCTCAATAACCTCAACCTTGCGAAGCATCTGACGAATCACCACACTGATATGCTTTTCGCTAATATCCACACCCTGGAGACGATATACTTCCTGAATTTCATCAAGCAAGAACTCATTCACCGCTGTGTATCCCTTCACCCGGAGAATATCATGCGAACTCACTACACCCTCACAGAGAGGCTCTCCAGCATTCACCTTATCTCCGACACGAACATAGATGTGGCGCCCCAGAGGAATCACATGATTGAATATCTCTCCATTCTTGGCACGAACAGCCACAACAAACTTACCCTTCCTCTGCTCAACAGACTCAACAACACCTCGAACCTTAGCAATCACAGTAGGATTCTTCGGCTTACGAGATTCAAAGAGCTCCGTAACACGAGGCAAACCACCAATAATATCCTTGGTGCGTCGCTTTGCGATAGGTCTTCGAGCCACAACATCACCAGGTTTCACCTCAGAGCCCTCTTCAACGGCAAGCTGAGTTCCAGCCATCACCGTAAACTGCTCAACTATCTGACCATTCTTATCAAGGAGATAGACAATATTTTTGTTCTTGTTTTCAACACCATCAACCACTTCGGTAGCAAAAGTTACCACGCCACCCTTTTCAGCGATATAGAGGTCATTGTATGGATCGAAGCGAGCGATCTCTGTGCCCTTGGGTACGATATCCCCTCTCTTAAAGAAGATAAACGAACCAATCTTGAGGTTGTACTCATAGCTATTCGCTTCTGTCACATAGACCATATCCCCACGGACATAAACCACAATCTTTCGTCCAAACTTCGCTTCCGATCCATCCTTAAGCTTAAAGAGAGGTGTCTCACTGAAGAACTCTTTTTCATCAAGATCCTTCAAATTAACACCACTAGCAATCTCATCAACTTTGTACATCTTCACTATTTTGCGAACATTGATATATCCCTTTCGAACACAAACAAGGGCAGGACGATTTTCAAACTCACGTTCGATGAGTGTATCAGGGAGATCAATGATCACCGCATCATAATTTAACTTGAGCTGATTCTCCTCGAGCTGTGCAGCAGCCACACCACCAATATGGAAGGTTCTCATGGTCAGCTGAGTACCCGGCTGTCCAATAGACTCAGCAGCAATAATACCCACAGCCTCTCCAATATTCACCAATCGTTTCACCGAGAGATCCCAACCATAACAAAGGGCACACACACCACGGGAAGCCTCACAGGTAAGCACACTTCGGATACGCACACTTTCAATACCCGCCTCTTCAATACGATTCACCTTGTCCTCATCCAACACCTCATTTGCCCGAGCAATCAACTCGCCCGTTCGTGGATCATACACATTGGTAAGAACAACCTTACCAAGAATACGATCCTTGAGAGGTTGGATTACCTCATCTCCCTCACGAATAGCAGTCATATCAAGTCCACGAACCGTACCACAATCATGCTCTGTCACCACTACATCCTGAGCAATATCAACAAGCTTACGAGTAAGGTAACCAGCATCAGCGGTTTTCAAAGCGGTATCAGCGAGACCCTTACGAGCACCATGGCTTGAAATAAAGTACTCAAGCACCGAGAGACCTTCTTTAAAGTTTGCCTTAATAGCAAGATCAATAATATCTCCACTCGGTTTTGCCATAAGACCGCGCATACCAGCCAGCTGACGAATCTGTTCACGGCTACCTCGTGCACCCGAATCCATCATAATATAGAGAGGGTTAAATCCACCCAAACTCTTCTTAAGCGTCTCTTCCACAACTTTTTTGATCTTCTCGTTTGCCGTCGTCCAATAGTCAACCACCTGGTTATAACGCTCTTCTGGGGTAATGAGACCCTTTCGAGCATTCTGCTCAATCTTCTCAATCTCCTTTTCTGTCTTGGCAACAATTTCGTACTTCGCCTCGGGGATTTCCACATCAGCGAGAGAAATCGTCATACCGCCCCGCGTTGCATACTTATAACCGATGCTCTTGAGATCATCGAGAAAGAGAGCCGTTTCCTTAATACCATAGATACGATAACACTGAGCAATGAGAGCTTCAATCTTCTTTCCTGTGAGGGTATCATTGACAAAGCGAAGCTTCTCAGGCACAATCTCATTAAACACCACACGCCCAGCCGTCGTTTCCACCCATTCACCCTTATACTTATAACGAATGGTATCGTTAAACCGAATAATCTTCCTATCAAGATTCAGCAACACCTCTTCATAACTATCAAATGACTTGATTGGTGCCTTCTCATCCCGAAGGGCAGGTTTTGTGAGGTAGTAGATGCCCAAAACCATATCCTGAGTAGGATAAACGATAGGCTTACCATTAGCAGGGTTCAAGAGGTTTCGAGCGGAAAGCATAAGCATCCACGCCTCAATCTGAGCCTCAGGAGTAAGGGGCACATGCACAGCCATCTGGTCTCCATCAAAGTCTGCGTTATACGCATGACACACCAGAGGATGAAGCTGGATTGCCTTTTCCTCAATCAAAACAGGCTCAAACGCCTGAATTCCCAAACGGTGAAGGGTAGGAGCACGGTTGAGAAGAACAGGATGATCCTTAACAACCTGTTCAAGAATAGCCCAAACAACTTCATGCTCACTCTCAATCATGCGTTTCGCCGCCTTGATATTGTGAGCATATCCCTGCTCAGTGAGCCCACGCATCACAAAGGGTTTGAAGAGCTCAAGAGCCATGAGCTTGGGCAATCCACACTGATGCAATTTGAGATTAGGTCCAACGATAATCACCGAACGCCCAGAATAGTCCACACGCTTACCAAGAAGATTCTGACGGAAACGCCCCTGCTTACCCTTCAGAATATCAGACAGGGATTTCAACGGCCTATCTCCTGAACCAGTACGAGGATGCGAACGACGAGAGTTATCAAAGAGAGAGTCCACCGCATCCTGAACCATTCTCATTTCGTTTTTGACGATGAGATCAGGAGCATGGGCCTCCAAAAGCTTTTTCAAACGACCATTACGATTAAGCAGCTGTCGATACAACTCATTGATATCAGAACTCGCAAAACGTCCACCCTCAAGCGCCACCATAGGACGAAGATCGGGAGGAATAACAGGAATCACATCCAGAATCATCCACTCAAGCTTATTCCCCGAAGCACGAATCTCCTCCAAAAGTTCCAATCGCTTGAGCACTTTCTTGTCGATCTTTGCACTGCTCTTTCCTGTAATCTCGGCACGGAGCATACTGATCTCACTATCAAGATCCATATTCTGGAGGATCTTCTTGATAGCAATAGCCCCCGTATCAGCAACAAAGGTCTCCTGGTAGCGTTCACGGTAGTCTTCATACTCATCATCTGTCAAAACCTGCTTCGGCAAAAGATCCGTTTCACCAGGATCAATAACAATATACTTCTCAAAGTAAAGAATACTCTGCACATCCGATGCGGAAATATCCAGCACAAGGGCAAGCTTGCTGGGTACGATACGATAGTACCAGATATGAGCAACAGGAGAAGCCAAGGAAATATACCCCGTTCGCTGTCGTCGTACCTTTGACTCGGTAATCTCAACACCACAACGATCACAAATCACACCCTTGTAACGTATAGACTTGAACTTTCCACAGCTACACTCATAGTCCTTGATAGGACCAAAAATCTTCTCACAGAAAAGCCCATCACGATCGGGTTTCTGCGTACGATAGGAGAGGGTATCAGCTTTTTTCACCTCTCCATACGCTGTTTTCTTAATCAACTCCGGAGATGCAAGCTGTATCGAAATAGAACCAAAAGGTGATGATATCTTCATATAACGTTCTCCTTCCCCACTTTATACCAGATGAAATTTGGTTGTATCACTTATTTCCTTTTCTCGTTCACTGAGATACACCCGCTGTCCCTTCTGGTCATACACGCGCACATCGAGGGCAAGTCCTTTCAACTCCTGAACCAACACATTGAATGATTCAGGAATACCCATATAGTTAATATACTTAGCCTTGATAATCCCCTCGTAGATCTTCACACGTCCCTCGGTATCATCAGACTTCACCGTAAGCATTTCCTGAAGCAGGTTGGCTGCTCCATACGCCTCAAGAGCCCAGACTTCCATTTCTCCGAGACGCTGACCACCAAAGTTTGCCTTTCCTCGGAGAGGCTGCTGGGTTACCAGAGCATACGGACCCACAGAACGAGCGTGAATCTTATCATCCACCATATGGTGCAGCTTCATCACATACATTACCCCCACAAACACAGGATTCTCAAAGTATTCCCCTGTAAGTCCATCACGGAGCATAAACTTTCCTGTTTTAGGGAGTTTGACACGCTCAAAGTATCGTTCAATCTCTTCGTCCGTCTCACCATACTGCTTGCGTTCCCTATAGAGATCCTCACGGATACGAGCATTTGCCTTTTCAATTTCTCTCTCAATATCCTCGAGTGTAGCACCTTCAAACACTCCACACTCGTAACGGGTATCGAGCTTAAGCCCTGCAAGACCAAGAATCGTTTCAAAGAGCTGCCCAATATTCATACGGCTTGGCACACCAAGAGGATTCAATACAATATCCACAGGTGTTCCATCTGGCAAGAAGGGCATATCCTCTTCAGGAAGCACACGAGAAATAACACCCTTGTTACCGTGTCGTCCGGCAACCTTATCACCAGGTTTAATCTTTCGCTTCTTAGCCAGATGGATCTTCACCATCTTGAGCGTACCGGGAGGAAGATCATCCTTGTTATCCGCAGAGAAGACCTTCACATCCACCACAACACCACCCTCTCCGTTAGGCACACGGAGGGAGGTATCCTTCACTTCTTTTGCCTTCTCACCAAAGATAGCATGCAACAAACGAAACTCTGGAGTTTCATTTGGCTCATTCTTGGGAGTAACCTTACCCACCAGAATATCTCCCGGCTTCACATAGGCTCCCACTCGAACAATACCATTCTCATCCAGATTGCGAAGGGCATCTTCACCCACATTGGGAATATCGAGGGTGATCACTTCACTTCCCAGTTTGGTTTCAATAGCCTTGCATTCAAAAACCGTCATGTAAATTGAAGAAAACTCATCATCCTTGAGCAGTCGCTGACTGATAAGCACAGCATCCTCGTAGTTATACCCATTCCAGGGCATAAATGCAACCACAACATTCTTTCCAAGAGCGAGTTCTCCACCAGCTGTTGCAAAACCATCAGCAAGGAGATCCCCTACCTTTACTTTATCTCCCACATTCACCACCGGTTTTTGGTTGTTGGCGGTGTCCTGGTTGGTTCTGCGGAACTTCAACAGTGGGTAGGTGTGCTCCTTTCCGGCAGAGTCCTCAACAACAATAAGCGTAGAATCTACTTTTTTCACCACACCATCGACCGTGCTCAATACAACAGCTCGAGAGTCACGGGCAGCATAGTACTCCATACCCGTTCCCACAATAGGAGGCTCCATACGAAGCAAGGGCACAGCCTGTCGTTGCATGTTCGATCCCATCAAAGCACGGTTTGCGTCATCGTGTTCGATGAAGGGGATAAGCGCAGCAGAGACAGAAAGAATCTGCTTGGGGGAAATATCCATATACTGAATCTTTTCCCTCTCCACCAGCATGAACTCACCCTTATAACGGGCTTCCACAAGCTCATCCTGAATGAAGTTATCATCTGTCAGAGGAGTATTTGCCTGTGCGATATAAAACACCTCCTCTTCCGTTGCCGAGAGGTAATGCACCTCCCCTGTAACCTTTCCCTCCTTTACCACCACATAAGGGGTTTCAATAAAACCGTATGGATTCACCCGTGCATAAGTAGAGAGCGACACAATAAGACCAATATTCGGACCTTCTGGTGTCTCGATCGGACAAACCCTTCCATAGTGGGTATTATGCACGTCACGAACCTCAAAACCAGCGCGATCACGAGACAACCCACCAGGGCCAAGGGCTGAAAGACGTCGCTTATGGGTAAGCTCAGAAAGCGGATTTGTTTGATCCATGAACTGAGAAAGCTGGCTCATGCCAAAGAAATCGTTAATCGACGACACAATGGGCTTAATCGCAATGAGATTCTGCGGAGAGATATCATCCGTCTCTCTACTCAAGAACTTCTCATGAATAGATCGTTCTACCTTTGTAAAAGCCTGGATCAATTGGTTCACGAGAAGTTCGCTCACATTGCGCACCCGTCGATTCCCAAGATGATCCACATCATCCAACGGCTCCTTCCTTGCCGCAACTTTCAAAAGATGCTGAAGGGTACGGGTAATATCCTCAAACGAAAGAGTCTTCTGTTCAACGAGAGCCTGCTTTTCCTCAGGGGAAAGTTCAGGGTAGAGCTTGAGAACCATCTTATACCGCCCAACCTCTCCCAAATCATAAAACTTGAGATGAAAGAAGAGATTGCTCAATTCTTTGACAATGGCATCAATAGAGGCAGCCTCACCAGGATGAAGAACAGAATACACCTTCTTGATAGCCTTTTGGTAATTGTCCTTCGAGTCGTCCTTCTCCAGGGTAAGCAACAGAGCACGATTCTCTGCTATCGAACGAGGATCAATCACCCAAATATACTGAATCCCCTTTTGATAGAGAAGGTTCACATAGTTGGGGGTAAGCCTTTCCACTGCACCAATAATAAGATTGTTGTCTGCATCAAAGACATCCTGAGCCACATACTTTCCAACCAGCTTGGTAATGGCATCATTTCTATCCGCTTTGGTGAGATCAATTTTTCTTGTCTTGAAAAAGGCATTCACAATCTGATTCGTGTTCATTCCTAAAGCGCGGAGAAACACTGTCACCAAAATCTTTCTCCGAGCATCCACACGAACATACATGAGATTCTTGCGTTCATCAAGGATAAACTCAAGCCAGGCCCCCTTCTCCGGTACAATCTTTGACGAATACTCTTTGTTCTTGTAGGCGAAGAGCACACCAGGAGACTTATAAATCTGATTGATAACCACACGCTCAGCACCATTTATAACAAAAGTTCCTCGTGGCGTCATCAATGGGAAGTCCCCAATATAAATATCCTTTTCTTTAATCTCCCCTATCTTGCGGTTGATCACACGAAACACTGCCTTGAGGGGAACAGCATAAGTGAGATTTTTATCGAAGCATTCCGCCTCCGTATAGCGGGGCTTTTCAAGATCATAGCGAACATAATCCACGACAATATCAGGATCACCACCCTTACGACCCTGTGTAAACAACTCAATCGGGAAAAACGAGCGAAAAACCAGTTCCAATCCCTTCTTTTCTCTTTTTGCAGGATCAACATTCATCTGCAAAAAGTCCTCATAGGCCTTGAGTTGAATCTCCAGAAGATCGGGGAGATTTGCCCATTCTTTCCTCTTGGAGAAACGTACCCTCTCTGGCTTTATCGACATAGATATCTCCATTTTTTGTATTTTATGATATAAATACAACATCCCCTTCTTTTCTCTTGCAAGAAAAGAAGGGGGAAACTAGCATGACAAGAAACACTCACCTGCAAGCAAAGATTTACTTAACCTCAACCACAGCACCGGCAGCTTCCAATGCAGCCTTAATCTTATCAGCCTCTGCCTTCTCGATATTTTCCTTCACAGGAGTCTTCCCACCACTTTCAGCGAGATCCTTTGCTTCCTTGAGACCAAGACCAGTCAACTCACGAACAACCTTGATTACTTCAACCTTCTTCGCGCCAGGATCCTTGATGAACACGGAAACAGTAGCAGGCTCATCAGCAGCAGCTGCAGCAGCGCCACCAACAGCAGGCATAGGACCAGCAAAAGCAACAGGAGCAGCAGCTTTCACATCAAACTTCTCCTCAATTGCCTTGCGGAGTTCATTGAGCTCAAGAACCGTCATATTGGAAATCAAATCAATCACCTGATTAATCTTGTCCGACATATATTCTCTCCTTATAAGATTATTTTCCTTCTTGTTTCCTTTCCAGTGCTTCAATAGTACCAACAAAGGTTGTCAAGATAGCGTTCAAAGCACCAGCAAAGTTTCCAACAACACCATTGATACCACCGGCAATCATAGCCAGCAATTCCTTGCGTGAAGGCACCTTGGACATTTCCTTCACACCGTGAGCATCCATCACCTGACCATCAAGATAACCCGCCTTCAAGGCAAGCTTCTCATTGTCCTTGATAGCATCCACAACAACCTTGAGAATAGAAAGAATATCCTTGTCAGAATACACAACAAAGGACATACCCTTCAGATATTCCTTCATACCCGTAACATTGCGAGCCTCAAGAACCTTCTGCAGGAGACGATTCTTCATCACCTTGACCTTTCCACCATTCTTCTCTATCTGGCGACGAAGATCCTCCATCTCCTTCACGGTTACCCCGGAAAAGTTCAACACCACAAGACCATCCATCTGAGCAAGTTCTTGCACCATATTCTCAACGAGATCTATCTTCCACTGCTTCGGCATACTCACCTTCCTTCTGTTTAGGAAATTTTCTTGTGGTCAATCTTCACACCAGGTCCCATCGTAGGCGAAAGCACCATTGTGGCAATGTAATCTCCCTTGAGGTCGCTCGGCTTGTTTTTCATGATCACATGATGCACAGCAAGCACATTCTCGACCAATTTGGCTGTATCCAGCGACTTGCGCCCAACCACAACATGCACATTCCCTGTCTTGTCCGCACGAACCTCAACCTTACCAGCCTTAAACTCCTTCACTCCACGCTCAATATCAAGCGTCACTGTTCCCGTCTTGGGATTCGGCATCATTTTCGCACGACCAAGGATGGGAGCAATTTTACCCAGGATCTTCATCATATCAGGAGTAGCAAGCACAGCATCAAACTCCATCCACCCTCCTGCAATCTTCTCAACAAGATCCTCAGCCCCAACATAGTCAGCACCTGCCTTCTGAGCCTCCGCTGCCTTTTCCCCTGTCGCAAAAACCAGCACACGGACATTCTTTCCGATCGAATTGGGCATAACGAGGACATCGCGAATCGTATGCTTCTGCTTAATATTGAGGTGATAGCTCAAGCGAATGGGCTCATCAAACTTTGCAGTTGCCAACTCTTTCACAAGAGCACAAGCCTCTTCCACAGGATACAGCTTGGCAAGATCATACTTCTCAACCAACCCAAGATATCGCTTGAACCCCTTGTAAACAATTCCATTTTTCTTCAGCACTTTCATACTATTCCTCCACCTCGACGCCCATATTACGAGCCGTACCAGCGATAATCTTCATAGCAGCCTCAATGCTCTTGGCATTCAAGTCTGGCATCTTGATCTCTGCAATCTTACGCAACTGATCCTTGGTCAGCTTCCCCACCTTCTGCTTATTGGGAGCACCTGAACCACTCTCAATACCAAGCTCCTTCTTAATCAGGTTTGAAGCCGGTGGCGTTTTGGTGATAAAGGAAAATGTACGATCCTCATACACCTCAACAATCACCGGAATCACAAATCCCACTTTATCCTTTGTGGCCTCATTAAATTGCTTACAAAAGTCCATAAGAGGCACACCCTGTGGTCCCAAAGCCGTACCAACAGGAGGAGCAGGATTTGCCTGACCCGCAGGAAGCTGCAACTTCACAACAGCCTTGATCTTTTTCTTCTTTGGCGCAGCCATGCGTTTCTCCTTCTCTTATAATCAACTGATTTTTTGGACCTGGGTATACTCCAGTTCCAGGCGAACCAGACGCCCAAATATTTCTACCGAGACAGCCAGCACACTCTTATCAGGGATAACCTCCAGGACTTCGCCCTCAAAACCAGCAAAAGCCCCTTCCATTACCCTCACCCGATCGCCAACAGAGAACACACTCTCCAACTTGCCTGTAAAAGACTTGATCTCTCCCGTCTGTTCAAAGATCTGCTTCACCTCATCATAGGAGAGAGGCTTCGGGCGTTTATTTCCACCACCAGAGGAAAGAAACATATTCACACCATTGATACTCCGAATAGCAGTATACACCTCTTTCCATTCCAATTCATCCTCGGGCAAATCAAGCTCCACGAGAACATAGCCGGGATAGAGAAGACGCTTCTTCTCAATCTTTTTACCCTTTTTCTCTACGACGTACTCTTCCTCAGGCAATCGAACATCCAAAAGCACATTTCGGAGCACATCCTGATTCTTCTTGGCTTCGAGATCGCGAAATACTTTCTTCTCAAAGCCTGTATTCACCTGTATCACATACCAACCACGCGCCATAGCTACTTCACCAACCAAATCATAATACTATTCACACCCCAATCAATCAAGGCAAGAAAAGTAGCCAAAATCAAAATAAAAACAACCGTTACCCAAGCACCCTGAACAGCAAACTCTTTGGCCGGCCAAGTCACATTCCGAAGCTCGCGTATGGACTCCACCACAAAGCTCCAGTTAAAAACAACAACCAGAACAACAATAACAGCCACAATACCAAGAATGATCCATCCGATTAAAGCTGTCGTCATGATAACCCCTTTTTATCCATTCAGGCCAGGAGGGACTCGAACCCCCAACCAACGGTTTTGGAGACCGCTACTCTACCAATTGAGCTACTGACCTGTACTCTTCCTACTTCACCTCTTTGTGCACAACATGCTTGCGACAACGTGGACAATACTTCTTCAGACTCAGCTTCACACGCTGTTGAACCATGGTTTTTGTCTTGGTTGTGGAGTAGGTTCTCTCCCCACAAGCCTCACATTCAAGGGTAACAATTTCGGCCATAATCCCTTCTCCTCTCTGTATAAGCCCACAGGCGGGATTGAACCGCCGACCCCTTCCTTACCATGGAAGTGCTCTACCTACTGAGCTATATGGGCAAAAATTTTTGAGAACATTATTATATAACAAAAATACATCTCCTGTCAAGTAAATGATGGGTATTTTGCAAAAAAATTCTAGCAAAAAGAATGCCCAAAATACAAAACACTGCGGTAAACTCTAAAGCACAAACACTCAGAGGTAACCCTTGGAGAGAAAATCGCTCCCTTTTACCTCCTCTTCCCTTGTTTCAGCTTGTTTTTTACCATGGAAGAAGGAAACTGAAGGTGAGAACAAGTGATTTCCCCTCTCTTGAAAGGAAAGAGTCATCGTCCTCTTGTGTTGGTTGTCGACAAAACAATCCACAAAATACAAAACCGCTTGCTTGCTAAAAAAACTTTTTTTCCTTACAATATCTTGTAAAGAAACAAAGGAGATACCATGCAACCCGTCTCCATCCCGTTTCTCACTGCCAAGATTTCTCTACTCAACCGAGAGGATCTCAAAGAACACCTTATCCAGAGCATTTATGAAAAAAAGCGGTTTCGCATCCTTATGCTCGACGAGAAAAAACTCTTTGCCTCATTCTTCAACAAAGAAATGCAAAAGATCATCAACCAGACTGAGCTTGTTCTTTGTAGCTCTCGTATCATTGCATGGTGCGTTCGTTTCCTCACAGGAAGGCATGTTGATGTGTACTTTCCCATCACCATTCTCCTTGACATCCTCCGTGTTGCGGATGAGATGCAGTACTCCTGCTACCTTCTCGGTGGAAGCCACAAAGTAGCCAATGAAGCCAGCAAACGCCTCCGCAAATCCTTTCCCAATGTACGCTTGCTGGGATACTACACCAACCAACTCTCCCACAAAGAATGGCTCGATGTTCTCATCTCCATCCGAAAAGCCTGCCCACAGATTTTTATTGTAAGCTTTCCAAATAGTGTCTATCAAGAACAATGGATTAGCAAAAACTTCTCTTACTTTTCTCAGTCCATCATATTAGGGATTGACAATGCCATTGACATTTTTGCAGGGAAGAAAGCCATGGGTGTAGTGTGGGACGAAAAAAAGGGGTGGAAAACCATCGGTTTCCGATTCCAGCCGCTTGCCTGGCTACGAAACATCGTCATTGTTCTTTTCACCCTCATACAAAAAATATTTTCCCATAAGGAAGCATGATGACAAACAAACCTCTCTGCGATCTTGCCCTCATTGTGGGGAAACAAGACAAGCAGCTTCTCTCCTTGGACATTTATACCCATCACTATCTTTTGCCCTTTACACCTCGTCTCAGAACCATTGACTTCATCCTTTCTTCACTGATTCACGGAAACATCTCTCCCATTCTCGTGCTCACCCCTGAAGACGCCGACCTCATTCACAATTACATTCTCTCTGGCTGGCCTGACCTTTCCATCTATGTCTTCGACAAACACAAAACCGAACAAGAATTTCTCCCTTTCCTTCAAGAACTCAAGGTTGACCACTCCCTTCAAACAATCGGAATCTTCTATGGACATTTCCCATCGTGGTTTTCTCCACTCCAGTGCACTCTTCACCACAACTACACCCTTTTCACCTATGAAACCCCTTTCGGCACCTTTCCTGTTGGCATTGTTCTCCCCTTCCGTGCCTTTGAAGAAGGCCTCAAAGCCACCTCCCAAGAAAACCTCTACACCTTCCTCGAAAACATCATCGATAGCGTTTCCAAAGAAAAGCACATCCACACAACCAAACTTTTGGGATATTTTCAACCGTGTTTTTCCCTTCAAGACTACTACCGCATTCATATTGACCTCCTCGACGATTACCACTACCTTGATCACCTCTGTTCCCTCGTTCCCCTCAGACCCACCACAAAACTCAACCTCGTCTCCAGAACAACGAAAACCTCCCATGTCATCAATTCCATCATGGGGGAAAATGTCCGCATAGAAGGGCATGTAGAAAACTCCGTCATCTTTTCCAATGTTATCATTGACAAAAAAGCCTTCATCAAAAACTCAATCATTCTCCCCGGTAACCACATCGGGAGTGAGGCCCGTATAGTCAACACGATTATTGACGAGTTCTCGCTTGAGAATGTCGAACCCAACATAGGGCACAAGGCACAGATAGGAAGCGAATCTGCATCGAGTCCTAACAAGCGTTTTCCGCAGCTCAGCAGTGGATTCACCCTCATTGGCAAGGACAGCTTCATCCATCCACGCACCATCATTGGGGGCAACTGTTATGTTGATAGTTTTCTCCCACCAACATTCACCCACAAAATCCACCAACTAAAAGATGGAGAGTACCTCTGTGAGGGAGAATAATTATAAAGTTCTTTCCCCTTTTTAACCGATAAAATAATGAAGAACAAGAAAAAACAAAAAAGGAGGCAAATATGCCCATCCAAAAACCCCACATCCTTCTTGCGGCTACCGAGGTCGCCCCTTTTGCAAAAGTCGGTGGACTCGCCGATGTGGTGGGTGCTCTTGCCAAAGAACTCCACAACCTTGGTGGAATATCAGTGAGTGTTGTTCTCCCTCATTACAACGAAGTAGAAAACTTTCTCACAGAAAACCACATCCCCATCCAAAGAAAAGAAGAACTCTCCATCTCCATTGGCAACCAGACAGTCAAAGGAGCTATTGAAGAGATACAGTACAACGGCTTCACCGTCTACCTTGTTGATCAACCACACTACTTCAGAAGAAACGGCATCTACTTTGATGAAACCTACAAAATTGACTATGCAGACAACCTCGAACGCATGACCTTCTTTGCCAGATTTGTCTTTGAAGCCCTCAAAGCCCTCAATGTCAAGGTAAATGTTATCCATGCGCATGATTGGCAATGCGGACTTTTTCCCTTCTACCTCAAAAGCATCTACCAAATAGACGGCTTCTACAAAAACACTGCCAGCGTTTTCACCATCCACAACCTCTACTACCAAGGAATCTTCTCCGTAGAACAGTATGGCATTCTTGGGGTTGACTGGAAATACTTCACCATCAACGGTCTGGAATTCTACGGGCATATCAACCTCCTCAAAGCAGGTATCAACTTTGCCGATATCATTACCGTGGTGAGTGAAAATTATAGCCGAGAGATACAATCCCCTGAATTTGGCAATGGTCTCGAAGGAATCATCAGAGAAAAAGCCCAGAACAACCAGATCATTGGAATTATGAACGGCGTTGATTATGAAGAATGGAATCCCAAAAACGATGTCTACCTACCCATTCATTACGATGAAAAAAACCTCTCCCGCAAACAAGAGCTTAAGATGGTTTTCCTCCGAGAAAAGGGAATCCAAAACCCCGACCCAACGAAGCCTCTCATTGGAATGGTCTCCCGTCTCGTAGATCAGAAAGGGCTCGATATCCTCCTTGATATCATCCCAAAACTCATGGAACAAGGTGTCTACTTTACCATTCTCGGCCAAGGCAAAGAAGAGTACGAAACCAGACTGAAGGATTTTGCTCGTCATTATGGTCCCTCGTTCTCTGCCTCAATAGCCTTTAGCATCCCCGAATCGCACAAAATCATTGCTTCCTCAGATATCTTTCTGGTGCCTTCTCGCTTTGAACCATCAGGCCTCACCCAACTCTATGCCATGAGTTATGGAACCATTCCCGTAGTACGAAAAACAGGGGGGCTAGCCGACTCCGTGAAGCATGGTGTAACAGGCTTTGTCTTTGAACCCTATACCCCTGAAGCACTCCTCAGCATGGTATCCGAAGCCATCGCCACCTACAAAACCAACAAAAATACTTGGGAAAAGATGATGCGCAATGCCATGAAAGAAGACTTTTCATGGAAAACCAGTGCCAAAAAATACAAAGAAATATACAAAAACCTTTGCGAATAACAGCCCTCGCAAGGGGCAAAACACCAACTCATGAAGCACTTTCTTTTATTTTTCTACACATTTGCCCTCTTTTCTGGCTTCATAGGTATAGCAATAGTGTTTCTGCTTTTCGCCCAGCGAATGAAAAAGCTTGCCTTCATTTATGGGATTTTTGTTATTGGATTTTTGATTTTACTCTTATCTATTCTTTCACAGTACTACTGTTATGTGATTCTTTCTCTTCAGGAGAGCTATGAAGACATCCTCCGCAATACCCTTTTTAGTTTTCTTTCCAAAATGATGTTTCTTGTCGGATGTGGTATGGTGATGAAATGGCTCTTTGAGAGAAAAGTGATCAGAAAAATCGGTTTCGTCATCCTTTTCCTCGCCACGGAGGGTATTTTCTTTGGGACCGTAGCGTGGATCTTACGAGCTCAGTTTCCCTCGGTACTCCCTCTTGTTGACCAATGGATTGGGGGACCACTCCTTGTCCTCACTGTTGGGATTACCCTTGGCTGTATTGCCTTTGCCCAACAACCCAACACCCACCAAGAAATCCGCAAACTTATCCGTATTCTCACCATCCTCACCCTTCTCTTTCTACCCTTCTTTCTCATCGATGCCCTTTGGGAAGTTTTCCAACTGAAGTGGAAGATTCTCCCCCGTTATACGAACTTCTCCCCCCTTTATTTTATCCTCTGGAATAGCATGAGCATGGCATTTCTTTTGAAAATGGTGATTCAACAGAACATCTATTTCCATTCCCTCATCGCAAACATACCCACGAGCTTTGACAATATCCCCCTTACCACACGAGAACGAGAAATTGTGAAATGCCTTGTTCAAGGAGATGACAACCCCACGATTGCAAAAAAACTCTTCCTCTCCGAGCACACCATACGCAACTACATCTCCTCCCTCTACACCAAGACATCCACATCAAACCGCGTCCAACTCGTAGAAACCCTTCGCTCCTGGCTTGAAAAACAAGCTTCCTAAAGCTTTTTCTTCAACTCCTGAAGAAGACGTATTTCCTTATCCTCACTCACCTTATTCTCACTATCATACGGAATAGCAAGCCCTTTTTCTATGATCGTACGAGCCTCGTCTTTTCTCCCATCCTCGAGAAGAAGCTCGGCATAGAAACGGTAGGCTGTTCTATGACGAGGGTTGATGGCTATCACTTGTTTGTAATCAGCCTCCGCCTTTTTGCGATCTCCAACACTGATGCCAGCAGGAGCCTTATGGTAAACACGTCCACGGAGATTGTAAAAAGCCCCACCGTCAAAGTTGGGATCAATAGCCATCCCCTTGCTGATGGCGTTCATAATCGGTTTCACCGCACCCAAGCTCTGCATAATCCCATTGGCCTCCCCCCACGAACCCAAACACACACCCAGCCAATACCATCCCTCAGGGGCATTGGGATTAATTTTCGTTGCCCTTTCAGCTGCTTCCTTGCCCTCAGTAAAAATTTGCTTGCGGCTTTTATTGTCCTTGACAAAGTTGTCTGCATAGTGATAGGCAGCACGAGCAAACTTCCAAGCCACTTCGTAGGAAGTTGTATCCTGTTGATAGAGGGTTTTGAGAGTCTCGTAGCCCTTCTTGGCACCCTCCAAGGTGTTACGTTCTCCCCAGTAGTCCTCAAGCCCAAAACACCATGTCATCAGACCCAACAACGTTACCACAACCACCCTTTTCATACCTTCCTCCTTACTACATTACTTTTCTTGCATTTCGCTTAAGATTTTATCTTTGTTCTTTTCAAGAAGAGTAAAAACAGCCTCAAACTGTTCTCGATTCAGGGCAATCCCTTTTTTGGTTGGTTTGAGCTCTCCATTTTCTTCATAGTACTTTCGAATATCAAGGTATTTTTTGCCCTGGAATTCAGAAATACTCACCACAATATTGCCTTTTTCAATTTCACCAATGTGAATCTGCTTTTCATCCGCCATAATTTTCCTCCCTCAGGTATTATATCATAGTTTTTCCTTTTGTCAACTGTTTATTTTGATTTGAGAACATAGACACCATCCCAATCCTCAGGAGGGGAATTTTTAGTGAACTCTTCGCATCGGTTCAAATAGGTTTGTGAAGGGGGATCGCCATAATTTTCCCACAAGTGTCTAAAACGCTCAGCCGCTTCTTCCCACTGTCGTTTTTCATAGAGCTCACGAGCTTTATCAAACTCAACAAGAATCGCTTGCTTCTCATCAGTGAGTTTTCCCACCCGCTCCACAAGCTCATACACAGCGATCGGATGAGTTTTTCCCTTCACACGAATGAGATCCAATTTACGACAGACAAAAGCATCCTTCACCTGCTCATAGGTAGACTCTGAAATCATGGTATAGGTACCATAAAATTTATTCGCCCCCTCCAGTCGAGAGGCAAGATTCACCGTATCCCCCATCATCGTATAATTCATACGCTGCCGCGAACCCATATTGCCCACCACAGCAAGCCCAGAATTCATTCCGATGCGTGTTTTCAGAAGAGGATAGCCCTGTTCCACCCACGACAGTGAAAGCACCTTGAGCTTGAGTTGCATTTCAAGAGCTGCCATACAACAACGGTAGCTATGGTCAGATTGTGTCACAGGAGCACCAAAAAAAGCCACAATGGCATCACCTTCAAACTTGTCCACCGTTCCACCATACTTCAAAAGAACATCCGTTGCCACAGTGAGGTACTCATTGAGCAGAGAAACCACCTCTGAGGGAGAAAGTTGTTCTGAAATCGATGTGAACCCTTCCACATCGGAGAAAAACGCCGTAATTTCGCGTTGTTCACCCCCCAACTGAAGCTGAGAAGGATCGGAAAGAAGCTGACGAATCACCACGGGAGAGAGATAGTACGAAAACGCCTGCTTGATAAACTGCTTCTGCTTGTCAAACAAAATAAACTTGTAAACAATATAAAACACCGACATGAGCAACCCCACCGTCAGAAGAAAAAAGGCATGCGTATGTCTCCCAAAAAGAAGCATATTGCCCACCATCCACGCCACAAGAACTCCCCAGTTCAAACCAAGAATCCCAACCTCCTGCAATGCACTCTTCGCCCACTGGCTAACAAGCACCAGCACAACGAGAAGAATCCCAATAAAGATCCCATCCAACCTCCAATCAGGGAACAAAAGAAAACTCTCCGTAAAGAGTGTATTCAAAAGATGTGCCTGAAGCATCACACGAGGAGCAAGCGTATCAAAGGGAATGGCCCCTACATCCGTTGTTGATGAGGCTGTATAACCGATAATCACCACCTTCCCCAAAAGTGTTTGGAAAAGATTTTCATACGAACGAAGAACAGAGAGAGCCTCTTCGCGGGCATGAGCATCCGAAGAGCTCTGAAGGCTTTCAGAGTAGCGTTTCCACTCCTGATAGCGAAGCAAATCCACCAACGAAATCATATTCGTCCACGGCTGCGTTTTCCATGTTCCCACCCAGTGTACAAGCATCTCTCCCTGTTGATTGATAGGAACTCGATACCTCTTCCCTTCGCGAGAGGGAAGTATGAGAAACTCCCCTTCTCGCACAATTTTCTCCTTGTCTATAGAAAGGGCATCCAGAGCATAGGCAAAACTCAACTGAGGAACATACCTCCCATGAAAATGCCGCAAGAGAGCCACCTGACGAAGAATACCATCCTGCGACTCATCACTCGTTGTATCTCCCAATCCTGCTGCATACATATACAGCGGAAAAACAGGAAACTCCATCGCCCTCTCATCAAAAAAATTCTCCATCCCCCGACTATTGGAGATGGCAACAAAAAAACGTTCATACACCATCTGAAGCTCGGCATTCGTCTCACTCCACTGAGTACGCTCCTTATCACTATCAAAAACCCCACGACAGGCAAGATAGACGGGCGAACCTTCCTTTGCCAAAGCCTCACCAAACCTCATATCCTGATTCACCACCACATCCTCTAGCCTCTGAAAACCAGCCTCATACTTTTCCCTATCCACCCAGAGCGGAGCAGGATCGATGAATTCCGAGTCAATAATTACCGCCCGAGAAGAAAATTCCTTCAAAACCTCCACAGCACTGGCAAGAGCAACCCTGGGGAGCGGATAAACCTTCATTTGGTCAATCGTAGCGTCGTCGATAGCCACATAGATAAAGAGATTCGTTACCCTTGCGGGTCGAAACCACACGAGGGCATCCTGAATCTTAAGATCCAAAACCCTCCCCATCCACGAGAGAGACACCAAAAGCGACACGCCCACCAACAAGCCCACAATCAAAACCTCAACAATAAACAACCGTTTCATACCCATCCTCATCAAAGTGTTTTCAACCACACCTCGCCAACTCCCCGTTTGGGAACATAGTGTATCTGCTTTTCATCACGATAGTACTCAATACTTCCCCTTGCAGGCACAATGACAATCTTCTCTTTCGGTTTTCCAAGAGCCACCACCAGAGCCACACCAAACCACTCCTCCATCCCCAAAAGCACACGAACAGCCTCTTCAGAAAAACTTCCAATCATACACCCCCCATAGCCTTTCTCCGTTGCCATCAACAAAAGACTCTGAGCAGCAATCCCCACATCAATCCACGGATTCGTGGTAAGCCGCTTGTCATACCCTATCACCACATAGAGTGTCGGTCTTTCTCCCTTCGGAGGAGTCCCCTTTCCCTTGAGGTATCCCGCCCAACCAAGGAGGGGAAACAAAGCCTCTAGCACCTCTCGTGTTCTCACCACCACATACCTCAAGGGTTGAAGATTCCGAGCCGAGGGAAGAAGTGTCAGATCCTCCAACCACCTTCCCACGAGAGGAAGGGGTACTTCTACTCGTTCATCGTAGCGACGATAACTCCGATTTTTTCGAAGCAGTTGCCCAACAGCCATACCTCCTCCTACAACTCAATACTCAACCCACCAGAAACCTGATAGAGAGGCTTGTCCCGATTGAGACCAAAGCCGTCCCCCTTCAAGAAAACCCCACCTGTAGCAAACACCTTCACCGAAGGATCGATCTTTCCCACCACCTGAAGAACAAACTCTTGCCCAAGGAAAAGCCCATCCCCATAGAGCGAAACCAAAGTAATATCCTGTTTCTCCTGTCTCCAGAGAAGATCATACCCCAAAGAAACTCCGAGTCGTGAAGCAAGAGTACGCCAAGTTGCCTGCATCTGTACTAAGGTGAGATTTCCCGCAGGATGTAAAAGAACCTGAGAAGATTCCATCTCCCCAAGAGGAACAAACCGATTCCACCCATCGGCCTTTCCTTCCCCCGATGCTAAAAAGAGTCGCATCCTCCCCTGAATAGGGAATCCCTTTTTTCCCACAAAAAGAGATGCCTCCGAAGCCCAAGCAGAAACAGGATCAGGTTTTGAAAGGTTGGTAAGCACTATACTCCCCATCTCATACCAAGCCTTCGCCTGATACCCAAACCACTCTCCCAGAGCCCCTTGCACACCCGCAAAGAAGACCCCAAAAGAAGAAGAAAAATTCGTCCTCAGATCCACACTCCCCGCAGTCCCCACACGAACAAACGAAAAAAACCACACCGGCATTGCCGCCACCACACCACCAATCACCCGATGATTGGTGTCTGCCATCAGACTCATATTGGTTGATCTTTCCTGTGTCCATCCTGTATAGCCTACTGTAGCATCCACCTGAACCGTGCGAACATGAAAATGTCCACTGATCCCATCCGAAACCCGAGAAAGGAGAACCCCATCATCCAGCTTTGCCTGTTGGCGTCCTACAACGATATTCCAAGAGAACCGATCCCCTCCAAACTCTGTTCCAACCGACCAGGCAAGACGACGAAGCTCCCACCCATTGGTCATATTCGTTCCTACGATGAGGTTATCTTTCACCACACCATCCACAAAATTATAGCGTGAGAAAAAAAAACTTCGCCCCACCCTCAAAGGTGTATATCCCATACCCATAGAGGGTATTCTCGCTATCATTGAACACAACATACGAGGGGGTAAGAAGCAGTTTCAGATCCGTATACCACCCATAGAGACACAGAGGCAGAACGAATAGAGTAATCAATAACCAAAAAACTTTTTTCATACCCTTCTCCTACAGTTTTTGGGGATCAGAGAGAAGGTTAGCAATATCCTCAAGCGAGAGACCTTCCCCCAACAACTCACTCACAATATCCCGAATATTCTGCACTGTTTCCTCGCCTTGAATATCACCACCCAAATGCACCATTCCCGACAATCTTCGTGTATTATCCCAGACATTCCCTTGCGGATTCACGCCGAGCTCCTGACCTGCCAAGAGTTGCCTTCCAACCACCTCCACATGCCCAGAAATCACCGTGAGTCTCATTCCTTCGACTACACTGTAGGAAACACGCTCCTCCGTTCCACGAACCGAAGCTGTTCCCTTGGGTGTCTGCACACGAAACTCTGCCTTTCCCTTGGGGGGTTTGGTATACTTCACCTCAACTATGCCGTTCTTGAGACCTACCGTCGTCTCTGTCCCCTCCGTTGTTGTCTTCTCCTCATAGGTTACAAGCGTCATCGGCTTGATCGTAATAATACCATTGGGGGATTTAATCTGAGCCTCTGACTTCACCCCTGACATCACCTTCGTTCCCGAAGCAAGAGTAGAACCCTTATTGAGAGCCACCCACTTCTGACCAACAAAAGCCTTCACATCCCCCACCACCGATACCACTTCTCCCCCGTACATCAAACAAGGAATAACCAAAACTATTATCCATCGTTTCATACGCTCCTCCTTTTACTTCTGAAGCTTTGAACAAACACCCACCATTTCTGCACCTGAGAGTGGCTGATCAGCAACATAACTCCCGTCAAATAAACCCGCCTCCCGTAGCGAGAGAAAGGCGTAGCGTTCCCACCCCGTAAGAAAGTACATCCATCCACCCTCTCCATACCCCGCTTGAATCAAAATCTTTGCAAGTTTCCCCGCGGTAAGCCGTGCATCCCTCTTCAATGGCGAATACTTTCCCCACTTAATATCTCCTCGAGAAATCTGAGGACGCTCAAGCGATTCCACAAGGTACACAGCATTCTCCACCGTTACCGTTTCCTGTTCAATCAGGGTGGCTATCTCCTCCCCTGTGATCGTCCACATCACAAGCGGTATTCCTATCAGAAGCCCTATCATATACCCTTTCATACCATCCTCCATTTATGGCAGTTTTTTCCGAAGCGTGGGAGACAAGAGCCTGTCAAAAGTAAGGTAGTTAAATCGGTAGAGATCTTGTTCCCAATTTGTAATACTCTCTTTCATCGAAAAATACACCTTATAGCCATCATAAACATCAATATAAGAAGCCCCTACACCAATGAGATTAGTGTAGACTCGGTTGCTTGATAGAGTCACAGTTCCTTCACGAAGTGTCACCGTCATCACCTGAAACACCGACACCTCTCCCACACCCACGAGAGGTGTATAAAAAGCCATCAGAAAGGCAAAATTGGTCTCCTTTGATTCAATCACCCCTATACCAGAAGCCATATTAGGATCGAGACTAGAAAGTGCTGAGTGAAAACACAACGAATTTGTTACAACCTGATAATTACCACTCTGCCATACCAATTCGATACGCCTTAGTTCTCCAAAATAATTATCAACCATCCAGCGCTCCCATGCCGTCCCATTCCACACCATAACGGGCATCATGCTAGGAAAGCCAAAGAGTCCCAAAGAAACCACAGACAAATCCTCACGAAGCTCCGAGAGACCGTAGTCCACTATCAGCAGAGGAACCTGCACACCGTTGCTCTTCCCTTCCACTATCATAAACGAATAGTAGAATGTCTGCTGAAGCTGCTTCACGGAGCCAAAATCATTATCAAGCTTCTCTGCTGCCTTCACATACTCTCCATCAATAGAGCCTCCCACAAAAAAGAGATAGGTCTTCCCTGAGGGAAAACGATAGATTCGCGGACAGCTCTCATTGGTTTGAGGAGTACTCAGTTTTCCCCCTGCCTTGACATTGATAAGAGGGCTTATTGTCTGAAAACTCTCTACTACCCTCTCATAGTCTATTCCTTCACTCCGCTTATCCTCCACCACAAAACCACATCCCACCAAAAACACAACCAAAACTATGGTTATTCCATACTTCATAGGCACCTCCATGCCATTCTATGGCAATTTTTTTCGCATACTATCAGACAGCATCCTATCAAATGTCAAAAAACACAAACGGTACAAATCATATTCCCCCGTTTGGGCAGTCTTCATCGAAAAATACACCTTGTAGCCATCGAGAACATCCACAAAAACCTCTCCCACATTGGTAAGCATGGAGTAGACATTGGTAGTAAGGACGGTCTTTTCTCCCCCCTTGAGCTGCACCATAACAAGCTCACAAACCGTGAAAGCCCCCTGCGCTGCACCAAGAGGTTTCACATTGAGAAAGGCAAAATTGGTCTCCCCAGCCTCAATCACCCCCAATCCATGAAAAGTAGACAACTCAACACTGCAAATCCCCTCCAATGACGCTGATGATAGTGATGAGACTTTATACCTCGAAAGATTTTTTCCACTTTCCAAAGCAAGGAGCCAAAACTCCCACTGACCCTTCTCCCTATCCCATACAGGAAAGGGTGGTGTAGCAAGAGGAAGTGATACACCTGTAGTATTGGTAACCCGAAAGGCTTGATCGAGAACCACCAGTGAGCTCTCTCTCACCCCCAAAAGAAGATGATAGCCTCCCACGCTTTGTTCCCAGACATAAAACGGGGTATAAACCGAACTTATTGTTTCAATAGGAGCAGACGAGAGAAACCCCCCATGCTCATCCATCTCAGCCAAGCGAGCATCAAACATATACGAACCAGAAAGAAAAAGCAAGACCCTTTTCCCTGATGAGGCGCAAAAGAGCTGTGGGTAGCGATCATCTCCACTACCACTCACACCATACGAGGAGCTTTTAAACTTTGCCACACTGTACAAAGATGCAAGACGTTCATAATCCACATTCGAGGCTTTCTCACCGTGGTAAACAAAACCACACGAGAAAAGTAATCCCACGACAAGCACAAGAAACACCCTTATTTTCATCGCACCCCTCCTTGTTTTTTTTTTTTTTTTGCACACTTTCTCTTAAGTAATACGATCCAAAACCCCAGTATATGAAATGTTTTCTGCACAAGTATACTATGAAAATAAAAATCTCTCAAATAAAACGAACAAAAAAAAGAAAAATTACCCCTTTTGCAACAAAAAAGGCTACCCTTTATGGGTAGCCTTCTTAGCCCTATCGGGATTTGAACCCGAGTCGCCGCCGTGAGAGGGCGGTGTCCTAGACCAGGCTAGACGATAGGGCCATCTTTCTGGGGCGGAAGGATTCGAACCCTCACAAACAGATCCAGAGTCTGTCGTCCTGCCATTAGACAACGCCCCAGTGAGGGTATATATTATAAAGCCAAAGCGTCTCTTTTGTCAACTTTTTTGACCGTATTAGCGATAAAAATTTAGCCTCACCTCGGTCGTCCAACCATAGGCTGGAGCCGTCGTGTCTGGATAACTCTCTATCTCGATGTTCTTCACCCCAACAAAAAAATCCTTTGCCAAACGAAGCCCCGTATCCTGTCCCAAACTCGAGAGCATGCTCTGAACATCAACAAAAGCCTGAAGCCCTGCACGCTGACGAGGAGAGGAGAAAAACATAGGCAACGAATTACCCGACTTCTTCTCATAGATATCCTTGATACACTGAACCAAAAGATCCTTATCAGATGCAAAGAAAAACTCATTTTCCAATACACCAAAATAAAACGATCCATTGGTCATCTTGTAGCGATAGAAAGGCACCGTAAAAATCTCAAAGGCATAGAGCTCTTCCTGCTTTTGAAGCACCATATTCTTCAATGATTCCATAAAATTCTGAACAACCAACTTGTTCTTGATCCCAAGAGAGCCATAGTAGAGAAACTGTCCCTGCGAAAAACGATCGATAACCAGATTAAGCCTTCCCTCACTGTTTTGGATCAAATCCCTCTCGAGATCAACATTATATTTCTGCTTCAGGTCTGCCACAAGGGAAGCAATCCCCATCATATCGAGCTTGTCAACCAATCGGTAGTAGCGATAGAGAAGCGAGAGATTCAGATTCACACGACCAATCAGCATGGGATTCCCACGCACATAGTCCAAAACTGCAAAACGGGGCGTATTTTCAAAATTCTGTAGCTGGTAGAGGAATGACTCCTGTTCCTTATCAAACGAAGCCGTATAAGATTTCACTATCAGATTCTGTGGCTGAAAGATCACACTCACCAATCCAAAACCAGAAGGAAGATTCACCTTGTCCGAAACACCTGTTCCTCGTGTCATGGAACTCAGATAGCGACTCTCAAACCATACCCACCCATTTCTCCACACATCGGGCAAACGAGAAGTGGCAAGCAAGAAGCCCTTTTCCTTCACAAGAGGTGTAGCAAGAGCCTCAAACGCATTCGAGTTCTGTGACAAAAGCACATAATTAGAAACAAAACGAAGGGCTACCGAAGAAAAATTCTTCTTCACATAAGCCTCAAATGTTTTGCGCTGAGCAAGAGGAAGAGCAAGATACCCTTTATCATCCTTTACATGGACAAACACAATGGGAAGATTGGTGGCTATCCCTACCGATGCCAAACTCTTCGCCTCAAGAAAATCCACTCCATAGCCCGCAACACTCTGAGCGGAGAGTTCTGCCCACTTCTGTTGAAAATTCGCCCCATAAAAGTGAGAATACATAAAACGCAGCCCCTCCACAAGATAGCCATGAGAGGGAACATAGATCACCAACTCTCCACTTCCCACGAGAGCATCAATGGGAGTCTCAGCCCAAACAAATCCCATCAAAAGATAAAGAAATCCTATCCAGCGCTTCACATAATCTCCTCACGAGGAAATATCCCCGAAGAAAGGTGACGAGGCATAAACAAGGCACGATACGCAGCCATCTTCTGTGCTTCTTGGTCTTCTGCAACAACAACCGACTGGACAAACTCCTTTGCAATTTCAATCGGCTTGTGAAATTCAATAGCCAAACGTATCACCTCGACAACTCGAAGATTCACCCTCTTTGAGAAAATTCCCCACCGCAGGTATACCTTTCCCTCCCACTGGCCTGCTCTCTTCTCAAGCACCAGTCGAGTCACCCGAACATGAAGCGCCCTGAGAATGTTTCTCACCAAGGGATCAGTGAGAAGAAATGGCAACGCCACCATCTCCTCCCCCGATGAGTAAATAGGAATATGGATAGCCCGTTGCTTGTCTTCTTTTGACTTATTCCGAGTATTTTTCTCCTCTACAAGCTTGAAGCTGTATCGCTGCATAGAAGGATCAAAAAGAATCTTCTCAAACACAAAAGGAATCAGCATGCTGACTTTTTTCACCACCATCCTCCTTTCACCATAAATAATGTAAACATTTTTGAAAAAAAAATCAAGTAAAAAAGCCTTCTCCCACACGGGCAATGTCTCCCCGCTTTTTTTCCCGGGACGGAAACATCTTGCCAAGCCCACCCGTTCAAAAGGGCGATAACAAGAGTTCATCTCCCCTCCTGTCTCCTCCGTCTAGTCTTCAGTCGATAATGTAAAGAAGAAGTTAAGCCGAATATTTTAAGGTAATTACTCATTTAATTCCACCTAAACAAACATACAAATTATCATCAATATTATGCCGATAATTCTATCTAAATTCAAGCTCTTTTAGATAATAAACAAAATTTTCCTTACTCACGCATGCAATTTAATGAGCCTCTTATATTAGGCTTCCTCTTCTTTACTTTTTTTATCGTTTCCCTTAATAATTTTTCCGCAGGTACACCCTTGACTATCTCAACCTTAACTTTTCCATCTCTTTCAAGAATTCCAAATACAAGGTAGTAATTCTCCTAAATTCATGTCTTGCCTCCTATACTATGTTATTATAGCATAGATGGATTATTTTGAGCAGTTACCAATCTTTAATTTCATTGGTCTTGTTCCAATTCACCGCAATAACACTAATAAAGTTACTCCCGCTCGCTAAAGTAATATCTTCACTCCAGTTCCCTCCCGCGTAGGTAACAGGAGAAAAGGCAGAACCATTGAGACTCAGTTCAACAGACAGAATTGTGTATGGCGGGTCAATACTTGCCTGTCCAGCCACAGTAATAGACGCAATGTTGGTTATTGTACCATTAGCCAGATTTGTGATTGTAACAGCCGGCACAGCAGCACGAACTACGATTACCATAATTGGTAACAGAAATGTTATTGGAATTATCCACAGCATAAACATAGTTCGTATGTTCACCATAAGTAGAAACGGAAATATTAGTAGACCAGCTACTCCCTGCAAGGGTTACTGCTGAAAAAACTCCATCATCAAGACTTACATAAACGGCTTTAAAACCTGAATTATCATCCGTTACTTTACCATAATAATAGAATAGCTTGTTCCAACTTCCTGATAGTTTGTTGGTGAAACAATAGTTACAACCGGCGGTGTGGTATCTGAGTCACCGGTGGAGAAGAACTTCCTTCACCTCCTTCCCCACCACCTCTTGGCGATAATTGACATCCAAACAAAATTGTTGCCAATAAAATCAACACCCTGCTTTTGTTTTTCATAACTTTATACCCTCCTCTATTTTTATATTCTCTTATAAAAAAACAAATGTATTATACACCAAGCCTTCCAACCCGCCACTCCAAGATTTAAACGAATTAACGAATTATTCACAATTTTTTCATCGTCTTTTAACACAGGCATTCTACACTTATTACAACCCAAATAAGGAGGAAAATCTATGGCAAAAGTAGATTTGCATGTCCACTCTCTCTACTCGGAACATCCATCTCAGTGGTTTCTCAATAAAATCGGAGCAAAGGAATCATACACCGATCCATTCTTTCTCTATCGTCTCATGAAAGAAAGGGGAATGGATTTTGTCACCATCACCGACCACAACCGCATCGATGGGGCACAACTCCTCATGGAGCGTTACCCCCAAGACTGCTTCATCAGTGTAGAATCAACAGCCTACTTTCCCGAAGATGGCTGCAAAGCCCATGTGCTTATCTATGGTATCACACCAGAACAATTCAGCCGTATTCAGAAGCTACGAACCAATATCTATGAACTGCGAGATTACCTCGTAAGCGAAAATATCCCTCATTCCCTTGCCCACGCCACCTATGCCGTCAATGGAAAACTCACCGAAGAACACCTCGAGAAATTTATTCTCCTCTTCAATACCTTCGAGGGTATAAATGGAGCTCGGCTCAAGACATTCAACCACCGATGGATGGAGATCCTCCGTCGTCTCACGCCCGAAAATATTGAGTTCTTGGAAAAAAAACATGGCATCAAAGCCGTTGGAAATGAGCCGTGGATTAAAGGACTCACCGCAGGATCTGATGATCATGGTGGACTCTTCCTGGGAAAAACCTATACCGAAGCAGAGGCTAATTCTGTATCTGAGTTTTTAAGAGCTCTTCAGAACAAAACAACCACAGTTCATGGGAGACAAAGCGATTACAAGGGGCTTGTATATTCCATTTACAAGATTGCCTTTGACTATGTCAATGCCATGAAACTTTCCAACTCAAAAAATCTCTTTTTCTCCCTTTCTGAACAGATTTTCAAGCCACGCAAGAAAACCTTAAAAGAACAAATGTTCTTTTTCCTCAAAAAGAAAAATCGAGAGGATACCATCAGAGATATTCTTCGCTCCACCATGAAAGGCATCCAAGAAATGGGCAATAAAGACACCGAAGAAAAATTGGACTTCCTCTACTATAAGATTACCGCACTCGTTGACGAGTTTTTCAAGCGGCTGGCTCTCTCGTTTGAAAAAAATATTCGCCGGGGCGATATTACCGGCTTTGTAAAAACGGTTTCCTCCTCCATCACAGGACTGTTTCTCACAGCTCCCTTCCTCTCCAGTGTAAAACACCTCTACAGCAATCGCCGACTCCTTGATAAACTCACCGAAAAACTTGGAATCTATCTCCCAGAAAAACCCAAAAAAATTCTCTGGTTTACGGATACCATCAACGATCTCAACGGAGTATCGGCAACCCTCAAGGAACTCGGCTGGATTGCCTTCCGCCGCGAGTTGCCTATCAAGTTTGTTACCTCACTCTTGCCACAAGAATACGACGAATCCATACCTCCCAACACTATTCTTTTGGACTTCTTCCACAGTTTCCCCTTGCCATTCTATGACCACTATACCATCAAACTCCCATCCCTTCTCCACGCCATGGAAAGACTCACCGTAGAAAACCCTGATGAAATCTACATTTCCACGCCGGGACCGTTGGGACTTCTGGGGCTTTTGGTTGGCAAGCTTATGAACATCCCTGTGACCTCGATCTACCACACAGACTTCCTCCAAGAAGCAAGCAAAATCACAGACGACGAAGGCATCCTCTCCCTTCTCGCTCAATATGAAACGTGGTTCTACAATAGTGCTGACACGGTTCGATTTCAAAGCGAGGAGTACAAGCGTATCCTCATTGAGAGGGGTGTAGCCCCAGAGAAGCTTCGCTTCCTCCCCAAGGGTATTGACACAAATATTTTTCGATATATACCCAATGTACGGGAGATATTTCACTCCTCGTTCAACATTCCGCATGGGATTAATCTCCTCTATGCAGGACGTATTTCAAAAGACAAAAATGTCGATTTCCTCCTTGAACTCCACAAAGAACTCAGTGAGAAGTATGAAAACATCAACCTCATTTTTGTAGGAGATGGACCCTACCTCAAAGAATTCAAACAAAAAGCACGCCACCTTCCTCGAGTGTTCTTCATAGGAAAGGTAAATAGAGAGGCACTCCCCCATATCTATTCAGCCGCCGATGTATTTCTCTTCCCTAGCACAACAGACACATTTGGTATGGTGGTATTAGAAGCCCAAGCTTGTGGTGTACCAGCCATCGTTACCGATGAAGGAGGCCCAAAAGATATTGTCATCCAAGAGGAGACAGGATATATTCTGCCTATTAGCTGCACTCACGAGTGGGTTACCACGATAGAAAAACTCCTCTCCCTCCGCAATTCCTCACACTGGTTATCCCTCCGAGAACGGGCTATTTCAAATGTAGAAAAACGCTTCCAGTGGAAGGCTGTCTTCGGAAGCATCTTTTCCTCGCCAAAAGAGCTCTTAGAATCTTCACCCCAAGAGTGAGAAAACAAAAAAAGAAAAACCTTTCCCCGTAATGAAAAGAAATCGTCTCAAGAGAAAAGGCAAGCCCACAAGGCTTGCCTTTTTCAAACCACAATTGGATGCTAAAACAATCGAAAAAGATATAAAAACAACCATCGAATCGCCTTTAAATCCCACAATTGGATGCTAAAACTTACGATTAAAAGCGAGCTAAACGCAATTGTGACAACTTTAAATCCCACAATTGGATGCTAAAACTGTTACGATTTCAGAATCAAAATTAATTTCCCAAACCTTTAAATCCCACAATTGGATGCTAAAACAAACTCCTCCCCGACCCCGAGGCGGCAAGTGAAAACCTTTAAATCCCACAATTGGATGCTAAAACCAAGTTTTTTATTATTGTTTTTTTTTATTAATTCGCCTTTAAATCCCACAATTGGATGCTAAAACTCAGCTGTAAGTGTGCGCTTTGCGTCCGTAAGATTCTTTAAATCCCACAATTGGATGCTAAAACCAATTGGCGGCTAAAATCTCCCCCCGTTTGCCACGATCTTTAAATCCCACAATTGGATGCTAAAACGCCTTCAAGACACCCCCCGCGCCGGGGGTGTTCTTGCTTTAAATCCCACAATTGGATGCTAAAACTGGATAATCAGGCTTTCTTGGACTATAGCCAAAAGCCTTTAAATCCCACAATTGGATGCTAAAACTTGCCCCCTATATTATGTAGGGGGCTTTATTTATTACTTTAAATCCCACAATTGGATGCTAAAACCGGGGAACTTAGCAAATTCGATTGCGGTGCATAGAACTTTAAATCCCACAATTGGATGCTAAAACCTATTATGTTTTTTCCGCTGTGATTTGGATTTGGCACACTTTAAATCCCACAATTGGATGCTAAAACATTTTGAAATATAAAAACGAGAAAGGAGGAAAAATACTTTAAATCCCACAATTGGATGCTAAAACCTTGTTCATAACTACAATTGTAGCATCGCCGCTTTTCTTTAAATCCCACAATTGGATGCTAAAACCGTTTCCTGAAGTCCTCCCACAAATTCGCTAAAACACTTTAAATCCCACAATTGGATGCTAAAACCAAGCTTTTAGAAAAATAATTTTTAGCGTCCAGGTGCTTTAAATCCCACAATTGGATGCTAAAACAGCGATGCAAGCTAAACGCTTGAGCGGTAAGAAGTTCTTTAAATCCCACAATTGGATGCTAAAACTTCCTCTTCTTTCCCGTCGAGCTTGCTCTTTTCTTTCTTTAAATCCCACAATTGGATGCTAAAACAGAATTAAAAATTTCTTTTAATAATATACAAAAAATCTTTAAATCCCACAATTGGATGCTAAAACATATGTAGATAATTTTTCAAGGACATCATAAACATCCTTTAAATCCCACAATTGGATGCTAAAACTGTTTTTTGCCTTCGCGCGGACGATTACGAGGAGGGCTTTAAATCCCACAATTGGATGCTAAAACTATCGTGAGAGAGCTATTAGAGCACCGCTCGGAGCTCTTTAAATCCCACAATTGGATGCTAAAACTGAAGATGGAAGCTGAGAAAATCGAGAGCAAAGCTTCTTTAAATCCCACAATTGGATGCTAAAACTTATAATGTTGATTTTTCTGTTTTGAAAATTTTGAACTTTAAATCCCACAATTGGATGCTAAAACGTATATGTTTAATACAAATGTTATATTTTTATTTTTCTTTAAATCCCACAATTGGATGCTAAAACTAATAATAAGATACAAAAAATAGAAAATTTACCAGACTTTAAATCCCACAATTGGATGCTAAAACGAAAGGAAATCATGATTTTTCTTCAAATTTGTATATCTTTAAATCCCACAATTGGATGCTAAAACTGAAAATTGCAAATATTTAATTTTATTATTTTTTTCCTTTAAATCCCACAATTGGATGCTAAAACGAGCACTTGTTAGCGAGCGCAAAATTTATGCTGTAGCCTTTAAATCCCACAATTGGATGCTAAAACTTATGTGGAAGACGCATTTAATGAATATGGCGTTGACTTTAAATCCCACAATTGGATGCTAAAACCAAAAATAAATCTTCTGTTTTAGATTTTGCTCTTAACTTTAAATCCCACAATTGGATGCTAAAACAAATTAAAAATATCTCATAATCATCTTCTTTCATATCCTTTAAATCCCACAATTGGATGCTAAAACTCGTCTTCTGTAACTGTTATGATTTCTTGTAGTTCACTTTAAATCCCACAATTGGATGCTAAAACAGATTTTTGAAGTTGAGAAAAAACAGATAAAAACAACTTTAAATCCCACAATTGGATGCTAAAACGTATTTCACGCTCACCCACGTCGCCTTTTACCCGCCCTTTAAATCCCACAATTGGATGCTAAAACAAGCTGAGCTTCTATAGAGCTCTGAGTATACAAAAACCTTTAAATCCCACAATTGGATGCTAAAACTTCTTGATTTAACACGTTCAAGATAGTTTGAGTTACCTTTAAATCCCACAATTGGATGCTAAAACCCGATAACCTAATCGATGCTGTCCCCGATATGGTAAACTTTAAATCCCACAATTGGATGCTAAAACTCTTGGCACGGTTTTTGCTGATAGTGTCGTATTTGACTTTAAATCCCACAATTGGATGCTAAAACTGCACTATTACTCGTATCAGTGGGAGGCACCTGAACTTTAAATCCCACAATTGGATGCTAAAACAGGAGCTAAAAAGGATTGTTGATGTTATTGTTAATACTTTAAATCCCACAATTGGATGCTAAAACAATTTTTAAAATAGCGTTTAGTAAAAATTGTAGAACCTTTAAATCCCACAATTGGATGCTAAAACTAAAACTCCATTTTCTATTTTAGCATAAACATTAGCCTTTAAATCCCACAATTGGATGCTAAAACGATTGGAGGTAATCCGTTAAAGTTTTTTAAAAGTAGCTTTAAATCCCACAATTGGATGCTAAAACCGCTGAAGTTTTGATGCGAGATGTCCTTGTTGTTTTCTTTAAATCCCACAATTGGATGCTAAAACGCCACCCAAAATCGCATAGTCCCACGCCGACATGATCTTTAAATCCCACAATTGGATGCTAAAACGGGGCTTATATATATATATAATTATATTATTGTAATCTTTAAATCCCACAATTGGATGCTAAAACCGTTTACTGCATTAATCACTCCGCCGCTCGCACCGCTCTTTAAATCCCACAATTGGATGCTAAAACACAGTGCAAAAATTTATAAAAACAAAAAAACTTGCGCTTTAAATCCCACAATTGGATGCTAAAACATCAAAAAAACTCTCAGCTGTGCCTTGTGCGCCGTCTTTAAATCCCACAATTGGATGCTAAAACGCGGGCCGTGGTGTTTATATATTCTTTATACGCAAGCTTTAAATCCCACAATTGGATGCTAAAACCCTCCTCCCCGGCCGCCCTGTTTCCGATATGCGTATCTTTAAATCCCACAATTGGATGCTAAAACAAGAAGAAAATTATGCTGATATTTTTTCTACAAATTACTTTAAATCCCACAATTGGATGCTAAAACGCGGCGGCGTGGATGAGATAAAAAATAAAAACAAAAACGCTTTAAATCCCACAATTGGATGCTAAAACTTTTGAAGCGCTACGAGGAAAACGTAGACGGGTACACTTTAAATCCCACAATTGGATGCTAAAACACACCTGAATTATGTTATGTTGTTTTAAGATTTAGACTTTAAATCCCACAATTGGATGCTAAAACGAGCTGCAAAACGTCGAGGCCGTGCTGGCGGAGATGGCTTTAAATCCCACAATTGGATGCTAAAACTATAGTTTAATCTAAAGTTTTGCGCAGCATTGTTTATCTTTAAATCCCACAATTGGATGCTAAAACATTTATTGCAAAACTCATACTAAAATTATATGCGTACTTTAAATCCCACAATTGGATGCTAAAACTATTAGTTTTGATACAAAGTTAAATAGATATGAAGACTTTAAATCCCACAATTGGATGCTAAAACCATGCGAAACGTTAAACAGACGAGCAAGCGCAAACGACTTTAAATCCCACAATTGGATGCTAAAACTCGTGAAGGACGTTCGCAGTCTGAATTAACTTTTTCCTTTAAATCCCACAATTGGATGCTAAAACGCAATTGAAGAAATAACATTATTATTTGTATAAACACTTTAAATCCCACAATTGGATGCTAAAACAAAAGTTAATGGCATTCTTGTTGATAAAATTATAAACTTTAAATCCCACAATTGGATGCTAAAACAACCTCATCCTGTCCAACAATATCTGACAAACTTTTCTTTAAATCCCACAATTGGATGCTAAAACCCGTTTGCGTTTTGTCTATCGCTAAAATTCCAAAACTTTAAATCCCACAATTGGATGCTAAAACCGCTCGTGATATCGAACACCGCCCCGCGAGCTTGAACTTTAAATCCCACAATTGGATGCTAAAACTCGTCCACCCAGGCTGGGTTTTTGCTCTCATCCGCGCTTTAAATCCCACAATTGGATGCTAAAACAAATATTGTAGTAAAAAGAGGATATTTTTTTATTAACTTTAAATCCCACAATTGGATGCTAAAACCATTCTCATTGTCATAATATATACCTAAATCTTTGAACTTTAAATCCCACAATTGGATGCTAAAACCTATTTATGGTAAATCACCTATAGAAAAATAAAAGGCTTTAAATCCCACAATTGGATGCTAAAACTTGTTCTGTTGATAGTTCTGAAAATATTTATATTGTCTTTAAATCCCACAATTGGATGCTAAAACACGTTTTCTTTTTCCATTCCATTTTTTACCTCCGTTCTTTAAATCCCACAATTGGATGCTAAAACTCGACCCGAATTTTTTAAACGAGATTGGGCGGGTGCCTTTAAATCCCACAATTGGATGCTAAAACTAATAATAATATACAAAAAATAGAAAATTTACCAGACTTTAAATCCCACAATTGGATGCTAAAACATCTTATGTAAAATTTTCTGAAACTTCTGTTTTTTACTTTAAATCCCACAATTGGATGCTAAAACGTATATAAATGTATTTCAAAGTGATAATACTATTTATCTTTAAATCCCACAATTGGATGCTAAAACAAAACCGCGACCCACCCAGGCGCGCCAACAACGGGGCTTTAAATCCCACAATTGGATGCTAAAACTCGAATCAAACAAACAAAAAATAAAGGAGGATTTTACTTTAAATCCCACAATTGGATGCTAAAACTGTTTGTTGTAAGGTTTGCTTGTAGTGTAATGTAATCTTTAAATCCCACAATTGGATGCTAAAACCTATCAGCAAAAACCGTGCCAAGATTGTTTGTTGTACTTTAAATCCCACAATTGGATGCTAAAACAATTTTTGAAATAATAAACCATCTTCTTCTATGTGCCTTTAAATCCCACAATTGGATGCTAAAACTCATTGGGACGAAAAATTTTCCTCCTTTTACCATATATACTTATAAAACAAGTCAAAAGAAAAGTCAAGTAAAACTTTCTCGAACCGCCGGTAGTGCATTTTATTCTGTTATTGCAGTTTATTCTAATTTCAATCTTTCAAATTCTATTTCTATACCAAACTCCTCCATCATAAAGTTTCTTTGTATTGGATACATTTCTGAATAGAAATTATTTCTTTTAGAAAATGCATAGTAAAAAGATTGCTCCAACTTCTTATTTTCGATGTATATTCCAATATAGTAAGGCATTTTAATTCCCACCATATATAATCTTCTAATAATACAAAGAAGTCATATCGTTTATTATTTCAACACAAAACATAGGCTCTTCATTTTCTTTGTTAAATAATAAGAAAAAATCATTTTCCTTTTCCTCAATTTCATTAGTGAATTTTTTCTTAAAAACATAGACTCCCGTAAAAACAACCCCTCCTTTCACAGATTTAAAATTTAGTAAATCTTCTAGTTGCCCAAGAATATGTGAATTTTCCATAAAAATCTCCTTTTTACAAAATATTTGCTGTTGGATCAAAATCTATGCCAATATTTTCCCTTTCAAGGTTATTTTTATTCGCTAACTTGTAAAAAACTACATAATCCTCTTTCTCATTTATTAACTTCTCCAGAGCAACCTTTAATGCTAAAAGTTTAGCCTCGCTAATTTCACCTTCAAAAACAGACTTCTGAGTATGATGCAAAAACTCCCGACATTTTTTCATAACCTTTGGCAGTCTTTTTCGACCTCCTTTCGTTGCCGTTGAAATATCATAAACAACAATCACATACATATTCACCACCATATTCGAAAAGCTTTGTAAGAAGCCTCACCCAAAAAATGCTTAATAAGTTTATAAAGCTCCAAACGAATAATTTTTTGATAACTCACCTTTCTTTTTAACTTTTTATGAACTATTGTTGTTTTCATTTTTTCATCAAATGCTTTAACTACAATCTTTCTCCCATCTTCCTTTAAATAACAATAATTCAAATCCTTATCAAAATGTTTTTCAGAAATCTGATTGTTATTTATCAAATCAAAAATTATTCTATCCCCATAAATTGGCTTAAATATTTCAGCAACATCAAGTGCTAAAGAAAATCTCCTGTAAAAAGGTTCGTGAAGATAACTGATCGTTGGATTAAGCTGTGTTCGATAAATTTCCTTTATTACAGAAGTATAAACAAGGCTATTTAAAAATGAAATCAAGGCGTTCATGCTGTTATCTGGGGGATGTTTAACCCTCTTTTCAAATTCAATCTTATGCTTCGTTATAACTGGAAATGTGCTGTAATAAAGCTCCCTTGCATTTCCTTCCACCCCCATAAGGGCTTGAATATCCTTTTGTTCATCAACAGAATTTGTATAACCTTCAAAAGTCCTAAATACTTCATTTTCAACTTCTGGATAACGCTTGAGATTGTAAATAAAACCATGCATTGCACCCTTTACAAACTCCCTTGCAATTTGCATCCTCTTTTCATTATCAAGGTAATGCTCAGCCTGCCTTACAACAACTTCACCAGAAAGTAAATTCTCTTTTGGACAAAAACTTCCCGTATACCAGCCATAATAGTTAAAAAAGTGAATAACTATCCCTTTTTGGGCAAAAAAATTTATAGCCTTGGTATTCAAGTCTATCTCACCAAAGAGATATAGACTATCAACCTCCTCAACAGGTATAGGAATATTTCCTTCGTTAGTCTCCAGAAATACAGAATTGTCCTTGCGGCTTAGCCTACCACTTTTGAAAATATAGTAGTCTTTCATAAGTTAAAACTCTATTGTTACTTTCTTTAACCATTCTTTCTGCTTCAGAAATTGTCTCTTCTGCTTGTTTCATTCTGTATTCAATCAATTTCTCTATTTCATTCATATTTTTATACCTTCTTTTTCTATATTTTCCAGAATTGGAGATGCTCTCAAAGGAGAGTTTGTAGCTTCATCTTTTGTTAAAATTAGTGGTGAAATATAAATAGAATATTCAACACTAATTTCCCATATGATTTCTCTTATTTTATCCTTTATTTCACTATTTAGAAATTC
>Ga0308407_1000082_pt1 | contig 82674 bp, 79 predicted proteins | sample HotsprSampleMSe2_FD_203476 | JGI IMG/M metagenome (GOLD analysis project Ga0308407, IMG submission 203476) | Hot spring phototrophic mat microbial communities from Mushroom Spring, Yellowstone National Park, Wyoming, United States - 20060911_MSe2 ...
AATTTCCCATTACATCTTAAAGAATGTGAGTGGAGATATAAAAAGAGTAAAAAACAACTATATAATGAACTTATAGTTTTATTAAAGAAGAAAAAGTTATTATAAATTTTCTAGTCGAGAGCCTAAATAAAAAATAATTTTTTTAATCTGTTTATTTATTTTCTTTTAGGTTTTTTGATCAGTGGTTTTCAAGAGAATTTGATGTTTTTTTTGTTTTTTAGTTTTTTAGTCATCATTCTTTTTGTTTTCACTTATAGAATTAAATTGATGAATAAAGATCTTAAGATTAAACTTTTGTCTCTATTTATTGGTATATTTATTGGTGGAATAGTTATGTATCTGGCACCTGGTAATAGAATTCGAGGAGGACATTTTATGCCTTTAAGTTTTTTTGAGTCAATAGATAGGTCTTTAAATTTAGTTGCTAATGATTTATTAAGCCTAAGTTTTTTTTATTCTTTAATAACCAGAAGTTTGCCTATTTATTTGTTTTTTGTTTTTTTTAATCTAAGATCTGCTTTTAAGAAAAATTTTTTAAATCAAATTAATTTAGAGATAATTCTTTTAGTCTTATTTATTTTTAATATTTTCTTTAAAATTCTTAGTAATTTTCAAGGTTTTTATGTAGTTGGCTTTTTATATTTATTGGGAGGTAGACAGTTGAGTTATTTGTTTTACTTTGAAATTTTCTTTTCTATCTTTTTTGCCTTATTTTTTTACAAATTGACTTTAAATTTTATTGAAAAAAAATCACTTTTATTTAACTATTTTTCTTTAATCTTCATATTTTGTCTTATCTTTATTAAGAGTTATGGTTTTTTTAAGTTTGTTAATCAACTAAATTTTTATTCTACTTATGAGAAAAAGATTTTTGAAATAAAAGAAAAAAAACTAAAATCAGCAATTATTAATCTCCCAAATCATCCTTTTCAATTAGAGCAGATTTCTGATAAAAAAGATAACTGGAGCTATCAATGTTTAAAAAACTTTTTAGATGTCAAAGATTTAAAAGTCGTAAAGATAAACTAGTTTTTAAATATGAAAAACCAACCTTTAGTTTCAGTTGTGATGCCAGTTTATAATGGAGAAAAATTTTTAAGAGATTCAATTGAAAGCATTTTAAATCAGACATATAAAAATTTTGAGTTTATTATCGTTGATGATGGTTCAACCGATAATTCAGTTAGGATAATCAAGGAATATCAAAAAAAAGACAAAAGAATAAAGCTTATTGAAAATAAAAAAAATTTAGGTCAATCAAAATCTTTAAAAGTTGGGTTAAATAATGCTAGAGGTTTTTATTACTCTGAAATGGATTGCGATGATATCTCAGATAAAAATAGATTAGAAAAAGAATTAGATTTTTTAGAAAAAAACAAGGATTATGTAATTGTTGGTTCTAATTTAGAAATAATTGATGAAGATAAAAAGAAAATTGGTTATAGGTTTTATCCTCAAGAAAACGAAGAAATTAAAAAAACACTTATTTTTAAAAGCCCTTTTGCTCATCCTTCCATAATGATTAGATTAGAGTTGTTAAAAAAAATTTTTTATGATGAAAAATACTTATATTGTCAAGATTATGATTTATGGTTTAAACTTTTAAAATATGGCAAAGGAAAAAATTTACCAGATTTTTTAATAAAATATAGAATTAATAAAAATCAGATAAAATCAAGGAGGTTAAAAATTCAATTAAAAGAAACAATTGAAATCCAAAGAAAATATTTATTTACTAAAGAATATTTTTCTTTTTTGGCTTTATTAAATCATATTCTTCTTAACATTCTCTTTTTTTTTCCAAATTTTTTGATAATGTGGTTGTTTAAGAAAATTGAGTTTAGAAAAATTAAAAAAATACACAATAAAATTTGAAATTATTTATAAATTTCCATATTTGTTAAATAAAAAATTATGGAAGTTAAAAAAATTTATTGGCATTATCCACATTTAAGATATTGGATGGGTGGAAATAAGTTTCTTTACCGAGTTATTTTGGAAATAAATAAATTAAAAAACTATAAAGTTTTTTTAATAACTAATCAAGCAAGTGAGCAATCGCTTAACAATTATAAGTTATCTAAGATAAATCTATATTTAATAAATAGAATAGCCTGCACTAATGATTTTTATTATTGGTTATTTTTTCCTTTTTTTCTTCTTTACGAATTGACTATCAGCTATTTTAAAACTAAGAAAGCAGATTATTTATTAGCGACTTTATTTCCCTCTAATTTAATTATGGCTTTAATTTTCAAAATAACAAAAAAGCCTTACTTTTTCTATTGTTATGAACCATTTCCTTTTTTTCATAATAAAGAATATATTAATTCTCAAGGTTTTTTCTATAGAAAAGTTTTAAAAACTCTTTCCTTTCTTTATGGTTGGCTTGATATTTGGGCAGTAAAACAGGCAAAAAAAGTTTTTACTCTAAACAAGATTACAAAAAAGTTTACTGATGAGATTTATGGTGTCAATTCGATTGTAACCTATATGGGTGTTGATACTAATTTTTTTAAAAAAATTGAAAAAAATAATTTTTTTGCAAATAAATATAAAGACAAGATAATCATTAGTCATTCAACTGATTATACAGTTTATAAAGGCACCCATTTAGCTATAGAAGTTATAAAAAAATTAGTGAAAAAATATTCTAATGTTATTCTCTTAATAACAAGCACCCAACCTAATTCACCCAATAGAAAAAATATTGAAGATTTAATAAAAAAATATAAATTAGAAAACAACGTAAAACTTCTTGGTTTACTAAAAGAAGAAGAAATACCGCAACTTTATTCAGCTTCATTAGTTTATCTATCCTGTTCTTATGATGATTTTATGGGAACAACCTCAAGTAATTTGCCAGTAAAAGAAGCTTTAGCTTGTGAAACACCAGCAATTAGATCAAAAATAACAACGGAAGATGTGGAAGATGGTATTTCTGGTTTTTTAGTTGATCCCAAAAATATAAAAGAAGTAGCAGAGAAAATTGAATATTTAATTAAAAACCCAAAAAAAGCCAAAGAAATGGGTAAAAAAGGTCGAGAAAAAATTGTAAAATTATACAATTGGAAAAAGGTCGCCCAAATAATTATTAAAAATTTAAACTAATTTCTATGATTAAATTAATCAAATCAACCTTTTATAAAGAAGAAGAAACGAAGAAAAAACTTATCAATTTTATAAAAAAAGCTAAACAGCTTAGTTTTGGTAAAGAGTGTGAAAAGTTTGAAAAAAATTTTTCAAAATATCAAAAAAGAAAATTTTCTGTTTTTTTAAACAGTGGTAGTTCTGCCAATTTAGCAATCATCCAAACTCTTTTAAACTTAGGTTATATTAAAAAAGGTGATCTAGTTGGTTTTTCAGCTTTGACTTGGTCAACTAATGTAATGCCTTTAATTCAACTTGGATTAAATCCTGTTCCGATTGATGTTGAGCTTGATACCTTGAATTTTTCCAGTAAAAAACTTATTGAAATTTTAAATATCCTACCTTTAAAAGCGTTATTTTTAACTAATCTTTTGGGTTTTTGTGATGATATTGATGAAATAAAAAAAATTTGTGAGAAAAATAACATTTTATTGATTGAAGATAACTGTGAATCTATGGGCACTGTTTATAAAGGAAAATTACTCGGTAACTTTGGGATTGCGAGTACTTTTTCATTTTATGTAGGACATCATATGAGTACAATTGAGGGAGGTATGGTTTGTACTGATAATGAAGAAATATCAACAATGACAAGGATAGTAAGAGCTCATGGTTGGGATAGAAATTTATCTTTACAAAAGCAGAAAAAAATAAGGAGGCGTTACAATATTAACTCTTCTTTTTACTCAAGATATACTTTTTATGATTTAGGTTTTAACTTAAGACCAACAGAAATTAATGGATTTTTGGGAAATTTTCAACTTCAGTTTATAAATGAGATTGTTAAAAAAAGAAATAAAAATTTTTTAAAAATAGCAAAAATTATTTATAAAAATCAAAATTACTATCCATTAAAATACAATCATATCGATTTTGTTTCTAATTTTGCAGTACCCATTGTTTGTAAATCTCAATCAATAAGAGATAAGTTAGTTGAGAAGTGCAAAGATAAAATTGAGATTAGGCCGATCGTTGGTGGTGATATGACCAGGCAACCTTTTTTTTCTAAATACCAAAAGATATTTAGTAAAATTTTGAAAGATTCAAATGCGAGATTAATACATGAACAGGGATTATATTTTGGTAACAATCCTGAACTAACGGAAGAAGAAATTAAACAATTAATTGAAGTTTTTGCTTAAGTATTTTTTATGCCCGAAATTTTAAAACCTAACTATGATGAAGTAAGAGAAAGGATAAGAGATTTTTGGGGAGGTTTTGGAGAGAAAAATTTTAAGATACCAAAAGATTATTGGCGGATAGGAGAGAAAGATTATCAAGAAATTAGAGATTTTACAATCAATCAATCACGAAGGCTTGCTGAAAAGTATCCCTCCTCTTTCCTTAATCCTAATTTAGATGCTGAACAAGGTCTTTTGGCCCATATTGATAGGATGACTGAGCTTTTAGGAAAACTTTGGCATTATGAAGAATTTAGAAATCTTTTTCCAGAAGGCACTTCTTTTTCGTTTTTAAAATTTTTAGCTTTGGTTCATGATTACTCAAGGTTTATTTTTAACGGTCCTTTTCCTTTAGTTTATGTTGATTGGGTAGGAGATGCCTTGGTTGAGAAAAGATTTTTTCCTGGGATTCCTTTTGAAAAATATCTTCACTCAATCCGCTATATAACTGGTGAAAAAAATCCACCCGATGAAAGAACAACCCCTCTCCCCTATATTTTTAAAGCTTTAGATAGTCTTGGTAAACCAGGTCGAGATCCAGAGAAATTTTTAAGTTGTGATTATGATAAATGGCTTCAAAAGCAAATTGAACTTGGAAGATTCCCCATAAGAGTAAGAAAAGATGGAAAGATAGTAGAAATAAGCGCTCAAGATTATAAAGAGAATGATATTGGTATGATTAGAAAGGGGTTGAGGTTGATTGAGGAAATTGTTGGAAATCAAAATTTATTTTGAGTTAATTTTTTGTCTTTGTGAAAAAATAAAAAAAGATAAAAAAATAAAACAAAAACATTAATGTAATAATACCTAAAATCTGGACTAGTTATTAACAAAGAAAATGGCAAAAAATTTGATATTGATGCAAGAATAAACATAATTGATTCTAATTTATTTGTTTTTTTCAAAATTATAATAAATATAATAATTGATAAAAAAAGATAAAAAGCAGGTCTCCATATTAAGATTAAAAAGGAATTATTAAAAGATAGTTCATATAATTTATTAAAGAATAAATTTAGTTTTTTTATTTTAGGAGATGTTTTTAGATTACAAAAATTGATACATACTTCTTTAGGTAAACTATGTATTTTTTGTGGGGCACTTCGCAGTTTAAAAACAAATTCATCTTTAAAAGGTATTGGATTAATTATAAAAGATCTATTTTTAATAAAATAAATCAAAAACTCATTTGGGCTATCTTTGAGATAATTTAAAAAATTTTTATTTATTAATTTAATATTTTTGTCTATCATTTTAGAGTTAAACTTATCATTGTAAATAATTTCATCAGGTATATAAGGATAAAATTTTATATCATCAAGAATTGATATAGGAATTATTTTATTTAATGAGTCTGAATTAATATTATTATTTTTATAATTTTTTAAGTAATATGGTATTGAAAAAAAATAAATTTGAAATTTTAAATTATCTGATAAAAAGTTTTTATTTATATATGAATTAATTTGATATTTTTTTAAAAAATAATTTTTTAGACTAAAAAATATTAAAAAAGAAATAAAAAAATATAGCCATATTTTTAAAATAATAAATAAATTTTTTTTGTAATTAATTGATAATTTTAGAATAGAAGTAAATATTAAAAATAATAAAATTGAGTGTATGCCATTATGTCGAGATGATAAAACAATAAAAATTAAAAATAATATTAAAATAGATATTCTTTTATTTATTTTTATTTTTTCATTAAAGTAAAAATAAATAATTAAAACAAAATTAAAAAATGAAATAGTATATAAAACATCTTTCCAAAAAGTTATATTCATAAAAAGAAAAGGAGGATAAAAAGAAATTAAAAATAAAAGAACTATTTCAATTCCTTTATCTAATTTAAATTTATTAAATAAAAAATAAAAAGTTAAAGAAAATAAAATTATTTGAATTATTATAAAAGAATATGGAGCCTTTAAAAAAAAATTTATTAAAGACACTATTAATGTAAACAAAATTGGGTGAGCATCATTTATGTTTTTATAAAAAAAAGATTGATTTAGTATATCAAAACTATCAGGAGTAAAGAATCCAGGATAAAAAGATAAGAAAAAAATTATATTTACGGTAAGAATAAAAATTAAATAAAATATTTTTTTATTAAAAATATAATATTTAATCATGATAGATTTTTAATCTCCTTAATAAATTAAACAATCTATAAACATATTTAACTAAAAAACTTAGTTTTATTCTGACAAAGAAAAGAGCGGTTTTTTCTTCCAAAGAGGTCCATGATGAATAAAAATGATGAACGGCGACAGTATTTTTGGTGAATTGGTTATTTTCATAAGTATATGAAAGAGGATAAAAATATTCTCGGGGAAAGATGTAAATTTCTTTATTAATTACTTGAATTTCACTAAAGTTTTTTTTGTATCCTAATTTTTCAAAATAATTAGTTAATATTTTTGGTAAAGTAATGTCCCAGATATTTTTTTTAGAAAAATCCATTTTTTTGTATATGTCAATGATTTTAGATATATGGGGGTTATTTTTATTTTTAACTCCTATAATTCCACCACTTATGTGAATGTTGTTTTCAGATCCTATAAAAAAACTTTTATCAAATAGAAAATCTATGTTTTTAGTTATTTCCATATCAATATCCAGATAAATTCCTCCAAATTTCTTTAATGCAAAAAATCTAGCCACATCAGCAACAAAAGCAAATTTTTTTTCTTTGTATGCTTGGTTGATAAACTTACAAAAATTTATATTAAAATTTTCCTCATTCCATTCGATTATTTTAAAATTTGGTAAATATTTTTCCCAACTTTTTTTTATTTTTTTAAAAAAAAGAGGTTTTTTTCTTTTACTAAACCAACAATAATGAATATATTTAGGGAACATTTTAATTAGTATTAAAAAATTCTAAAATTTTTTTATTATTTATTTTAATGAGTTTATTGAAAAAAATTGAAATTTTTTCTTCAATATATTTTTTGTTTTTGATTACGTTTTCTATTTTTTCTTTTATTTCTAAAATATCTTCGGGATTTTTAACAACTAAAAATTTTTTTAATTCTTCATCAAAAATTATATCTTCTCCAAATTTTCCGATGATACAGGGTATGTTGAGAGCTAAGCTTTCTAAGAAAAGATTTGGGTAACATTCAGTTAAGCTAACGTATAAATTTATGTCTATATTTTTTTTCATAAATTTAATAAAGTCATAGTTATTTTTTTGAAAAGGGATTAGTTTTATTTTTTTATATGTTAATTTTTTAATTAAAGGATTTTCTTGAAAATACATTGTAAATATTTGAGTATCTTTTATTAAAGATGCGGCAATGATTTGATTAATATTATTTTTATGCCAAGTATACCAACCGAATATACCTATGTTTATTTTTTTATTTTGGTGAAAATAATTTATCTCTTTATTTTTTAATTTGGCGATACTTATATTAAAAGTATTTGGGATAAAAAAAGAATTTTTTATTCCTGCAAGATTTAAAATTTCTGCCATTTTTGGTTTTATGAAGCCAATTTTTTTAAATTTATTAAGATATTCTTCTATTTTGTAAAATCTATAATTGTGATCTTCTATCGTCTGTTGAGTAAAGCTTCCGTGCCAAATTAAATATACTTCAAAATTATATTTATTATTAAATAATTCTTTTATTAATAATTCACATCCATCTAAAATACCATTAATAGCAATTTTTTTTATATTTGTTTTTTTTATTATTTCAATAATTAACTTAACATCTTTTTTATTTTTAATTGGTTTCTCAGCGACTACCATTTTTGAGCATTGATTTTTTGTAGCGTTTAATAATCCTGGCCAATAGGAATGAGTTATTCCTAAAACTTTATTTTTCTTAAAATATCCATTTTCGAGATAAAAATAATTTTTTTTATCATATTTATATTTTAGTTTTAATAATTTTTTACAGCTATCAATAATTATATTTTTAAAATTTTTATATATATAAAGCAACCTATAAGTTTTAGAGTTATATATTTTTTTTAATTCAAACTCAAGTTCTTTAATTTTCTTTTCAAGCTCAATTTTTTTCATAAAATTTTTTAAGATTAATTATTTTTTTCTCCCAATTAAATTTATTTAATATTTTTTTATTAATTACTAATTTATTTTTTAATATTATTCTTTTAATTTCTTCTTTATCTATCTTTTCCAAAATAAACCCATTAACCCCATTTTCCAAATACTCCTCTACCCCTTTAGTCTTCAAAACTATTGGGATTCCTCCGCAGGCAATCATTTCAAGCGGTGGGCCTGGGAATCCTTCAAATTTTGATAATTTTAACAAAAAATCACAAGAAGAGTAAATATTTTTCATTTTATTAATCGGTAATTTTTCAAAATAATAATCAAAAGGCCAGTTTTTTTCTGGTTTTCCGCTACTGTTGACATAGACGACTTCAATATTTTTTATTTCTTTTTTGATTTCATTTAAGATAAAAAGAGCTTCTTTTACTCCTTTAAATGGCAGGTCAGCCGCTCCTTCAACCAAAATTCTTATGATACCTTTCTTTTTTGGAATAAAAGGCTTATCGGGATAAAAAATTTCTGTATTGATACCATTGGGGACATAAAAAGCTTCTTTTTTAAACTCTTTTTTTAACCAGTCTTTTATCCACTTTGCTTCGGTTAAAAACTCAAAATTCATTTTATAAGTTTCTCCAACTCTTTTCTTTAAAAAACTTCCTTCAGGATAAAAACGCCTTTCATCGGATTGAACAAAATAAACTTTTCGCTTAACATCCATTAAAGCCAATTCGTAAGCAGTAATCCAACCGGTAGCTACACCAATATCAAAATTTTTGATAATTTTTTTTGCTTTTTTTAATGAGATAATTTGTACTTTTTGATTGGGAAACCAAGAAAGATCAGTTTTGTTATCAAAAGAAACAAAAAGAGTGTTAAAGCCCAGTTTTTGAAGGCGGTTTAAATGTTCGCAACAGATAGCTACTCCTCCAGTAATTTTTGTTGTTGGAATAATATAAAAAATTGAAGGCTTTTTATTTTTTATTTTTAGTATGGTTAATTTTTTTGTAAAGTGATTTTTTAATTTATATCTAAATAAAAAAATAGAGTGTTGAAGACGATATTGAATATTTCTTATTTTTATTCTTATTTTTTCAGGAATGAGTTTTTGATAAAGATTCATGTTTTAAATTAAGTAATTTTCGAGATATCAATACCGATGAGTATGAGAATATTATACAAAAAACTCAAAACTCAAAAGTCAAAAGTCAAAACTACAATTAAAAACTAAAAACTTTTATAAATTTAATTGTGTAAAAGTTAAGAAATGATACGAATGATATGAATTTTTATAAAAATGATGCGAATTATGCAATGGATAAAGTGTAAACATAGTATAAAAATTGTGTAAACGTGTTGTAAAAATAGTTGAATCAGTTATTGATTTAACGTGTTAACGGTTTAAGATATTTTAATCCACCTTTTTCTTTGTAGTCTATTTTCTATCTGGGATTTTTTTATTGGGTGAATTGTAATTACCTTAAGTTTTTTATTATCCTCAACATAAGCAACCATATAGTTGATATTATTTACTTGTTTGATAGCGATTTTTGTTTGATTTAAAGTATCAAAAAGTAAAAAACTGGGAGATTTCAAAATTTTATTGATGATTTTCTTCGAAATTTTTCTTAATTTTATTCTATTTAGAAGATGGTTTGTATACTCGATTTTTGTCATAAACCATAGGAATATTAAAAGAAGAAATTTTTTTGAATAGCAAAGAAGCATTTAAAATCTCAACCGCTAAAGGTTGATTTTTTTCGTTATACTCAATAATCACATTTGGTTCAATTTCCTCAAAATAAGCCTCTTTTCCTTCTCTTAAATTTAGATATAAAGCATCATTTTCCCTGTCATAGTAGATTTTTGATTTTTTCATATGATTTTATTTTAGTAAAAAGTATTATGATAGTCAATAATTTAAAAGGAGTGTAAACATTGTGTAAAAGTGGTGTAAAAATGGTGTAAACATTGTGTAAAAGGTTGTGTAAAAATAGTTGGAATCAGAAAAAAGATGCGAATTATGCGAATTATGCGAATGGATAACGTATAAAAATTTTATGAAATAGTTGAAATATTTTTTTCAACAAATTTTAAAAACTGACGAAAGGTATTTTTTAGATTGTTAATATTAGCTATTTTAAATGGTGGTGTAATAACTTTATTGTAATAACCATTGTGAAAATGAAGCGGAAATTGTTTTTTCTTTTTCCTCAAGTAAGTGATCAAAAACAAAAAAATCTTCACCGAGTTTTTCTTCAGATAAAGCTCCTTTTTCTACTAATTTATCTAACTCATCAACTGATTTTACACCATATTTTGAGGCAAGACGAAAGATCTCCGTTTCTAAAAGTCGGAGTTTTTCAATGAGGATGATGGCTTTAGTTTTATCTTTGTCTGACATATTATTTATATTTTAAAAAAGTTATTAATAAAAAACAAGAGATTTTAAGTTATCTGTTAACTGGTTATTGGTTTGGGGTTGACTAGTTGTTAGTTAACTAGTTTAAAGATATTTTAAATTATAATTACTTCTTCTTTTTTGCCGCGAAATTTAAAGCCCCTAAAATATCTTCTTTAGTTAAAGATGGATATTTTCTTTTAAAACTTCTTCAATATTGTAGCCTTGGGATAAAAATTCCAATATTAAATCAACAGGAATTCTTGTGCCTTCAAATATAGGTTTACCCGATGATATTTGGGGGTTAACAGTGATTTTTTTCATACAAAATTATTATATTAAAAAAAGTTGTGAGAGTCAAATGAAGGGGTTGAAATCAGTCCGCCTAAAATAATTTTTAATTTGAAATTTTTTTTAAAGAAGTTTGATGAAATCTTCGACAGAGATATTGAGCGGTTTGAGAATTCCTTTTTTAAGAGTGCCTTTTTTGATTTGTTTATGGTTGGGGATGATAACTGTTTGACCTTTTTCATTCTTTATCTTTATATGACTACCTTTTTGAGAGACAATTGTAAAGCCAAGCTTAGAGAAAGCTTTTATAGCTTGTTTTGCTGAAACGATTGGTGTCTTAGGTATAAGAAATTTTAATAGGAAGAGCAAATTGTCTTTTATAATCCAAGTCAGCCTCAATTATTTTTATATCTGATTCTTCTAAATATAATTCAATTGCCTCTTTAATATTTTTTATAGCTTCCTCAAGTGTCTCACCTTGAGAAGCACAACCAGGTAAATCCGGTACCCAGACAGAAAACCCGCCTTCTTTTTCTTCTTGAAAAATAGCGGTATATTCTAAAATTTTTTTCTTTTTTATTTTCATATGATTTTATTATATCATTTTTATTGATTAGCTATTTTGGAAAAATAAATTTTTATCACTTTCTTTATCAATCCGCTTAAATTTCTTCCCCGCTCAATAAGAATTCCAGGAAGATTAAGAATAATTTTTTTTAGTCCCCAGTTTTTAAGAATTACTCTTATCCAGTTTACAAAATCTTGTTTTTCTTTAAAAAAACCCATTTTTGAGGAGGTGGTTAGATGATTGTGAATGACAAAAACATTGGGGTTTAGGGCAAATCTAAAGCCATTTTTCTTAAGCCGCAAAAACAAATCAACGTCCTCAAGATAGGCAAAAAAACTTTCATCAAAACCACCAACTTTTTCAAAAACTTGCTTTTTGATAAAAAGGCAAGCGGCGGCAAGACCGTCGAGTTGGCGGCTAGTGATTGGTGATTGGTGGTTGGTGATTAGTTGGATGCGGCCGATGGGAAGGACTTTGTAGCCGTAGTTCTCTACTTCACCGGTTTTCTTTTTTAAGACTGGGCAGACCGCATCAAGATGATTTTTTTGGGCAAACGTTAGTATTTTATTTATCAGATTTTCAGTCACTTGTTCTATGTCATCATTTAAAATAAGAAGCCACTCCCCTTTTGCTTTTTTGGAAGCTAAATTGACTGCTTTGGCAAAACCTAAGTTTTTTGTTTGGGGAAGGTAGATAAAATTTTTTAGTTTTTCTTTTTTTTCATCATTTGGTTTATTATCAACGATTAGAATCTCAATGTCTTTTATTTTTTTTAATTGAGAAATAAGTTTAAAAAGGCCGTAATCGTTAGTGTAAGTTGGAATGATGGCGGAGAGCATGAGAATATTATATGATATAAAAAGTCAAAAGTTAAAAGTCAAAAGTCAAAAATAGTTGAAATAAGTTATAATCAGTTATAATCGGTTGAAATCAGTTAAATATCAGAATAATTCGGCTTACATCGGAAAAATTCAGAAAATCAGATAACATCACCTTAATCGGAAGGTCAGATGAATCGGAGAAATTAGAATTAAAAGATACGAATAATACGAATAAATATGCAAATTAAGCGAATTATGCGAATTAAATCAGATAAATTCGTTTGACATATTGTTTCTTATTTAGTATAATTTTTCTACTAAATTGGAAATAATAAAAGTATGAAAAAAAATCAACTGAAAAATTTGGAAAAATTACTGATTATTAGTAAAGAAGCTTTTCGACAGTTTGAAAAAGATGAAGAAAATCTGAATTTTAATCTTAAATATTGGACAAAAAAAGATGTTTTAATAAGGATAAAAAAAGGCCAGTATATTTTAAAATCAAAATTGGAAAAAGAAGATAGACAAACTTATTTGGAATATATTGCCAATAAAATCTATGAACCCTCATATCTTTCTTGTGAGTATGTGATGGACAAATACGGGCTTTTGACCGAAGGAGTTTTTGCTTTAACCAGTGTCACCACCAAAAAGACAAAGATTTTTAGTAATAAATTGGGAAGATTCGTTTACTACTCTCTCTCCCCTATTTTATTTTTTGGTTATACCATAAAAAAAACTTCTTTAACCAATATATTTATTGCCACAAAGGCCAAAGCTCTTTTTGATTATTTATATCTTCGATTTTTAAAAAAAACACCTATCAATGAAAAAAATATTGAAGAACTAAGAATCAATTGGGAAAATTTAAGCAAAAAAGAATTTTTAGAGATAAAAAAATACGGAGCAATTTGTAAAAACAAAAGAGTGATAAAAGTTATCAATTTGATCTTTAAAAAATACTATGCTTGAGGAAGTTTTAAAACAAATTGTTGATGAAAAAAAAAGACTAGGTATTTCTTCATTAGTCATAAGAAATTTTTTAAAGGAGTATATTCAGTATTTGATTCTTTCTTTAATATATAACAATAAAGAAACAAAAGGACTGGTTTTTAAAGGTGGATCGTGTTTGCGGGTGATTTATGATTTACCAAGACTTTCTGAGGATTTAGACTTTGATTATGACGAAAAAAAAGTGGGTAAAGACTTTATTGATAACTTTTCAAAGTATATTGAAAAAGAAATTAAAGAAAAATATTTTAAAGATTTGAAAATAAAAATTCAAAAAGACTGGCGTATTTATTTTAAATTTCCGGTTTTGCGAAAAATTGGTTTATCTTCAGATGAAGAGACTGACAATCTTTTGGTTAAGATAGAACTGTCATCAAAAATTGAGCCTTTTTCTAACTTTATTTTAACACCAATTTCTAAATATGGTTTTAATTTTGTGGCAAAAAGTTATGATTTGCCTTCGCTTATGGCAGGAAAAATCAATGCTTTTTTATACCGGATTTGGTATAAGGGAAAAGAAAATGAGGTTGATATTAAGGGAAGAGATTTTTATGATCTCTATTGGTTTTTAAAAAATAAGATTCAGCCTAATTGGAAGATGTTAAAAAAAATAACCGGCATAAAAAATCTTAAAGATTTAAAAAAGGCTTTAAAAGAAAGGATAAAGAAAAAAGTCACGCCGGAAAAACTGGCTTATGATTTAAATAATTTCATTCAAGATCAGAGTTTTGTTTGGGATTTTGCTAAGAATTATAAGATGATTATGGAGAAGCTTGTTGAATAAGTTGAAATCGGTTTACCCTAAGCGAAGTTGAAGGGTTGAAATCAGCTCGCCTAAGACGGCGAGTGAATTAAAATTAGAATTAAAAGATACGAATGATGCGAATGAATATGCGAATGACGCGAATTATGAGAATATGAAAGAGAGATAAATGGAGATAAGTAGAGATTTATAGAGATAAATAGAGATAAATGGAGATAAAGTAGAGATAAGTAGAGATTGATAGAGATTGAGAGATTGGGTTAATTTTAGATAGGGATATGCCATGGAATGTTTCTATAAATATCCCAAGGTGCCGAATCTATAACACCTTAGGAGGTGTAATTTCAAGTATAAAAAGTAGTGTAAATATTGTGTAAACGTTGTTAATATATCAAATATCAAAAATCAAAATGCAAAATGACATATTAAAAATAAAAAATAAGCAAAGTAAATAAATATATAGCTCTTTTTGCTTTTTGATTTGTCATTTTGATATTTGATATATGATTTTTGATATATATATTTAGTGTTTGGTGTTAGATGTTAGATGCTTGGTGATTAGTGTTTGATGTTAGGTGTTAGATGCTTGGTGTTTGGTGTTTGGTAATTATGTGAGCCCGGGCAGAATCGAACTGCCATCTAATCCTTAGAAGGGATTCGTTCTATCCGTTGAACTACGGGCTCTTTTTTTGAGCCCCCTGTCAGAATCGAACTGACGTCGACGGTTTACAAAACCGCTGCTTTACCACTAAGCTAAGGGGGCATAACTTGTATCCTCCTCTTCGAAGGGCTAATCCTTCTTTTTTGAGGACTAACTGACAGTAATCTTTTTTGCCTTAGGTAAAAAAACGCTTCTTTATCATTTAGCTATTTAATATTATACAATAAATGTGTGATGTGTAACGTTTAAAGAGAGATTTTTTTTTGATATAATGGGTTTTATGGATAAAAATAATATCGCCATTTCTTTTAAAAATGTTTCCAAAAGCTACCCTCTTTTTTATCAAAAAACCCTTAAAGAATTCTTTCAAGCCCTTTTTACCAAAAAAAAAACCATTGAAAAATTTGAGGCTTTAAAAAATATTAATCTTTCGATTAAAAAAGGAGAAACGGTTGGGGTAATTGGGAAAAATGGCGCTGGTAAATCGACTCTTCTTAAACTTGTTGCTGGTGTTTCTTATCCAACCAGTGGCAAAGTAAACGTTTATGGAAAAGTGGTTCCTTTGATTGAGTTGGGTTCCGGTTTTAATCCGGAGCTTTCGGGTAAGGAAAATATCTTTTTAAACGGGGTGATTTTGGGGATGGATGAAAGATATTTGGTTGAGAAGTTTTCTGAGATTGTCTCATTTTCTGAAATTCCAATGGATTTTATCTTTACTCCAGTTAAATACTATTCTTCGGGAATGTTTATGAGACTGGCGTTTTCGGTGGCCGTTTTTTCCAAGCCGGAGATTCTTTTGGTTGATGAGATTTTGGCGGTTGGTGATATTGCTTTTCAAAAAAAGTGTTTAGATAAGATGAATGAGTTTAAAAAGCAAAAAGTAACGATTGTTTTTGTTTCCCATAGCATGGAACAGGTAAAAAATTTTTGTGATAAGGTTATATATTTGAAAGAGGGAAGAGTGGAATATGAAGGAGAGGTGGAGGAAGGGGTAAGAAGATACATTAAGAACAATTTCTAATTTCTAATTACTAATTTCTAATTAATTTTAAAATGTACTGGGCGTTGATCAAAAAGCTAACGTTGCGGGAGATTAAGGCAAGGTATAAGCAGTCGTTTTTGGGATTTTTTTGGATTGTTTTAAATCCGTTTTTTCAGATGGTGATAATGAGTTTTGTTTTTTCAAAGATTTTAAAAATGGGAAGTCTTGGTGTTCCCTATCCCCTATTTATTTACGCTGGTCTTTTGCCCTGGCTTTTTATGGTTAATAGTTTGCAATCGGCGATGAATGTTTTTATCTCCGATTCATCATTGATAAAAAAAATTTATTTTCCAAGAGAAATTTTGGTCTTATCAACTCTTTTGGCCAAAACCTTTGATTTCTTTCTTTCTTTTTTTATTTTTATCTTGATGATGATTGTTTTTAAGGTTCCATTTACTTTTTTTATGTTTTTTTTCTTTTTAATATTTTTGATTGAGTTTTTATTTGTTTATAGTTTGGCCCTTATTCTTTCTTCTTTTAATCTTTATTATCGCGATGTTCAATATCTTTTTAATTTGGTAATCACTTTATGGTTTTATCTAACGCCTGTTATTTATGCGGTTGAGTTTTTTCCAGAAAAATATCGGATTGTTTTTCAGTTAAATCCGATGGCCGTTTTTATCAATGCCTACCGGCAAGTCCTTTTGGGAGGTGATTTTCCAAAATGGTCAAGTTTGGGGGTTGGATTTTTATTATCGTTAATTTTGTTTTTTGTTGCCAAAAAGATTTTTTCAAAACTGGAAAAAAATTTTGCGGATGTGGTATAAATTAAATATTACCAAGGTGTTGAATATATCATACCTTCGAGGTGTTAGAAAAAATGAAAAAATTAACCAAAATTATTGCCACAATTGGCCCAGCTTGTGATTCTTTTGAAAAAATTGAAGAATTGATAAAAGCAGGAGTCAATATTTTTCGTTTTAATTTTAAACATGGAACTATTGATTGGCATAAAGAAAGAATTGAAAGAGTCAATAAAGTAGCGCAAAAATTGGGGGTTTCTGTTGGTACTTTAATCGATCTTCAAGGGCCGAGCTTGCGGGTTAATCTGCCTTATGATAAGGTTGAAGTAAAAAAAGGCGAGCTTTATCCCTTTGGCAAGCAAATTTTTAAAGAAAAAGTTGCCGGTATTGCTTCAACTGAACCAAGTTTAGAAGAATATTTAAAAGAGGGAGATTTGGTTTTAATTTCTGATGGTCTTTTTCGATTCGAAGTGATAAAAAAAGAAGGGAAGGTTTATTTAAAATCTTTTCAAGATGGGATAATTGAAAATCGGAAGAACTTAAATGTACCAGATTTAGATCTGCCTTTTTCCTCATTAATTGATCGTGATTTTGAGGGTTTGAAACTTGCTTCTTTGGCGGAAATTGATTTTGTTGCTTTATCTTTTGTCCGTTCAAAAGAGGATATTTTAATTTTAAGAAGGCAGATGGAAAAATATAAATTAAATGCAAAAGTAATCAGTAAGATCGAAACAAAAAAAGCTTTGAAAAATATTGATGAAATAATTGATAGTTCTGATGGGATTATGGTTGCCCGGGGTGATTTGGGGGTTGAAGTTTCTTTGGAAGAAGTGCCCTATTGGCAAAAAGAGATTATCAATCGCTGTTTAACTCGTGGTCGTTTGGTGATTACGGCTACCCAAATGTTTGAAAGCATGATAAAAAATCCTCTACCCACAAGGGCTGAGGTTTCTGATGTGGCCAATGCGGTTTATGATGGGACTGATTGTTTGATGTTATCGGCAGAAACTGCCACTGGTAGTTTTCCAGTCGAGGCGGTTTCTTTTATGGCAAAAACAGCTTTAGCAACAGAAAAATATTTAGAAAAAAAGTTTGTTTTTAAGTTTAAAAAAGAAAATGACATTGTCTATTCTCTAACGGCGGCGGCAGCTAATATTGCGACCACTTTGAAAAGTATTGATGATAAATTAATTGGTTTTTTAGTTTTAACCGAGACTGGAAAAACGGCTATTTATCTTTCGCGTTTTCATCCGCTATATCCGATTTTTGCGATTACACCATCGAAAAAAGCAGCTGATTATTTGACTGGTTATTTTGGAGTTTATCCCTATGTTTATCCCTTAGAAAAAGAAGGCGAGGTAAGTATTGTTAGTATTCATAAAATAGTAAAATATTTAAAAGAAAAAGAAGGTTTAAAAGAGGGGTGGTTGGTGGTTTTGCATGGTGATTATTTTGGAAAAGAAGGAGGGGCGTCGACGGTAAGAGTGGTTAAGGTATGAGTGGTTTAAAAATGGTGTAAAAATAGTGTAAACGTTGTGTAAGCATTGTGTAAAAGTTAAAACTTTATTATAATTTAAAAAAATATATGAAAATAAAAGAAATTTCTGCAATCACGATTTATGATTCAAGGGGTAAGCCAACGATTAGAACAAAAGTGGTTTTGGAAGATGGGAGTTTTGGTATTTCATCAGTTCCGTCAGGTGCTTCAACCGGTAAATATGAAGCTTTAGAACTGCGCGACAATGATAAGAATCGTTTTTTTGGGTTAACAGTTGATTGTGCTGTAGAAAATGTTAATCAAAAACTAGCCAAAGAATTAGTTGGTGTTGATTTTAAAACGTCGCCAGATTTAGATAAACGTTTAATTGAGCTTGATGGGACAGAAAATAAGTCTAATTTAGGCGCCAACGCAATTCTTTCTGCTTCCCAAGCTTATCTTAAAGCATTGGCTTTTTCGCAAAAAAAACCCTTATGGAAGATTATCAACGAAAATTATTTTGCTGACGTCTCTCCCTTTTTTCCTCGGTTGATGGTCAACGTGGTCAATGGTGGAAAACATGCTAATTTTAACTTTGATATTCAAGAGTTTATGATTGTCCCAAAAACTAATATCCCATCGGAATCAGTTTATATGGCTGCTTTTATATTTTCCGCCTTAGGAAAAAAAATTAAGAAAATGGGGCTTTCGACTTTGGTTGGTGATGAGGGAGGATACTCACCAAAACTTTTGGGTAATGAAACGGTTTTGAAACTTTTAACCGAGGTTGGGACAGATATTGGTTTAAAAGCAGGAAGTGATTATGATTTAGCTTTGGATAGTGCGGCTTCAGAATTTTTTGATGAAAAAGAAAAAAAATATAAGTTGCAATCAGAAAAGAAGACTTTAACAAGTGATGAGTTTATTGATTATTATTTGGCGCTTGAGAAAAAATATCCTCTAATTTCTTTTGAGGATCCGTTTTTTGAAGATGATTGGGAAAGCTTTTCTAAATTAACTGCCAAAACAAAAATGATGGTTATTGGTGATGATTTGTATGTGACTAACACTAAAAGAATCAAAATAGGAATTGAAAAAAAAGCAACCAACGCTGTTTTGATAAAACCCAATCAAATTGGCACGATTTATGAGACGGTTGAAGCCATAAAAATGGCAAAAAAAGTTGGTTGGAAGATAGTTATCTCTCACCGTTCAGGTGAGACAGAAGATGCTTTTATTGCCGATTTGGCTTATGCCTCTTGTGCTGACTTTATCAAAACTGGCTCAATGTGTCGGTCAGAAAGATTGGCCAAGTATAATCGGTTGATTGAGATTGAGAAATGGGAGATAAATAATTAAAAAATAAAAAATAAAAATTAAAAATTAACTAATAATTTTATTAATTTTATGAACTACTTAGTCATTGTCAGACATGGGTTAACTGAGTGGACTGGGAGGTTTACCGGTTGGACCGATATTGATTTGGCACCTTCGGGAATTGAAATGACCAAAAAGTATGCGAAAAGAATTAAAGAAAAAAGGATTGTTTTTGATTTAGCTTATAGTTCGGTATTAAAACGGGCCTATAAAACGATTGAAATTGCTTTGGCAACCATTGGTCAAAAAGTTTCTATAATCAAAGATTGGCATTTAAATGAGCGTCATTATGGTGCTTTGCAAACTCTTTCTAAACCAGAGATGGTTAAAAAATATGGTGAGGAACAAGTCAATCTTTGGCGACGAAGTTATGATGTTGCCCCTCCCAAAGTTGATGAAAAAGACCCACGGCATCCGATAAATGATCCTTTGTATAAAGATGTGCCAAGGGATCTTTTACCTTCAGGAGAGTCTTTAAAAGATACTTATAATCGAGTTATCCCCTACTTTAAAGAAGAGATTGAAAAAAAGTTAGCCGAGGGAAAAAATATTCTTTTATCATCACATCATAATGCGTTGCGGGCAATGATTAAATATTTAGATAATCTTGATGATGTCTCAGTTGTCTCTTTAAATATTCCTTATTGTATTCCTTTAATTTATGAGTATGAGAATGGGATAAAAGTTAACAAATATTATTTAGCCTCAGATGAGGAGGTTGAATCGATAATTACTTCAATTAAAAATCAGACTAAAGCTTAAGCTTAAGGCAAAAACCTTCAAAAAGTGATAAAATAATAAGACAATAAAATGAGTAGGTCTTATAAAAGGATATGAAAAAAAAATTAAAAATTGCCATAGTGTTTTCTTCTGATCCATCGCAGGCCGGTGGAGTTCAGGAACATATATACAATTTAACAAAAGAGTTGGCAAAATTAGGTCATAAAATCAATATTTTTGGACCCGAAAATAATAAAATTCCCTTTATTAATTATCATCCAATTGCTAAGGCCGTCAAACTACCAGTTCCTAACGGAAACTGGAGTAATATTACTATTAAAAATAATCAAAAATATAAGGCATCACAAATTTTAGAAAAAGAGAAATTTCATATTATTCATATTCATGAACCATATATCCCTTTTGTCAATTGGGATATCTTTGGCAATACGTCAGCCACTAAGGTGGCTACTTTTCATACGGCATGGAATAATGACTCAATACTGAATATTGTTAATCCATTCTTACCGCTTTTAAAAGAAATATTTTCGTCATATTTTAAAGGAGTGATTTTTGTTTCAAAGATTGTCAAAAGACGTTGGCAATATTTATGTAAACACAGTGTTATTCAAAAAATTATCCATAATGGTATTGATAGAACTTTTTTTAGACCAGCGAAAAAAGCAAAAGGTAAAATAATAAATTTATTATTTGTTGGTAGATTAGTTAAAAGAAAAGGTTTAATCTATTTATTAAAAACACTGAATAAAATCGTTAAAGATAATCTGAATATCCGTCTGACGATTGTTGGCGATGGTCCGGAAAAATTAGAGTCGGAAAAATATGTTAAGGAAAATAATTTAAATAAATATGTAAGATTTGTAGGAGAGATATTGGGAAAAGAACGAATTAATTATTATCAGGAGGCGGATATTTTTTGTGCTCCATATATTGATGAAGCTTTTGGGATAACAGTGCTTGAAGCTTTATCTTGTGGCATACCGGTAGTTGGTTTTAAAAACGAATCTTTTTTAGAAATTTTAAAAGGTTATCCTTATCCAGAATTATTTGTTGATAGAAAGAATATCGTTAAGTTTTCCAAAGTTTTAAAACAGTTAATAAATGATCAACAAAAGAGGAAAATCATTGGTGAATGGGGAGTAAGTCGAGTTAAGGATTTTGATTGGATAAATTTGGCCAAAAAAACAGAAGAGTTTTATTATCAAGTTTTAGGTGTTTAAAATAAACAAAAACTTAACATCATGGAGGTGTTAAAGTGAATATGAGAAACATCAGAAATTTTGCCATTATCGCTCACGTTGACCACGGGAAAAGCACTTTGGCCGATAGATTTTTGGAGATTACCGGCGTTTTGGAAAAAGGAAAGCATGAGGAGCAGTTTTTAGACAGAAACCCAATTTCAAGAGAACGTGGGATAACGATAAAACTGGCACCGGTGAGAATGAAGTATCAAGTATTAAGTAGTAAGTATCAAGGAGAAAGTATCAATTATTTTGAAAATAAAGAGGAAAAAACCAAAGTCCTTAATACTAACTACTTTATCCTTAATTTAATCGATACCCCAGGCCATATTGACTTTTCTTATGAAGTGGATCGGACTTTGGCCTGTGTTGAGGGAGTTATTCTTTTAGTTGATGCCACCCAAGGGATTCAAGCTCAGACAGTGGCCAACGCCTATAAAGCTTTGGATAAAAATTTAGTGATTATTCCGGCAATTAACAAAATTGATCTTCCTCAAGCCCAAATTGAAAAAACAAAAAAAGAACTGATTGATTTTTTAGGAGTCAAAGATAAAGATATCTTTTTGGTTTCGGCAAAAACCGGGCAAGGAGTAGAAGAATTACTTTATGCGATTATTGAAAAAATACCTGATCCATTAGAAGGTTCAACGTCAAATTTTTTAAACTCCGTGGGCGTGCTCGTCCCGCCTAAGGCGGGACTGCGCACCTCCCAAGTCGTAAAAAATTTGACGTCTTCACCTGAAGATAGACTCGGAACAAATGAGAACAACTTATTAGCCTTGGTTTTTGATTCTTACTTTGATCAGCATCGAGGGGTGATTGTTTTTGTCCGAGTGTTTTTTGGGAAAATTAAAAAGGGGCAAAAAGTTTTTTTAGTCAATGCTAAAAAAGAAATCACCGTTGAAGAAGTGGGTTATTTTACGCCTGATTTAAAAGAGTCCGGTCAGTTATCTGCTGGTGAGATTGGATATGTGGTTACTAATTTAAAAGATATTCATCAGGTTGATGTTGGGGAGACGATTGTTGACGTAGGAAATATGCATGTTCCCTCCCTTCCCGGTTACAAAAAAATCAAACCCATGGTTTTTGCCGGAATTTTCCCAACCGATCCTTCAGACTATTTAAATCTTAAAAAAGCACTAGAAAAACTTTACTTAAATGACGCGGCCATCTCTTTTTCACCAGTTTATAGTAAAGCGTTGGGGAGCGGTTTTCGGGTGGGTTTTTTGGGACTTTTGCATGCAGAGGTTGTTTGTGAAAGGTTGGAGCGAGAGTTTGGTTTAAGCTTGGTTTTAACACCGCCTCAAGTGGAGTTTAAAAAAGAGAAAAATTCTTATCTTGAGCCTTATGTTAAATTGACCATCATTACTCCTTCTAAATATCTAGGTGAGATTTTGACTTTATGTAAAAATCATCGAGCTAATTTTTTAACCATGAACAACATTGGCAAAAGTGACTCAATCCAACTTATTTATGAGATGCCAATGATTGAGATGATTTCTGATTTTTTTGATAAGCTAAAAAGTGTGTCTTCGGGTTATGCTTCTTTGGATTGGGAGTTTTTAGATTACCGGCCGGTTTTAGCTTCACCTTTAACTCTTCTTTTAAATGGGAAAGAAATTGAGGAGTTTTCCGAAGTAGTACCAGCCCAAAAAGCCTATGAAAAAGCCAGTTTTTTGGTTAATCGACTAAAAGAATTAATTCCCCGTCAACAGTTTGAAGTAAGAATTCAAGCTAAATTTGATGGAAAAATTATTGCTTCAGCCAAAATTGCTCCTTTTCGCAAAGATGTTTTGGTAAAATCGGGTAAGGTTTTAGGCACGGGTGATGTTTCTCGCAAAAGAAAACTTTTGGAAAGACAAAAAGAAGGAAAAAAACGAATGAAGATGGTTGGTGATGTTGAGATACCCAAGGAAGCATTTTTGAAGTTGTTTAGGAAGTATTAAAGCGGGTCCTGTCCCGCCTTTCCTTCCCGCCGATGCTCGTTCCTCAAATTTCAAATATCGTCACTGCGCGTCGTCGGGAGCCCTTCCAGGCGTGCCACCCGCTTTTTTATTTGGTAAATTATAATAAATGATTAATATGATTATTATTACCGGTCAGACAGCCACTGGGAAAACAAAACTGGCTTTTGATTTTGCCAAAAAATATAACGGTGAAATTATCAACTTTGATGCCCGCCAGATTTACAAAAAACTTGATATCATAACTGGCAAGGACATTGATAAAAAAAAAGATAAATTTTTTTTATGGAAAAAAGTGCAAGACTTTGAGATTGGTTATTATCTAAAAGATGGGATAAAGCTTTGGCTTTATGATATTGTTTTTCCCAATCAATATTTTTCTTCTTTTAACTTTGTTTCGTTAGCAGCCGACGTTATTGCCGAAATTAAAAAGCAAAAAAAAACCCCTATTTTGGTCGGTGGTTCTTATTTTTATTTAAAACATTTGCTTTATGGTTTTGATTATGAAGTCCCTCCAGATTTTTCTTTAAGAGAAAAATTAGAAAAACTTTCCGTTGACGAGCTTCAAGATATTTTAAAAGAAGAAAAAAAAGACTTTTTTGAGGCTTTAAATGAAAGCGATCGAAAAAACAAAAGACGGCTTGTAAGAAGAATTGAGATTGCAAGATTTTTTAAAAAAAACCCATCTTTTGAAAAAAAAGAAAAAGAAGGTTTGTTTTATAAAGTGAAAAAATTTATCGGTCTTCGTTTTTCTGATAAAAATCTTTTGCGAAAAAAAATTGAAGAAAGAGTAAAAAAAAGATTAAAAATGGGAGCTTTATCTGAGGTTTTTAATCTTTTAAAAGAGGGATATCAACCGTCTGATTTCGGTTTAAAAACTATAGGTTATCAACAGCTCATACCGGTAGTTTTGAAGAAAAAAGATTTAAATGAGGCCATTTCTTTGTGGATTGCCGCTGAAGTTTCTTATGCTAAAAGACAGTATACTTTTATGAAAAAAGATAAAAATATTGAATGGAGGGAAATCAATTAATAAAAATAATTATTTTTTTTGAATTAAGGCAGCATCGACTAAATTCTTATAAAGATACAAAACATCAACAGGACCGATACCTCCAGGAGTTTTGGTATAAAAGGAGGCGATGTTTTTTATCTCTTTTTCCTCATAATCGCCTTTTAGTTTCCCATTTTCTTTTCTAAGACCAACATTTAGTAAAATGACTCCTTTTTTTAAATCATTTGGAAAGATCACTTTTTTGCCAACAGCGGTGATTAAAACATCAGCTTGTTTATAATAGCTTTCTTTGTTTTCTGTTTTTGAGGTGATAGCAATAAAGTTGATTTTAAAGTAGTTTAAGGTTTTGCCTATTGGTAGCCCGCCCGTTATTCCTTGTCCAACCAAAACTATTTTTTTATTTTTAATTTTTTTTTGAAAGAAATTAACATCTTTTTTTGGACTTATAATAATTTTTTCGTTGGCAATTCCTCCCAAAAGCACCGATTTTAAAGCGGTTAAAACCGCAAGACCAATCGGTGGTAAAAAAGGGCTTTTTGGATTGTGTCCTTCGATTTCTTTTTTTGCAGGTATGTATTGATAAATGGTTTCAGTGGCCAAAGCGGCGGGTAATGGCTGTTGAATAATGACACCGGTTGTTTCTTTGTCAGTTGCTTTTTGTTTAAGATGACGAACAAACTCTTCAAAAAGGGGTGGCTTTTTGTAGTGAATAAATTCAAATTTAATTCCAAGTTTTTTAGCTAATTTATTTTTTATCTTCACAAATGAAAGCTGTTCTTGTGACTCACCAATAAGAAAAACAACCAATTTTGGTTTATTTTTTTTCAATTTTTTAAGAGTTTTTTTTATTTCTTTAGTAAGAATGGAGGCGATTTTTTTGCCATCAATGACCATTATATAAAAATTATACCATAAAAAAAATTAAAAAGCAATAAAATGTCATTCCTGATTTACTCAGGAATCTATAAAATTTCAACCTCTTTTTAAGGTATGATGATATAGATTCCTGCTTTCTCAGGAATGACAATAATATTGTCAAAATTATATAGATTCCCGCTTTTGCGAAAATGACAACGGTATTTTTTGTCATTCCTGGCTTTGACCAGGAATCTATATAATTTTAACGCGTTTTAAAATTAATACGAAGAAAAAACTTTGTCCCATTCTCCATCTTCAATGATTCTTTCTAAATCATAAAAACTTTTACCAATGCGATGATCGGTTAGTCTATTTTGCGGAAAGTTGTAAGTGCGAATCTTTTCGGCCCGCTCCCCACTGCCAACGTTTTTGACATAAGAGTGTAAAAGTCCTTGTTTTTTTTCTTGTTCTAGCTGGTAGAGTTTGGCCGCCAAAAGGTTTAGGGCAATTCTTCGATTGGCTTCTTGATAACGCTCGCGGGAGGCGGTTACCACAATTTCTGTTGGTTTATGGATTAATCTCACTGCCGTTTCTACTTTGTTGACATTCTGTCCTCCATGGCCACCAGATCGATAAAACTGCCACTCAAGATCTTGGGGGTTAATTTTAATATCGGATTCAATGATTTGGGGGTAAACAACGATAACGGCGGTTGAGGTATGAATTCTTCCTCGTCTTTCGGTTGTGGGAATTCGCTGGACTCGATGGACCCCAGTTTCATGTTTAAACAAAGAAAAAGCATTGTCTCCTTTTATCTCAACGATATCTTTATCAAGATAAGAAAATTTAAAACCCTTTTTTTGGGCGAATTTAATGTATGATAAAAGAAGCTCCCGCATCCAGATTTTTGCCTCATCTCCACCGACGCCAGGAAGGGACTCGATGATAGCAATATTGGGATTGATGAGCATAAGGGAAAATAGGACTGATAGGTTTTATAAGACTTATAAGTTAGATAAAATTTTTAAAGCCTCTTCAAGAGAAAACTCTTTTTGGCCGCCCGTTTTTAAATCCTTTAATTTTACCACATTTTTTTTAACCTCTTCTTCTCCTAAAATTAAAACATAAGGAATTCCTTTTTTATCGGCATATTTTAACTGTTTATCAAGTTTTTTTTCTGGGTTTAAAAAAATCTCGGTGTTAATGTTTTTTTCTCTTAAGAAAGCAGCGACTTTTATTGATTTTTCAATAAAGTTTTTGGAGAAAATAGTCACCAAAACTTTGGTTGCGGTTGATTTTTTTAGAAAAAGATTAAGTTCATTGCCGGCTTCCAAAAGCCGATCAAACCCAAAAGCAAAACCACAGGCAGGAATGGAGTTTTCTAAGAAAATACCAATTAAATTGTCATATCGTCCTCCCCCACCCAAAGAACCACCTTTATAATTGTCATCAACGGCTTCAAAGATTATCCCGGTATAATAATCTAAACCTCGCGCTAAAGTCGGTTTAAAAACAAAGTCTTCTTCCTCTTTGAGGTTATAAGTTTTTAAGAGAGAAAAAAGTTTTAAAATTGCTTCAGTGGGTTTTTTGTTTTTTATTTGGTCTAAAATTGCTTTGGCTTCATCGTTGGAAATTGCTTTTGTCTTTGCTATTTCCTCAATCACTTTTTCCTCACCTACTTTTTCCAGTTTATCAATGGCAGAAATTACTTTTTTATCAAGGTTTTCAAAATTTTTTCGGTCGTTAATAAAAATTTTTGTTTTCTTAAAACCCAGTTCTTTAAAAATTTTAAGGCTTGCTGCAATTATTTCGACTTCGGCCAAAAGACTTTCTTCCCCAACAATATCAATATCGGCCTGGATAAACTCCCGAAAGCGACCTTTTTGAGGATTTTCGGCCCGAAAAACTGATTGGATTTGATACCTTTTGAATGGTTTTGGAAGATTTTGATATTGAGAAACGACGCGAGCAAGAGGTACCGTTTGATCGTAGCGAAGACCAAGTTTTCGCCCGCCTTTGTCTTCGAAGATGTAGATAAGTTTATCAGCTTCCTCTCCATATTTCCCCAAAAGGACTTCGGCGTATTCTAAGGTGGGTGTTTCTAAGGGATCAAAGCCAAAGCGTTCAAAAAGAGTTTTTAGTTTTTCAATTAAAAAATTTCGCTGAAGGGACTTTTCGGGTAAAAAATCACGAAAGCCTTTTGGTGGTTGGATAAGCATAAGAGAAATTATAACATATTTTTTATTCTAACATCCGAATAAAGGTGTTAACACCACGGGCCCAGGTACCAGGGGATGAGGGCGTGTATTTTTTCATTATCATTGAGGCAGTCACCAAACCTTTGTCGATATATTCTTTTTTTATGCCAGCGGCTACTTTTTCAATTGCCTCTTCATAAGAAGAAAAACGAATAACTTGATCACCATAAATTCCCCACCCCCAACAGTTATGGGAGTTTTCGGGAATATAGCGACAAAGATTGGATTCTTGCATGGCAATGGCTGGTAAAAGGCGATAATCAAAACTATACTTATCAGAAACAGAAACGATAAGCTCCGCATAGTCGTAGAGAGGCGAGTTATATTTTCGAAAAAAATGCTTAAGATTAGCCACCCTGCCATCAGTAAGCTCAACCTTGCTTTGGTATGAATTTGGTGGGGAAGGTAAATGAGAGTAAGAAAAAGGGTTAGTTTTTGCTTCGCCAATTTCTGAAAGTAAATTTTCTATCTTTTTCTCTTTTTCTTCCTTAGCGATGATTCGGGTAATGAGAAAGAAATTTATTCCCAAAAACATTAAAAAAAGAAAAAAATAAACAACGGTTTTTTTAAAAATTTGTCTCATAAAAAGATGATAAGAAAAAAGGAAAATAAAGTCAAGAGAGGTTTGAAATTTATTTGATTTTAATTTTGTATTGGTTTTGGGGCAGGTCTTCGATTTGATAACCTAAGGCCTCAATTTTTTTTCTTATCTCATCGGCTTTTTGAAAGTTTTTTTCCATGCGGTATCTTTTTCTTTCTTCGGCTAATTTAATTATTTCTTGAGGAATTTTTTGAGGTTTTATTTCAGTCAGTTTTAGACCAAAAACTTTATCAAAGTCATAGATTAGAGAAAGTTTTTCTTGGGGATTCAAAGATTGATCTTTAACTACTTGCCAAAGAAGGGCGAGGGCATTTGGGATTTGGAGATTATCACTGATGAAGTTAACAAAGTGAGAGTGATAGGTCTTATAAGAGTTATTGGACTTATAAGACTTATAAGAGTTATAAGACTGAAGTTCCAAAACGATTTTTTTAAGATTATTATACGAATTTTGAGCTGATTTTGCTCCTTCCCAAGTAAAGTTGGCTACTTTTTGATAATGGGTTTGTAAAAAAAAGTAACGCATCGCCAACGGTTCAATTTGGTGTTTTTCTAAATCGTTGATCGTATAAAAATTACCCAAGGATTTGCTCATTTTTTTCCCATCAACCATTAAGAAATTATTATGAAACCAAAAACGGACAAATGGTTTTTCGTTGGCAGCTTCAGATTGGGCGATTTCATTTTCATGGTGAACTGAAATATGATCTACTCCACCAGCATGGATATCGATTGGCTGACCTAAGTATTTGGTGCTCATTGCCGAACATTCTATATGCCAGCCGGGAAAACCATCACCCCAAGGAGATGACCAATGCATAGTATGATTAGCAAATCGACCAATGCGAAAAAACCATAGCGCAAAGTCAGCCGGATGTTTTTTTCCCGGATCAATATAAACTTCCTCTCTTGCTTTTTGGATTTTTTCCTCAAGTTTTTGGCCGGAAAGTTTTCCGTAGTCTTTAAATTTTGAAACATCAAAATATACAGCCTCTTTTGTTTTATAGGTCAAGCCTTTTTTTTCAAGCTTTTTTATCATCTCAATCATATCTTTGATGTGATTGGTGGCGGGACAGACAATATCGGGACGCAAAATATTTAAAGCATCGGTGGTTTTGAAAAAATAATCAGTAAAAAGGGCAGCCACTTCCCAGACAGTTTTTTTTGCTTTTTTGGCGCCTTTTTCTAACTTATCCTCACCGGTATCATCATCGCCAGTTAAGTGGCCAACGTCGGTGATGTTCATTACGTTTTTTACCTTAAAACCAAGATATAAAAGGGTTCTTTTTAAAAGATCGTTGTTGGTGTAGGTGCGCATATGGCCAATATGGGTATAGTCATAGACGGTTGGGCCACAGGTATAAAAAGTAACGGTTTTTCCTTTTTGGGGAACAAATTCCTCAACTTTTTTGGTTAAAGTGTTGTAAAGCTTCATAGTCGGGGTGGTGGGAATTGAACCCACTACCTTTCGGTCCCGAACCGAACGTTCTTCCGGTGAACTACACCCCGAAAGATATCAAAAATCACTTAACTTATAACTCTCTTCTTCCCTCAAGGGCTTTTTTTAAAGTTAGATAATCAGCATACTCTAAATTAGCACCAATGGGCAAGCCGTAAGCCAAGCGACTGATTTTTATTTTTTTTTGTGGAAAAACTTCTTTTTCTATTTTTTCCTTGATATAAACTGCGGTTGCCTCCCCTTCCATATCAGGGCTAGTGGCAATAATTACTTCCTCAACTTCTTCATTTTTTAACCTGTCAATTAGTTCCTTGATTTTTAAATCGTCAGCCGTGACTCTATTTAATGGATCTATTTTACCATGAAGAACATGATAAACACCTTGGTAAATTTTTCCCTGCTCAAAAGCCAAAAGATCTAAAACTGTCTCAATAACAACAATTGTTTTTTGATTACGATCTTTATCGGCACAGATTGGACAAAGATTTTCTTCGGAAAGATTAAAACACTTTTGACAAAGTTTGATTTTTTGTTTTAAATCGATAAGATTTTGGCCAAAAGTTTTAAGATCGTTTTCTGGCAGTTTTAAAAGAAAAAAAGAAAGACGATTAGCCGTTTTTTCACCAATTCCAGGAAGCCTCTGTAAGAAAAGACTGATTTTTCGCAAAATTGGAGGGAACATAATCACCTAACATTAAACATCAAACACCTAACATCTAACTTCTAACACCTAACATCTAACTCTTTAACAAAGTGTAACGTGTAACGTAAAACGTTAAATATTAACAACTTTTACACAATGTTTACACTACTTTTTACACTATTTTTACACTAATTTTTACACTAATTTCCACTCTCCCAATCTCCATTTATCTCTATTTATCTCAATATATCTCTTTTTATAAACGTTTAACGTTGAAGGTTTCACTTTTATATCACAATCGTTTCTACCACAATCAAAGGTTTTCTTCCTTTTTCTTGATAGAAAAGATCCTCAAGACTGTCGATAATTACTCTTTTTATCTCATTGGGGTGGAAATGATGGTGCGGTTTGGTTAGTATTTCAATAAGATCTTTGGCTTTTTGGTAAAGTTTTTTTTCTTCTTTTTCAAAAACAAACCCCCGGGAAATAATCTTTGGGGCGGTTAAAAGTCGTCCTTGATTATCAAAGATTAAAAAAACAATTACCATCCCTTCGGTTGATAAAGTTTTTCGATCACGAAGAACAATGTTTCCAACATCGCCAACCCCATAGGCATCAACATAGATATTTTTTGTCTCAATTTTTTCTCCCAAAAATGCTTTATTTTCAAAAAACCAAACACTTTCTCCTTCTTTCAAAAGAAAAACTAAGTTTTTATCAAAGCCAAGATCAGAAACAATCTTTTGGTACTGTTTTTGATGACGAACGGTACCCCCAATTGGGATAAAGTATTTTGGCTTAGTAAAACGAATCAAGAATTTTAAGTCTTCTTGATTACCATGACCGGAGGAATGAAGTTGCTCCCCAATTTCTGAGTAGATAACCTCGGCTTCTTTTTCAATTAGGTTTTCAATTAAGCCATAAACATCGTTTTCATTGCCGGGGATAGGATCGGAGGAAAAAATCACCTTATCGCCTGGGGTAATTTTGATATTGGGATTTTGATCCATGGAAAGTTTGGCCAAAGCCGAGTCATACTGACCTTGAGAACCAGCAACAATAAGACAAAGTTTTTGCGGAGGGAATCTTTTTGCCTCTTCTTCTTTAATTAAAAAAGAAGGCGGAATTGGTAAGTAGCCGTTTTCAATCGCCAATCTGGTATTTTCTTTCATTGATCGACCTAAAAAAACAATTTTTCGGTTGAATTTTACGGCTGCCTCAACACACTGACGAATCCTTGAAATATTGGAGGAAAAGGTGGTCATTATGAACTTACTTTTTGTTTTTCGCATCTCATCCTCAAAAGTTTTCCCAACCACCTTTTCTGATAAAGTTAAACCTTCTCTTTCTGCTCCTAAACAATCAGATAAAAGACACAAAACACCTTCTTTTCCTGCTTGAGTGATTTTCTCAAATTCGGGAGGCGGACCATAAGGAGGGGTAAGATCGAGTTTAAAGTCTTGACCATGGTAGAAGTTGCCAACCGGCGTTTTGATAAAAAGATGAAGGGTATCGGGAATTGAGTGAGTCATTTTGATAAATAAAACTTCAAAATCTCCAAAGCGATAGGTTTTTGTAGGGTTTACTTGATTGATTTTGATGGAGATTCCGTGCTCTTTAAGTTTATTTTCTGAAAAAATGGCGGTTAATTTGCTGGCAAAGACCGGTGGTTGACCTAAAGCGGCGTAGTGAAAAGGTAAGGCTGAGGTATGATCTTCGTGACCGTGAGAAAGAATTATTGCTTTAATTTTGTCTTTTTTGTCTTCAAGATAGGAAATATCAGGAATCACAAAATCAATCCCCAGTTCTTTTTCGGCCGGGAAACCAATGCCACAATCAACGATTAAGATATCTTTTAGTTTATCGTTTCGATAAAGTTCATAAACATGCATGTTTTTAGTAACATCCCCCACTCCCCCCAAAGCCAAATACCTTATTTTAAAATTTAACATAAAAGTGGTTTTAAATAATAATTTGATTATAATTATTATAAACCATGAAGATTGATAAAAAAACAATAAAAAATAAGTTAAAGCAAGTTTTGGATCCAGAACTTGGAATTTCGATTGTTGATTTGGGTCTTATTTATGAGATTAAGATTGAAAAAGAAAAAGTGAAAATTGTTATGACTTTAACTACAATTGGTTGTCCACTTTTTTCTTTGATTGAAGAAGAAATAAAAAATAGATTAAAAGAGTTGGGGTTAAAGGAAGAAGAGATTAAGTTAGAGTTGACTTTTGATCCACCCTGGACCCTTGAAAGAATGTCAAAAGAGGCAAGAGCGATGTTGGGGATATAAAAAACCAGATAAACCAGATAAATCAGATAAATCAGCTAACATCGGATAAATCGGAAAAAAGTTAAACCTTCAACGTTAAACTTTTTTATTTTTTATGCCAAAAACAGGTTTTTGGGATAATGAGGAGATTTTAGGGGAGCTTTTGGAGCTTGGAAAATCAACAGTAAAAAATACCGGTCAACAACTTAAGCAAACTTTTAGTCCGCTTAAGATTTTGGAAGGAATTGTGGGGGGAGGAAATGAAAGCCCTTTGATTGAGAAAAATGATAAAAATGAGTTAAATGAGTTAAAAGGAAAGCAAAATAGTACTCCTTTAGATATTGAAAAATTAAGAAAGAAATATCAAGAGCAAGATAAACAAAAAGAAGAAGTTTTGCGGCAACGACTGTTTCAGCTTGTAAAACGAGGTGAAGAAGAAGTTCTTCAAACACAAAAACAACAAGAGGCAGAAAAACAAAGAATGGAAGCTTATCAAGAACAAAAGAAACGTAAAGAAGAAGAAAGAAAAAGACAAGAGGCATTGGTTGAGGCACCAAAAGGAAAAATAAGAAGAAGTATTTTTTCACCCAAAAAAGTGGTTCAAAGACAGCAAGCGGAAGTAAAGCCAGCGGCAGGGAAACAGTAAGATAGAGATAAATAGAGATAAATAGAGATTGGGAGAGTGGAAATTAGTGTAAAAAGTAGTGTAAACATTGTGTAAACGTTGTTAATATTTAACGTTTTACGTTACACGTTACACGTTACACTTTGTTAAAGTGTTATATGTTATATATTTGGTGTTAGATGTTAGGTGCTAGGTGTTAGAAGTTAGAAGTTTGGTGTTTGGTGGTGTTGTGAACCTTCGTTGTCTTATTTCAAACTCTGTAATAGATGAGTTTATTAAAAATTTGCACTATTTTGTTGGTATTTTTCAAAATACGAATGTTTCTTACATTAACCTTACTCTAAAATAATCTGATTTTCTTCAGCGCGAACCAGTAATCAATGGAAAAAGGACTTTATTTTTGATAAGATTATCTGTATTAAACCTGGTAAATAATGAAAAAAGTAAAATAAGATGATATTAAAATAAATTTATGTATACACCAAATAAATCCATTATTGATAATGATAAAATTAAGCTTTTTGTTGAGCTTAAAAATATTTTGAAAGATTAACCCAAATTTTTCGATGTAGCAACTGGTTATGTTAATGTCTCTGGTTTTGAGCTTATTTTTCAGGAACTAAAAGGGGTTGGAAAGTTTCGTTTGCTTCTTGGTCATTCACCATCAATTGAATCTGATTTAAAACCCGATCTTTTTAACCCGAAAGAATTTTATAAAACCCAATTTAAGAAAGATTTAGAAGAAGAAGAGTTTAGTGAAAAAAAATCAAAAGTAGTTAAAGATTTGATTGAGTTTTTAAAAAAAGATAATGTTGAAGTTAGGATTCTTGAAAAGCCTTTTTTACACGGAAAAGCTTATATTTTTAACAATATTGCCATAATCGGCTCAAGTAATCTTACTTATTCTGGTTTATCGGCCAATACCGAATTAAATGCAGTTTTAATCGATCCCCACCCGATTTATCTTAAAAAAGAATGGTTTGAAAAGTTTTGGCAACAAGCAGCCGATTTTAAAAATGAGTTAATCGAAATTTTATATCGTTCAAAGTTGGGCCTTAAGGAATACACTCCATACGAAATTTACATAAAAGCCCTTTATGAATTACAAAAAAACGAATTACAGCCAGCAGAAAATTTAACAAAGGATAGTTTGCTGCCGGAAAGCGTTGTTGATTTATCCGTTTTCCAACAGGATGCGGTTAATCGAATCTATTGGGCTTTAAAAAATTATAACGGTGTATTGGTAGCTGACTCAGTAGGTCTTGGTAAAACTTGGATTGCTAAAAAGATTATTGAAGACTTCGGTTTTTATCGAAGACAAAAATTTATCGTTGTTTGTCCGGCTCAGCTTCATCAAATGTGGCAAAAAGAATTAAAAGATTTAGGCGTTTCAGAAAATATTATCCATCAGGAATATTTAGGTGGCGATAAATTTGATATAAACGAAATTGAAAGAAAAACCCAGATAAAGCTATCCAATATCTCATTGATCATTGTTGATGAATCTCATAATTTTAGAAATCCAATATCAAATCGATATGAGAATCTTTTCTCCTTGATTGAAAAAGTTCGCTCTTTTGGTAAAAATCCAAAAATAATATTAATGACTGCTACCCCAATGAACAATACTGTTTGGGATTTATATTTTCAATTGATGCTTATTGGTCAAAACAATAAAAGAATGTTTATAAAACAAGGGATTTTTGATTTGCAAAAAGAATTTAATAAAGCTCATATGGGTGATACTGCCAGAATCAATGATGTTTTACAGACAATTTCTATTAGAAGAACCAGGCAATATATTATAAAAAATTATCCGGAGACTAAATTTAAAGATGAAAATGGTAATTATAAAAAAATAAATTTTCCTGAAAGAAAACTAGAACAAATTCACTATTCATTAGATAAAACTTATGACGGTCTTTATGCCAATATATCAAATAAAATTGAAAAAGAACTAACTTTAGCTTATTACAAAATTGCATATTACAAACTTGTTGGTAAAAAAGATTTAAGAGAAATCCAAAGAGGCGAGGCTTTGGCTGGCATTTTTCAGACAATTCTTTTAAAAAGATTGGAAAGTTCAATTGAAGCTTTTAGAAAAAGCATCGTTAATCAAAAAAGTTTTTTAGAAAAGTTTAAAGAATTTTTTAATAAAGGAAAGATATTAAGGAAAAAATACTTTCAAAAATATCTAAATTTTCTTGATGAATCAATTGATGAAACGTTTGATTTTAATGATTTTATTAATCAGCTAGAAGATATAAACATTAATGATTACAACAAAGAAAAACTTTTTGCTGATATAGATAAAGATATTAAGGTTTTTTCTGAGATAATTGAGTCAATAAAAGACATCGATGAAAAAAAAGATGCTAAACTGATTACCTTTAAAAATCATCTTTTAAAAAATTTAAAAAATGAGAAAGCAGTTATTTTTTCCTATTATTCAGATACAGTTGAGTATCTTTATAAAAGTTTAGAAAATGATCAAGAATTTAAAAAGAATTTTGGTAAAAAGATCGCTGCCATAACTGGAAAAAACTCAGTCAGCCAAAGACAAAAAATAGTTGATGCATTTTTAAATTCAGATATAGATGTTCTTATTTCAACCGATATTTTGTCGGAAGGTCAAAATCTCCAAAAGGCAAAAACAGTCACTAATTACGATCTTCACTGGAATCCGGTACGGATGATTCAGAGAGCTGGTCGAATAGATAGAATTGGATCTCCTTTTAAAGAGATTACGATTTATAACTTTTATCCAGAAGATGAACTAGAAACTTTGCTTGAATTGGTACAAACGCTTCAAAGAAAAATTATTATGATTAATAATACAATTGGCCTTGATGCTTCGGTTTTAGGAGAACAAATAAACCCCAAAGTTTTTGGTGTAATTCGAGATTTAAATTCAGATGATATTGATAAGAAAGATAAGACGCTTGAATTACTGGAGGTTGAACAGTTTGGAGGTAGTGAGTTATTTTTTCAACCGCTTAAGAAGTTTGGTTTGGAAAAGCTTGCTGATTTTGTTAAAAATCTTCCCAACGGTATTCAAAGTGGACTTAAAAAAGGTTTTAGGGGAATATTTTTTTATTTTAAATATGAAGAAAGTTATCATTTTTGGTATCTTTATGATTTTGCATCCCAAGATTTTATTACCAATAAAACAGAGATTTTAAATTATATATCCTGTGATGAAAATGAAAAACGGCTTATTCCCGATGATGTCAATATTTATGAAATTTATGAATTAGTTAAACAACGAATAGAGGAACTTTTCCAACAATCAAAATTTGAGACAGAGATGCGCTCTCCTTCAGGGCGAAAAGAAAAGTTTTTAATTGATATGAGGGATGAGTTGGATCATATAAAAAGCGAATATATTTTTGAAGACGATATTAAAGGAAAAGAAAAAATTGAAAGTATAATTACAAAAATTAATGAAATAAACTTTACTAAAAAACGATTACAATTTTTGCGACGGGTATGGGTTGATTATAAAAAAAACCATAAGGATTGGCAAAAACTGATAAATCAAGTCTTTCAGTTTTTATCAGAAAAAGTAGAAACACCAACGGAAATGATTGACGAATTTGATGAAAAAAAACTAAAATTAATCTGTGTTGATTATATCTCATAAAATATGAGCGACCAACTTAATCTCGATAATTTTATCCCCTCAATGAATAGCATTGATAAAGTTTATGAGTTATTTAATCTTCTTGGTTATAGGATAATAGAATCAAAATTAGGTTCATCAGCTTCTATTTATCAATTACCAACCAAAGAATCATCGTTAATTGAAAAAATTTTTGCGATTGCCAATTATAATCGGCGTTTTCAAATTCTTCTTTTTAAACTAAAAGAGAAAAACAATGAGATTATTCGTTCTGTCTCAGAAAAACTTCTTCGTGAGATAGACTATCCGTTTATTATCTTTACTTCTAATTTTAATGACTATATTTTTACTTTAGTTGAAAAGATCAGAGAAGGACCAGGTGTTTTTAAAAGAAGACTAACAAAGCTTATTTTAGATATAAGAAGTCCTTATCATACTGATAAAGAGATTATAAACAGTCTTAAAATTGATAAAGCGATTACCGATCCAAATCAAATCTATCAAAAATTCAAAAATGCTTTTAGTGTTGAAAAGGTAACCAATAAATTTTTTAAAGAATACAAAGAAATATTTGAAAGAGTGAATCAAGCACTTATTTATCAAAACCCCCATCTTAAAACCAATCTTTTTTTAATCAAAAGTTTTACCGAAAATTTTAGTAAAAAACTTTTAGGAAGGTTGATGTTTTTGTATTTTATTCAAAAAAAAGGCCGGCTAAATTATAAAGATGTTTTACAAAGTGGTGATAAAAAATTTTTATACAATCAGTTTCAAGCAGCAAAAAAATTAGGAAAAAATTATTTTAAAGATTATTTAGAACCGCTTTTTTTTGAGACACTCAATAATCCCAAAAGAGAAAAACCTGATCATTCAACCCGTTTTGGTGGGAAAATTCCCTTTTTAAATGGTGGTCTTTTTGAGCCAGATTATGATTATAAAAGCTTAGATAAATCAATCAATCTATCAAATGAAGTTTTTGACGATATTTTTTCTGTTTTTGAAAAGTATAACTTTACAGTAAAAGAAGATGAGCCGCTCGAAAAAGAGGTGGCGGTTGATCCTGAGATGCTGGGAAAGGTTTTTGAAAATCTTCTTGAAGAAAACTTAAGAAAAGGTAAAGGAACTTATTATACCCCAAGAGAAATTGTCCATTATATGTGTCATCAAAGTTTGGCTTATTATCTTTCTGAAGAAACCGGTATAAACTTTAATGAGATAAAAAACTTTCTTGATCGATCTTTAAGTAACGAAAAAGAAACATTATCTTTTGAAATCAAAAAAAAGGCTGATTTGATATATCAAAAACTAAAAGATATTAAAATCGTTGATCCAGCCTGTGGTAGTGGTGCTTTTTTGGTGGGGATGCTTCATGAGATTTTAAGTGCAAGAAAAATATTAGCATCGTCTGTTTCTGAGAGAAAAAGTGATTATGAGATAAAAAAAGAAATAATCGAAAACAATCTTTATGGAGTTGATATCGATGAAGGAGCAGTGGAAATCGCCAAACTTCGACTTTGGCTTTCTTTGGTGGTTGATCATAATCTTTCAGAGATTGAGCCCTTACCTAATCTTGATTATAAAATTATGGTTGGCAATAGCTTAATTGAAAATATATTTATTAACGGAAAAACAATAAAACTTTTTAATCATCAATGGTTTAAAAAGAAAGATGGTGAAAAGATGAAGAATTTATTTGAAAAAGATGAAAGAATAGGACTTTTTGAAGAAGTTCATTTACAAAATATAAAACCAATAATTGATGAAATCAAAGAAAAAAAGATGGAGTTGTTTACCACTTATGATGTGAATACTAAAAATAATTTGAGAAATGAGATTAATCATTTAGAGAACAAGCTAATTATTGAGTCATTGAAAGAAGAATTTAATAATATAAAAACTAAAATATCAAGCTTAAAAAATCAGTTGGATTTAAGATCTTCTGAAGAAAAAGAAGAATTAATAAATTTAGAGATGATAAAAAGTGATATTGAAGGATTTATGAAAGATGAGAAAAAATTGGACGAATATAAATCTAAAAATCTTTTTTTATGGCACTTACGTTTTATTGAAGTTTTTGATGAAAAAGAAGGTTTTGATATTGTGATTGCCAATCCGCCGTATATCCAACTTCAAAAGGCTTTTGATGAGAAAAAAAAGTATGGGGATTTGTATAAGAATGAAGGTTATAAGACTTTTGATCGAACGGGTGATATTTATTGTCTTTTTTATGAAAAAGGGATAGAGCTTTTAAAACCCGGCGGCTTTTTGACTTATATCACCTCCAATAAATGGATGCGGGCAGGATATGGCGATAAATTAAGAACCTTTTTTTCCCAATATCAACCGCTTGAGCTTATTGATTTGGGTCCTGATGTTTTTGATACCGCCACCGTTGACACCTGTATTTTGATTTTAAAAAAGCAAAAAAGTAATTTCGATAAATTCAAAGCCGTCACCCTTAAAAAGGAAGAGAAAAACGATCTTTTTAATGTTTTTGAGGAAAAAGATACTTATATTAAAATCACTTCTTCAGCTTGGTTTGTTGGTTCGGATTTGGAGTATAGATTAAAAGAAAAAATTGAAAAAATCGGCAAGCCTTTAAAAGATTGGGGTGTAAAAATTTACTACGGTATCAAAACTGGTCTAAATGAAGCTTTTATCATAACCACAGAAAAAAGAAACGAAATTTTAGCCAATTGTAAAAATGAAGAAGAGCGAAAAAGAACAGAGGCTATCATAAAACCAATTTTAAGAGGAAGAGATATCAAAAGATATTATTACGAATGGGCTGGGCTTTGGGTTATAGGAACATTTCCAGCTTTAAATTTAAATATTGACGACTATCCAGCAATAAAAAAATATTTTCTTGACAATTTTGATATAAGACAATTAGAGCAATCCGGAAAAAAATATCCTCATTTAGGTTTTGAAGCTAGAAAAAAAACGGGCAATAAATGGTTTGAAACACAGGATCAAATTGCATATTATGAAGAGTTTGAGAAGGAGAAAGTAGTGTGGACACCTGTTAATTCTATTTATAGTTTTGTAATATTGCCTTCTGGAATTTATTTTGTCAATTCAGTTTTTATGATTACAGGAAAAAGCCCAAAATATTTTTGTGCAATATTTAATTCAAAACTAATAAGATATTATTTTACATTTTTATTTTCATCTGAGGAAGAATATACATATGCTTCTAAAGAAAATGTGGAAAAAATACCTATTCCTATTATTACTCAATCTAATAATTATTTATTAAAACAAATAGAATCATTAGTTGATAAAATTTTAAAAGCCAAAGCCCAAAACCCAAAAGCCGAAACAAGCGAATATGAAAAACAAATAGATCAATTAGTTTATAATCTTTATGATTTATCATCTGAGGAGATAGAAGTTATCGAAAAAAATGATAAACTCTGAAGAAAAAAATAATTTAAACCAAATTTTTTTAAAACAAGAGTGGATAGATTTTGTAAAAGATGTGGAAGATTTTTTCAATAAAAATTATGAAGATTATAAATTTAATCCTGAAAAAGTCTTAAGAAGTATTTTTTATAATTTAGAAAATAAAGACCTTCAAGATACAGATAGAGTTCAGACTATAGCTTCTAAAATTAGGGCATTTTTATATCCTATATTCAGCAAAGAAATATCAAAAAAGGGTAGCAGTGAGTGGGTAAGAATTTTGAACATAGCTCAGTCTATAGGGACGAAGTATTTTTCTGAGGACGAAAAATCATTATTACTTTCTAGAATAGAAGAGATTAAAAATTTATACAGCAGAATAAGTGATTTAGATCATTACTGCATTGATCCACAATTTGAAGAATTTAAAAATGATAAAAATAGATGTCTAAACTATTCTTTGGAACAAATAAGAACAGATTTAGAAGAATTAAAAAATCTATTCCCAACAATTAAAAAAGTAACTCTTATTCTTCATGAAATAGCCAAATCCTTTGATAATAAAATGAAAAAAGGTTCTTTAAGTAAGAAAAAAAGACTTACCGGATTTAATTTTTTTGATGAATTTAAAACAATTTAATTTTAAAGATTTTTTTTATGGATTAATTGATGAAAAATGGATTGATTGGCTTTTTGAGAATGGTTTTTTTGAAGTGCTAAAACAAAAGGCTGAAGATACTTCAAGCTATCGATATAAAACTCCAGAATTAAATTATTTAGCTAAAGTAACCGAAAAAGTACCGGAAAAGGTGACAAAAGTGATTTTAAGCACGCCAATTTCAGAAGATAATTTTAATCCAGAAGTTATTGATAGATTTATTTTTATCACTTCACAACTAAAAGCTTCTGAGACTAAAAAAATTGTTAAAAAAATGTATAAAGAACGGTGGCTTTATTTGATGAGAAACTTTTCTCTTTTTAGCGTTAATTTTGAAAATATAATAAAAAAAATTTTTGAGATAAGAGATTATCAATCAGTGATTATCTTGGCAAAATGCTTGTTTGAAGTCAACGATAATTATAAAGGTAATAATCTAGAGGATTTGAGAACTAAACCATTTTATTTTAACAATTTTAAGGGGACGGAATTTTTTGAATATCTTTTAAAAATAGAGGACCAAGAAGCTATTTATGAATTAGTTGAGTTTTTTATAAAAGAAGTTATTGGCAAGCTTATTGATAAAAAAAATAAAGATAGCAATTATATTTATGATAGAGATAAGATTCCAACATTTCAAATCAATATTTTTGAAACTTCATTAAGAAGAAGCAATTATTTCTACCCTTATTCAATAATGGAAAATATTTTTCATATAATTGCGACTCTTTCTACTAAATTAGAATTTCAACAAGTTAAAAAGCTTTTTAATCTGATAAAAGAAATGAATATAACTTTTAACACTTATCGAATAAAGCTTTATCTTCTTAGTCTTTATAAAAAAGAATTTAAAAGAGAAATAAAAGAAGAAATTTTTGCTATTTTTAAATCTAAAGATTTTTGGTCCTCAATTGGTATTCCAGAATATCAGTTTTTTATAAAAATGAATTTTGATATTCTTTCGAATGAGGAAAAAAACTTGTTTATTGAAAAAATAATTGATTTATATAAAAAAGAAAAAGAAATCGAAACAAAAAAAGAAATATTAGATATTCATAAAATTTCTTTACAGCAGGTTTTATCGGTTTTAAAAAATTATTTTTCTGAAAATCAATATCAAAAATTCATTAAAAATCTTAATATAAAAATTTTTGATAATTACAAACCAAAACCTTTAATAGGGCCTGTAACTTATGGAAGAGTAGCTGATATTCCTTTGGTTGATCAAAAAACTTTAGATGGTTTAACTATTCCTCAAATAGTTGAAAAATTAAAAACTGAATGGTCGCCTTTGGCGCTTGAGGATTTTAACAAAAAACAAGATGATTTTTTTAAGCGTTATACTCCTGATGGTTTGTTTTTGGAAATAAAAATCAATATTGAAAAACGGTTTCAAGAATATATTGATAATGCTTATCTTTTTTTTGATAAAGAAAAACTTCATCCTCACTATACTTATAAATTCTTACACTCAATAGAATCAATCTTAAAAGAAGAAAAAATCAATTTTTTACAAGTAAACTTTGATAATCTTTTTCAACTTTTTGAGAACATTAAAAATGAAGGTTTTTTACAAGAAGTAAAACAAGAAATTGGCTTTTATACCGGCTGGGTTATCTCTTGGCGAGGGGTTTATACGGCTTTAAGTGATCTTTTAAGACAACTTTTAACAAAAGGTTCAAACGGAAAATTAAAAATTGACTTTAAAAAATATCGTCAAAAAATCCTTGAGATTATCAAATTCCTTTTACAATCAAAGTGCCCAACAGTTGAAGAAGACAAAGAATCAAAAAGACCTTTTGATTTAGCGATAAATACAACAAGAGGTAGAAGTTTTGAGCTTTTTGTTTATTTTATCATCGCCGATGGAGAAAAACTAGCTTCTGATGTTAAAGAAATCTATCAAGACTTTATTGAAAAGGAAAAGACAATGGGTATTTACTGGCTTTTTGGCAGACACTTAGCTTATTTTCACTATCGAGATCGTGCTTTTGTAAAAAAAATAGTAAAGGAAAAGATACTAAAAAATAAAAACAAAGATTTATACTTTGCTTTTTGGGAAGGGGTTTTATCGACCAATCTTTATGAGGAGATATTTTATGAGTTTCAAGATGATTATGGTAATTTGATTAAAAAAAGTCCAGATGAGTATACAAAAAGAGATTATCTTGTTAATCTTGATGAAGGGATTGGCATTCATTTAGGCTTGGCTTTTGTTTATTATGATTTGTTTAACAATAAAAGTAATCTTTTTAAAGACTTTTGGAATAAAGAGATAAAAAATGCTCATTTTCATTTTATCAACACGGTTGGAGTTCATATTTTTGAAAAAAAAGAAAATATTGATTTCATAAAAGATAGAGGTATTGATATCAAAAAACTTAAAGAAAAGATAAAAAATTTCTGCGAATTTTTAATTAATAAGCATCAAGATCGAAAAGACTTAAAAGCTTTTAGCTCGTGGATAAATCTTGAGGTTCATTTTTTCGAAAAAGGTTATTATTTAAATTTAATTGAAGAGGTTCTTAAGATAACCGGTGGTGATTTGGATATGGATTATCAACTTGAGGAAAATTTAGATAAAATTGTTGATTTAGACAAAAAGAAAACTTTTAATATAGTAAAACTTTTTTATTTAAACAAAGCCAAGGAAGCAAGTAAGGGAAAATATGTTCATATCGATGAGAAGGTGGTGGAGATTTTTAAAATTTTATACGAAAACAAAGAAACTAAAGAAGACACAGAAAAACTAATCAATGATTTAATTGAAGAGGCGGGAGAATTTGGATATTTGTTTTGGAAGTTGGAGGAGATATTAAATTAAGTCTGATAGATAATAATTTCTGATTAAAGGACCACAAAAAAAGCCGCCAGGGTAGGGTTTTTGTTTCCTACCCCAGCGGCTAATTTAAGATTTATTTATCTTTCAACCTCCTTTCAAGAAAACTGATAACAACAATCAAAACTATAATATGCCAAAAACAGCCAATTAGGATTAGAATGTAATCAATAAGCGTATCCATAGCTACTCCTTTCTGACTCGTTTGAGTCTTTAATATTCCAAACATAGAGATTAAACAGCTTGACATACTCGCTATTTTCCTCATCTGTTGGTCTAATCTCTGTTTTTCCAAGATAATACCCTAAAATTTTTCTTCTCAACTGATAATATCGCGATAACTGATATTTATTCATATGATTTAAATTTAATTTTTAATAATTAGAGCAAGGATTTCTCCTTGAAGCTCATAAACGAGTTGCTTGTAACAATAATATGATCCAGTAACTCAATGCCCACAATCTTGCCCGCCTTAGCCAATCTTTTGGTTGATATGATATCGTCCTCAGAAGGGATTGCTTCGCCAGACGGGTGATTGTGAGCAATAATAATCTTGGCTGATCGTTCAGCAATGGCTCGGGTAAACACCTCTCTGGGATGCACAAGGGATGAGGTTAAAGTCCCAAGTGAGATGAGTTCCAATAACTTTATTTTCAACCGGTTGTCTAAATGAAAAACCCAGAAGTGTTCTTTATCCCGGTCAATCTCATCTTCAGCCGCCAGTAAATCCTGCAGAAGCTTGGCGACTGTTTTTGGACTGGTAACAAATGTATTTGAATCTTTAAGATGTATAACCATATGATTAAAACTAAGCAAAACTTATAAACACCAGGCCCGGTTGCCCGGACCTGGTGTATAATTATCTATAGAGTCTGAAGCAGTTTCCCAAGCCTGTCTTCAGCTCTTGGCTAAATCAATCAGTCAGTCCTGCGAATCTCGAGGTCTCGACTGGATTTTCAGCGTAATATTGGTCGAGATCTTCTTGATATTTAGCCATTTCTTCCGCCATTTCTTCGGCGGTCAATGACGAGGAGCTTAATAGCTCCTCGTCTATGGCCTTAAGAATTTTTTCCTCCGCGCTCATATTTTTCACCTCCTTTCTGAATTTTTTTTCCAAACTGTTAATATATTTCTCATGCTTTCGCTTGAATTCTTTTGACTGCATGTACTTTCGAACTCTATTCAACTGCTTCCATTCCGGCTCTGTTTCGGGATCTTTGATTAGGCCGTAATGCCAAGCGAATATATAACCAGCAACGAGAAAAGAGAGAAAATGAGTAAACATAGGCTTGCTGAAGAACAGAAAAATTTATAATGTTGAACAGGGCTTTCTGTCCTTCGCCTCATTTTTTAAATGCTCGTGGAGAACATCAAAGATTGAGATGACGGAAAGATTGTCACGGGTAAAGGGTAAAAAAAGGTAGGAAAATCGTGAAAAATTTTGCGTAGCAAAATTAAAATATACCTCTCTACGATTTTCTGGTTGTCAAAAGTTTTTTTCGGCGCAAAGCGACGAAAAAAAGGATTTTTATGCCTGTCATAAAAATCCGACAAATGGTTTGTTTTTTAAAATCATACAAAGGAGGATTTTTATACAGGCTAAAAACCCACCTTTTGACAAACCTTTTTTTACCCTTATAATGGGAATCAAGGACAGAAAGCCCAAACTTTAAGAAGGCAAAGCTGATGAGATTTTCTCCTTTCAGAGCCTACCTTTTTTTCGCTTTTTGCTTGTTATCACGTTCGTATCTGTTTGTTTCTGGTTAGTGCGGAATGCCGTTTCAACTTTAAAAAAAAATTATCAAATTTTTTTCTAAAAAATTTTTTTTAATTTACCTTATCAAGTTGAAACGGCACCCGCAGAAGACTTTTTTTTGTCAAAAAAAAAGTCTTCTAAAATGTTCGGGCGAGCCTCGACTTCCAGCGGAAGTCGAGTAATTAAAATTCTTTTCTTGAGGAGGGGCGTCGTAAAATTGCGCATTTTACGATGACCAAGCAAGCGCACACCTTATAATTGCGGGCGTCGTAAAAATCTATTTTTACGATGACCGCAACAATGTCGCGAAGCGACAATATAAAATGCGCTTGCGTTCCTCAAGAAAACTACCCGAAGCGGAGTTTTTAGGGGGTGCCTAAAAACGAAGCGGAGGGTAGCATGCTCACCCGCACATCTCCGCGAAAGCGGAGTATAGCCCGCGCGACTATCCGCTTTGGCGGATTTTTTTTATTATTAAATTAAAATTTTTAACCTTTTAAAGTCGCGCGGGCTGGCGCGCTTTAGCGAGCCTCACAATAATTCCCGTTTGCGTTTTGTTCCCAGTTTCTTCGCTTTATCGGTGGCGTCAACGGGCGTTTGAGAGTAGTAAGCGGTTGGATAGCCATCAATAACTCTAATTTAGGCGGAAATTGTCTTATTATTCTGGTTATGTTATTTATTCCCGAGTTCGTTTACCAAAACCGCTCTAATCCAGTCCTCTATTCTATTCCGCCTCGAATGGGTATCGTTTTTTTTAGGTTTGGGAAAATAAATCGTATTTTTATACTTTTACTTGACTTTTAGGCATAATTACTTTAGATCCTTTTGTGAATTATTTAATTTATTCTTCTAATAGATAGCGGTTGAGAGTTGAAAAAGATTGATGATAACAAATAAAAAAAATTGTTTTATTTTAGAAGGTAAGATGTTTACTTTCATCTGTTAGTTAGGTTTGTACGTAAGCTTTAAATTTTTTCCTAATTTCGGTTAGGAGTATTTTCTGAATCATCGGATTCTAACTATAAAAATTTGCCCTGTAGACGGCCTCCACGAGGTTTTTCTTGTTATAGATTGGTTATTCTTGTGTGTTTTATTTTACTAATTTGAGATCAATTTTTAATCAACTTTAACTTTAATATTTTTTTATGATTCTTGATCGGAATATAAATCCATAAAAAAATGATTTTTTTTGACAGACTTTTAAGGCAGCTAATAAATGATCGGCTGACATTTTGGCCGGATTATTAATGGTTTTTTGCTAAGGCACGATTTGGATTGTGTAGAATTAGTAACTATTTTTATTTTTCACTAAAAGATATATAATTTTTTTTAAATTAATAGATGTAAATGAAGATAATATGAGATCAAAAATTCGTCTTCACAAACCTCCCCATTCGCCCGATGAAAGAAAAAAACTTTTTGATAAATTTAATAATTACTGGAATGATTACATAAATAAAGAGATTAAGAGAAAGTTTTTATACATCATTTCTAAAAAAAAAGAAGAAGTTCAACAAAAAATTAAAAAATTTAGATTGGACTGGGATATTGATAAAGACGGTTTTAAAAATAAAAAAGATATAATTAACTGGTTTAAAAGAAGTGTTAACAAGCAAAAAAAAGAATCAAAAGGACTAAGTTGGATTGAGGAAATAACACCTTATAAAAGCAGTGGATTTATCCTTGATGAGGAAAAAACAAAAACAAAAGTAATTTCTTCTAAAAACAGAAAAGGAAAGAAATGGATTTTCGTTTCTCATTTTCAAAAACAACTTCAAGAATTAGCGGCAGAAATAGGATTGGATAATGCTTGGTATTTAGTATTTGAATACTATGTTTTAACAAATAAATTAGATATGAGATCAATTACAGACACTGGTATTAAAATTTTTAAAAAAATAAAAAAATATACAACTGATAGGCCGGTTGAAGGAAAGATTATCTTGGAGTTTGGTCCCAATACCAGACTTGAAGATATTAAAAAAATTTGGACAGATCAAGTTAAACTTTTACAAAAAAAGCTTCCTGGTTATATAGAGATTCCACCTCACTATAAATAAGTAAAAAAAGAACCTTAAGCATACTTTTAAATTTTGTCAAGTGAAAATGAAAAAGCCAGGGCATCTTAAGTCGTATTAAATTACACATATAATAACTCTACCTTCACAAAATAAATTAGCCTCAATTTTGTCCTTTTTTAGAAACTTCTAAAAACCTTAGGAAGAAATTTAGAGCAAAAAATGGCTTTAAAATGTAAATAAATGGAAATCAATATTAACCAATGTCGAAAAATTCTTGGCGATGCCGGTAAAAACTTAAGTGATCAAGAAATTGAAACGATGAAAAATACTTTTTTGGCTATAACAGATTTAATTATTGATATGGAAATTAATAAGTTTAAATTAAAAAAATACGTAAATTCATATGAAAACCAAAAAGTTTTCTTTTAAAAAACAAGTTAGAAATCTCCAAGAAGCGATCTTCTTAAAATGTTTAGACTGCTGCTGTTGTCAAGTAAAAGAAGTCTTATTTTGTAATATCGCTGATTGTCCTTTATGGGAATTACGACCCAAAAAAAGTCGGGGATTATATACTCTAGTCAGAAAGTTGAAACAAAAAAAATATTTAAATTTTTGAGGCTAATAATTTGAAGATTTTTATAAATTTTAATTGTTTATATGACTACAGAATATTCAACGAAAGATCTTGGAGAAGCAGGGGCATTGATAGTAAAGGATCAGAAATTAATCCGTATAGATCGGAAGGGAAAAACATGTTGGTTTGTTTTTGAAGATAAGGAAGAATGTGAAAGATTGTCGGCGGATTTCTTTTTCGGAGAATTACAGGTAAACGCAAGAAGTTTTTACGAAGCTATTACAAGATTAAAACATCGGATATTTTCATTTCAATAATAAAACTATGGAACCTGTAGGCAAAATTTTAACGCAGAAATCTATTATTATCGTTAATAACGATAATAAAAAGATTTTAAACCCCGTTAATGATATCAATTCTAATAAGGAAAAAAGCAATACCAACAATGTTATTGACGTTAATAGCAAAGAAAAAAAAGGGAGATATGAACTCGATAGATCAAAATTTACGCCAAATAATGAAAAAACACAGTTAGCTGAGGAAATCGCAACAAAATTAAACGACCTTGAAAATTATGCGTTTTATTTAAACGTCGTTAATAAAATAGGTTGCCAAGACGCTATGAGATTAATGAGAAGTGTTGAAAGTGATATTGAAGAAAAAAAAGCAACTAAAACACCAGTAAGATCACCGAAGCGTTATTTTGTTTGGAAGTATAAAAATCGAAAATATTGATTTGCATTATAAATTTTTAAAGATTAAAATTAAATTGTGCTCAACAACTAATCTCTTTTTTAATAGCCGTCTCGGACAATCTAAGAGATTAGGTTGAGCACACCGGGACGGCTATTTGAATATATAAACTTATGAAAAGAGCAGTAATTTATTTGCGAACCAGTAGCGACCGGCAAATAGATAACACAAGTATCCCTTCGCAAGAGACAATTTGTCGCGCCTATTGTGAGAGAGAACAATTAATAGTTGTTAGCGTAGTTAAGAAAGAAGCGGTTTCAGCAAAAGAAAGTAATATTCAAAGGGCTATTGAGCTTTTAAATTTCGTTAAAAAAAATAAAACAAAGTTTTATGTTTTAGTTGTCTATAAACTTGATCGTTTCGCACGAAGTCAAGAGCAACATCACTGGCTACGCGGACAGCTTTTTAAATTAGGAATAATTCTTCGATCGGCTACTGAAAGAATTGATGAAAGCCCCTCCGGAAAGTTGATTGAAGGAGTTTTAGCTGCAGTAAATGAGTATGATAATAAAATAAGAGCTGAAAGGGTTAAACTATCGCAAAAAAGACGGTTGGAGGAGGGTTTTTGGCCATGGACACCGCCACTTGGATATTATCGCCCAAAAATTCCTGGCGTTCGTTTAGCTAATTGCGAATGGGATCTAAACTGTGCCAAAGAAATTATCCGTATTTTTGAGCTTTACTCAACCGGTTTTTATACTTTTTCTTCCCTAGCTTCGTTATTCAATAAAAAGTTAATCAAAGATTATCGTGGCAAAACAATAAAATTTAGCAAACAATTAATTCAGCGGATACTTAACAACCAATTTTATATCGGCATTTTAAAAGTTAAAGATTATCCACTTTATCAAGGCAAGCATAAACCATTAATTTCCATATCCTTATGGCAAAAATGTCAAGATTTACAAAATAAAAAAAGCAATCATTCATTTAATCATCGCTTAAGAGAAAATCCTGAATTTCCTTTAAGACGTTTTACTTTATGTGGTTATTGCAATCAACCGATGACTGCTTGTTTTTCAAAAGGGAAAATGGGTGTTCGGTATCCTTATTATTACTGTAGAAATAAAAATTGTATTAAATATGGAAAAATGGTTAGGAAAAAGGACCTTCATGATGAATTTTATGACTATCTTAAAAAAACGAAGCCGGTTGAAAAATATTTACCACTTTTTAAAGAAATTTTTATTGCTCGCTATAAAGAAAGAGAAAAAGAGTTTAAAAACGATTATTTACAGAAAATCGAGGAATTAGAAAGATTAAAGGAGGAAAAAAAGGAGATTGTAATAAAAGGAGCAAAAGGAATTATTTCTGACCAAACTTTAAAAGAGATACTCGATGATTACAAACAAAAAATCATTCTTACTCAAAATTCATTAAACAAAAATTTTTATGAAGGGTTGGAGATTGAATCCTTACTTAATAAAGGATTAGAAATTATTCGAACTCTTGAGAAAGCTTGGTATGAAGCACCCCCCGAATACAAGCCAAAAATACAAAGGCTAATTTACCCGGCTGGAGTTTCTTACCATTATTCTGGTTTTTCGAACTTGGGAATTAATCCTTTTTTTGCTCTAATCAATCAATTTGTCTCACCACCGTCAATAAATGTGAGTCCGGGGAGACTCGAACTCCCAACCGACGCCTTAAGAGGGCGCTGCTCTACCAGTTGAGCTACGGACCCTGCGCCCAGAGGGACTCGAACCCCCAACCTAATGGTCCGAAGCCATTCGCTCTGTCCAATTGAGCTATGGGCGCTTTGGTATTATAATTATATAATGATTTTTTACTTTTTATATCTTTCTTTAGTTTTTTTCATTTTAATCTTTTTATTTTTTTTGTCTTTTTATTTGATTTCTCTTCTTTACTCTTCTTTAATGGGTTCTCCCTATGTGCCAACCAAAGATAAACAGGTAAATTTGATTTTAAAAGAGCTTCAACCCAAAAAAGGAAAAGTCTTTTTTGAGCTTGGTTGTGGCGATGGGAGAATGGTAAGAAAAGCGGCTAAAGACTTTGGGGTTTTGGGTTTTGGTTTTGATGTCAATCCCCTTCTTTGTTTTTGGGCGAGGTTTTTGGCAAAAAAAGAAGGTTTAAAAAACGTTGTTATTGAAAGAAAAAATATTTTAGATCTTTCTTATAAAAATGTTGACTATGTTTATCTTTTTCTTTTGCCTAAGATTATCAAAAAATTGCAAAAAAAGTTAGAAGAAGAAATGCCCAAAAAAGCGGTCGTTGTCTCCCATGGATTTGCAATTTTAGGTTGGGAGAAAAAGCTTTTTAAAAAGATTGATGAGAAACCATTTCCTACCTATTTTTATCGAATGTAGATTTTTATTCCGCACTACCTAAAGTGACCATTAAAGTTTTTATCTCACCATTTCGCCAGATTTTTAAGGTAACCGTTTCCCCTACTTTTTTTTCCAAAATTAAATTGGCCAAAGAATTTTCTTTTTCACCTTTAACTTTTTTTCCGGCAAACTCAATAATAATATCCTCAACTTCAATCCCAGCTTTTTCCGCCGGCGAGTTTTTCACCACCTCAACCACATACGCTCCCTCAACCACATCATTTAATAAAGCGGTTTGCCGATCAATCATTTGGTAGCGAACACCCAAAAACGGTCTTTCAAAATTGCCTCCTTGTTTTTGAAACTTTTCCAAAAGAGATTTTACCACATTGGAAGGGATGGCAAAGCCAATATTTTGGCCTTCTTGGGAAATAGCGGTATTGACGCCAATGACTTCACCTCGACTATTTAAAAGAGGACCACCAGAATTGCCAGGATTAATCGCTGCATCAGTTTGAATGACGTTATCCAATTTTTCCACATATCCTTCAAATGGTGAACCAGCGGTAATTCCGCGTCCTAAACCAGAAATAATTCCCGAGGTTACGGTATTGGTAAATTCACCCAGTGGTGTCCCAATTGCAATTACTAATTGTCCTAATTTTAGATTATTAGAATCACCTAAAGTTAATGTTTTAAGATTAGAGGCGTTAATTTTTAAAATTGCTAGGTCATTTAATGGGTCGCGATAAATTTTTTCCACATTGTACTTTTTTTTATCATAAGTTAATACCTGATAAGAAGCTTCGGTATCAGAAACTACGTGTTTATTGGTAATAATTAGCCCGTTTGAGTCGATGACAAAACCGCTACCAATGTTTTTCTCGATTTTTTTCTTTTGACCGGGAATCCGGCGGAAAGGAGAAAAAGGATTAAATGGATCAATTTCAAAAAAACCCCCAGAAACAGTGGTTTTTTTAATACCAATGGTGACAACGGCCGGCAAACTTTTTTCAACCACTGAGGTGATAACCGACTCTTCAAAGACTACCACCTGCTTTTCATTGGTTTTTGGAGGGTTGGGAGAACTAATTTCTTTTTTTGGTAAAAATTGAGAAAAATTGGGAAGAGTTAACAGTTGAGTTTTTTGACCAATAGCCAAAAGAAAGATTAAAAAAGCCAAAAGAATAATTAAACGTTTCATAAGATTTATTTTAACAAAATTTCAATTGCTTTATTAAGTTGTTTATCATCACTTCGAGTGGGCGTGTTACCTTCTTTTACCTGATTTTCTACTTTGATTTCTGGGTCAATTCCTTTACTATTAATCCAATCGCCATTAGGCAAAATCCATTTGGCCACCGTTACATGAAGACCGGCGCCTTCTTTTAAATCCAAAGCTTCTTGGACTGAGCCTTTACCAAAGGTTTTTTCACCAATAAGTTTTGCTCTTTTATGATCGCGCAGGGCACCTGCTAAAATTTCTGAGGCAGAGGCCGAGCCTTTATTGACCAAAACCACCAAAGGAATTTCCAAAAGCTCACCTTGACGAATCACTTTATACTCTTTATTGGCAATTGTTTTTGATTCTTGGCGAACCACGATCTTTCCCATTGGCAGAAATTCAGAAGCAAGATAGACGGCTCCTTCAAGATAGCCTCCTGGATTGTCACGAAGATCCAAAACCATTCCCTTAACTTCTTTTTTCATCCATTTTTCTTTGATCTCAAAAACGGCCTTGTCCCATTCATCGATGGTGTTTTCGCCAAATTGATTGACTTTTAAAATGGCAATGTTTTTTTCGTAAGAAATTTCAATTGAGGGAACGTTGATTTGAGCGCGGGTGATTTCCACTTCAATCTCTTTTCCTTCTCTTTCTAAGGTTAGTTTTATCTTGGTTCCCTTTGGGCCGCGGATTTTTGAGACGGCGTAAGTAAGACTCCAGCCTTTAGTTGGTTGGCCATCAACTTTGTTGATAAAATCACCGGCTTTAACTCCCGCTTTTTCGGCGGGTGAGTTTTTTAAAGGAGCAACGACAATCACCCGGTTATCTTTCATCCCAAGCTGGGCGCCAATTCCTTCAAATTTTCCTTGAAGATCATCTTTGCTTTGCTTGTTTTCTTCAGGGGTTAAAAAAAAGGTGTAAGGGTCATCAAGCGAGGAAACCATTCCTTTGATCGCCCCATAAAACATTTTTTTTGGATCAAGCTTTTTTTTGTCGATAAACTTTTGCTCCACTTTTTCCCAAGTGTCCCAAAACAAAGAGAAATCTAAGTTTTTTTCTGCGGCTTTGTTTTCGATGTTTATAATGTTGTAAGTTGGTTTTTCTATCTTTTTTTGGTTGGCATGATATTCGCCTAGTTTATAGCCAGTGCCAAAAATAAGGATAAAAAAAGAAAGAATAAAAAGAAAGTCGGTAATTTTTTTGGTTAAAGAAAATCTGTTTGTTAGTTGATTATTCATAAAAAATCATTTTAGTAGAATTTTTATCAATAAAGCAAGACCAATTTTTTCTAATTTTTTTAATTTCGTTTAAATTTTTAAATTGAAAAGTGGGCAAAGTGGTTTCTTTAGGCAGTTTTCTTATTGTTAAAAATCCTTTAACCCCCAAAGCCTCAAGTTTTGTTTGGAAAATAGAGTTTATTTCTTCAGCAATGATTAGTCTTTCTTCTACGTTCTGAGAATTGACTTCGTTTTCGTTTTCGAAAATAAAAATTTTTGCCCCAAAGATCTCTTTTGTTTCTTCTTTTACTTCAATTTCTTCCTTTTTTTCAATTTTTATCTTTATTCCCTCTTTTTCAATTTTCTCTACCTGCCCAAAAACAGGCGAAAAAAAGACGGTTTTTTTATCGTCATTTTTTTCGGTTTCAATGATTAAAAGTCCTTTTTGATGATCGATTTCTTTCAAAACTCCATCCCACTGGCTTTTTATTTTTTTACTTGAGAAAAATCCTTTTTTTGAGGCTAAAATATCACCTTTTTTTATCTTTTCCCCAATAAATTTTTTAAGATAAGAAAAGATATTTCGGGGAGAAATAGAAAGCTCTTTTTGAAGATCAATTTTCACCGTTTTTTGATTTTTTACTTCAAAAAGCTTAATCTCAAAATCCACCTTTTGGCCGGCTTTTACTAAGATTTTTCCATTTTGAGGAACGGTTAAAAAGATGTTCATAAAGTTAAGTATAATTTAAAAAAGAAAACCATTCAATATTAAACTTTACTTGCAAATTTTTTTATGTTATAATGAAGTTCTTATGAAAACCAACATTCATCCTTCTTATTATAAGGAAGCGGTAGTTAGTTGTAGTTGTGGAAATACGTTTACCACCGGTTCAACAAAAAAAGAGATTCATGTTGAGGTGTGCTATAAGTGTCATCCCTTTTATACCGGAAAGCATCGCTATTTAGATGTTAAAGGAAGAGTTGAGTCTTTCCAAAAAAAGCAAGAATTAGCAAAAGAATATCAAGCCAAACAGTCAAGTAAGAAAAAGGAAGAAAAAGAAGAATATCAACCAAAAACTTTAAAAGAACTTTTGGAGGCTTTGTGATATAATTGTAATTTTCCCAAGACCCGGGTTGCTGTTTTAATTTATAAAACAGCGTAAAAAACGTTAATATTCCCGGCGAGGAAAAAACTTATGGTCAGTCTCAAAAAAATCGAAAAAGCCAAAAATCTTGCCAAAATTCTTATTGATAAAAAAAATTTTTCCCTTATAAAATTTACCAATATTCCCCATCAAAAGCTTGAGACACTAAGAAAACAATTAAAGGAAAAACAAGCGGGACTTACCGTTATCAAAAACGCTCTTTTTGAAAAAGCAGTTGAAAGTTTGACTTCTTTAAATGAAAATTTTAGTCAAATAAAAGAAAAATTTTTTCCCTTAAAAGAAAACTCGGCTCTTCTTACCTTTGATGGTGATTGGAGTGAAGCGCTTTCTTCTTTTTATAAATTTGCTCAAGAAGAAAAAACCCTCTTTTTTAAATTTGGTTTTTTGGATGGACTGTTGTACTCGGATAAAGAGCTGATAAAAATTTCTCAACTTCCCTCCAAAAGTCAACTTTTGGCAAAAATTGTTGGTGCTTTAAAATCTCCATCTTTTCGTCTTTATTATGCGTTTAAATTTCCTGCCTTTAGATTAGTAACAGTTATTAGTGAACTTTCAAATAAGAAGGGAGGTGAAAAAAATGGCTGAAGAGGTAAAACTTTCAGAAAAATTACAAAAATTAGCCACAGAAATTGAAGGACTGACCGCTTTGGAGATGGCGCAACTGGCAAAATACTTAGAAGAAAAGTTTGGTGTTTCGGCAATGGCGGCAATGCCAGTGGCGGCGGCTTCTCAAGCAGCCTCTTCTTCTTCTGAGACCAAAGCTGAAGAAAAGTCAGCCTTTACCGTGGTTTTAACTGATGCCGGTACTAATAAATTAAATGTGATTAAAGCGGTAAGAGAGCTTCTTCCCAATCTTGGTTTGATGGATGCGAAAAAAGCAGTTGAGAGCTTGCCGTTTGAAGTTTTAAAAGAAGTGAAAAAAGAACAGGCTGAGGAAGCAAAAAAGAAACTGGAAACAGCGGGGGCTAAAGTGGAGTTAAAATAACCTAAGTAAATTCAGTCACCTAAGTCACTTAAGATATCTATGGACAATCAAAAAAAATCTTCTTATGGTGCCGAGTCAATTGTTGTTTTAGAAGGACTAGAGCCGGTAAGGAAACGGCCAGGGATGTATATTGGAACAACGTCGCAGATGGGAGTCAATCAATGTTTAAATGAGATTGTTGATAATGCTATTGATGAGGCCTTGGCTGGTTTTTGTCGCAATATTAAGGTAGTGATTGAAGAAAATAACTATCTAACCGTTTTTGATGATGGGCGAGGAATTCCGGTTGAGGTGATACCAAAGTATGGCGTTTCGGCGCTTGAAATTGTAATGACAAAACTTCATGCTGGTGGAAAATTTACATCAGGCGCCTATAAGGTCTCTGGTGGTCTTCATGGAGTGGGCGCTTCCGTGGTTAATGCTTTATCGTCTCATTTAATTGTTGAAGTGGCACGTGATGGTAGCCTTTATCGTCAAGAGTATCAACGGGGTGTTCCCCTTTATCCGGTAAAAAAAGTTGACCAATCAATTTTGGGCTTTACTAATCCTTCTGGCACCGCCGTTTCTTTTTTACCGGATTTGGAAATATTTAAAGAAACCATTGAGTTAAATTACTTTGCTTTTAAAAAACAAATTAAAGAACGGGCTTATTTAATCAGTAAAGTTTATTTTCGGATTGAAAACAAAAAGGAAAAAGAAAGACTTGCTTTTTATTTTGATGGTGGGATTGTTTCTTTAGTCCGCGATTTAAATCGAGGGAAAAAGGTTTTATTTGATGAACCAATTTTTATTAGAAAACAAATTGACGATAAAGAGATTCAAGTGGCGCTTCAATACACCGATTCTATTAATGAAAACATTCACTCGTTTGTTAATGTAATTAATACCGTTGAGGGTGGAACTCACTTAACTGGTTTTCGAACAGCGTTGACTAAGGCGATTAACAGTTATGCCAAAAAAGAACTGGGAGAGAAAAATGGTGAAGAGACATTTATTGGTGATGATGTGAAAGAGGGGTTAACGGCGGTTGTCTATGTAAAAATGCCTTCAGCCAATCTTCAGTTTGAAGGACAGACCAAAGCTAAACTTGGCAATTCTGAAGTGCAAACATTGGTTCAACAAACAGTATTTGAAAATTTAACTACCTTTTTTGAAGAAAATCCAAAAGTTGCCAAAACCATTTTGGAAAAAGTCTTTTTGGCCCAAAAAGCGAGACTTGCGGCCAAAGCGGCCAAAGAGGCGGTCCTTCGCAAAGGGGCTTTGGAAGGGGTTTCTCTTCCTGGAAAGTTGGCTGATTGCCAGGAAAAAGATCCTTCTCTTTCTGAACTTTTTATCGTTGAGGGTGACTCTGCGGGTGGGAGTGCCAAACAAGGACGGGATCGCAAAACTCAGGCGATTTTACCACTTCGGGGAAAGATTTTAAATACCGAAAGAGCTTATTTAGATAAAGTTTTATCATTTAAAGAGTTGAAAGATTTGGTTGTGGCTTTGGGGATGGGGATTGGCGAGACGGTTGACTATAAAAAACTTCGCTATCATAAAATTGTTATTATGACCGATGCCGATGTCGATGGTGAGCATATTCGAACTTTGCTTTTAACCTTTTTTTATCGTCATTTACCTGATATTATAAAAAAAGGACATCTTTACATCGCCCAACCACCTTTGTATAAAATTCAAGCGGGAAAAAAAGTTTTTTATGTTTATTCTGATGAAGAAAAGGAAAAAAAAGTGGCCGAGATTTTACAAGAGGAGCCTTATAAAGCAAATCCAAGTTTAATTGTCATTCAACGCTATAAAGGTTTGGGAGAGATGAATCCTGATCAGCTTTGGGAGACAACGATGAACCCCAAGAATCGAGTTTTAAAACAGGTAACTATTGCCGACGCTGAGGAAGCCGATTATGTTTTTTCCATGCTTATGGGAGAAGAGGTTGGGCCAAGAAAAAAGTTTATCATAGCTCATGCGAAACTGGCGAATTTAGATTTATAAGTTATATATAAGTTTTTTAAAAAACACCTATGGATATTAAAAAAATAACCGCTGGCAAAAACCCACCTGAGGAGTTTAATGTTTTTGTGGAGATTCCTCAAGGCTCATCAGTTAAGTACGAACTTGATAAAGAGAAAGGAGTGATTATGGTTGATCGTTTTGCCTATACAGCGATGTTTTATCCTTTTAACTATGGCTTTATTCCCAATACCAAAGCAGAAGATGGCGATCCAGTCGATGTTTTGGTGATTTCCTCTTATCCAGTCTATCCTGGAACCGTTATCCCGGCTCGTCCCATTGGCATGCTTGAGATGGAAGATGAGGCGGGTGTGGATACTAAAATTATTGCCTTGCCGACAAAAAAAGTTGATCCATTTTATGCCGAGGTTGAAACAATTGATGATTTACCAAAAAAGACTAAAGAGATGATTCAACACTTTTTTAATCATTATAAGGAGCTTGAGCCTGGTAAATGGGTAAAAACAAAAAGATTTTTCGGCAAAAAAGAAGCGCAAGAGGCGATAAAAAAGGGATTGAAGAAGTAAAACGGTAAACGTGATAAAGATACGAATGATGCGAATAAATATGCGAATGATTAAAATTATGCGAATATGAAAGAGAGATAAATAGAGATTTATAGAGATAAATAGAGATTGGGAGAGTGGAAATTAGTGTAAAAAGTAGTGTAAACATTGTGTAAACGTTGTTAATATATCAAATATCAAAAATCAAAAAACAAAATGACATATTAAAAATAAAAAATAAGCAAAGTAAATAAATATATAGCTTTTTTTGCTTTTTGATTTGTCATTTTGATATTTGATATATGATTTTTGATATATATATTTAGTGTTTGGTTTTAAGTGTTAGGTGTTAGAAGTTTGATGTTTGGTGATTAGTGTTTGATGTTAGATTTTTGGTGTTAGATGTTAGGTGTTAGGTGTTAGAAGTTAGGTGTTTGGTGTTTGGTGATTTTTATGACTCAGATTAAACAAACAGAAATAACAACGGAGATGAAACAGGCGTATTTGAACTACGCCATGTCAGTGATTGTTTCTCGGGCTTTGCCCGATGCCCGTGATGGTTTAAAGCCAGTGCAACGCCGGATTTTGTATGTGATGTATAAGATGGGTTTAACGGCCGGTGCCAGGTTTTCAAAATCCGCAAAGATTGTTGGTGAAGTTTTGGGAAAGTATCACCCTCATGGTGATGCTCCAGTCTATGAGGCTTTGGCCAGAATGGCCCAAGGCTTTTCCATGCGCTATCCTTTAATTGCCGGTCAAGGAAATTTTGGTTCGGTTGATGGTGATCCCCCTGCGGCCATGCGTTATACTGAAGCCAAACTTTCAAAAATCGCTGAGGAGATGCTTTATGATATTGAGAAAGATACGGTTTTGTGGATTGATAACTTTGATGGCACTTTGAAAGAACCATTGTATTTACCAGCAAAACTCCCAAATCTGCTTTTGATGGGGGCAGAAGGAATTGCCGTTGGGATGGCAACCAAAATCCCACCTCATAACCTTTCGGAAGTGGTGGATGCTTTGGTTTTTATGATTGATCGGGCATCAGTTGATAAAAAAGTTTTACAAGAAAAAGAAAAAGCTTATGATTTGATAAAAGACGTAACTTTTCCAGTTGAGTTGGATGAGATGTTAAACTACATAAAAGGCCCAGACTTTCCAACCGGTGGGATAATCTACGGTTTTTCTGATATTAAAAATGCCTATGCCACAGGCAGAGGATCGATTCTTGTTCGGGGAAAAATTGAAGAAGAAGATTTAGGGCATGGTAAGATGGCAATTATTATAAAAGAACTCCCCTATCAGGTTAATAAGGCGGCTTTGGTTGAAAAAATTGCTCGATTAGTTCAAGAAAAAAAGATTGTTGGTATTTCTGACCTTCGTGATGAATCCGACAGAGAGGGAATGCGGGTGGTGATTGAGGTAAAAAGGGATGCTTCTTATAAAAAGGTTTTGAATAATCTTTTTAAGTATACAGAGCTTCAGACAACTTTTCCGGTTAATATGGTGGCTTTGGTTGATGGGGTGCCGCAGACTTTGGGGTTAAAGTCAATTTTGGAAATATATCTTCGTCATCGGATGGAGGTTATAATTAAAAGATCTTCCTTTGAGTTGGAAAAAGCTAAAGCGAAAGCCCATATTTTAGAGGGTTATTTGATTGCTTTGGATCATATCGATGAGGTTATCTCTTTGATTAAAAAGTCCAAAAATGAGCAAGAAGCAAAAAAAGGATTGGTGGAAAGATTTAATCTAACCCCTATTCAAGCCCAAGCGATTTTAGATATGCCTTTAAAAAGATTAACCGCTTTGGAAAGAGAAAAAATTGAGGGGGAACTAACTACTTTAAGGGAACTAATCGCCTATCTTCTTTCTCTTTTAAAAGATATTTTTCAAGTGTTAAAAGTGATAAAAGAAGAGCTTTTGTATCTTAAAGAAAAATACGGTGATGAAAGAAGAACCCAAATTATAAAAACTAAACCGGGTGAAATAACCGATGAACAGTTAATTGAAAATAAAGAGGTAATTGTTGTTTTAACCAAAGAGGGATATATCAAACAGGTTCCAAGAGAGACCTTTCGGGTTCAAAATCGTGGTGGCAAAGGCGTTTCTGGGATGGAAACAAAAGAAAGCGATAATGTTTATTTTATCACCTCAGCCATGACTCATGATTATATGCTTTTTTTCTCCAACTTTGGCCGCGTGTTTCAAAGCCGAGTTTGGGATATACCAGTTGGTTCCCGAGTTTCTAAGGGAAAAGCGATTGTCAATCTTTTATCGTTAAAGGAAGGTGAAAAAATCACCTCGGTTTTAGTTTATGATAAGACGATTTTGGAAGAAAAAGAAAAATACTTTGTTTTGATGGTTACCAAAAAAGGGATTGTGAAAAAAACGCCATTTTCGCAGTATCTTGATATAAGAAGCAATGGAATTATTGCTATTAAACTGGAGCCCTCGGATGAACTTTTGTGGGTAAAGTTAACCGATGGAAAAAAGATGGTGATTTTGGTTTCTTCCCTTGGTAAAGCCATTATCTTTAAAGAAGAAGAAGTAAGAATAACCGGACGTTCTTCAATTGGAGTTAAAGGAATGGAGATTGTCGATAATGACTTTGTTGTCTCAGCCGATGTTTTTTCTGAAGAAGAGTTTAACAAAGAAATTTTAGTTATTGGTGAACATGGAATTGGTAAAAAGACGTCTTTATCTTTTTTCAAAGATCAACATCGGGGAGGGAAAGGAATAAAAATTGCTGAGGTTGATGAAAAATTTGGTCGGGTAGCCTTTTCCCAGATTATAAAAGAAGATGATAAAACAGTGATTATTACTAGTCGTCAAGGTCAGGTGGTAAAAATTCCTCTTTCTGAAATTCCCAGCCGTTCAAGAGCAGCCAAAGGGGTAATTTTAATGCGTTTTTCGCAAAAAAATGATCGAGTGGCTTCAGCGGCGTTTGTATGAAAGATATTAACAATATATTAAAAAAGGAAGGTTTTAAAGAAAAATGACATCAGTCAAAACCAATTTATCTTCTTACTTTACCTATTTAAAACGATCGCACTAAATAGGTAAAATAGAGTTTGTTTTTAATTTTAATTTTAAAGCTCAAAATATTTTTTTATTTTATCTTCCTCCTCTATTCTTTCAGCGATGATGTACTTCATATACTTTGCTCCTTCAACGATTTTTTTGATTAACGAAACTTCTTTTTCGCACTCGTAAGGAAAAATATAAACGCTTTTTTGATAAGGATAAAAACCCAATCGTCTTAAAAAACTTCTTAGATAATCTCGTTTATTTCTTTGAATTTCTGGGACATCAAAAAAAACCATAAACCACCGCCCACCCCATTTTTTATTTTTCTTTTTAAAATCCAAAAGTTTTTTGATTGAGTATTCAACGATTTTTGGATGATTTTTATCTTTAAGATAAACAAAGACTTTATCATCTTTTTCTTCTAAGGAGATTATTTGCTTTTTTTCAAGATTTTTTAAGCTGCGAAGAATTTTTCTTTCTTTTTCTTTTTTTGTCATATTGGTGGCAGATTTTAAAACATCACCCACAACTTCTATTAAAGTCCACATCGCTCTTCCCCCTTTTCGATCGTAGACTGAGGAAAGACCAACCGATAAAGTGTCACAAAAATAATCTAATATTTCATTTATTATTTCTCCGCGTTTGATTTTTCTTTTTGCCATATATAAGTTATTTTAGTAATTTTGACTTGGTTTTACCAAGTTTGACTTATTTTTGAGACGTTTGATGTTATTTCACCTATTCTTTTCGATCGTAACAAATAGGTAAAGATAATTTTCTTTAAGGATAATTTTGGGTTTTATCGGATAAAATTCTTTGGCTTTTTTAGTTTTATTTTTATAAGATTTTATTTCACACCTTGGTAAGAAACATAAGGAATAAGAGCCAAAAAACGGGCGTATTTTATTTGCTTCGCCAGTTTTCTTTGGTGTCTGGCACAAAGGCCACTTACATCCCTGGTCATAATCTTTTTTCTTGGAGTTAAAAACTTTTGCAAAACCGTTGGTTCTTTAAAAGTGGGCTCTGTTTTCGTTTGGCAAAAATAGCACTTTTTCATAATGATTTTTAAAAATTTTCAACTTAAAAAGGAATATCACTTTCATCAATATTAACGTTTTTCTTTGATTTTTGGTTTTCTTTTTGTGGTTGAGATGCAGTTTTTGATTCTTCTTCTTTTTTTTCAACAATTACTTCTTCTTTGGGTAAGGTATCCTCTTCCACGGGAATGGCTTCTTTTTCGATATCTTCTGGTTCTTCTTTTTTTGCATCTACTTTTTCTAATTCAGCCGAAGCAACCGCTTTTTTTCCATCAGCAAAAACGATAAAATCATCAAGGACAATTTCGGCAATCGTTCTTTGCACACCATCGCGACCGGTGAATGTTCGATAAGTAAGCCGACCCTCAACATAGACCTTATTGCCTTTGCCTAAAAGTTTTCCGCAAAGTTCGGCTAATTTTTGCCAAGCAACAATTCGATGATATTGAACTTCTTCCCTTTGTTCGGCTTTGCTGGTACTCCACGAACGATTGGTAGCCAGACCAAAAGTACAAATTGCTGTCCCGGCTGGGGTATATTTTAACTCTGGATCACGGGTAAGGTTCCCCACTAATATCACTCGATTAAGACAACGACCTGCCATAAGTTTTTTTATTTTTCTTTTTTAACTAATAATAGATAACGGATAATATTTTCATTAAAGTCTAATTTTCTTTTAAAAGGAAGAACGTTTTTTTTATCCATGGTAAGAGTAATTATAAAGTAGATGGCTTTATTTTTCTTTTTTATCGGATAAGCCAAAAGCCTTTCACCCCATTTTTCTTTATTTTCGATTTTCCCACCGTTTTGGAAGATGGTTTCTTCAACTTTTTTTAAGTCTTCTTCTTTTTCAAGAAGAAGGATAAGCTCGTACATCAAAAATTTTCTTTCCTTTAACTTCTAAAGTCATTAAAATATTATTATAATTAAAGAATGCAAAAAATCAAGAGGAAAATTTTATTTTTGATTTTTTATTTTTTAGTTTTTGGTTTATTATTTTACATACGATTTTTTGGTTTAGACTGGGGTCTGCCCTACCCGATGCATCCTGATGAAAGAAATATGGCCGTTGCCCTTTCACAACTTGTCTGCAAATTTAAACCTCACCAATTTGATCTTGAAAATTGTTTCAACCCTCATTTTTTTGCTTATGGACAATTGCCTTTGTATCTTTCTTATTTTTTAATTTGGGTTTTTAAGGGATTTTCTTCCTTTGGGGAAATTAACATCTTATTTGAGGAGGCAACGATTGTTTTGCGATTTATTTCCGCTTTGGCATCTTTATTTTCAGCGGTGATTTTGGTTGAGATTTTAAAGATAATTACTAAAAAAGAAAAGTTTTTCTGGTGGTTAATGGTTATTTTTTCGCCTTTTTTTATTCAATTTTCCCATTTTGGCACAACTGAGTCCTTGCTTACTTTTTTTTATCTTCTTTTAATCTTCCTTTCTTTATTGCTTTTTGAAAAAAAGATGACTTTTAAGAAATTTATTTTTCTTTCCAGTTTAGTTTTTGGCTTGAGTTTGGCAACCAAAGTTTCTTCTTTGATTTACTCTTTTTTACCAATTTTTGCCATTTTTTTGACCAAAGAAAAAAGTTTTTATCAAAAATTTTTTTTAATCATTTATTTTTTTGCTTCTTCTTTGATTTTTTTCTTAATTTTTTCACCCCATAATTTTATTTCTTGGAAAGATTTTATTTCTTCTTTAAATTACGAAAGCGCGGTGGCTTTGGGGAAGATTTTAGTATTTTATACCAAACAATTTGATTATAGTCTACCGATTATTTTTCCGCTTTTGAAAGTCATTCCTTTTGCTTTAGGCTTAATTGGTTTTTTGGGGATTTTTGGTTTTTTTCCAGTTATTTTGAAAAATAAAAAAGACAAAAGATTGATTTTTTTGGGATGTTCTTTTTTAATCTATTTTTTACCCAACGCCTTTATTTTTACCAAGTGGACCAGATTTTTGGCGCCAATTTTTCCCGTAATTTTAATTTTTGGAATTTTAGTTTTAGAAGAAATTAAAATTTTTTTGATAAGATTTTTAGTTATTTTTCTTTCTTTAATTTTGGGTTTTTCATACCTTTCAATTTACCAAAAACCGGATGTGAGATTTTCTTCTTCCGAGTGGATTTTTAAAAATATTCCTAAAAACTCTTACATTTTGTCAGAGACGGCCAATGTGATTGATATTCCCATATTAAATCCAAAAATTAAAAACTTAAACCAAGAACTGAATAGAAATTATCAAATTATTTCTTTTAACTTTTATGATTTAGATAAAAATAAAGATTTACAAAAAGAGTTGATTTATCATTTAAACCAAGCGGATTATATTTTTGTTCCTTCGCGAAGAATCTTTGCTAATTATACTTGTTTTTGGCCAGAAGAGAAAAATTATTTTTTTGATTATTTAAGTTACAATAAAGATCGCTGTGAGAGATTGAAGAAAGAATTTCCCCTTTTAAATCAATATTATAACAATCTTTTTTCGGGCCGACTGGGTTTTAAAAAGGTGGCTAAATTTTATTCTTATCCAAAAATCTCTTTTTTTGGAAAAACGTTATTTGAATTTCCCGATGAAGAAGCTGAGGAGACATGGACTGTTTTTGATCATCCGGTGATAAGAATATATAAAAGAGATAAATAGAGATAAATGGAGATTGATGGAGATAAATAGAGATTTATAGAGATTTGGGAGATTAGGGAGATTAGGGAGATTAAGAGAGATATTCTTTAATGGCATTGGCAATAAGAGAAGCGCAAGAGACGACTTCAATTTTGTTAATTTTTTCTTTTAGTTGAATGGTACTGGTGATGAATATTTTTTCAATTGGGCTTTTTTCGATTATTTCTTTGGCACTGGGTGATAAATCGGGGTGGACGACGGCGGCAATTACTTTTTTGGCACCTTTTTTAAGACAAAGATCTGCCGCATTGACAAGAGTTTGGCCTGAGGTAATAATATCATCGACAATAATGGCAATTTTATTTTTTACATTACCAAAAAGATTTAAGGCTTTTGATTGGTGAATTTTTTCTAAATTTCTTTTTTTCTCAACTACAGCAATCTCGACATTTTTTTGATGAAAAAAACTATCAGCAAAATTTTGCGCCCGCTCTACCCCACCTTGATCCGGTGAGACAATAATGACTGCTTCATTTTTAAAATGATTGCTAAGATAAGAAGAGATTTTTTTATTAAGGACTAAAAATCCGTCAATATTTTTAAAAGACACCGAAAAAACCCCTTCGGTTGCTTCATCGTGAAGGGTGACGGCAAAGATAGCATCAAAACCCACATATTCTAAGATTCTAATTACAACATTTACCGAAACTGATTCGCCAGGAAGGTGTTCGCGATTCTGCCGAGCATAACCAAAATAAGGAATAACGGCAATTATTTTTTTTGCTCCGTTTCTTTTTAAGGCATCGGCAAAAAATAAAAGCTCCATAAGATGGGTGTCGGTTGGATTAGAAGTTGGTTGGATAACAAAACAAGTACTTTCTTTTACTTTTTCTTTTATGGTGACTTTGACTTCAGAATTGGCAAAACGAGTAATTTTTGAAGAAGAAAGAGGAAGATTAATAATTGATGCTACTTCCTGACTAAGTTTGGGGTTGGCCGAGCCGGAAAAAAGTTTTATCATAATTTTTTTTAAGGGTTTTGGGTTGAAATCTCAATCAGTTTTCTTGCCGCCAGTTCTTGAGTTTTTTTAATTGCTTCGTTAATCGCATCGGCAATCCTTGGTTCTTCAATGCCATCCACTTCGATGGAAACAATCGCTTGATCACCACGAAGAATGACCCGGACCCCATTTTTCTCAACCATCACTTGTTCTTGTTGGAGCGCCTGTTGCATTTTTTGCGCTTGTTGTTGTAATTTTTGAAGATCACCCAAACCACCCAAAGGATTAAACATAGGTTTTTTTAAAATTTTTAATTTAGGAAAATTATATAACAAAAATAAAAAAAATAGCAAGGGGAAAATGAAATGGAGATAAATAGAGATAAATTGAGATAAATAGAGATAAATAGAGATAAATGGAGATTGGGAGAGTGAAAATTAGTGTAAAAAGTAGTGTAAAAAGTAGTGTAAAAATTGTGTAAAAGTTGTGTAAACGTGGTGTAAAAGTAAGATTTATTTCATTCCTGCGAAAGCAGGAATCTATATAGTCATACTTTAAAAAGAGGTTGAAATTTTATAGATTCCTTAATAAATCAGGAATGACAATTATTATATAGATTACTAGTCTAAAGAAGGAATGACAAAAAAAGTTTAATGTTTAATGTTACATTTTTAAAATATTAGATGTTAGATGTTTGGTGTTTGATGTTAGAAGTTAGATGTTAGATGTTAGGTGTTAGGTGTTAGGTGATTAGGGGTATTCTTTTTGTTGTCTTATTAGATTTTCTATTCCATGTTTTAGAAGAAAGTCAAGGATATAATCTACAGTTTTGTTTCTTTCGGCGGCTAAAAGAATCATTTGAGGATAACAGATAAAAATTTCGCCAATATTTTGTTCTTTGTAATAAAATGTAAGGACAGGAAGGGCCACTTTTTCATTTTTATATTTCTCAGCGATCATTTTCATTTTTCTTTTTCCAACAAAAATAATATTTAAAGAAGAAAATTCCACTACTTTTTCACCCATTATTTTCAAAAGAAAATCTTTTATTTTTTTTCTTTCAATTTTATAGCGAGATGAAGAGATAATATTGATATTCATTTTTTAATCTAAAGAGTTAACTTAAGATTTAATTCTTTTTCTTTTTAAAGCTTTTTCTTTTTCCTCTTCCCGTCGGACTAATGATGGTTTTTTATAAAAAAGATGTTTTCTAAGTTCAGTAATAATGTTTTCTTCAATAAAAATTTTTGTGAATTTGCGAAAAATACTTTCTTTTGTTTCTCCTTTTTGCTTTTGAACCACAACCATAAATTTTTACGCCCCCTTTCTTAAAATTTTATCAATATGGAAATTTATAATTTTTTATTTTTTAAATAATTTTATCGCCTTTTCTAAAGAGACAATTTTTGATTGAGTTTCTTCTCTTTTTTTTACTTCAACATTTTCTTTGGTTTTTTTTGAAACCACCAAACGATAAGGAATTCCAATAAGATCGGCATCAACTAATTTCTCGCCCGAAGAAACATTCTCTCGATCATCAAACAAAACTTCAATTCTCTCTTTAATAAGCCGCTGATAATAATTATAACATCTTTCTTTAATTTTTCTTTCATTAAGATTTAAACCAACAAGATGAACTTGATAGGGGGAAACTTCCTCTGGCCAAATAATTCCTTTTTCATCATGATAAACCTCAACGATCGCACCAATTAAGCGCGTTGTACCAATTCCATAACATCCCATAACAACACATTTTTCTTGACCATCATCATCGATAAATTTTAAATCGAAGGCTTGAGAGAATCGAGTTTCTAAATCAAAGATATTGCCTACTTCAATCGCTTTTCCTTTTTTTAAAGGCGTTTGACATTTGGGACAAGGATCGTTTTGTTTTTTTGTCGCTACTTCCTCATTTTGGGCAAAAGAGCAAGAATTACAATAGATTAAGTCGACCTCACCGGCATTAGTTAAAACATTAAATTCGTGAGAAAATTTTTTGGTGAAACTACCACCTGAGGCTTCGGTTATTTTTATCTCTTTTAAACCACAGCGGTAAAAAACATTAAGATAAGCATCAATAACTTTTTGATAATATTGATGAAGATCGTCTTTATCTTTATGAAAAGAATAAAGATCCTTCATCCCAAACTCTCTTCCTCGCAAAATCCCTGATTTTGGTCGCGGTTCATCTCGAAATTTTTTTGTAATATGATATAAAGCAATTGGTAGATCTTTAACACTTTTTAAAAATTTTTTAACCAAAGGGGTAACTGTTTCTTCATGAGTTGGGGCAAGAGCGTATTCTTGGTGATACTGACTTTTAGTTTTAAAAAGAACGTCAACCGAATCCCACCGTTGGGTTTTTTCCCATAAAATTTTTGGGTGAAGAAGAGGCATTTCAATCTCTTGGGCGCCGATTTTTTCCATTTCTTGACGAATAATATTTTCAATTTTGGTAAGAACTCTTTTGCCCAAAGGTAAAAGGGTATAAATGCCTGAGGCTAATTGATCGATAAAACCAGCTTTGGTTAAAAGTTCTTGGTTTTTTGCTTCGTATTTTTTTGTTTCTTTTTGGGTTTTGCCAAAGATTTTCGAGTAAAGCATAAAAATACAAACAAAAACTTATCTTTTATTTTTAAATCCTAACCGGTCCAAAACTTTACCTACCGTTTCTAATGGCCCAGAGGAGTAGGTGTCAATTACTAAATGGTAATATTTTGGGTCAAAAAAATCAAAATCACCATAGATCTTTTTCCAAGTTTTTAAATTGTCTTCTTCTCGTTCTTTGATCATTCTTTTTGCTTCTTCTATTGTTACCTTATCCCGATTAACTACCCGATCAACTTTTAAAGCCGGATTAGAACAAATAAGAATTACTCTTAAAGTGTCGTTGAAATTTCTGGCCATAAAACCGGCAAGCCACGAATTTATTACATAATGACCTTCTTTTAAAAGTTTTATTGTTTGTTCATCAATAAGTCGGTGAATTTTTTCATCTCCCAAAGAGGCTAACGGGTGTTTGTATTCTTTTAGATAATCGCGAAGAATTATCCCTCCTGAAGCAAATTTCCATCCCAAAGGCAGTAAGAACGGTTTTAGATTTTCAAGAAGAGTATCTTTACCGGTGGCTACCCCGCCGGAAATGGTTATATTTTTAAAATTAAGTTCCATGATTATAATATACCAATTTTGTTTAGATTTGCAATATTTTTTTGATGCGAATGATGAGAATTATGCGAACAAAACCAGATGAATCAGAATAATTCGGATAAATCGGCTAACATCGGATAGATCGGAGAGATAAATAGAGATTTATAGAGATAAGTAGAGATTGATGGAGATTAAAAAAAGTTTAAAAAACATATTTTAATTTAAATTATCAAAACAACCTAAAATAATATCTTGTTCCCTAAAAAATGGTCCGATCGCATCAAAAAAAGAGGATAGATTTTTAGATTAAAGGGATATAAAGCTATAAAATAAAATGAATATTTCAATTATTAGTTATTTAGAAAGTCGTAAGAAATTTATCTCTTGTTTTAATGAGTTTTTATAAATGAAAATTTTTAGCGGTAAATTTTTAATATATCGTTAATAGAAACAAGAATGGCGACTGTGATTAGAAAAATAAAACCAAAAAGATTAAGATATGATTCCAGTTTTTTATTAATTCTTTTTTTTGTGATAAGCTCATATAAAGCAAAGATTAACCTACCACCATCTAAAGCCGGAAAAGGTAAAAGATTAACTACAGCAAGATTTAATGATAAAAGAGCCATTAATTCTAAAACCGCATTTTTTCCAAATTTGGCTACTTCTGAAGTAAAACGAGCAATTCCAATTGGTCCGGCAACATCAACTGATGGTTTTTGAAAACTGACAATTTGAATTAATGTTTTTATTAATTCAGAAATGATTTTTTGAGTGATTGTTGCTGCATGAATTAAGCCATAATAAGGGGCTTGATGCCATGGATATTTTTTTTCAACAAAAGAAGTGATGACAATTCCCAGCGGCCCTTCGTTTTTTGGAGGATTTTTTCGGGGAATAATCGTTGTTTGAAATTTTTCTTTTCCCCGCTCAACATAGAGAATAATTCTTTCTCCACCATATTTTTTAGTTAAAGTAATGAGATCAGTTGATGTTTTTATTGGATAGATTTTTTGGTTTACTTTTAAGGAATAAATTGCATCTTTGGGCTGGAGATTGGCTATTTTTGCCGGACTTTTTTCTTGGACTTTTTCAACAATTACTTTATTGGCTGGAGTTGGAACACCTTGGGTAAAAAGATATGATATTAAAAACCATCCAAGAATAAAATTACCCAATACTCCAGCAACAATTATTAAAATTTTTTGCCAAGGATTCTTATAAGCAAAGGCTTGATTTTTTAATTTTTTACTTTTTACTTTTGATTTTTGACTTATTTCATCGTATTCCTCACCATAAAGTTTGACAAATCCTCCTAAAGGAATAAGATTGATACTATAAATAGTTTCTTTTATTTTGATACCCAAAAGTCTTGGAGGGAAACCAATACCAAATTCCTCAACCAATACCCCACTTCTTTTGGCGGCAATAAAATGACCAAGCTCATGGACTAAAACTAAAATCGATAAAACTAAGAGAAAAATTAAAATTGACATAATAAATAAAATTCAAAATTCAAATTTCAAATCTCAAAATAACAATACAAAATTCAAAATGATTTTAAAAAATTTATTAATTTTTAATTTTAAATTTTCATTTTTTGAGATTTGCATTTTTAAATTTGAATTTTTTTATATGTTCATCACCTCATTTATTTTTTTGATTTTTATTGCTTCAATTGTTTGATTGATTTTTTGAGTTTCAAGATCTATTTCTTTTTCTTTTCTAAATTTTTCATCTTCAGTAATCTCTTTTTTTTCAAAAGAAATTTTTATTGATTTTCGAAAATCGTCGCGAAGAGCGCGAATTTTTTGTCGGGCTTCTTCCACTAGTTGATTGACAATTTTTGCCAATTTTTCTCGTTGTTCTTCCGATAAAGGAGGAAATTTAAGAAAGATTTGATTGTTTTGGGTTATGGGAGAGGTCCCAAGATTGGCTGATATTAAAGCTTTTTCAATATCTTTTATGGTTGAGGGATCAAAAGGAGCAATGACTAAAGTTTGAGGACCGGCGGTGGTAATGGCTGATAGTTCTAAAAGTTTAAGTTTGGTTTGCCCCCCATAGGTCTCAACAATAATATTTTCAACTAATGCCGGAGTAACAAGACCGGTGCGGATTGACTGCAAATTTTCTTTTAGTTTTTCAACAACAAGATTGGCTTTTTTGGTAAAATCACTCTCCATAAAAAAAATTATATTAAAATTATAAGCCAAGTTGCCAGCGAAGGAAGCGGGTAATTTTTATGTTTTCGCCAAACTTTAAAGCGGCTTCATTAAGAAGGTCACTAATTTTTTTTGATGGATCACGGATATACTCTTGATTTAAAAGTTCTTCAACGGTATTAGTTTTAATTGAGGCTACTTGCATTGCGATTTCTTGACCAAGCTTTTGAAAATCTTCATTTTTGGCAACAAAATCAGTTTGACAGACAATTTCTACCAATGAGGCGATTTTTTTGTTATGATGGACGTAAGAGAAAATGGCCCCTTCTTGGGTAATATTGGTTGCCTTTTTTGCCAAAACTTCGGCTCCCCATTGTTGTAAAAGTTTTTTTGCTTTTTCAAGATCTTCCCCACTTTCTTCCAGGGTTTTTTTACACAAGGCTAAAGACACTCCTGTTTCTTCACGTAAAGTTTTTAATTTTTTAATATCCATAAAAATATTTAAGAAACTAATTCCCCAACAATATACTCAACGACTTTTGCAGCATCATCATTGGCTGGAATAGGATAGTTCACAAGATTGGGATTGACATTAGTGTCAACAATGGCGATAATGGGAATATTAAGTTTTTTGGCTTCAATAAGAGCATTTTTTTCTCGTTTAATGTCAACAATAAATAAAGCATCAGGCAGTTTTTCCATCGAAGAAACACCACTATAAATTTTTTCAATTTTTCTAAGCTGTTTCTCCAACTTTACCCTCTCATGTTTAACAAACTTTTCCCATTCTCCTTTTTCTTTTTCCTCACGCATTTTTTGCATTTTTTGGATATTGTTTTTTAAGAAGGTTTCAAAATTGGTAAGAAAACCAGGCGGCCACTTATTGGTAAGATAAAAGAAGTTATTTTCATGGCAGATTTTTTCAATAAAATTGGCAATATTTTTTTTGGTGGCAACAAATAAAATAGTTTTATTTTTTTCTCTTAGTTCATCAAAAAATTTTTTTGCTTTTTCTAAAAGAACAACTGTTTTATTAAGATCGATAATTGATTGTTGATTTTCAATTTTATAGATAATTTTTTTTGCTTTTGGATGAACTCTGTTTTTTCGATGACCCAAATGAGCTCCCAAATTAAAAAGTTCTTCTACTTTTTTTTCAATGTTAGAGGTGTCCGTCATAAAGAAATATTATATAAAGAAATAAGATTTTTGCAACTGAAAATATAATGTTACACTTTTTTAAGGTGTTAGATGTTTAATGTTAGATGTTTGGTATTATTAGGTGTTTTATATTTTTAGGCTTTTTAAGAAAGATCGAAATTCACCATTAATACCTGGATGCTTTAGACCAATTTCTACCACTGTTTTTAAATATTCTAACTTATTGCCAGTATCGTAATACTTTCCATTTTTTATTTCCAAAGCATAAACGGGATGAACCTTGGCCAGTTCATCGATGGCTTCGGGAAGATAGTACTCACCTCCTTTTCCTGGTTTTTGGTTTTCTAAAATCGGAAAGATATCAGGAGTTAAAACATAGCCAGAAACAATGGCTAAATCAGAAGGGGCTTTTTCTGGACCAGGTTTTTCAATTAATTTTTCTACTTTCCAAACTCCATTACCTAAATCTTTTCCTTTAACAAAGGCATAACGCTTAGTATCTTCTTTTCTTTGCGTTCTTATTCCACAAAGAATAGTGGCTTCATAATGATAAAAAGCGTTAATCATTTGTTTTGCTCGTGAAGGATTGGCTAAAACAAAGTCGTCGCCCCAAAGAACTAAAAAAGGTTCGTTACCAATAACGTGTTTTGCTGATTTAATAGGAGTGGCATTGCCATATGGTCCTTTTTGACGGATATAAATAAAATTAGCCATCTCAGAAATTTTTTTTACTTCTTCTAAAAGATCGTACTTTTTTCCCATTTCCAAATTTTTTACTAGATCGGCATTGGGGCTATCAAAATGATCTTCGATTGATTTTTTGGTATAACCTGTCACAATAATCACATCTTCAATCCCGGCAGAAACTACTTCTTCAACCACATATTGAATTACTGGTTTATCAACAATCGGTAGCATTTCTTTGGGCATGGCTTTAGTTTGCGGAAGAAACCGCGTCCCAAAACCAGCCGCTGGAATCACCACTTTTCTAATTTTCATAAGCCTTTAATCAAATTTTATGGTAACTTTTTGATTAAGAATATAAGTATTTTCGGCAGTAGCAGAAACTTCAGCGATTCCTTTAGAAGAAGAAGTAAGAATAAAAGTCGCTTTGCCGGATTTATCGGTTGAAACCTGTTGGGGAGTGATTTGGCCTAAAGTAGTTGATAAAGTGATATTTTTATTAACAAGAGGAAGACCATTTTCATTTCTTAAAAAGACATTGATAGTTACCGGTTTTCCTATTGAAGAATTTAGCGGCCAAGCAAAGATTAGTGATTTTTCTTTTGAAGGAATAAATTCCTCTTTTGCCCGAATAAGACGAGAAAGAGGTTGATTAAAAACAACATAACTTACAAATAAAGAGGCGGCAAGGAAAAAAACAAAAATCAACCCAGAAAGTTTTTTATCCATAATTTTAATCAATTATAACAAGGAAATAATTTTTTTGTCAACTAATATTTGAATAATTTTTTGATGAATGACTTCTTTGGGAAGGATTTTTCCATTTTCAACACAGTTTAAAACGACCCAATTTTTTTTAGTTTTTGAAAGATGAAGATACATTTGTTCCACTTTTTTTCGAAAATCAATATTTTTTTCGTGGATATCCTCTTTTCCCAAAAGATATTGCCGATCTCCTTTTTTTGCCGTCAAATCTACTCCAATTTTCCATGGGACATAAAGGTAAATCACTAAGTTTTCTTTTGGAATTTTGTTGATTTTGTACTCCAGTTCATAAAGCCACTGAAAAAATTTTTCTCGTTCTTTTTCATTGGAAAACCTGGCTCCTTGATAGGCCATATTTGAGGGAGTGTAGCGATTGGCGATAATCACGCCTCCTTTTTTTAAAAAATCTTCCATTTGTTCTTTTGCCGAAAGTCTATCTAAGGCATAAGCTAACGAAGCAAGATAGGGTGAAATATTGTCTAAAGTGCCAAATTCTCCTCGAAGATAACGGGCAACCGTTTGACCGTGAAATGTTTGGTAATACTGGGGAAAGTCAAAGTATTTAACCAGAATTTTTTTCTTTTTTAAAAAAGAAATTAGAATTTGGGCCTGAGTTCCTTTACCGGAACCATCACCGCCTTCGATAACGATTAGTTTTCCTTTTTGTTTTTTAAGTTTTTCAATATGGTGGAAAAAATCAGAGAAAATATAAGGAAGACGGTCAAAGTTGTAAATTTCTAAAAAAAGATTATCAGAAGGATTACCTAAAATCATCGGGGAAATTTTGTTTTCATATCCTTCAAAAAGAAGGGCTAAGACCGGTTTTTCTTTAACCAAAGCATAAACAATTTCTCCACCAACGCCCAAAGACGGTTTTGATACCTCAGCCACGACACAATCGGCTTTTTCAATCTGCTCTTTTTGGCGTTGAAACAGTTTTTCTTTTGAAAGAAGGGCATCTTTTTCTAAAAGCTTTTTGTTTATAATTTGTTCACCAGAAAGAAGAAGATGACGTCTTTTTTTAATCTGAGTAATAATTTGTTGATAATTTTTTTTTAATTCGCCATCAAAACTGGTTGAGGCGGTAAAATAGATTTTAAGCATAAATCACCAAACATCAAACATCAAACACCTAACATCTAACATCTAACTTCTAACATCAAACACCAAACATCTAACATCTAATATTTTAAAAATGTAACATTAAACATTAAACTTTTTTTGTCATTCCTTCTTTAGACTAGTAATCTATATAATAATTGTCATTCCTGATTTATTAAGGAATCTATAAAATTTCAACCTCTTTTTAAAGTATGACTATATAGATTCCTGCTTTCGCAGGAATGAAATAAATCTTACTTTTACACCACGTTTACACAACTTTTACACAATTTTTACACTACTTTTTACACTACTTTTTACACTAATTTTCACTCTCCCAATCTCCATTTATCTCTACGTATCTCTATTTATCTCTATTTATATCTACTTATATCTATCAATCTCTATCACTTCCTCCTCTTTTGGTTTCTTGGCCAAAATAATTTTGGCAAGTTTATCTTCAATTTTTTCTCGTAAAATTCTTTCTAGATTGCGAGCACCAAATTTTTCATTATAATTTTCTTCAACAATTTTTTTCAAGAAGTTTTCATCAATTATAATTTTAACTCGATAAATTTGATAAAGATCTTTTTTTATTTTTTCAACCATTTTTTTAGCCAAATCTAAGATTGATTGATTGGTGAGTGGTTTAAAAACTACAACTCCATCAAAACGATTAAGAAATTCTGGGGAAAAGAGCTGACGGTTAATTAATTCATCAATAAAATTTGTAGAGGAGAAATAAGAATATAAAAGATCAGCGCCAGCGTTTGAGGTAGCAATAATCACCAAATTTTTACCATCAACTCGTTTACCAAAACCATCGGTAAAATATCCTTCATCCAAAAGGGTTAAAAAGATATTGATTAAATCTCTATTTGCCTTTTCTAGTTCATCAAGGAGCAAAACCCCATAAGGTTTTTCCCGAATAGCTTTGGTTAAAAGACCGGGATTGCCATTTTCTATTGAGCCAATAAGGTTTTTGATGTCTTCTTTTGTTTGATACAAAGACATATCAAAACGCAAAAGATAGTTTTCTGACCCAAAAAAAAGTTTAGCAATGGCTTTAGCAGTTTCTGTCTTCCCTACCCCAGTTGGCCCTAAAAATAAAAATGAGGCTAATGGTTTTTTTCTTTTACCCAAAAGCAAAAATGAACGGCGAAGGGCTTGAGCTAATTGATTGATTGCCTCTTCTTGTTGAATGATTTGAGAAGAAAGTATTTTTTCTAAATTTAAAAGTTTTTCCGATAAAGCGGGAGTGATTGAGGTTGGAATATGAGTTTTTTCCTCAAGAACTTGGTCTATTGTTTCTGGTAAAACAACTGTCCATTGTTTTTCTAAAAGACCAAGTTTTTTTCTTTGAAAAACGGCGGCTAAATCTAAAAGATCAATGGCTTTTTCAGGAAAAGGAATATTGGTAATATAAAAATTGGCTTTGTTTATTGCATTTTTTATTGTTTCATAAGGAAAAAAAGCTTGATGGCGAGTTTCTAAGATTTCAAAGTTTTCTAAAATAATTTTTTCCGCTTCCTCAATTGATACTTCATAAACATCAACTTTTTCAAAAAGGCGATTGATTTTTTCATTGGGATAGATAAATTTTTGATAAGGAAACGGTTCGGTAATACCGATAAATTGAATGGTATCAGTTTTAGCAAACTTTTCAATGGTGGTGGTGAGATCAACTCTTCCTTCAAAAGGAAAAAGGTAGCGATCAATGTTGTCAATTAACAAAATCACATTTTTGGCTTCGGCTGCTTCTTGTAAAAGTTCTTCGAAAAAATTTTCCCGTTTTTTTTCATCAGTAAATTCTGAAAGAATTTTTTCCATATTGACTTTTAATATTCTTTTGTAAGCCAAAGCGGGAACAACTTTTCCTTCATAGATTTTTTTGGCTAAGGCATCAACGATGCTGTGTTTTCCTACCCCTTCTTCACCAACAATTATTACGTTGGCAAAGTTGCTTTTGGAAAGAATCCGTTCAATTTGGTCAATTTCTTTTTGTCGATCAACAATTGATAGTCGATAATTTAAGTAAGAAGAATCACAAAGACTTAGTGAGTACTGGTCTAAATTTGGTGTGTAACCAAAAGTCCAATCACGGGCTAAAGGTGGGTAAGAAAAAAGATTATTAAGCTCCCACCAGCATTTTTTTTGAAAATGTTTTTGGTAAAAATCTTCAAACCAAGCCTCAACCAAGGATTTATTTTTTTCATCCAATAGATGGGTTTTTAAAAATTTTTCTTTTAATTTTTGTTTTTTTGTCTCTTCTTTGTCCTCAAAAGGAAAGATAATAATTTTAAAAGGCAAATAAAAAATAAAGAAGAAAATAATTATAAAGGGCAAAATAACGATGTAGGCAACTGTAAGAAAAAAATAAAAAAGAAGAATTGATGTGCGGGCAAAAAAACCGATTCCACGGGAAATTAGGTTGAAAAATAATCGATTGGCCCATTCTTCAAAAGAAAAACCTACCCCCTGTTTTTTTGCTACCAAATTTTTCCAAGGAGAAAATAAGGTTTTTAAAAGATGTTTGACTGAAAAAAAATAAGGAAAAAAAATAAAAAGATTGAATAAGGCAGAAAAAAAATTACTAATTTCTTGTTTGATGTTGAGCATATTATAAATAATACAATAAATGTTAAAGAAAGTGTAAAGGTTGTGTAAAAGTTAAAAAATGATACAAATGATGCTAATAAATGCCGTGTAAAAATAGTGTAAAAAGTAGTGTAAACATTGTGTAAACGTTGTTAATATTTAACGTTTTACGTTACACGTTCCACGTTACACTTTGTAAAATTGTTAGATGTTAGAAGTTAGGTGTTTGGTGATTAGTGTTTGGTGTTAGGTGTTAGATTCTTGGTGTTAGATGTTAGGTGTTTGGTGATTTTTTACCTCTTGACAAATGAAAAAAAATCATTAATCTTTTATTTTAAAAGGTTATGGAAAAAGCTGAAAATTCTGATAAACCTCCGGAAGGGAGGTTGATGCCTTTAACCTTTTATCTTCCAAAAACTTCGGCCAATAAAGAAATTTATCAAAATGGTCTTTCTAAGATTATTGACCGATTAGTGGTTAAGACGGAAACTGATATTGAAAAATGTTGGCAACTTTGGGAAAAATTTTCTCCCAAAAAATCTCTTTTTCAACTTTGGGACTTTCGTTATAGTTGGTATCAAGGATGGGGGTTTCAACCTTATTTTTATACCATTTATTTGGGTAAAAAACCAGTAGCCGTTTTACCCTTATGGTTTAATGAAATTGATAAAAAATACGAATGGTTTGGTGGATATTGGCCTGAAGACAATTGTTTTTTTGTTTCTGATACCGATTTTATCTTACCCCTTTTGAAGATTGCCCCAAAACCAATTTTATTAAATGCGATTGAGGAAAACGACAGTCTTTTGCCCTTTAAAGACATATATTTTACTACCGATACCCCAAAATATATAATTAATGCTTCTTCTTATAAAACAGTTGAAGAATATTTTATGACATTAAAAAAGAAAAATCGTCATCATTTAAGATATTATAAGAGTCAGTTTTCTCAAATAGTGACAAAAATTGAGTTTGTTGAAGGTGATGAAAGTAAAAATCTTCGCACTTTTTTTAAGCTGTCTATATTTGATTATGAAAGGAAAGAAGAAGATAGTTTTTCTGAATATCGAAAAAAACAAAGACTTAAGACCTTTGAGATGATTTATAAAAATCAAGGAATTTACAAAATTGTTTCTTTGTATATTTGGGTGGGTGATTATTTGGCTGCCTACGATATTTTAGGGATTTATAAGAATAATCTTTATCTTTTAACTGGAGCGGCTGATCTTCAACGTTTTCCTGGGCTTGGTGTTTATATTACTGCCATTGAACTTGAAAAAGCGTGGGAATGGGGAGTTTCTTTGATTGACTGCATGCAAGAAGACTACAACTGGAAGCATAAATACTTTACCCCAAAAACTCTTCTTCGTTTTGAAAAATCATAAAAAAAAATGTGCGCGCTGATGGAGTCGAACCATCGGTCTTCGTCTTATCAGGACGACGTTTTGCCGTTAAACTAAGCGCGCATTTAATATATGGTATATTTTATAATAATTTTGTTATAATTTTCAATATGATTTATTTTTCGCAAATCTTAAAGAAAAAAGTTTTTACTGAAGATGGAATAAAAGTTGGTTATCTTGATGATTTAGTTTTTTTAAACAAAGAAACGCCAATTGTGACTAAACTTTTAATAGAGACAAAAGATAAAAAGATTCTTGTTCCGATTGATTTTTTGGTAAAAATTAATAAAGAAATTTACATTAAAAAAAACTACGAAGAAACTTCTCTTTCAGATGACGAACTTTATATTCTTCGCAATCTTTTAGATAAACAAATTATTGATATTAAAGGAAGTAAAATAGTTCGCGTCAATGATGTAGTTTTACAAAAAGAAAAAAATGATTGGTATGTTTTGGGAGTAGATGTTGGAGTTTTGGGGATTTTACGTCGTTTAGGTTTATCAAACTTGGTAGAAAAAATTTTGGGGATTTTAAGGTTACGTCTTTCTTCGCAGTTTTTGTCGTGGGCGGAAATTCAGCCGCTGGAGTTGGCTCGCGGTGAAGTCCGACTGAAAAAAGAGGAAAAAAAACTTTTAAAATTAAGACCCGAAGATTTAGCTGATTATTTAGAGCAAACAAGCTTGGCCAACATTCAAAAAGTTCTTCGTTTACTTGATAAAAAGATGTTAGTAAAAGTGATTGCTGATTTGAATATTAATTATCAGGTGGGTTTATTTCAGCGGATGTTGCCAAAAAAAGCAGCGTCGATTTTGGAACTTTTGGATTCGGATGAGGTGGTTGATATTTTGCTTTTTCTTTCTAAAAAAAGAAGAGAAGCAATATTAAGTTTTTTACCTAAAGAAAAACGAAAAGAAGTCAGTTATCTTTTAAGTGTCCATGAAAGTGGTAAGATTGGTGATTATCTTAGTTTGGAATATTTAGCCGTTTCTCCGTCAAAAACTGTTTTGGAGGTGAAAAATCTTATCAAAAAAGAAACAGCGGATTTTTATTTTCTTCCCTACATTTATGTTTTGAATGAAAAAAAACAGTTGATTGGAGTTTTTAGTCTTCATGAACTTTTGCTTCAAGATCATGCTAGTTTTGTTTATAAGTTTATGAATCAAAATTTGATTACGGTTTATTTAACAACACCGATAAATCTTGCTTTGCGGAAAATGATAAAATATAAAATCTCAGTCTTGCCGGTAATTGATAAGGAAAAAATACTTTTGGGGATTATTACTTTTGATGATTTATCAGAAAAGCTTTATGAGAAAATTTTTAGATAAATTAAAATGGCGATTGTTGGTTTTTCTTTCGGTTTTAGGACCGGGGATTGTGACGGCGGTTGCTGATAATGATGCTGGTAGGGTGGCAACATATACCGTGGCAGCATCAATGTATGGGATGGCCTCACAATTTTTGGTGATTCCCGAAACTCTAATTTTGGCCGTAACCCAAGAGATTAGTGCCCGAATCGCTATGGTAACAAAAAAGGGTTTGGGCGATTTGATAAGAGAAAGATATGGGGTTGGGCTTTCTCTGTTGATTTTTGTTTTATATTTTATCACCAATCAAGGAGTAGTAATTCAAAATGTTTCTGGGTTAAAGGTTGCTTTTCAGCTTTTTAATGTCAATTGGCAATTGTTTTTGATTTTAACTTGTTTGCTTTTGATTTTTTTTGTAATTTTTTTTGACTATAAAAAACTCCAACGGCTTTTTTTAATAATGATTATATTTTACCTTTCTTATATTTTCTCAGCCATTTTAGCCAAACCTAACTGGGTCGAGGCAGCAAGAGAAAGTTTTATTTGGCCAACTAAAGTTAATGTTTTTGATTTAACTTTTTGGTTTTCTCGAATTGCGGTTTTGGGGACAACAATTACTGCTTGGGGTCAGTTTTTTGTTCACAGTTACATCGTTGATAAAAAATTAGATGTTCGCCATTTAAAATATGAGAGATTAGAGATTTTTATTGGCGCATTTTTGACTAGCTTTTTTTCCTGGATGATGGCGGTGGCAGTTACTTACACTCTTTTTGTTCATGGAATAAAGGTTACCGATGGATACACCGCTGCTTTAGCGATAAAACCTTTTGCAGGAGAAGTGCCTTTCTTGTTTTTTGCCATCGGTCTTTTTGGTGCCTCAATTTTGGGATTAACGATCGTTCCTCTTGCCACGGCTTATGTTTTTTCGGAAATTTTTGGCTATAAAGGCATTTTAGATGCTTCTTTTTCCAAAGGCAAACTTTTTTATGGTTTTTTTATTATTCAAATTTTAATAGGACTTATTCTTGCCCTTTTTCCTCAAACTTCTCTTTTTAAACTGACTTTGTATGTTGACTTTTTAAATGGGGCGATGTTACCAGTTATTTTTTATTTTTTAGTTAAGTTTTCTGAAGATAAAGAGATTATGGGTAAATATGTGATTTCGGGATTTTATCGATTTTTAGTGCGTGGGTCAGCGGTTGTGATTTCAATTTTGGTGATTTTAACTTTTTTTGATAAAATATTAAAATTGATTTAAAATTATTAAAAATTTATGAAAAAACTAATTGTTGTTTCTGATTGGGTGGATGATAGTTTAACTTGTGCGGAGTTTTCTTCGGCGGTTTTGGGATTTTTGAGTGAGTCAAAAAATGCTCAAATTACTTTTGTCTCCTCCACTCCCTCAACCATCCATACTTCTTTTTTAATTAATCAAATTGTTGAAGTTGAAGAAAGGTTTGGTCGGCCTTTGGAAACGGTGATTTTTCAAAATACCGATCCTCGTCTTCAATCGAAAACTAAAGTAGAAAAAGCCCAAGGAGCAAAGTTTTTAGTAATTCGTCTAAAGTCTGGTCTTTATCTTTGTGGCCCCAATGCTGGTTATGATTTTTCAATGGTAAAAGAAAGAATTGATGAAGTTTTTGAATACAAAGATTTTGATAAAGGTAGTCAGTTTCGCTCACGCGATTTTTACTCGCGAGTTTGTGCTCATTTAATGGATGCGATGGAAGATGAGTTAGATTTGGAAGAGGTTTTAGTTGATGTTATCCCCGATTTAAAAGGTTTTTACATTGGTCATATTGATAATTTTGGTAATATTAAAACAACAATTACCCATGAAGATTTAAAAGGAAAAGTAGAATATGGCGGATATATAAAGATAAAAATTGGGAAGGTGATAAAAAAAGTACGATATGTTGATAATTTATTTGGCGGAGAAGTGGGAGAATTGGTAATTTATCCAGGATCGTCGGGAAAAAAATACAATCCATATTTGGAAATTTCGGTTTGGCGTCATTTTGATGAGGAAAAACCAACCACCGGAAAAGATGAATTTTTAAATCCCAAAGTTGGTGAAAAAATCGAGCTTCTTTTTAAATGAGCTTCCAAAAAGTGAAACGTTAAACATTCAACGTTAAACGTTTATAAAAAGAGATATATTGAGATAAATAGAGATTTATAGAGATAAATAGAGATAAATAGAGATTGGGAGAGTGGAAATTAGTGTAAAAAGTAGTGTAAACATTGTGTAAACGTTGTTAATATATCAAATATCAAAAATCAAAAAACAAAATGACATATTAAAAATAGGCTCTCGACTAGAAAATTTATAATAACTTTTTCTTCTTTAATAAAACTATAAGTTCATTATATAGTTGTTTTTTACTCTTTTTATATCTCCACTCACATTCTTTAAGATGTAATGGGAAA
>Ga0308407_1000087_pt1 | contig 80463 bp, 66 predicted proteins | sample HotsprSampleMSe2_FD_203476 | JGI IMG/M metagenome (GOLD analysis project Ga0308407, IMG submission 203476) | Hot spring phototrophic mat microbial communities from Mushroom Spring, Yellowstone National Park, Wyoming, United States - 20060911_MSe2 ...
GATGGAGGGAAAACCTGGAAAAAAATTCAGTTAAACCCAAATTTTAGGTCGAGAAAGAGCGTAGGTCTTAATATGCGCGACAAGATGAACGGCATTGTCGTTCAGTTCCCCGATTCATCGGAACAATTCAGCAAAATCTGGATTACAAATGATGGATGGGAAACATTCCGCGAAATCACAAACCATAATATTCTTGCACCAAAAAATTTCTTTTATAACCCTCCCAAAATTCTTATATTTGATGTATATTGTAACTTATATTACTCTTTCGATAATGGCCAAACATTTACAAAGGACAGTACATTTCAAAATTACTTCCTACCACTGGCTAACCTAAGAATAGTTAACGATAAAATAATGATTATATCAGGTACACCAAAAGATTCAAATATGAAAGATAGAAAAATATACTTCCGAACTACCGATGGGGGCATTAATTGGGATTATTGGGAACCTGTGGATATTAACAAAATTTATGAAGTATATGGAGATTCAAGTTCTGTTAGTTTAGCTCGGATACTTAATGATAGTGTTTATATTTTAGGAGTAGACGCACGAAAAAAAGGTAAAGGAATTTCATTGTTGACAACGGATAATGGTAAAAGTTGGATTGAATTAAGTAATATTTGGTATAATAACGAAGAGTGGCCTGCTACATATGTATATTTTGAAGGAAATTATGTTTTTGCCACGGGTATCTTTTGGCTTTTTTATCATACCATAGGTGATTCAACCCTAATGCCTCCAACTTTTTATGGTCCTTATTATAAAATACCCAAAAACTTTACTTTAAGATGGCAACCTATCGAAGGAGCAACAAAATACCAAATTCAAGTAGTTGAACTTGAAGGCTTCGATTTTGTTAATTATCCCCAACCCATAGGTGTAAATTATGATTCGGTTCTGTTCGACGATGTAATTGTTACCGGAACCAGTTATTCCCCACCGAACACAAAGAATTGGAAAATTTACTGTTGTCGTATCCGTTCGATGAACGATTCTTTGGTGTCGGAATGGAATTCTAAATGGTATTTAACAGAACCTGAGCCCAACGATGTTGAAAGCCAAATTGGTTGCGAAAGCACAAAAATTTACCCCAATCCTGCAAGGGAAAATATAACTTTTGAACAACTTCCCGAAAACGTAAGGAAAATCAAAATTTTGGATATGCTTGGGAATGAAGTATTGTCTTTGCCAATTCAGAAAAGTATAGATATCGAAAAGCTACCTGCGGGCGTGTATTATTTAAGATTTGAACCAAGCTTTGAAGTTTTCAAATTTATTAAATACTGATTGAAATATTTGGAAGCTGAGATTTGTGGATTGTAAACCCTTCCGAAGGGGAAGCCCTTCGGGAGGGGATAAAAAGTATTGTAGGGGCGACCGGCCTGTCGCCCCTACAAGTACTTTCAGACATCGGATGTTTCAAAAAACATCCGATGTCTTTTTGTAGGGCGAGCGCAGTTTGCCCCAGTCGCATTTCACCGAACAATGGATTTCTCAGACATCGGATGTTTCGCAAACATCCGATGTCTTTCGCTCCTGTTAGGGTCACGAACTTGGGTTTTCGATTATAACCGTCAATTGATTTAATATCTCGTAGGTGCAATTAATGAATTGTCCCTACAAAAATCAAATTTAAGGTGGATTATATTGTGTATTCACCATAGTTTTAAATGAAATAAAATTTGCCAAGTTCGGTTTTTGAATTACTCAGATTGCTGTTCAATTACTGCTTTTTGATTTTCACTATTTTGCGTGTTTCAACGCCTCGGGAGTGAAAGAGTTTAACAAAGAAAATCCCATTGCTCGAAACAACTGGTAGATTCTCGAAATTGAATGAAATGTTATGTTCGCCACTTGCTAAATGTGAATTGATGATGCTTTTGAGTTCTCTCCCCATAAAATCGTAAAGAACAATTTTGACAAAATCGCTCGTAGGCAGATAGATTTTTAGGTTTATGTCGTTATCGAAAGGATTAGGGGAAATGTCGAACGAAAGGTTCGTTTCGTTATCGGCGACCGAGGTAATTTGGGCGCTTTGTATCGCCCCGCGACTGAGCATTCCAAAAGTTCCGGAGTTATTCTCGACGACTTTGAAGGAACGAACCATATAGTAAACCGTTCCCTCGTGCAAAGTGGAATCGACGAACGAAGTCTCCTTTGTTGGTGTGGGATTGAGCAGAATGAAATCACCGTTTGGTGAAAGGGAGCGGTAAACAAAGTATCCATCGACGGGCTCGGAAGCAGGCTGCCAACTTATATGGACAAACTCGCCCGCGGGCTGAACCACAGATACGGATTTTGGCATTGGCACAGCAGAAGAATACAAGGTCAATGTCGGGTCTCCCATCAGTGCAACGTGAATTTGATTTAATCCTTGCCCAACAATATAATAACGGGTGTTATCGAAGGAATATAGCGCACCGAGGTAGTTTGTAACATTGCTTTGGGTTATTTTAGTGGAATATCCTATGGGAATATTGGCACTCATATTGTGAAAATACCAGTGGGGGAAGCCAGCCCAACTGCAGGTCAAAATCGAAGGTTTCGAAGCCAAAGAAGCACGCATAAAGTTATTCTGCGAGTCCCAGTCGCCAAAATACGAGCCAAAAAGCATTGTAAAAACAGCATTAACATTGTTAGCCACAAAATCGTCGGTGGAGCCAATTCCTCCGGCGCTCGTAAATGTTCCACCACCGCAACCGTATGCCCAAAGATAATCGTCGGTTTTAAGAGTTGTGAACCAATCGGCAACGACGATATTATCGGGACCAAGCAAAGAAGCAAAATTACGATAGCCACTGGATGCAAAGGAATTTATATAACGATTAGCCCCGAAATTATCATCAATCAAGCCTCGCCACTTGGGAGCAATTTGCCCAGTGCGGTAAAGGTGGTTTTTATTCAAGTACTGGCGAAGCAAAGCAATCTCGCCTTGTGTAAATTTCGGCATATTGTAGAAATCAATTCGACCGACAGCAAAAGAAATTTCGCTTCCTGGGGTGTTTTGGTCGAATTTCCCATCGCCGGGGATATTGTGATTACGCGGGTCGCTGGCGGAAGTGTTGTTTACAGAAAAGTCTGTCCAAAAAGTTTCGTAAATACTTCCATAATACATATCACAGGGCCAGGCGCCGACGTGGTTACTATGCCCATCGGGGGCGATCAGTCCTGAATAGGGCACAGCAACTCTACCGAGCAGAACAACAGTGGAAAAATTCACGGGGTCTTTGCCATATTCCTCTAATATCAAATCTTTCATTTGCTTAACTTTATTGCCATCGAATTGTTCTACCCGAGGAACATATTTAACCGTGACCGTCCAACCTTCCGATACCAAATCGGCAATGTATTGGTCAATTTCCGGAGCCAACTCGAGCTGTATTGTTTCGTCGATTAAAACAAGCACACGACCATAGGAATGCCGTGGTGGCACATTAATCCCCGAGTGGACATACCCAAAGCCAACAAGGAATGTAAGCAAAGTTGTATCGACTGTAGAACCATCGGGACGCTGAATTGTGGCGTCGATAAGAGCTTTGTAGTAGGCTCGAACTTCGTATTCGTATTCCTTTCCAACGACAACATTTGCATCTTCGTAAGAAGTGGTGTTTGAATCCAGAACTGCCAAGGGAGTTGCAGGGAAACTAATGTCCTCGAAATTTTTTCGGCGAACTTCGTAAAGATATGCCAAAGGATGTTTTGTCCAATTAAGTATAATTTTAGGCGGATTTTCGGAAACTTTAACAGAAAGCAAAACCGCTGCGTCCTTCGATTGATTCCTTCGAATTTCAACGCTTAAAGATTCTTGGAAAAGAACAAATACACATAACACACATAAGGAAATTAGAAAAGCAACTTTTTTCATATTTTCTCCCTAATTAAAACAAAGCAAAAATAATAATTTCAAAATAAAATTTTGGTAAAAAGATTTTTTTATTAAATTACATTCATATAATTATTAAAAGGAGAAAAAATGAAAACGAGAGCAGCAATCCTTTTAATCACGCTTTTTGTGTTACAAAAAGCATTTGCAGTAGTTAGCATCATTCCTACCGATACTAATCAGAAAGATATTCTCCGAGCATACAGATTTGCTTTGCAATACTCCTATGTCGACTACCGACTCACGAACAACACAATGGATAGCACATTATTCCCAAAATTTGGGGAATACTCAATTTATTGGATAGCAAGCGGTGAAAATCGAGGAGCATTTGTCTACCCCGACGCAGTTCCCAAAGATTTTTCTTCGATGAGTTACATCACGAAGGAATCCTACGATTGGAAAAATTCACCCCACTTTTCTTTGCAATTTAAACATAATCCACAGGTTGTGTGTATCTTCCAAAGTTTGCTCAAACAAAACAATTCTACTGTTTCGTGGGCTTCGTTCTACTACAAAAACCTTTTCGATATTAATTTTTACGACAATATGTACTATTTTGCATCGGAAAAAATAATCGACAGCCTTGGAATTTCTGGTAACACTCGCTTGCTAATCATTCCTCCATTCCGAAAAGTTAGCGAAGACGAGAAATTTTACATTGATAAAATAGTTTCGACATATCCAAATCTAAAAAGTCGGGTTGATGAGTTTTTGGCTCGTGGTGGTACGATTTACGCCGAAGGGAATGCAGTGTATTTCTTGGAGCGTTTGGGTTATCTTTCGCCGGGTGCGGTAAACTTCGGAGAATCCTACCTTGCCCCCCCCGAAGTCAACACAATTGATGTAGCGTTTACCTCTGCCAATCATCCTTTGTCCTTTACAGAGCTATCGACTGGCGGAAAACTTTATGGTTCCTATTTCCCAAAGGTCAATGTTCCGCAGGCTGATGTGATTGCTTACATCAAGAATACAAGCAATCCAGTTGTTTTCATCTTGAGTGGGCAACAAGCCAATGGGGGGAGAATCATCGTAAACACTGGCTTGCCAACTGTTGGCGGAATGAACGAACTCAACAAAGGGAGCCGGCAGTTGCAATGGACTTTGAATGCGTTTTTTTCTGCTTTTTGCTCAAATATTGATGTAACTCGTTCAATCTACAACGACTTGCCCGCCGAAATCATCGCTGGCAGAAATGCTATTTCCTTCGACCGAATCGATACTTTCCAAGTCAGGATTAAAATCAGAAATCTTTCGGGGAAACCTGTGGACAACATAAAGGTCGTCGAGTGGGTGCGCGACTATTTCAAGATTGTTGATGCAAATGTTCCGGGAGTTTCTGTCGCTATGCTTTCGGGCAATGGCATACAATTTTCGGATATTTCTTTACAGCCATACGAAGAGAAAGAGATTGTTTATTTAGTTTCAACTCCCGACCCGAACGACAAAATACACGAAAAAGTTGATAGATACATTTCTTGGGCAAATTACATTTATGTGTCCTACTGCGAAGTGAAATTTGCGGGCAGCAATGGGCTTGAATACTTTGTCAAGTATCGCAATTACGCCGATATGATGTTTTCTGCTCGTTTGATAGTCGATACCGATTTGAATTGGAAGAACTTCTTATATCTCGATTTTCAGCCATTCAAGGTGTTTACCATAATCGAAAACAAAGAGCGAACAGCAGCAATGGAAACCAAGTATGTACAATACATCCCGAAAGATGTGCCTTTTTATTGGACAGATAATAGCATAAATATTCCAATATTAAAAACGCCGGGAGGAAAATTTGTCGACGTGCTTCGAGGAAGTAATGATAAAAACAAGCCCGAATATGATATGGACAGCGATGGCTATCCCGACGTTTGGCTCGACACTTCTTCTATTTATCCCAAAGGCTACACTATTGAAGAAACAGAAGTGTATTGGATTAATCCTTGGGAGCATTTGCGAAGTGGCGACACAACTTTTTACGAAGATATTAATCACGATGGAATAAGAGCAAAGGATATCGATGGCGATGGTATTGTCGACATCGAGGCTCCGGGCGATAAAATTCGTGTTTGGAAAGTTACGTGGGACATTGGGAAGATAGCTGGCTACGAATATTTCGACCCATATTGTTACTATGAAATTTGGGTCGACCCGCCCGATTTGGTCAAACTTTCTGCTGGGGTTGGAAAGGTCTTTGGAAAGCTGGATGAAGATGTTCCTGGGATGTTCTATCCTTATACTCCCGACCTTTCGAAAGCGGATAAAAATGACCCGCATTGGAAATATTGGATGGAAACAGACAAGAATGGAGAACCCATTTGGAAGCAGTTCATTTATCAAAAAATCCATAATTACGAAGGCTTTACATATATCGACACTCTTAAAAGCAATTATCGTTTGAAGCCAACTGACCACTGTGTTGGAACAGTTCCCCAACCACACCGGGAGTTTATTGCTGTTCTTTCGCTCGGCGGAAGAGAAATCGATATGAACAGCCCGACCCCAAGCTATTCGCCCTATTCCAATTTAATTTACAAAACAATTTTCAACGAAACCCGTACTTCCCCTGTTAGAACAACTTACACCTACTGGGCTCCGTTGCCCAATCCACTGCAGTTTGAATATCTAACAAACAATTTCGAAATATTGGATACTAATGGGACTGTTCGCTTTTCGAACCTTCCAATGTTTGGGAAAGCACTTTTGAAGTTCACAATGGATGCTTCGACAGAGTATTCTTATTACTGGATTCGCAATGCCGGGCACGATGTCGATTACAACGACCCATCGGAGAAAATCGAGGGAGATGAGAAACTTGGCGATGGAGTTTTTGGCTACTTGATTTACGACATTCCAAAAGGCATCGGCGGATATAAAATCACTTTCCCCAAAAAAGCCGATGGTACATACGACATTGACAAAATCGTTAAAATCGATGGAAAGCCTTTCCAAAAATGGATTGATAATCCAAACACAAAGGACAAAATCGAGATTATCGAAGCCCCGTTCCAGTATCACATTTATATTCCTCAGTTATTAATTCCACCAGCATTGGACGACGATAATAACGACGGAATAGACGATTGGATAGACGACCGAGGCGACCGATTCCACTCGCAAACCGGCTTCCTCCACGATGCTTTTATGCTTGGAAATGGCGAAGATTACAAGGACTGGCCCAAGGAGCCTTTCCAAGATGATATCTATGGTATGGTAACTTCGGGATGGTATCCGGGCGAAGATAATACTTATGGTGATGATAAATTCGAGAAGCTTGGCAAAACAAGAATAGAAATTCAGGCCATTTACGAAGGGTTAGGAAAGGAAGGCTCTGTCGAAATTAGCAAGGGTGGGTGGCTGGTTGTAGAAGAAATATTCGGAGGCTCGCCTTGGGTCATCACTTCCCACACTCTTTCTGGTTTTGCTGTCGGCTCGAACCTGAAATTAACTTCAAAAGCACAGCCTACAAGTGTTCGCTATGGTATCGACACTACTTATATTCTTCATACAATCGAAGACCTGAACGAACCACATAATTTCGACATTAATTTCGACCCGTTCCATCTTTCTTACGGTTATGGCGACATAACGATAACAACATACGCCGGAGGCCGGGACCCCTGCAACTTAATCAAACCAAACTTTAATATGCCGACTATTATCGACCCCAAGATTGACAAGGCTGAAATAACGATTCTTCCTGATGTTGACACTACTAACCCCGACTTCAAAGGCTTCCCGAAACAATTGAGTGGTTCTTTCCTTCAAGTCCGTATCGAGGTCAATAATGGAACGGATAATAATTTATGCAATCTGCAATTCATTCCTCAACTGCCATCGAATTTGCAGCAGACACAATTGGTGTTTAGTTATGTAGTTTATCCGCGACCTCTTGTTCCGGCAAAATTTGACCCGGCAAGTGGGAAAATCATTCAGGGCGGGGACGATTTTGGTTCGCTGCGAACAGGGTGGCGTTTTAATCAACCCGAAGGCGAAATGCTTGTGAACATTGGCAATACGTTGAACTTATTGCAAGCTTCACGCCGAGCATACTTCATCTTCCTGTTTAAAATTGATTCCACTCTTGCCCCGGGTGTTTATTCCATCGATTTTTCCTCTTCGGGCAAATTTGTTTCCTATTCCGGCAAAGATTTTGGGAAATTTAATTACAAAGCACCACCAGTAATGTTCAGTATAACACGGAAAAAGTCCGATGGAACCATTTTGGAGTACCAAAAATTTGTTCTTGGACAAAGCAATTTGAAACAAATTCAGGTGCAAGGCACAAATGCCTTCCGTGGCGTTGGAACAGCAAAATGGTCGAACAAACAAATTACCTATCTTGATTTTGATACACTTAAAAATGTCCTTCCTGTTGCTTTCGACAACAAAAACCTTATCGAAACGATTGACCTTTCGAGCTTTAAGAACTTCCCACAAAAGGATATGACTAAATTTTATGTTCTCGAAAAAGTGGAAGCAAATAGTTCGAATCTGCCCGATAAGTTCAATTTGACTACTGCCGAAAATCTTTTATACGAAGTTCCACCTGTTGGTAATTTCGTTACAACCGACAAAGCTTTAACTTTATCGAGTGTAGGACCCAAAATAACGCATTTCAAACGTATCAGCGCAATCGATGGGAAGCAAATTTCCGAGAATACTACCGCCTCGATTCGCAGTGGGAATCAATTGCTCGAGGTAACATTCTATCTGCTGAATACTGGAAGCGATATCGCCGAAAATGCACGCCTGGAATTCTCTTTGGGCAAATACTTTAACATTCATTCAGGGCAATCGAATGTGTCTCAAATTTCAGCAAATCGCTACCAAGTTTCAACTGGAATTATAGTTCCCGGCGAACTCAAAGAGCTGAAACTCCAACTTGATGTTGCATCCCAGATATGTGCCAATTGGTTCGATGACCCAGAGGTGATTAAAGATGTTGTGGTTCGTTACGATGGACCTCGAAGCAAATTCGCAACCAAGAAAGAAGCTTTCACCTATACCGACAACTCCCCACTCGAAGCTCCATCGCAGGATATTTTTGTGCGAACATTTCTGCCAAATGTCCGAAAAGTTAAAGCTGGCGAGAAAGTTTCGCTGGGATGGGTGATTTCGAATGGATTGGTTCCTATCAAAGAAACCATAAACTACGATGTTTATGCAATTTTGAACTTAAAAGATACTGTGCTGATTTACAGGGATACAATTTCTTCCTTTGAATTGCTTGAATCACGCAATAGGAAAATCGAATATGTCGTCCCCGATAGTATATTTTACCTTGAGTTTGCTTTGAGGCTCGACCCCGAGAACAAATTGCCCGAAGCTTGCAAGAACAACAATTTCGTAACAACAACAATGGAGCTTGCCGGTCCGGACTGGATGCGAAAGGTCAATGTCTATCCAAATCCATTCGATTACTTTACGCTTGTAAGTTATGTGATTACCCAAGGCGTTTCGCATCTCGATGCCTACGTCTTTGCTGTCGATGGAACTTTTGTGACTAAAATCGAGGATTGTCCGCATCAGTTAGGTTTGAACCAATTCTATCTCGAGATGCCCGACCTTGCCAAAGGTACCTATGTAATCCGATTCGAAGGTACAACACCCGAAAACGAGAGAGTTATCAACTATATCAAACTACTCAAAGAGAAGTAAAATTAAAAGGGATTAAAGTTTCGTGGGGAAGATTGAAAATATCTTTCGGTGGGTTGTTTTGTGTTTTGTTTCGTTATTCTTATTCACTTTCGATTTGCATAGCCAAAATTATGGAATTACCCTCGGTTTGGAATATTTGCGAAGCGAAGGTGATTTTCGACAATTCAGCTCTGTTCCCGATGCAATACCTTACTATGGAAGTGGTACCTCGTTTGCACCAAATCTCGGAGCATTCTATAACATCAAAGTTGCCAAAAATCTTTTCCTGCAAAGCCAGATTGGAATAAAGTATTTTCCTTTTAAAATTACTGCCGAAAGGGACTTTTCGTTGCTTTTCGATTCAACAAAAGTAATTAATGATTTTCTGCTCCACAAAAAGTTTACATTAGAACAAAACCAATTGAATCCTTTCTTTTCGCTTTGTTTGGTATTATCACCAATTCAATATCTTTCTTTTAATGCGGGATTTTCTTTGGCATTCCACTCTTCGAGTCCCAACGAAATTTCATTTTCCGAGACGAAATACTTTAAAGACAGCATACCACAGTTTAGGACAAGCACAGGGAATTTGCCTTCTGGCGGTCGCCATAAGTTCCCTGTTTCATTTAGCTTTGTAACTGGAATTACTTATGAGCCACCTTTCCTTTCCTTCGGTTCAATTAAACTTGGGATTTCGCCATACTTTTCGTTTGGTTTTTCGAACCTAACAAATGAATTTACTTCGGACATTGTTGCTTTCGGCATTCGGGTAAATGTATCTCCTCGTAAGTTAACCAAAAAGATAACGCCAGCCGAACCACCGTTGCCCAAAATTATCGATACATTGCCTGTGCCACAAAATTTGCCCCCTGTTGAGGAATTGGAAACTCAACCTTTGCCACCGCAACCTGAATCCAAAAATTTTATCTATGTAATTCCCATCTATAATGGCAACTATCGGGTGTCTCCAAAAGTATATTTGATACGAAAAAATTACGAAAACCACGTTCCTTTGCTTAACTATGTCTTTTTCGATTATGGTTCTTCAAGATTGGACAAACGATATGTCCAGTTGGAAAATCAAAGCGATTTTAATCCCGATTCACTCAATTACAACAATCCGCTGGGGGTTTACTGGAACATCTTGAACATAATTGGCTACCGATTGCAACAAAACCCAAAAGCAAAAATTCGGCTGGTTGGATGTAACTCCAATATTGGCGAAGAATACAATAACCTTGAACTCTCCAAATTGCGGGCTGAAAACATTTCGAAATATCTGGTTAGAGTTTGGAATATCGACCCAAGCAGAATTTCAATCGAACTACGAAATTTGCCTCAAAATTTTTCGAACCCAAATATTCCCGAAGGAAATCAAGAAAACCAACGGGTCGAAATTCTTTCGGACTCCCCCGAAATACTTTCTCCTGTAACAATCAACGAAATCAACAGCATTTTTTTCCCCGATACAATTAGATTAAAAGTTACAATGAAAAGCGAAACAAGAAGATACAGACTCGATTTTTTCGACACAACCTTTTTCGGCTACAATTCCAGCACTTTGGGAAAAGTCGATAGTTTTGATGTCAGTTTGAACAAATTTTTCAAAGATAAAAATTTGGATATTGCCGAGAGCTTTGATGATTGGATTTGTAAGGAATTTAGGAAGAAGAAGCCAAAGCGAAAAGAAATTTACATATATGTTGAATTTTTTGTAGATTCCACGCGTGAAAGTGAAGTTTTATGTATTTCCCTTCCACTTTTTGAAACTGTAAGGAACAAAGCCCTTGAGGTCATTGACGATGAGCCGGTTGTAATTGAATTTCCAGAGCCATCCCCAAAGCCCAACCAGAAGTTTTCCTTGTTACTTTTCGACTTTAATTCAAGCAAAGTAAATCCAAATCAGATTGAATTTTTAAAGAAAATTGCATCGAAAATCGAAGGTGCCCGCAAAATTACCCTAATTGGACACACCGACATCATCGGCGAACGAAATTACAATATCGAACTGTCCAAAGCCCGTGCCGAAGAGGTGGCTCGCATTTTAAACTCAAATTCTGCTCAGATAATCGGCGTGGGTTCAGAGCAAATTCGTTACGACAACAAACTGCCCGAAGGGAGATTCTACTCTCGAACAGTCGAGATAGTGGTTGAATATTAACTTTTTCTTCACCTTTTCTTAATTTTGCTTTTTTTGATTTGAAATGTTCGAGTCATTAAGTAACCATGTAAGGCAGACCAGAACTGTTCTGAGCTTTATTGAGCGACCACTTATAAATTGGCTTGTACAAAAGGTTCCAGCTTGGTTTACACCCGATTTTCTGACCGTTCTTGGGGTAATTGGTTCGCTTATCACGGGAATATCGTATGCATTGAGCTATTACCATCCCGTTTGGCTTTGGGTAGCTTCTTTTGGAATTTTCGTCAATTGGTTTGGGGATAGTTTGGACGGAAACGTAGCGCGCTATCGCAAGATTGAAAGACCCAAGTATGGCTTCTTTATTGACCATACATTGGATTCTGTCAGTATAGTCCTTATCGGTATTGGGGTTGGGTTATCGCCCTTTGCACGACTCGACTTCGTTCTTCTGGCTTTGATTGGCTATCTTTTGATGTCTATTTTCGTATACATAAAAACTTTAATTACTGGGGTTTTTTCTATCTCCTACTTTGGATTCGGTCCGACCGAAGCCCGGGTCTTCATTGTTATTGGGAACACATTGGTCTACTTCCTTGGAGCAGGCGAAATACCGTTGTTTGGCGAAAGGTATACGATTTTGGATGCTTTTGCACTCTTCTTCGCAGTTCTAATGATTGTATTATTTGTTGCTTCTGTAATTATTGATGGCAACAAACTGAAAGAAGTCGATAAAGGCAAAACACAGATTTAAATTAAGCTTTGAAATTAAGCATTATTCATTTTTTAAATGCGATTGTCAGAAAGTTTTTTAATGGGGATAAGTTAATTCTCATACCTTAAAACCGAAGGGTTCAAGACTTTATTCAAGCTTTAAAGACATCAGATGTTTCGAAAACATCTGATGTCTGGTATAACCAAACGATTGGTTTAATCCTCGTAGAATTACAAATTGTTGTTCGTGGATACGATAGCGGCAGAGTTTGATAGGTGGACGATATGCTTTTGTATTTTACCGAAAGGAAGACATCGGATGTTTCAAAACATCCGATGTCTGGAAATCCCTGTACCTCGGCTAATAATCAAAATCTCAAATCCAAAATTTATCGTGTTACTTAAATCTAACCTTTTTCCCTTTGTTCATTGATAAGCATTTTTTGCAACTTTAATAAAACAAAAAATATATTTTGCAAATAATTTTGATGGTTACTAATCTTTTTTTTATTATTTTTGCTTTTTATATTTAAATTAATATTTTAAAAGCATTTGTCATTAGGTGAGCAAATGGAAGAAAACAATTTAAACGCTGCGCCAGCAGAAATTCAACCTGAATCGGCAACGCAAGAAACTGTTTCCGAAGCGACAGTCGAACAGGTATCCGCAACAACTCAACAACCGATGGAAGCTGAGCAAAATGTTGAAGTTACATCTGAAACTGTAACTGAACAGGTAGCCACGGCTGAATCGACCCCAACTGCTGAGCAAACCACAACCCCAGCTGCGACTGAACAAGAAACAACGCAAACCACAAGCGAACAGGAACGCGAGATTCGACGAGGCAAAAGAGCTCGATTAATGCAAGCCTTTGCCGAAGTCAAGCAAGCTTTCCAAGAAAACAAGCCAATCGAAGTCAATGTTTACAGCCGGGTGCGTGGCGGTTTGCGAGTTTTCTACAAGGAAGCACCTTTGTTTTTGCCCGCTTCCCATTTCCATCTTAAAAAATCTCCAACCGACGAGGAACTGCTCGAAGTTGTTGGGAAAAACATAACAGTGAAAGTCCATGAAATTCAAGAGTACGACGAAGGAAGTATGGCTGTTATCGTCAGCCGAAAGAAATTACTCGAGGACGAACTTTGGGATAGTTTCAAAGTTGGTCAAGTTGTTGAAGGGACAGTGAGTTCCATCGCCACTTTTGGCGTTTTTATAGATTTAGGTGGAGTCGAAGGTTTAATCCACGTCTCCCGCCTTGCACCATATCGAATTGATAATCTAAAAGAACATTTCAAAATTGGAGATACTTTAAAAGCTGTGATTGTCGAAGTCGACAAGGCAAATAAGCGAATTGCATTAAGTCGAAAAGAGTTAGTCGACACAAAGAAATGGCCTGCGACCGAAGAGAAATATGGAGTTGGAACTCGCCATACTGGCCTAGTTCGTCGAATGACCGACTTCGGAGCATTTGTTGAACTTGAACCTTTGGTCGAAGGGCTTCTACGAACGCCGGAGATTTCGTGGACTCGCCGGTTGCGCCGCCCAAGCGAAATGCTTAAAGTCGGAGACAAAGTCGAAGTCGTTGTTATCGACTTCAATGCCGAAAAGAAGACTATTTCATTAAGTATGAAGAGAACGCAAGAAAATCCTTGGCCTAAATTACACGAAAAGTATCCGATAAATTCAGTTTACGAGGGCAAAGTTCTGCAAGTTGTTCCCCAAGGTTGCGTAGTTTCGATTTCGCCTGAATTGGATGGATTCTTGCCTCGAAGCAAGATGAAAAAGATATTGCGGGGGAACAAGATACCATTGAAGCAAGGCGATAGATTGAAGGTATACATTGCCGATATTGTGCCCGAAGAGGAGTCGTTAATCCTTGGCTTAGCCGAGGAGGAAGAAGACACTGCACCGCGTTCGGCGCCACAGAACCCGAAACGAAATCCAAACCCCAAGAACTACGAGACGAAACCATTGAGCAGTGGAATGTCGATTATGGATATGCTCTCCGACGAGGAACGCGAAAAACTAATGGGAAGTTTGAAGAAATAGACTTTAATAAAATTTACAAAAGAGTTATTTATTTAAAAGAACCTATTTTAGACTGGAACTTAGTGAATATTCTTTGAAAGAAGTTCTTCTCTTTCATATTTTTAATAAATAATTCTGGATGGACCAGATTGAGTGGACTATTTTTCTTCTGTTCGAATTTTACCTTCAGAAATTCATTATTTTTAATTAAATCTTCTTTGATGTAAAAAATTGCATTTTGTTTATACCAATATGAAACTTTGGGGTTGTCCCAAATCGATTCTCTTAGAATATCGAGGGGTAAGTAATCAAAATCTTTAAATATTTTTGCCCAATATTCAGGCCATTGCTCATTAAAATGATTAACCCCACCTTGGAATGGAATTGCTGCGGAAAAAAGAATAATTTCGCTATGTTTAACAAGCGAATTAACGAAATCCTTTGCAGATTCAGGTCGAAGGTGTTCAGCTACTTCAAGAGAAATAACAAGATCAAATTTTCGGGATAGATCGAATGGCTTATTTAAATCAATTGCTCTAAAATTGTTTTCAGGGATTCTCAACATTGATTTTGGAACCCATTCACCGTCAATACCAATTATGTCGTTAACCCCAAATTGAGAAAAAACGTAAAGAAATTCCCCTGTTCCACAACCAACATCCAGAACACTTTTAGGTGCAAAATGTTCAATGATAAATGGAACTATTTCTTTTGCAGAAATTAATGAATCTGTCCTCGATTTATAAAACTCAGCAGAATACTTTTTCATATTTATTTCCAAAATGAAAATAAAATACAAAATTAATTATAAAAGTAATCTAATTTGATATCACAATATTATTTTCAGATTTCAAAAGGTAATATAATTCTTCTCGATTATCATATCTAATTAAAATAAAATAAAAACCACAACCTAACTTATCAAAGTCTAAATTCAGGTTTGTCCCATCGAATGTGTAATTTAAGTCATCTAAGCTAATGGTATTTCCTAATATATCATAAATTTTTACTCCCGAAAAGGATTCCCTAATACCTTCAATTATTACTTTTGAATTGTTGCTTTTTATGTTGTTTTTCAAAAATTTATAGGATTTTTCTTCAACATCACTTACAAAATTCATACTAAATGTGCAGAATTTCCAAGCCAAGAGTTCGTGTCGTTCGTATGCATTCCCTGTTGCCGATGTTATTCCAATGTACCCCCATCCCTCCCCGTCCAATCCTAACATATTCACTATGTCTACATCCTTTACATCTATCACTGGCTCACCATATCTTTCGCTTGTGTCTATCCATACCTTTAATTCATTCTCACTATATTGTATTTTGACAAAATATATTGTCCCATCTACCCGCAATGGCATTATTCCTTTGTTCTCTGCTATTAAGTATGGTGAACGATGCTCCGATTTTATCTCCCCTAATCCACCGCTCAACACTGCTATGTGATTATCGTTCGGGTCGTTGTAATTTTCTATCTGCAAACTGTCGTTTGCGTATGTGTCGATTTCAATTGCTAAACATCGTGGAAATCCGGAATATCCTATTCCTCCTCCTGTTAATCCAACTGTTTTGTTCGAATAGTTTTGAATAACAAAAGCAATTCCATCGGCTCCTTGATAATGTTCTTCCTTGTGCATAGTGTTTATTCCATCTCGCATCCTGAATTTGAATTCAGTTTCGAATCCATTGCCCAGAGGTACTTTTGTGCTTGTCCAAACTGCACCAGCTTGATTACTCAACGAAGGTGTGAGCACGATTGTATTTCCATCAAATCTTGCAGAACCTATGAGATTCAGATTAGGGGAGGAATGGAAGTCGGCGTATTCGAATGACATTGGACCGCAGTTGGAACATTCGGCACGAATTTCTTCTTCGGTCAATGCTTTTTTCCAGATTTTAACTTCATCGATTGCACCAGTGAATCGGGCTGAGTTCCGCTCCTCGCCACCAAAATTCCACCAAGAACGAGCTAATGCAAAATAAGAAAGCTCATAATTAACTTTCATCATCATAGAATCAATAAGAATTCCATTAACATATGCATAAAGCCAATTTTTTCGGTAAACCATCCCCAAACATACCCATACATTTTTATATTTTTCATCAAAAGGCATTTCAATTGTATTGCTAAAATTTAAGCCTGCAACAGTAAATTGATAATATAAATTAAAATCGTTTCTTATTTCAAAAACGTGATTTTGAATACATAGGTAACCCTTTTGATAGTGTCCAAACCACAAATAAGCATCACCATAGTAGTTTGAAAATCCTTCGTGCTTGACCCACATCGTGATGGAAAACTCGTCTAACTGATGGAGGTCAATCGGCGGAAGCAAAACGTGTGAACCAATTTTCCGTTCATCGCCTCCGTTGGTGGGAATATAATATCCTTTGCCTTGGAAATGAATTGCTTTTCCCGAAACTCCCTGAACGAATGTCGGATTGTTGACCATTATGCCATCGTATCCATTGCCACTGACATCTCTGGTGTTCCCTTCGTCGAAACTCCAATAGGCAAGCAAACTTGGGTCGTAACAAAACGATAAGTAATTCAAGAAAAGAAGGAAGGAAAAGAAAACGGCGATGTATCTAAACATATCTCACCACAAAATTCAATAAAATAAACGCTATAAATTTGAAAAAATTTTATTAATTTTGTGTGCTCCTTTAGCTCAGTTGGCCAGAGCAGCTGACTCTTAATCAGCGGGTCGGGGGTTCGAGTCCCCCAAGGAGCACAACCAAATCCCTGTAATTCCCAGATAAATCAAAGAGTTATCATAAATCTAATTTTTGTATACATACAAATTTGAACGAAAGTTCATTCAAATTGAAAACATTAATGATTTGAAGTAAATAATTTTGATTGGTATGAGAGGCTCAGAAGAAAAAGAAAGCCCATAATTGCCAGTGCGTAAATCGAAAAAACAATTATGGGCTTGTTTTTGTATTAGTTTAAGTCTTTAACGTCGTTTTGAATTTTGTTTTCGACTGCTTTGTCTTCGACGAAAAGATTCTCGAAGTCGAAATTATCGATTTTGCTGTCGGAGGCAATTGGCGGAAGTTCAACGAAAGTGAACTTTAACTTTTTGCCCGATTCGTCGAGGTCGGCAACAATTTTTGTGTTCACCTTAACGTTGCCAGATAAAAGGACCTCGGCAAGTTCATCTTCAACATATTGCATCAAAGCTCGCTTCAAGGGGCGTACACCAAACTTTTCGTCGAAACCTTTTTCCACTAAGAAATCCTTTGCAGCTTGAGTGAGTTCGAGCGAAAGATTTCGGTCTTTAAGCCGGCGACGCAAGTCTTCCAATTGTATATCGATAATCTGGTAAATGTATTCTTTCGTAAGCTTCCGGAAGATGATGAAATCATCAATCCTGTTGATAAATTCGGGGTTAAATAGCCTTTTAACAGCATCTTCAATCGAGGACTTAATAGCTTGGTATTCGTCTTCATTCGTTGGTTCAACAAATCCAAGTTTGCTACCGATTTTGAGCTCTTTCGTTCCAACATTGGAAGTCATAATAATGATTGTGTTCTTGAAATCAACGCGCCTGCCAAGTCCATCGGTTAAAATACCATCGTCGAAAACTTGAAGCAAAATGTTGAAGACCTCGGGATGTGCCTTTTCAATCTCATCCAGCAAAATAATACTGTATGGGCGACGCCTTACTTTTTCCGTGAGTTGTCCGCCTTCTTCGTATCCCACATAACCCGGAGGAGCACCAACGAGGCGCGATACCGAGAATTTTTCCATATACTCGCTCATATCGATACGAATCAAAGCATCTTCGCTATTGAAAAGTGCTCGGGCAAGTGCTTTGGCAAGCTCGGTTTTGCCAACTCCTGTTGGTCCAAGAAACATAAACGAGCCAATTGGTCTGCGCGGGTCTTTAAGTCCAGCTCGGGCTCGCCGAATTGCCTTTGTTAGATGCTCAATTGCCTCGTCCTGTCCAACCACCATTTTCTTTAACTCTTCGGGCAGTCTCATTAGTTTCTCGGTCTCGCTTTCGGCAATCTTGTTCACAGGAATTCCGGTCATCATAGCAACAACATCGGCAACATCATCTTCGGTTACAGGATAATAAGTCTCGCTTGCTTTAATTTCCCATTCGATTTTGGCTTTCTCCAAGTCGGCTTGGAGTTTCTTTTCCAAATCGCGTAACCGGGCTGCTTCTTCGAAATTCTGGCTTTTTACGACAAGATTCTTTTGCCGGCGAACGTCTTCGATTTTTTCTTCCAGCTCAAGAATATTTTTAGGGACGCTGATGTTGGCTAAATGAACGCGGGCACCTGCTTCGTCCAGAACATCGATTGCTTTGTCGGGGAAATACCTATCGGTGATGTATCTATCGGAAAGGCGTACACAGGCATCGATCGCCTCGGGGGTATACTTAACGTTGTGATGCTCTTCGTAACGGTCTTTAATCTTTTCGAGGATTTCCTTTGTCTCTTCGGGCGTAGGCGGGTCAATCAAAACCTTTTGGAAACGGCGCTCGAGAGCTCCGTCTTTTTCAATGTATTGACGATACTCGTCCAATGTTGTAGCTCCAATGCATTGAATTTCGCCACGCGAGAGGGCAGGCTTAAAAATATTCGAGGCATCGAGCGAACCCGAGGCGCCACCAGCCCCAACTATCGTATGCAATTCATCTATGAACAAAATTACATCTTTGGCTCGCTCAAGTTCATTTAACACTGCTTTCATTCTCTCTTCGAATTGCCCACGATATTTGGTTCCAGCCACAAGCGAAGCAAGGTCTAAGCTCACTATGCGTTTATCCAAAAGAGTGCGAGGCACTTTTCTTTGCACGATTCTTAGAGCCAGACCTTCGACAATTGCAGTTTTGCCAACCCCTGGCTCACCAATCAGCACAGGGTTGTTCTTTTTCCGTCGGGCGAGGATTTGCGAAACGCGTTCGATTTCCTTTTCTCGACCGATAACGGGGTCGAGTTTATCTTCCATTGCCAGTTTTGTTAAGTCACGACCAAAGTTGTCCAAAACTGGCGTTTTTACTTTTTCTTTCATTGTTGACCTCGGCATTTGTGTTGAAGGAGTAAAAGGTTTACTTGCTGAATGCTCCCAAGAACGCCCGCTTATGATGTTATCTAACTCGTTTTTGACCTTGTCGTAATTTATATCGAATTCCTTCAAAATGTCCTTGGCAATGTTGTTTTCGTCTCGGAGCATAGCAAGGAGTAGATGCTCAGTTCCGACGATGTCGGATTTGTAAATTTTTGCTTCCAAAGGAGTAAGTCGCAGAACTTTTTCGGCTTGCTTGCTCAATGCAATTTGCCCAGTCATTGCACCAATATAGCTTCGTTCCAATTGGGATTCAATTCGATGGCGCAATTTTTCCAAATCGATTCCGAGATTCTTCAAAATTTTTACAGCAATACCTTCTCCTTCTCGGATTATACCTAAAAGGATATGCTCAGTGCCGATATAATCGTTTCCAAACCGGATGGCTTCTTCGCGGCTATACCGAAGCACATCATGAACTCTATTCGAGAATTGTCCTTCCATTACTTTCCTAAATCTTATTCAATTGGAACGACGAAATTATCTCCGTTTTATTTACTTACTCTCGAAACCAATCAGATATTGTTTGATTGAGCGTGCAAGCACAAGGATACCTTCGAGAACAAGATTTTTGCGAAAATACTTCTTTTCGTATTCCCATTGCTCGAACTTTGGGCGAATATATTCAAATCCGCCACCAGTGAAAATCACAGGGATATTTCGCCCTGCAGAAAACTCTCTTTTTATCGTATCGATGATGTAAGCCACTCCGCCCCAGACCGAATTGATTATTCCGCTCGAAATTGCCATTTCGGTGTTGATTTCAATTACTTTTTCCGATGGCTCCTTTTTCAACTGCACATTTTTAAGGAAAAAAGTATTTTCTTGAAGCGACTTCAATTGAAGTTCGATGCCGGGGAAAATCACTCCCCCCAAAAAATTCCGGTTCTCATCAATGCAATTAATCGTAACGGCAGTGCCAAAATCAACCGTCAAAACAGGTGCCCCAAATTCCTCTGCTGCAGAAATCAACCCGAGTATGCGGTCGGTTCCAACCCAAAAATAATTGTTGATGTTTACTTTCCTTTGCTTACTGATTAGGTCTTTGATATTGTAAATATACACATCGGGCTGGGAAACCAAGAAGTTGATTACCTCGTTCGAATTCCGTTCGTTTACGCTTGAATAAAGTATTCTAACGGGCTTTTGGACTTTTTGGTAAAAGTATTTTTTGAAATTTTCCAGATAGTTTTTATTATACCTTATTGCTTTAAAATCTTTACCGCAAAGAATTTTCATTCGGCTGTTGCCGAAATCAATCGCCAGAGTTTGTTCCAAAAAACTTTTACTCGAGTTCATAGACTACAGAATCTCCATCGGTTACAAAAACTTCTTCGTTATCAAGTGTTTTCCCGAACAAACGCCCCAAAAAATCTATACCTTCGGCTGTAAATATTTGATTTGTTGTGATAACTCTTATTTGTTTGCCCGACAAATTCAATTCTATTTCCCAAAGATTCATAATCTCGTGGGGATAAAGTTCAAAAAGTTTTTGCACTTGTGCAATCAAATGTTCGCAAAGAATGTCGGGCTTTTCCTCTTTGCCAAGTAGTTTAAGAGATGTTGCTTTCTCTTTTATCTCATCGGGAAAAGTAGTTTGATTAATGTTTATTCCAATTCCAATTACACTCGATGTGCAAAACTCTCCTAAAAATTGATGTTCAATGAGAATTCCCGAAATCTTGCGAAAAAGACCATCGGGACACTTCGCATAAACATCGTTTGGATATTTCAACACGAAATGGAAATTCGGTGCAACCTCCCTTAACGAATAAATCGTTGCCAACGCTCCTAATCCTTGAAGATACGACACTTCCTCCACTCTTCGCAGATTCTGATATTTTATACCAAAGGAAGCATAGAGATTCAAGCCGTGACTTCCTTCCCACTTATTCTTGTTCCGCCCACGTCCTTGAGCTTGATAATCGGCAGTAACAAGGACAAAGTTGTGTTGCAAAAGCAATTCCTTTGCAAAATCGTTCGTCGAGGTAATTGTTCCGTAATGAAATCTAACAAGTTCCATTTTTACTCTGCTTCGGCTGTTGCAGTTTGCAAATCAATCAACATTTTATCCACAATAGTTGACAATGCAATGGAAAAAGCCTGTGGAATAGTAGCAACCTCTCGGCTACTCCGTTCCACCTTTTGCGTATAAACTTTCGAAAGCACCACTTTGTTCTGATTAGTTATAGGAACATATTTGAGTAAATTTACTTGAATAGCAACATTGACCCAGTTTTTGCTTTTGTCCTTGCTGTCGCTATATGCACGGAACTCAAAGACTTTGCCTTCTAAAATAAAGTTTGGGACAATGGTGGAACTCGAATTAGAAATTCCATACTTAAACGCCTTCGACAAGTTCAGCCTTGTGAAGATAAAATTATTTATCAACTCGGGGTAATCGGTTGTAAATCGGTGGTAATTATATTTTTGGACAGAACCATCCTCGAACCAAACCATAATTTTGTTTTCGACCAATTCTTCGGGAACGGAAAAATCCTTGAAGAGTATGAATGTTTTTAATTCAGCAATATTTTTAAACGAAAAGGGCTGTTGGTTTAAAGTATAATACTGGGTTGGAATAAACGGCGTTCGAATAGAAAAGCATCCCGTCAAAAGCAACGCAATAATCAATATTTGAATTTGCTTTCTTTTCATTTTCTTTAAAATTAAATTTTGACCAACACAAATATACTGAAATGTTCGTAAAATCAATTAATTTAGTTTTTTGTTAAATTTTGCATAGGGAAGTTGGTTTATTTTATTTCCGATTTACATCTTGGGTATTACAACCGAGCGACCGAGAAAGAGCGACAGGAACTTCTTCTCGCTTTTTTGAATACACTTCCCGTTTCTGGAACCACCCTTGTAATCGTCGGCGATTTGTTCGACTATTGGTTCGATTACAAATATGTAATTCCTAAAGACTTTTTAAGGGTCGTCGCCAAACTTATGGATTTAAAGGACAATGGGGTGGAAATTATTTACTTAATGGGCAATCACGATTTCGGGCATTATCGATTTTTCCCCAAAGAACTTGGCATCGAGGTTATTCCCGATGACTTTCGGGCAACTTTTTATGGGAAAAAATTCTACATTTCGCATGGTGACGGAAAGATTGCCAACGACAAAGGTTATTTGATTCTTAAGAAATTCTTGAGAAATAGTTTTGTGCAATCACTTTTTCGGCTTATCCATCCCGATATTGGTATTCGCATTGCTTCGGGGTCATCGAAGAAAAGCCGAACTTACACAACCCGTCGCCAGATGAAAGATTTCGATTCCCTTTTCGATTTTGCAAAGAAGAAAATCGACGAAGGCTTCGACTTCGTTGTTATGGGACACACCCACAAAGCAGATTTTAAACAATACAATGGTGGAGTGTATGTAAATTTAGGCAGTTGGCTCGATACCCCACTTTGCGGAATTTTCGATGGCTCGAATTTTGAACTTGTTGAAGTAGAAAAAATTATTAAAAATAAATGAAGAAGGGAAATGGATGCATTAGAAGCGATTTTTAACCGGAAGAGCGTAAGAAACTTCACGGGAGAGGATGTTCCCGACGACAAACTCCAGATATTACTTCGAGCGGGGATGTCGGCTCCATCGGCGGTTAATATGCAACCTTGGGAATTTATCCTTATCAAAGACAAAGGCACACTGCAAGCAATGGCAGACAATCTTCCCTATGCAGCGATGATGCAAAAGGCGGGAGCCTGCATCGTTGTTTGTGCTATCCCCGAACTGGCACACCGCAAACTGAAAGAATACGCAATAATCGATTGCACCTGTGCCAGCGAAAATATATTAATCGCTGTCGAGGCTCTTGGTCTTGGTGCTGTTTGGTCTGCGGTTTATCCTAATATCGACAGAATTGAGTTCGTTCGAAAACTTTTGGGAATTCCAAGAAGCATAATCCCTCTTAATGCAATTGCTATTGGCATACCAACGGGAGAAGACCAACCCAAAGACAAGTTTAAACCCGAAAAAATTCATTATGAAAAATGGTAATCAAATAAAGAGAGAAAGAATGAAAACGAAAATCTTCATCATCCTTATGTTGATTTCAGCAAATTCATTTGCAAGCGAAAAAAACTTCGTGGGATGCTGGATTGGTAAGATCGACATCCTTCGTCAAGTCCTTTCAATTAAAATTTGTCTCGATGTTGATTCGAGCAAAAAGCTCACTGGGAAAATCGACATTCCACAGCAAAACGCTTACGGATTGAAACTTTCAAATATCAGTTGTTCAAAAGATTCAATCTGGTTCGACCTGATTGCGAATGTTATGAACGTGGCAAAGTTTTCCGGTCGAATTTCAAATCCCGGAACGGAGAAAGCATTTATTTCTGGCTCTTTCTGGCAGATGGGTATGGTGGGAACATTCGAACTCGAGCCATTCATCGAAGAACAAGAGGATACTTTGCAAAGCATTCCAATTCACGAAGAAGAGGTGGCTATTCGCAATGGCGAAGTTCAACTTGCTGGAACTTTTACGCGTTTATCTGAACAGAAAAAATATCCCCTTGTCATATTCATAAGCGGGAGCGGGAAACAAGACCGCGACGAAAATATCTTCGGATTTAAAATTTTCAAGATGATTTCCGACAGACTTGTTCGGAATGGTTATGCCACATTGCGAATGGACGACAGGGGCACGGGCGGTTCCACCGAAATCCCCGGAACTTCGGAAACCATTTTCGATTTTGCCTCGGACATCGAGGCGGCTATTGAGTTCCTCAAAACACGGGATGATGTGGACACCACTGCAATTGGGCTTCTGGGGCACAGCGAAGGGGCAATTGTGGCATTCGTTGTAGCATCGAAACGCCAGGACATTGGCTTTGTCATCAGTATGGCTGGTCCAACTGTTCGCGGCGATAGCCTCATCGTCGAACAAATTCGGATTCAAATGTTAGGGCAAAATGCTCCCGACAGCTTAATCCAAGAAACTTTGAATCAACAAAGGGAAATCTACAATATTGTGCGGAACAATGGCGATTTCGAAAGAGCACAGCAGATTCTGTTGCAACAAGCAAAAAAACAACTCGAATTTTACCCCGAAGAAATTTCTTCGCAAATATCGAAAACAATGATTGAAAGAAACATACAATTACAGTTAGAATCAATGCGTTCCGACTGGTTCCGAACTTTTATCGATACCGACCCGCTCATTTACATCGAAAAAGTTCAATGCCCCATTCTTTTCCTTTTTGGTGAACTCGACACCCAAGTTCCTGCTAAACTTAATGCGGAAAGGATAAATCATTTGCGGAAAAAGCCAGGTATTAAAATCAAAATCGTTCCGAAGGCTAATCACCTTTTCCAAAAGGCAAGAACAGGCTATACTTATGAATATCCTATTTTGCCGAAGAAGTTTGCTCAGGGCTTTTTCGAATCGATTGAAATGTGGATGAAAAGCATAATGAAGCAAAAGTAAATTTTTTAGACTTAGCAATATTGATATGAAAAAGTTAATACTCGAGAACATTACAAAAAAATTCAATGAACAATTTGTTCTGAAGAACATCTCTTTCGAAGTAGGCGAAGATGATTTTCTTGTTCTTGTTGGACCTTCGGGATGCGGGAAAACGACATTGCTGCGGATAATTTCGGGGCTGGAACAAGCCACCGAAGGCAAAATCGTTTTCGATGGAAAAGTATGGAACGATGTTCCGCCCGGCGACAGAAACATTGGTATGGTTTTCCAAAATTATGCTCTTTATCCCCACTTAAATGTTTTCGAGAATCTGGCATTCCCATTAACAATAAAAAAGACGCCCAAAGATATTGTTAAACAGCGAGTTGTTGAAATCGCAAAGATGTTGCAACTCGACCAGAAATTGACTTACAAGCCAAAGGAATTGTCGGGCGGGGAAAGGCAACGAGTTGCTCTCGGCAGAGCAATCATACGCCAGCCTAACATATTTTTGTTCGACGAGCCATTGTCGAATCTCGACGCCAAACTGCGCGTTGTGATGAGAACCGAAATTGTCAATCTTGTCCAACAACTTAAAATCCCTTCGATTTATGTTACCCACGACCAGATTGAAGCATTGACAATGGGAACGAAGGTTGCAGTTTTGCGAGATGGCGAAATCCAGCAAATTGGGACGCCAAAGGAAGTCTACTACCGTCCAGCAAATACTTTCGTTGCAACTTTTATTGGTTCACCACAGATGAACTTATTCTATGGAACGCTCGAAGGTGAGGTTTTTCACGAGAAAAGTGGGCTTTTCCAGTTGAATTTGAAGATTTTCTTGCCTTGGTTGAGCGAATCAGTGTTAGCAGTGCTTCGAAGTCAGAAAGAATTGATACTCGGGCTGCGCCCAGAAGATTTGCTCTTGACCAACGAAGCGGAGGGGATAATCAATACAAGGATAAATACATACGAATACACAGGTTACGACCTAATCGCCTACTTTGGGGACCAAAGCAACCTTTATTCCTTCATTACCAAAGAAACAAACATAACAGCAAAGAACAAAGCAGATGTTCATTTAATTTTTAACCCACAAAGTATTCACATTTTCACCAAAGAGGGCAAAAGAATAAACTAAACCTTAATGATTCAATTTTGAAGAGCGAATGTTGAAATATTAATGGTGATTGCATCATAATTGCAAAATCATAATTGCAAAATATGTAGGGGCGACCGGCCGGTCGCCCCTACAAGTATTTTTCAGGCGTCGGATGTTGCTAAAACATCCGATGTCTTTTGGCAAGGGCGAGAGCTAATTGTTCATAGACGCATATCGCAGAACGAGGGATTTTCCAGACATCGGATGTCTGGCAGACATCCGATGTCTAACCGTGATAAATTCCGTTGGAGAAACGAAATCGGTTTTGCAATAATAAAATCTCGTTGGGGCGAATGATTATTTGCCCATACTTTGAAATTCTAGCAACACACAGAAAACACTTTCGTTTGTTTAAAGCATAATCATAAAATTTTTGATTGTTATTTTTTTGTAATTTTGATTTTTTGTAATAATTGAAACTTAAAAGTGAGCTTTTTATATTTTTCGTTTGGAGTTTTGGCAATATTGGCAATAGCGAGCGCTATTGTGACGATAGCGAGCCGTAATCCCGTTCGTAGCGCCTTTGCTTTGATTTTCCATTTCTTTATGCTTGCCGGGCTGTATTTAACTTTAAACGCGCAGTTTGTTGCGGTCATTCAAGTTCTGGTTTACGCTGGGGCAATTATGGTATTGGTTGTCTTCGTTATTATGCTTTTAAATTTATCGAACGAGGAGCGACTTTCGGAGCGTTTCGATTTCAGGAAAACAATTGCTATTTTCTTTGGAATTGCCTTTGCAATCGAAGTGGTTCTTGCAATTTTCATTCCCGGCACTTTCAAAAACAATCTACATCCCGATTCGGTCAAGATTGGAACGGCACAGGAAATTGGAAAAGCTTTGTATTCCAATTTTCTTGTTCCTGTCGAAGTCGTTGGCATTCTGTTACTTGTTGCAATTATTGGTGCTATTGTTCTTGCAAAAAGGAAACTTGAATAAGGAGGCTTTATGCAAACTATACCACTGGAATTCTATTTGCTTTTGTCGGCTGTGCTTTTTGTAATTGGTGCGATTGGTGTTCTAACCCGTAGGAATGCAATTGTTGTGTTTATGTCCATAGAATTGATGCTGAACTCTGTGAATTTAACATTTGTAGCTTTTTCGGCTTATATGGGCGATATCGCTGGTCAGATTTTTGTTTTCTTCATTATGGCTGTGGCTGCTGGCGAGGCAACTATTGGCTTGGCAATCGTCTTGGCTTTGTTCCGTTTGAAACAATCTGTTTACGTCGACGAAGCTAATTCTTTGAAACTGTAATTATTTCAAACAAAATTAATTAGATTAATCCTTCTTCTTGAAGAATTTCGTCTACAGGCTTCCCCTGATAAGTTGTATCCCCATTTTGCAAAGAAGCAACAACTTTGCGGAGTTTTTTCTCGCGTTTGCGACTGAAAGATAAATTTGAAAGCAGGCGAACTTTGGCAACGAGAAGTTTTTCTTCGATTGGCTTGCTCAAAAAATCGTCGGCACCCGAATCGATTGCTTTAATTTGGTTCGGAACATCGTTCAATGCAGTAACGATTACAACTGGAATTTCTTTGGTGCTTGGCTCCGATTTTAATCTTTTGGCAGTATCGTAGCCATCCAGTCGAGGCATCATAACATCAAGGACAATGGCATCGGGCTTTTGTTTATCGACAAGTTCAAGGCATTCGACACCATCGTAGGCTTCGCCAACCTCGAACCCGTTTACTTCGAGGTATCTTCGCATAAGCTTGACGGTTATTTTGTTGTCATCCACTACATAAATCAGCGGTTTTTTCATTCTCCTCCTTCTATTTTTTCATTCAACATTTTTTCGAATTCATTGTGCAAAATTCTCCTTCCCGTTTGTAAGGATTCAATAATTGCAAAAGTGGTAAGAGAAACAAATTTAATGCCAAAGAAATCTATGGGCGATTCCCCGTTTTCAAAATTACTTATTGTTGCCGACATTTCTTCTTTATGTCCTTTCTTTCCATCAAATTTTTTTTCAGTTACCCTATTTTTATAATATATCGACACAGATTCAAAATTATTTAAAATTGCTGATTGATTTTCCCAAAAAATTTCGCAATATTCTTTTCCCATCTGAGAACTACCATTGGAAAAGTATTCTATAACACCAAGCGAACCATCTTGGAATTTAATTGTAATTGCAAGTGTGTCGTTTGTTGGAGTTTGCTCAAGGGTGTGAGAAATTGTTTCGGCAAAGACCGAAACTGGGAGTGAATCTGTCAAAAACATTAATGTATCGACGAAGTGGCAAACCTCGCCAATTATTCTTCCACCGCCAATTTGCGGATTTTGTATCCAATGGTCGGGCGGAATAAATCCTGCATTAACTCGATAGTGAATTGCCAAAGGTTGTTTCCTTTGGCTTACCTTCTCTTTAAGAAACACAAATGCGGGCGAAAATCTGCGATTATAACCAACCATCAAAGGAACTGGATTTTTGGCATATTCCTCTTCGATGCTTTTGAGCTGTGAATAATTCAGAACAAGAGGTTTTTCAACAAAAACGGGCTTTTGGGCTTTTATCGATTCGAGAACATATTGGTAATGGGTATCGTGGCGCGAGGCTATGAATACAAAGTCGATTTCAGGATTGTGAATAATCGAAAGGGAATCTGTTGTTGCATATTGGAAACCGAAATGACGGGCGACCGAAATTGCATTGGCCGAAGTTGCAGTCGAAACGGTGTGGAGTTCTACATCAAGATTTTTTAGAACGGGCAACAGGTAGAATTGAGCAAAATTCCCTGCACCGATGAATCCAATCCTTTTCCTTCCTTTCCGTGCCGCGCGAATCCCAGAAGGAACTACTCGCTGAATTGGTTTGCTCTTTTCGCCATAGGTCAACAAAATACCAATGAAGTTTTCTTTGCCCTCAGTTAAAAGTTTATAAGCTTCTACTGCATTTTCAATAGAAAATCTATGGGTAATTAGGGGGGACAGATTTATTTTTTTGTCCGCTATTAAGTCGAGAAATGCTCTCATATTTCTATTTTCAGTCCAACGAACGTAAGGATAAGGGTAATCGATGCCATATTCTTCGTAGAACTTGTCGTATCGTCCGGGTCCGTAACTGCAAGCAATTGTGTACTCAAGTTCTTTTTCGTAGAAAGGGGAGCGGGGAAGGTTCATTCCAACACTTCCAACAACCACAATTCTTCCCTTTTTTCTAACAATTTTCAGTGCCAATTCTGTTGGTTCATTGCTTTGAGTGCTTGCTGTGATTATTACAGCATCGAAGCCTAAGCCATCGGTAAATGCCAAGAGATTTTGAATGGAATTTGGGTTGCCGTCCGAAACCAGACCACATCCAAAAGATTTTGCCAATTCAAAATTATCGGGTCGAATGTCCACACCGGCAACAAAGCATCCGTTTGCTTTAAGAAGTTGTACAGTGATTAATCCAATCAACCCCAAGCCAATAACAGCTACATATTCGCCTAAACGGGGATTTGCTTGGCGGACTCCCTGAAGGGCTATAGAACCGATAGTTGCGAAGCTTGCCGATTCAAAATCAACATTCGGTGGAATTTTGCAAGCCAAATTTTTTGGTATTGAAACGAATTCGCTGTGCGTGGCATAGCCAGCCCCGCCACAAGCGACTCGGTCGCCGGGTGAAAAAATTTCGCAGCGCGATTCAACAACCACTCCAGCAGTGCTATATCCCAGTGTTTTATATGAATCAAGCTTCGATAATACTTTATTGATTGTCGATTGTATTCCTTCCTTTTTCAAGTTTTCCAAAACCGTTCGAACTTGTTCGGGTTGTTTCCTAAGGCGTTCAATTAACGAGGATTGGGTTTGTTCGACCGAAGTTTTCTCGGTTCCAGCGCTAATTACTGAACAAACGTTTTGCACAAGAATTCCGTTTGGTGGACAAGTTGGAACAGGAACATCTTCGATTAAAATTTCGCCACTTTTTTGATGTTGCAAAACTTGTAACATATGTATTCAAATTTTGAAAGTTATCGGAATACAAATTAAAAAAGATTTAAGTTAATTGTTGTAAAGAAGATTATTGAAAAATGTCGTATTTTTTACTACAATTTTTTTTTCGGATAAACTACAAAAAAATCATTTTATTTATTATTTTGTAAAATTGTATAAACGCTTAATTTGAAAATTGAATAAAAAAAATTTTATTTTTTGTTTTTATAGAATTAAATTTGTAAGTATTTTGTAGATAAAAAATAAAAAGGTGAGAAAATGTCGGCAAAAGGTGGAGGAGCAGGAAAGGTTTATTTCATATTGTACCTTGCGGTAGTTCTTGAGTTGCTAATTATCATAGTAGAAAGGGACGAAGCTGAGGAAGGGCTTTTGAAGAAGCAACGCGAAACAATGCGAATTGTCGAAAGTATTCTTTCCCAACTTCAGTCGGGGTCTGGAACCGAAGGAATAAATACGCGTCCGCAGGACGAAATCACAATTCCACCCCCGGGGATTAATTACCGAGAGATTATGGGCGCCGATATCAAAACTTCGCGTAAGTACATTGTCGAAGTTGGTGTTACCGATGTTTCAGCCGAATTGAAACGCAAGGAAGGCGAAAGCGAGAAGGAATATCTTGAAAGAATGAAAGTTGCTGAAAAACTTGCTAATGTTCAGGAGATTGAGTACCAAATATTCTATAATCCAAGCCAAGACCCATTGAATCCGCCAAAATTTTTAACCGAAGAAGAAATAAGGAAGCAAGGAATAGACTTTACGAAGTATCAACCCGGTCAAACAATTACCACCCCAGATGGTTCAACTTGGGAATTCCTTTCGCTACGAAAACTTGTTTTAGATTCTAAGAAAATCGAAGAAGTTATAACCGATAACCTTTTGAATCTAAATCTTCAGCATCTTGAGCCATTTTATCCCAAAAATTTGCAGTTGGCAATTGGTCCTTCTTATGCTCCTAACAATAACGAGGATAGCGTGTTTTTCTACTCTTCGGAATATACAGCCCAAAGGGGTGGAAATCTTTTGGCGGACTTAAAGAAGAGAATTTTCATCGTCAACTTCCAGCCTCCAGCAAAGGCAGGATGGTATAAGTTAAGAATATATTCGCGAACTAATCGAATCTTGGGTGTTGTCAAAGAAACACCGGGCCCAGAAATTCCCGAAGACACACGTATCAACATTGGCACTGTGACTTTGACCGTTAAGGACTTGAACAAAGTTAAGAGAGAGCTCGAAAATCGTTTGCTAAAATATAGTCTCCCCCCACAGGAATTATTATTAAATGCTCAATCGGTGGCTGATGTAGAAAAGTTTGACCAGATGCTTGAAAATTCCATAAAGATGGCATCGGGCGAAGAGAACGCTGTCGAAACGATTAGCAAAATTAAACTTTACGGATACATTTCTAAACTCCTTACACCCGGGCTTTCGGTGATGTTCCCGCAAAACTCCAACAGTATTTCGTTCGATGTTCGTGTTATAACTCCAAAGCCAGCTGTATCGGAGCCAACTGTAACGCTCGACCCATATTTTGCTCAATTTGATGCAGTTGAACCTGTCTTTGGCTTTACCATAAGTCCATATCAAGGGACAACTGCTAATATCGTCGAAGGTCGTGTTCTCGATGCTGGCGGTTCGCCAGTTGCAAGAATAATTTGTCGTGGCGAGGATGAATTTGCGGGAGCCATTGTTGCAAAACCTGTTGTTGGAGGTAATAGATTTTATAGAGGAATTGTCGAGAAAACGTTGCCTCCCGGAAAGTATAAGATTGAAATAACCCACCGATTGGCTGGGCGTTCAAAAACCGAAACTGCCGAGCTCGAAATCTTTAAGACTGGTTTGACCGAAGAAAGCGAAAAACTTCTGCGTAGTAAACTTAGTGGTGCCTATTATGGATATAACATTTATTTCAATGTGATACCGAACTCTGGCGCCAAAATCAAACCCGACCAATTTAGAATTTTGCTCGCCACAGATTTAGACCAACAAAAACCACCATACGTTGGGCTTTCTATCCCGCCAGAACAAAAAGTTTATCTTTCTTGTAAGGCAAACAAAATATTTACAAAAATTTGGTGGGTTCAACCAATCACCGGCAAAGAGGTTGAACTATTCCCATATACCGAGTTCGACATTAGACAGGATGAACCTAAGATTAACCTTGCTTCGAAGACCGAAAAACGTAGCCAAACTGGGAATAGGGTAAAAGTCCAAGTATTGAATATTACTGTTGTTGAACCAGACGATGGTTCAAATGGAGCCACGAGGCCCGAAGTTTCGCTGAGCGTTGGGAAGCCTTCGTTTGAAGGTCAAGTTCAAGGTCTTGTCGATTTGGCTTCTGAGCCAATAATTGAAAAAGAGGAAGGTGGATACAGCATTACGTTTGAATTTGTAGTGAATACCGCTGGAATCCCACGAACCCAAGACGAACTTACAGGAACAATTAAATTCCCAATAACTGCAACTGCTCGCAATTTGTGTAATGGCAAGACATCGCAGAATAACAAAGCATTGAGCATATCTTTCTTGTACGAGCGTGAAAAAGTCCGTCGTTCAACGCAACCACCCAGTGGTGGGCGAAGAAGATAAAAATTTGTGATAATTATGAAAATTATATGTTTGTTTGACAAATGGTATAGCAATATGAGAAACCATAGGTTTATATTGGTGGCGGTTCTGCTCGGGGCACTATTTTTGCAGCCAATTTATTCGCAAGATGAAGCAACACGAACCGAAATGGAACAAATCCTCGGCAGATTTTCTAACTACCGCTTTGGTAATATTTCTATCTTTCGGCTGAAAAATATTGGAGACATTCGCAAAGCTTTGAAATTGCGACAGGAGAAAGCTGCCGGTGTTCAAATTAACGAGGAAATTCTTAAAACAGTAGAACAAGCAATATTGAAAATCATCGAAGACGGGGTGCTTGCAGACGAAAGTATGAGAGAAATTTTGCAGGCAATCGACGCTCGTGGCTTTACTCCACCCGAGCAGTCGATAATGGAGCAATTATATCAATATTACAAGTTGAAACATCAAGGAGCTGCCGAAGCAAGACCAGAAAATGCCTATCTAATTACAACAAGGGCGAAGCCCGGTGAAATTCCCGAGTTCATTATTGCCCTAATAATTAGTTACAATGCTTCGGGCGATATGGAAAAGCAACTTAAAAGTATCGGACCCGGCGATATTTACACCTACGACGAGATGAAAAACTTCCAACTCGATACTACTTTCTCTGCCAATAATCTTTATGATTTGATGGTTAATGCTCTTGTTCAACGCAATGTTGAGAACAAAACAATCGAAGCACAAGGTATTGGCAATGCTCAATGGTTTGCACGAAAAATATTTGGAAACACAGAAACTCCTTTCCTTAACGAAGCCGATTTGTCTTCGTATGATGTACAAAAAATATTACGGGTCAGCGAAGGTGAGCCTTTTAATTTTGGAATAAAACAAAATGAACTTATTTTGAGTCCCGATTGGATACTTTGGCGTCGTTTCCCGCAACCCGGCTATTACGACGAAGCCTCGGGTAAATTCATTGTAGATACTACTTTGAACTCCAATTCCGATTTGCCTCTTGTCGGGCTTGAACTGAAGTATGGTATCGATTGCATTAATTATACATCATTCTTTAGCGAGCGCGTTACTTTAAGTGCTTTGTGGCAAAATGTTAAACTCGGGTTAATCCTGCCCACCGATGGATGGGCTTCGATTGGCAAAAATGTTTTCGACATAAATCGTAAGCTTACCTACGCAGGGTTCGGGCTTGCTGGTTCCTTCGACTTCCCAATTAAAGTTATCCCGAAGAGTGGTGTGTTCCATTTTGACTTCGGTTATGTTTTGGGTGATGCAAAAGAAAGCAAGTATAAATCGCGTAATATTGACACTTTAACATATACTCCGTGGCGAACTATTGCAAATAGAGACTTCGATTATCTTATTCGCGGGAACATCCAAGCCTATTATACTTTCGGTGTTCAAATCGATAATAACTACCTCTTCCGCTTCGGACTGGGCGGAACTTTCTATCAGGTTGAACAATGGTATTATGATTTAGATACGGCAAATTTGCGAAGGCGACTTGTGTTTAAGAAATACGACGAAAAGTCTGTTGGTGATGTTTCGATTAGGGTCGACTTTATGTCCACCGACATTGCAACTCCATTTGGAGCCAATGTGCAATACTTCAATGGAGGCATAGGTGGCGGAGTTTGGTTGCAAGTTCCAATCATTCGCAATACATTATATCTGCGACTCGATGGTCGAGGCTACTTTGTGCCTTTCAAGGATAAGCCAGATGAATGGGAAAATAAAGGCTATTTCATTCCTATGGCTCGTTTTATTCTTACATTTTAATTTGTAAATAATCTGTGATGAGTGATATGAAAAAGGTATTAGTTTTAATTTGGGTGTTTGTTTTATTTGCTGCCAGCAACTCATTTGGACAAAAACCACAAATCAACCCGCGCGATTTGATCGACTCAATGACAACAATTGACCCGGAAATCCGAAAATATTTCCCCCGTTGGAAAATTTGCGAGACCGACTTGCAAATTCAAATCTATCAGGCATTTCGCATTTTGGGTTACGACGAATCGAAACTTAGTAAAACACGCATCGAAGTTCTTGCTGCACCGAGAAAAAGCGAGCAAGAACCATACGATTTACTTTTGCTAACTTGCGGGGAGGTTAGCCTTACTGCTTCGCAAATGCAAAGTAATCTGGGAGAGCGTCTGCTGAATATTATTGCTGGTGGTGATGCTTTTGCTAATCCAAACACTTGGTTCGATGGGAAACGCGACTATTGCTATGTCGATATTCCTCCCGAAGTCCCTGTTACTGCTTCCCAAGCCCAAGCAATCATAAGCTATCTTGAACCAACAAATGTAACTCATTCTTTCACTCTTTCCCTGTTTGAACAAAGTCTGAAATTTGGCGAATCCGGTTTCTGGCTGAAGAACATAACCGGCACAGACGAGATTGGATATATTTTCTGGAATTCGGGATGCTCAAAAATTATTTTGAAACGACCACTTTATGTTAATCGCGATTCCAAAACTAGCGATAGAATTCCCTACTTAATCAATGCTTATCTTGGTGGAGCTTATAGAATTTGGAGCGGTATCAATAATAAATCGGATATCTTCAGCTGGGTTCCACAGCAAAAGATTAATCAAGGTCCCGGCGGAAAACTGGTTGCTGGATTCGACTTCCATATGCCTTTCCATCCCCAATTCGGTCTTCATTTCAATTTGGAATTGCCAATGACTGAGCTTAAAGAGGAAACAGTTGAAGCTGATAAGTATTATTCTTATGTTAAAACAAATGATTTGACACTCGATACATTTTCGGTTGCACCTTTGCTTCGCTCATCGGGTCAGGCAACTTTGTTCTATAATTTCTGGTTCACCGAAAGCAATCCCGAAAATTATATTCGCATCGATTTGGGTTTAAATTATTTTGAAGTCAGAGAAGTGTATTTCAAACCCACGCCATTTAGGAGCCGAATTCTTGTTCCATCCCCCGATGACGAAACTATACAGTTAAGCACCCATAAACCAAATGAATTTGCCGACTGGATTTACGCAAAGATTGAATATCGGAATCAATCAGTTTGGCCCTTTGGTTTCAGTTTGCAATATTCTAATCAGATTTTGCTGGCAAGAGCTTACTTGCCAATATTCAACTGGCTTTACATCGAAGGAAGAGTTTCCCGAATCCTTCGAACTGCAAAGCCATTCGAAAATAAGACATTCTTCTTGATTTCGCCAGTTTTGAGATTAACATTATAAAATGCAAACTATGTAAAAAATATTAAGCCCTCTGCCTTCGGGTGGGAGGGTTTATTTTTAAAAATAATTTCGGTTGACTATGAAAAGACTTGCTAAGAATCTTGGTTATTTTGCGATAGTTTTATTTGCTGTTGTTTTATTTAATTTTTATTCGAAATCACAACAACCCAACCCAGATTCTGTTAAAAAAATTCAAGAGGTTTTGTCCTCTGCCGAAATCAAAACCGAAAAGAAACCTGTTGTCTTGACCATTCGAAATGTCGATATATCGAAATTCCCCGAAATCAATGTTATCGTCGAAGCATTCAACACAAGCGGATTCCCTTTGGATACATTGACAACCCAGGATGTTATCGTTACCGAAAATAATGTCGAAAAGAAAGTCATTTCGGTAACGAAGATTTCGGTGAGGGAAAGAATACCTGTCGATTTTGTTTTTATTATCGATGTTACAGGTTCAATGCAGAAGTATATCGACGAAGTAAAAAGCAACATTTCTCGGTTCCTTACCTCGTTACTTAGTCGAGGAATAGATTATCGCATTGGGCTTATTCTTTTTTCGGACATAGTCGAAAAGGTTTACCAGCCTGTGGACAACGTGAATACATTTCTCGGATGGTTAACGGGTGTTCGGGCTTATGGTGGGGGCGACGAAAAAGAGAACACATTGGAAGCAATCAAAGCCACTGGGAATATTGCCTTTCGTCCTTCCGCTAATCGAGTAATTGTTTTGGTTACCGATGCTCCCTACCATCAACTTGGCGAAAAAGGCGATGGAACCACATACGAAACAACAAATTCAATAATAGAATACTTGAACAAGAACGAAATCCGTTGCTTTACGATAACCCCGCCAAAATTGAAGGAGTATAAAACCATAGCCTCGAAAACTCGTGGCAATCAATTCGACATAGAATATCCGTTTTCGACTATTCTTAATAATTTCTCGAATCAATTAACAAATTTGTATTCGATTAAGTACCGCACAGATTTGCCAGCAATACCCGATTCGATAAATATTGCCATTTTCAGTCCAGAACGCAAAGAAATAGTTCGCCGCACGATTCCGATTGTTGAATTGGGACGTAAGTTGATAATCGAGAACCTGCTTTTCGATGTGAATAGTGCCACTTTGCCCGACACGGTCAAAGAATTGGAAATACTTTATCAATTTATGAAGAACAAGCAAAATGTTACGATATTAGTCGAGGGGCACACCGACGACAAGGGTTCACATCCATACAACGACCGATTGTCGATAATGCGTGCGGAATCGGTGAAGAACTATCTTGTTCGAAGGGGAATAGCCCCCGAGCGAATCAAAACAGTGGGATATGGCAAAAGGAAACCCATAGCCCCGAACGATACGGAATTCGGTCGCCGTCTAAACCGCCGAACAGAAATAGTAATCGTCTCGAAATAAGAAAAATTAGCGGTGCCGAGAAACCAAAGCTTTTTCAGGTTTAAGAAATTAAAATTAATTTTTTATCAAAAATTGTAAATAGATGAACAAATTTGAATTTATTTAATTAAATTAGTCTTTTAAAATCAATATTACGTTGATAATTCTTTTAACCTAAAAAGGGAGTTCTAAAAAGAACATTATAATGTCTAACAAATAAAGTTAAGAAAATGGGTTCATTTGATTCTACCAAAAGAAGTCTTTATGATATACTAACCGATGTTGATAAAGGGAAAATACAGTTGCCAGATTTTCAAAGAAGCTGGGTATGGGACGATGACAGAATAAAAGGAATAATTGTATCGGTGGCAAAATCTTTCCCTATAGGCGCAATTATGTTGTTAGAAACAGGGAACGATGGTATTAAATTTAAAGCGAAACCTGTTGAAGGTGTGAAAAATGCAAATGGTGTAGAACCCGAAATGTTAATCCTTGACGGACAGCAACGAATAACATCTCTTTATAAAGCTATTGTTACAAATGAGGTTGTGGATACAAGGAATTCCCAAGGGTTTGAAATAAGACGCTGGTATTATATTGATATGAAAAAAGCTTTAGACCCTAATACAGATTTAGAAGATGCGGTTTTTTCGATTAATGAGAAAAAAATCATAACTGAAAATATTGGTCGGACAGTTGTATTAGACTTATCTACCGAAGAAAAAGAATACGAAAATTTAATGTATCCAGTTTCTAAGATTGATGAATACAGCGAATGGAGAAAAGGGTTTAATAAATTTTGGAAATATGACCCAGAAAAAATGGAACTTTGGGATAAATTTGAAGAAAAAATTATTCATAACTTCAATACTTATCAGATTCCATTGATCATAATGAAAAAGGACAATCCAAAGGAGGCTGTTTGTCAAGTCTTTGAAAAGGTTAATACTGGTGGAATTTCTTTAACTGCTTTCGAACTTTTAACCGCTACTTATGCTGCTGATGGTTTTGATTTAAAAGCTGATTGGGAAAATATAAAGAAAAAATTTAAAGAACATAAGGTTCTTGAACTCACAAGTAATACCGATTTCATACAAGCTCTTACACTTTATTCGACCTTTAAAAAAAGGCTAGAAAAAAGCGATGCTCCACCAGTTAGTGCAAAGAGAAAGGATATACTTGATTTATCCCTTGATGATTATAAAAAATATCGCGATGATATTGCGGGTGGATTTATTAAAGCTTCGAAAATACTAGTAGAAAATCATATTTATACTGCACGCGATTTACCCTATACCACACAACTTATACCTATGGCAGCTATTTTAGCCCATCTGGGGAATAAAATTGAATATATGGGCAATAAAAATAAGTTAATGCGATGGTTTTGGTGTGTTGTTTTTGGTGAACTTTATGGCTCTGCGCCTGAAACTCGTTATGCTTTGGATATGATTCAGGTTACAGATTGGATTGATAATAATGGGGAAGAACCACAGACAATTTATGATGCTAACTTTTCGCCGAGCCGTTTGCATACTTTACGAACAAGAAAAAGTGCAGCTTATAAAGGAATATACGCTTTATTGATGGATGATAATATTAAGGATTGGCTTTCTGCAGCAAGAATTGATTTTAGCACATATTTCTCTGAATCAATTGATATTCATCACATTTTTCCAGAAGCTTGGTGTAGAAGAAATAACATTCCTCGTGATGATTATGATTGTATAATTAATAAAACACCATTATCAAGCAGAACTAATCGAATTGTAAGCGGGGATGCCCCAAGCAAATATTTACAGAGATTAAAAAAACATGCGGGTGTAAGCGACGAAGAATTCATTAACATTTTAGATTCGCATTTAGTTAACATAGAATTTTTGTACAGAGACGACTTTTATGGATTTTTTAATGACCGTAAGGAAAGACTTTTACAGAAGATTGAAAAGGCGATGGGCAAAAAAATCCCAAGAACCAGCCAACCTTTCGAAGAAGTGGAGAGCAATTATTTTGATAATGGTGAAGACGAAGAGGAGATATTTTATAATCCTGAATTATTCTAAACTATTGTAGAAACTGTTATTGCATCCTAATTTCGATGGTTTTCATTCTATAATACATTTCAATAATTACTTCGAGCGAACTGAAAAGAACAGAAGGACAACGAGGGCGCTCGACACAATTACCACGATTGGCTCGATGTAGCGGTCGAAGAAAGTTTCCTTTTCGGGGGGAAGTTCTCCTTTGAACGGTGAGCCATCGCGTTCGATGTAGCCAATCGATTCAACATCAATTGTGTCGGTTGCAAGAGTGTCGAATTTGAATGGATTTATTGGTAGGCTCTTCCTTTTAATCAACGCAGAGACAGAAAATGCAATCGTTCTTTTAAGTTTGTTCTTTCCATCAGGGATTTTCGCGTATTCAATCCTGAATTGATTTACAAGTAATTCGAGTTTTGAAATGGTGTCCGATTCTGAATAATAAAAACGCAAATTTCGGGTTGAAAGTTCCGAAATGAGTATCCCTTCGATATATTGCGAGATTGGATGATTTGTGCACTTAATTGAATAGGGGCTATCGGGAAATTTTTGAAGTTCAATGTAAATCTTTTCGGCAAATTTCTTAATCAATGACTGCGTTTGCTCAAAATTTGTTCGGGGCAAAGGGTCGTTTGCTTGTACTGGCAGTGATGAGGGAATGCAGAACACAATCAAAAGCAATTTGAAAATGCGGAGGGTCATTTATTGTTTGCTTTTTTAAACTGAACCAGTGCGTCGGTAAGTTCAACATCGTTCCAAAAGGAACTCGGACGGATGCGATAAGGCTTTGTTCGGAATGTTACATATATTCGGAATACTTTTAAAGAGCGGCGGAGATTGGTTATGATTTCCCGACCAACTTGGATTCGGACAATTTGGGTTGCGGGGATAACTCGCTCACGAAATCTTGTCTTCAAAATAATCGAATCCTTTCCAACAATTATTTTCGGTTCTTTCCAAATATTGTAGAGATAGGCAATGATGGAAAACACGATGATGAAGAAAAGCAAAAGGACAATTGGGTCAGTCAACGAAAGAGTAAGCGTTCCTTCGGCGATAGTACCACGAATAAAAGAGTAGATGATTAAGACAATTGAATATATGGCAATCGATTTCCAGTAGAAATCGAATCTCTTTTCGAAAGTTGCTGGTAATTGTTTACCCATATTTTTTTAAAAATCCAAAAATAAAAATCAAAATTAAATTAAATATTCATAAAATTCAAAATTTCTTTTGCAATTTCGTAACCAGCATTGGGATTCCCAAATTTTCTGATATTTTGCGAAAGTTCTTGCAATTTTGCTGGATTTTTGAACAAAGAGATAATCGTTTGCACAAGCGTATCTGCAATTTCGTTATCGAGAATCATTATTGCAGCATTAGATTTAGCGAGTTTAAGGGCATTTTCTTCTTGATGTTTATTTGTTGAGTAAGGATATGGGATTAGAATTGCAGGCTTCCCAAGGGCAGAAATTTCGGCAATAGTCGATGCACCCGAACGAGCCACAACAAGATTGGCAGACGCGTATGCCGATGCCATATCCTCAATGAATTCCAGCATCTTTAAGCCTTTGTCGTTCGGTTTTTCGAAATCGAAATTTTTTCTCGTTTGCCAAAGTATTTGAATTCCTTCGTTCAGCAGTGTTTTGTAGTTCGAATGTATCGTGTGGTTAATCGAACGGGCGCCAAGGCTACCACCGAAAACAAGTAGCGTAGGTTTTTCGGGCTCCAAACCAAACTTTTCCCTTGCCTCTTGGGGTGTCTTTGGAGCGAGCAAATCTTTTCTGATTGGCGTCCCCAGAACCTTGACCCTTTCCCGGACTTCCAGCGGGAGCCATTTTTTTGTCTCTTCGAAAGTTGCAAAGAATATGCTTGCCCTTCGAGCGAGCAAACGGTTCGCCCTACCGGGAACAAGGTTGCTTTCGAGCAGAAAGATTGGCTTCTTTTCGGAATAGAGCGACATCCCTGCGGGATAACTTATGTACGCACCAGTGGCAATTCCGAAGTCGATGGCCTTGTTCCGTATTAAGTCCCGACAAATATTTATTGATTTCAAAGTATTAAGAAAAAATTTAAAGAATTTTAAGCCAAAACCTGCGAAACCTACCATTGGAATTGGTGTAAAATGCCAATGTTTTTCTTTGCAAACCCTTGCTTCAATCTTCTCGGGACTACCAACAGCAAAAACTTCGATTGGAACCCTGTTTGCCGTTATGTTCGCAATTTCCTCTAATACAGCAACGGCTGGGAAAAGATGCCCTCCCGTACCGCCTGCTGAAAGTAAAATTTTCATTTATTTTGCCTTTAATAATTTAATTTGCAAAAGCGAAAAACCAAGAAGCAAAAAGAACACCACAAAAGCAATAGCCGACGCATAACCCATTTGGTCAATTTTTACAAAAGCATTCTCGTAAATCAAATACACCAGGGTAGTAGTTGCGTTCAGCGGTCCGCCCTTGGTCATAACATATATTTCCACAAAGATTTGAGATGATTTAATCGTATTTAAAACCACAACGAACAACAGCATTGGTCGAAGCAATGGGAAAGTGATTTTTTGGAATTTCTGCCATTCTGTTGCAGAGACCAAATCGGAGACTTCGTAGTAATCTTTCGGTATGGATTGCATTCCAGCAAGGAAAAGAATCATATAGTAGCCCGTGCTCATCCACACATCCATAGCCATAATTGCTGGCAAAGCAGTATGTTCGTTTTGTAGCCATCCAAGTTGTGGATATGGAAGCCCAAGCATTTTTAGAAGATTATTTATATAACCATTTGCTGAATAAAGATTAAGAAAAACCAAAGAAATAACAACAAGCGAAGTTATCGACGGAATAAAAAATACCGAGCGGAAAAAATTCTGGAACTTAAAAACTTTTGAGTTTAACAAGTTTGCAAAGAAGAGAGCCAAAGCCGTTGTAATTGGAACTGTTCCGAATGTAAAAATTGCCGTATTTTTTAGTGCAATCCAAAAAACGGGGTCGCTGGCTATTCGGAGATAATTCGCAAGCCCAACAAATCGAGTTCGTGAGGTTAATGTTTCGTAGTCGCAAAGACTCAAATATCCAGCATAAACGACAGGATAAAGCCAGAAGACAGTAAATATGATTAGCCAAGGCGAAAGCAAAAGAATGTTGTTAAGTTTTTCTTTCTGCTTCCAATTCATCGATAAATAGCTTTAACGAAGAATAAAAGGCTTCCAAAGGCAAGCCGACGACGTTGTAGTAGCATCCATTGATGCTTTTAACAAATACTGCACCGAAATCATCCTGGATGCCATAGGCTCCAGCCTTGTCCAAAGGTGAGCCCGAACTAACATAGGCATCGATTTCTTTCTCGTCGATTTGACGGAAAGATACTTCGGTTCGCCGAAAGCAAGTTCGATATTCCATCGAAGGTGTATGGACAAGTGCAAGCCCAGTGAAAACGATATGAGTTCTGCCCCTCAACTTTTTCAGCATAGCACGGGCTTCGTAGTCATCCCTCGGTTTAGTGAGAATTCTTCCATCGAGTACAACGAGGGTGTCGGCTCCAATAACAATCGATTCATTCTTGATTGTACTGGCAATTTTCATCGCTTTGGTTTTTGCAATTTCGCAGACTTTTCGGGAATAATCGAATATGTCCTCGAATAGATTATCTTCGTCGATTTCGGGTGGAATCACCTGAAACTCGAAGCCAAGCATTTTAAGCAAGTGCTTTCGCCGAGGCGACGAGGAGGCGAGAATCAACGGATACTTTAAGCCGAGTAGTGTGTCGATACTGACCATAAGTGCCTAAAGCTCTTCAATCGTAAATTCTGAATTTGTATAGATACATATTTCCGAGGCTATTTTCAACGAAATTTCGACAATTTGCCGAGGCTCGAGGTTTGTATTTTGAACAAGAGCCCGAGCCGAGGCAAGAGCAAAAGGTCCACCCGAACCGATTGCAGCCAGATTGTCGTCGGGTTCGACAACGTCGCCGTTTCCGGTAAGGACAAAGAGTTTTTCCTTGTTCATAACAATCATCATAGCTTCGAGACGCCGCAAATATCGGTCGGTTCGCCAATCACGAGCAAATTCCAATACAGAACGATAAAGATTGCCTCGGGTCGATTCAAGTTTTTCTTCGAATCGCTGCAAAAGGGCAAAAGCGTCGGCAGTTCCACCAGCGAACCCCGCCAATACACTGCCATTGTATAGCTTTCGTATTTTTTTTGCTGTATGTTTCAAAATCGTGTTCCCAAAAGTAACCTGACCATCGCTTCCTATCACCGCTTTCCCATCTTTTATCAAACCCAAAACTGTTGTTGAATGAAGAGTTTGTTTGCCGTCCTTTTGCATATTATTTTTGTAAATTAAAAAAATCAAATTTAGTAAATTTTGAATTAGAATGAGCCTTGACTTTGCTCGAAGTGAATGGAAAGAGTTCTTCAAATCGCCTGCAAAAGTAATTTTGCTTATCTTTTCGTTCGCTCTGATGGTGCTTATGCTTCATCTTATTGCCAACTTTATTTGCAACATTGAGCACCGACAGGGTTTTGCTTTCGACGACCCGTTGCTTTCTTTGTTCAAACCAATTGACCTAACTTGGTTGATTTTTTCCGTACTCTATTTTTCGGTCATATTTGTCGTGATTCAATTGCTATCGAATCCACGCAAGCTCATTCTTGGTTTCCTTTCCTACTCACTTTTGCTTTCGTTCAGAATTTTAGCTATGTATTTGCTACCACTCGACCCACCAAAGAACATAATTCTTTTGAAAGACCCGTTGATAGAATACTTCGGCACGGATGTTACTTTAACTCGGGATTTGTTTTTTTCTGGACACACTTCTTTGATGGTTCTCCTATTTTTGCTTTCGGAAGGGAAAGGGGCAAAGATTCTGCTTTTATGCGGGGTTGTCGTGGTTGGCTTGGGCGTAATGCTACAAAAAGTGCATTATTCCGTAGATGTTCTTGTTGCAATCTTCGCTGGTTATTGCAGTTTCGCTTGGACGAAGGCGATTCTCTCCCGATTTAAGATTTATCCTAAATAAATTTGGCAAAAACTGAGCAAAGGTCTGCAAGACCTTGTGCAATTTTAAAGACATCGGATGTTTTAGAAACATCCGATGTCTCGCAAATTTTAAATCAAAAGGGAGAGGCTTTTCAGCTGGATTGGTTCGATTGAATAAAATGCTTCGGCATACTTGCAACCAACGAGGGTTCCGAAGTATCGGGCTCGTGCTTCCAATTCCTCGAAAAACTCTGGGCGCGACAGCCGAGTTTCTGGCTCGTCCAAATTCGATTTACCTTCGACATAAACTTGCGATGTATAACATCTTATCGCTTCCAACTTCACTTCGTAAACATCGGTTATGTCCACAAAAAAATACGATGACACGGGGAATTGGTAGGATTGCATATAACAAAACATCTTACGAATTCGCCAAGTCTCTTGCTTTTTGCTATCAAAAATTGTTTCGAATTTTTTCAACCCGCTTAGGAACATTGCCTTGCGAACGATTGAATGAAGCCCTTCGTGGTCGGGGTGGCGTTCGAAACTTGGGCTCATCAAAACGATTTTTGGGCGATATTTTCTGATAACTACTGTTGTTTTGTAAATTGCTTCTTTGGTTAACAAAAGATTACCGTCGGGAAGGTTCAGATTCTCGCGGAATTTCGCTCCGAGCACTTTGCGTGCTTCTTCGGCTTCTTCGAGTCGCCGACTTGGTGTACCACGAGTTCCGAGCTCCCCTGCGGTCATATCGACTATGGCGACCGAAAGTCCTTCGCGTGAAAGTTTTGCAATTGAGCCACCACATCCAATTTCGACATCGTCAGGGTGGGCTCCGAATGCCAAAGCATCGACTTCGAAGTCCATACTTTACTTCCTTGTTAATGAATGGATTTTGCCGACTCGTCGTTGATGGCGACCACCCTCGAACGATTCTTCGAGGAATGCAGACACAATTTCCTTCGCCAGTTCAATGGGAATCAATCGGGCACCAAAAGTAAGCACATTAGCATCGTTGTGCTGGCGGGCAAGTCGCGCCATTTCGACCGAACAACAATTAGCTGCGCGAATTCCTTCGACTTTATTCGCAACAATGCTCATTCCGATTCCGCTACCGCAAATCAGAATCCCGAAATCGAAATTGCCAGCGGCGACTTCGCACGCAAGCGGATAAGCATAGTCGGGATAGTCGCAGGATTCGGAACTTTCACATCCAAAATCTTTTACCTCGTGTCCTAATTCCGCAAGGAAAGATTTAATAATATTTTTCACCTCGAACCCGGCGTGGTCCGAACCAATTGCTATTTTCATAATCCGGCGCTAAATAACAATCTCAGTCATTGGAGTGTGGTATTCTTCCTGCCGAGGCGTAGGCGAAACATCTTTGCCAAAGTTAAAGAGTATTGGCTTATGTTTGTTCTGTATCTTTTCCTGAATGACCATCAAAGCTTTGATTAAAGCTTCGGGGCGGGGAGGGCATCCCGAAACATAAGCATCTACAGGGAGAAATTGGTCGATACCTTGCACTACGGAATAACTCCGAAACATTCCACCGGTGGAAGCACAGACCCCCATCGAAATTACCCACTTTGGGTCGGGCATCTGGTCGTAGATTTTCCGCACGACCCAAGCCATTTTGTATGTAACTGTTCCAGCAACTATTAGCAAATCCGATTGCCTTGGAGTCATTCGGAATACTTCTGAACCGAAACGAGCCACATCGAAACGCGGCGAGGCGAATGCCATCATCTCGATTGCACAGCAAGAAATTCCCAATGGCATTGGCCAAACGGAATTCTTTTGTGCCCACTTCAAGACTGCCTCGACAGTCGTTGTCAAAAAGCCTTCGCGGGCTAATAATTTATCTAATCCCATTGTAAACCTCCTTTTTTAAGTTCATAATAATAACCAGCTAACAAAATTATAATAAAAATTATCATTGACCAAAAACCTGCAAACGAAAGAGACGAAAAACTAACTGCCCAAGGGTAGAGAAAGACAACTTCAATGTCGAACACGATAAAACTCATTGCAATCAAGTAGAATTTAACAGAGAAGCGTTCGCGTGCAGTTCGGTAAGGAATCATACCGCTTTCGTATGTAGTGATTTTTTCCCGCGTGACCCTGCGCGCTCCCATCCATTCCGAAAGTATCATAAAAACAAAAGCAACAGCGAACCCAAAGATTACCATCAATACCAACGGCAAATAAGTTTCCAGCATATTTACCTCTGTTTAAAAAAGCAAAATTAATATTTTTTTTCTACTTTTTCTGGTTTTTGGAATTTTTTTACTTGCAAATAATCAATGGGAACGAAGCAAAAACATTTGGGGCTTTGTAAACAACAATATATAGACCTTCTTCGAAAATACTGACATCAAAATTTGCTTTATAATAAAATGGTGATAGTTTTTCGATTGATACCGAGAAAGGTTTATCCACTTTTGACCCCGACAAGTCGTAAATTGAAAAGTTTTCAGGTTTTATCTCGTTAAACCTATAAAAATCGCTATCAATATTCAAATAAAACTTGCCATTATTGCTTTGAAAATTATAAACTTTCGTACCCATACTCGAAACATCATTCTCATTAATTATCCACTCTTTGTAATTATATTGAAGCTCATAAAATTTGCCTTGGTTCGTTCCTACAAAAAGTTTTTTTGACGACGAAAAAATTTCTGTCGCTGGGTAGCTTATTTCAAGCGAATCGAGAAGATTGAAATTTGTATCCAAAACAAATATTTTGTTCATTTGAGATGTTAATAAATAAATCAAATTTGTATCAACTGAAATATCAACAAATCAATAATTTGTTGGTATTGGATATTCAAACCATTTGATTCCATCAAACGATTTAATAAGCATTGACGAATCTTTAATTCCCCAAAAAGTTTCATCAAAAGTAATAATTTTTTCAATAGTATTAGTTATTCCTTCGCCTAATGCAATTTGCTCCCAATTTTCACCTTTATCCTTTGAAACCAAAATATTTGCAAAGTCTCCATATATCACCACAGCATTTGAGTTATTGCAAATTCCTTTTAAACCAATATTCAATATTTGGAAATCTACTTTATAGGCAAACGAATTGAAAAAAGGAAGAAAAACAAATATCAAAACCAAAATAACTTTCTTCATTTTGTCCTCTCATTTAAATTTAAAATCAATTAACAAAATTAACTAAAAAAGAAAAAAATATCAAAGCCCGGGGCAAATGGAGTCCCGGGTTAAGAATTATTCACAATCGGTTGGGGGGAAGAAATTACACCTTTCACAAAACCCTTTGGCGTAAATAACAAAATCAAGCAAGTTGATTTTTGCCAACAAAATGTTTTGTTTTTTCGTTAATTTTTCTTAATTTTGCTTTTTGGAAAGTGGGCGGATAGCTCAGGTGGTATAGAGCGCCTGCCTTACAAGCAGGAGGTCGGGAGTTCGAGTCTCTCTTCGCCCACAACGCAGAAGTGGCGGAACTGGCAGACGCGCTGGACTCAAAATCCAGTGGGCTTAAAAACCCGTGCGGGTTCGACTCCCGCCTTCTGCACAATGTTCTTTTTCCTTTCCAATTCCAAATTTCTTTACTTTTGCCGATAATTTGTAAAACTAAACTTAGGGTTAATTCTATCCCACTAAATTCTTTTAAAAGTTGATTTTCTTTATCCTATTTGAGTCAAATGTATTTCTACCTGACTATTTTGAATCTTAATCCAGAATCCTAATATCAATCTGGATTTTTCTACTCCAATCGATTTTTTTGGTTTAATTTTGTCTTTATCGTAATCAAGTTTTATGGAAATCGAAAACAGAAGCAAGTTGCGTTTGAAGTTGGTTTTTCTTTTAATATTGTTTTTCTTTGTGGTTATTCTCCTTCGGCTGTTCTACATTCAAGTTATCGACAGAGCAAAATACCAGAAACTTGCGGAACTTCAACAGATACGCAAGATTGAATTAAAAGCAAAGCGGGGAAATATTTACGACCGCAATGGCGTTCTTCTTGCCACAACTGTCGAAGCCTCGTCTTTTGCAATCGACCCGCAACTTGTTCGCAAGGATTCGTTGGCAATGGTGCAATTGTTTACATTTGCAAACATATTGGGAATTTCAAATGAGCAAATAAATTCTTTCCTAAATTCCAAAAGGAATTTTCAATGGTTAAGGCGAGGCTTGATTGAATACCCCCCGTCACTCGATACTTTTGGCTTTCAAGGTTTGATTGTTTCGAAGGAGCCAAGGCGATTTTACCTTTTTGGCAAGGCATTATCGAATGTAATCGGGGTTACAAACCTCGACAACTCGGGCATCACGGGACTGGAACTTGCTCTGGATTCTATACTTAAAGGTGTCGATGGATTTGCTTTTTTCCTTCGGGATGCACGCGGGCAATTGATTCCTAATTTCGACCTTCCCAGTGTTAATCCAATCAATGGCAAGGATATTCAATTAACTATTGACATAAATCTCCAAAGAATTTCGAGCTATTTCCTTCAGGATGGCATCGAAAAGACTCGTTCGAAAGGTGGTTGCGTGATTGCGATGAATCCACGCAATGGCGAGATTCTTGCAATGGTGAGCTTCCCACAGTTCAATCCGAACAACTCGCAATCGTGGAACGAAACAATCGACAAGAACTACGCTGTGAATTTCCTTTTCGAGCCGGGTTCAACCTTGAAGCCAATTATTGCAGCTATTGCACTCCAACGGAAAATTGCTTCTCCCGACGAAATTTTCAACGCATTCGATGGGAAATTCCTCATTGGTGATGTTCAAATTACCGATGAGCATCCTGCTTCGAAGCTAACATTGGAGGAAGCCATAATCTATTCCAGCAACATTGTATTTTCGCAAATTTCTGGTCGAATTCCACCCGAAATTCTCTTATCCGAATTGTCCAAATTTGGTTTTGGCAAAAAAGTTGGAATTGAAATAGCGGGCGAATTATCTGGCTCGATACCACAGGCGAACAACCTCACATCGATACAACAAAAATTTTTAGGCTTCGGATATGGTCTCTCGGTAACCCCAATTCAATTGGCAGCCGCATATACTGCAATCGCAAACGAAGGCGTAATGGTAAAGCCTCGAATTACTTTGGCGCAGTCGAAATTTATGCTTAAAGACACGATAATTCAGCGAGAAACGGCAGGACAACTCAAAGAAATGCTCGTAAAAGTGGTTGAATTTGGCACGGCAGTCGAAACGAAAATCGAGGGAATTAAAATTGCTGGGAAAACAGGGACGGCACAAAAATTCACCGACGGAGCTTATTCCAAAACCCAATACATTAATTCTTTTGTTGGGTTTCTGCCAGCCGAAAACCCCAAGATTCTAATCCTTGTGATGCTTGATGAGCCTCAAAGTTCTATATATGCCAGTTCGACCGTTGTCCCAATTTTCAAGAAAATTGTCCTTGCCATATATAACTCACCGCTTTTACATCCACTTTTGGAATAGAGAAGTTTTAGGTTTCGCAAAAAAGGGCTACGACTCAATGCACAATCTGGAGAGACATCGGATGTTGCAAAAAGACCGATGTCTTGTTGTTCGCTAGGACGATTGCACTACTATTGAGTTAAGTGGCTCCTGACCAACGTTAACCTATTCATACTATTGCACCACTACTTGAAGAGGAGTTGAAACCCCTTGTGGGTTTTCCGAGACATCGGATGTTTCAAAAACATCCGATGTCTTGTTTTTCCCGAGGGCGGCTGCACTACTTTTGGGAAAAGAGGCAAAAATTCCTTATTAACCTATTCCTACTACTGCATCTTCGACGTTTGAACGAGGAGTTTTAAATTTATTATCGTTATCCGATGTTTTTAAAACATCGGGTGTCTCCCCTATTTCAATATGTATTCAATTCCTTCGAGTTTGCCGTCGGTATTCCCTCGTGGGACAATGTTAAGGATTTTGCAGATTAATGGGTAGATGTCAACATTTTGGATTGTACCGACGCGATATCCTTTTTTGAACGAGGGACCGCCTGCAAGGAAAATCCCGTGCATATCCATCCAATAATTGTCGTAGCCGTGGTTCCCTTTTACTTTGTGGACATAATCTTCATTACTTGTTGAAAGAGTCCATTCAAACTCGGGTATCACAACTAAATCCCCTATGAATGGATTATTGGAAAAATGGAAATATGCCGGAACTTCGCTCCTTTTGTACACTTTGAAGTTTTTTTCTGAGCGTTTCAAAATCTTGTATGCTTTTTCAACAGAATCAGGATTTCCATTTACAAATGCCAAATAGCCAGCGGAATTTATGGTAACATCCTTAACATTTAAAAGTGAGGAAATGTTTATAATTCTGTCGCTTTTCACATCGGTCATTCCGTGGTCCGAAACGACGATGATGTCGATGCTGTCTTTGATAGGAAGCTCGCTTAACTTTTGAAGAAGATAACCAAAGACTTGGTCGCAAACCATAATTGCAGTATCCACTTGTGGTGAATTTGGACCAAAAGCGTGCCCACGATTATCTGTTTCTTCAAAATAGATTGTTACAAAGCGAGGGCGCTTTTCGAAAGGCAAAGATAACCAAGAAACAACGGAATCGACACGAGTGCGATAAGGAATTTTCGAGTCGTATTTCATAAAAATATCGGGATGCCGCCATTCCAATTTGAGTTCGGAGCCGGGCCAAAAGAACGAAGCAGTTTTAAGTCCCTGCCTGCGTGCAGTTTCCCAAATAGCTTCGCCGAGATACCACCACGGGTCGGTAACAGCATTTGTATCGCGCAATGTAAAAACATCTCCCGAGTATCGATTAATTATGTGATTCCCAATAATGTTGTGATTTTCGGGGTACATCCCGGTTATAATCGAATAATGATTTGGGAAAGTGACGCTTGGGAACGAAGGTTTAAGCGAAATAGCCCGAACACCGTTAGAAGCAAAATTGGTAAGATTTGGCGATAAGCCTCGGTCAAGATAGTCCCAACGGAAGCCATCGAACGAAACCAAAACAACATAGGGCAAAGCAAACAACAATTTTGCATTTATCAAAAATGCAAACATTAACCCAAAGAACAATCTCATTTCTATCTCTCCATTACTTTTTAGGAATACAAAATTAGTTTAACTTTGCAAATATTTGATGAAGTGGGATTAATTTAATGGTTACACAATTTGTTTCACCCAAGTAGGGGCTACCGGCCGGTCGCCCCTACAATTTTCTTAGACATCGGATGTTTTTGAAACATCCGATGTCTTTGAATTAGTGTTGTAACCCCTTTACACGGATTTTAATCTAAATATTACAATTTTCAAATCGTTTATAGCATTTTAAAAATCGGGAAAGCGTATGACAGACATTAGGGAGTTGAACGAAAAGATTCAGCGGGAGAGTGCATTTATCGACGCCCTACTGTTGGAGATGGGCAAGGTCATCGTTGGACAAAAAAATATGGTCGAGCGGTTGTTAATTGGTCTTCTCTGCAATGGGCATATTCTTTTGGAAGGCGTTCCCGGGCTTGCCAAGACGCTGGCAATTAAGACGCTGGCTTCGGCTATAAACGCTTCGTTCAGCAGGATTCAGTTCACGCCCGACCTTTTGCCAGCCGACTTAATTGGAACTTTGATTTATAGCCAAAAAAGTGAATCTTTCACCGTACGGAAAGGACCAATTTTTGCCAATCTGGTGCTTGCCGACGAAATAAACCGAGCCCCAGCAAAAGTTCAGAGTGCTTTGCTCGAAGCAATGCAAGAACGACAGGTAACAATCGGCGACCAAACATTCCCATTGCCCGACCCTTTCCTTGTTATGGCAACGCAAAACCCAATCGAACAGGAAGGCACTTATCCTTTGCCCGAAGCACAAGTCGACCGCTTTATGCTTAAAGTTGTTATTACTTATCCCGAACGGAACGAAGAACTTGCCATTATGCGCGAAAACCTTGCCCAAGAATTTCCACGACCAAACCCAGTTGTTAATCCTTCGGATATTATTGTTGCTCGTTCCCTTGTAAAAGAAATTTATATCGATGAGAAAATCGAGCAATATATTCTGGATATAGTTTTTGCCACTCGCTTCCCCGAAAAATTTGGTTTGGAAAAGATAAAACCATACATAACCTATCCAGCATCGCCAAGGGCTTCGATTTTCTTGGCTCATAGCGCAAAAGCGTATGCGTTTATCCGCCGTCGCGGGTATGTTGTTCCCGAAGATGTGCGAGCTCTTTCGCTCGATGTCCTCCGCCACCGTATTGGGTTATCCTACGAGGCAGAAGCCGAAAATGTTACTACAGAAGATATCATCAACGAAATTCTTGGGAAAATAGAAGTTCCATAGTCGGAGCATGGAAACAAGCGAACTCCTTCGGAAAGTTCGAAAAATTGAAATTAAAACCCGACGGCTTTCTCAAAACATCTTTTCGGGTCAATACCACAGCATTTTCAAAGGTAGAGGGATTGCATTCAGTGAAGTCCGCGAATATCAAATTGGCGACGATGTTCGGCTTATCGACTGGAATGTTACCGCTCGATTTAATCATCCCTATGTCAAAGTATTCGAAGAAGAAAGAGAACTCACACTCATTCTGCTTATAGACATCAGCGGTTCGGAATCTTTTGGTTCACAAGTTAGTTTTAAAAGAGATTTAATTACGGAAATCTCGGCAATTTTTGCTTTCTCTGCTCTTCAAAATAATGATAAAATTGGTGCGATACTTTTTTCCGACCGAGTCGAAAAATTTATACCACCTAAAAAAGGTCGAACACATATACTTCATATTATACGAGAGCTTTTGAATTTCCAACCGCAATCGAATCGCACAAATCTTCGAACTGCACTGGAATTTGTTTTCAATTCAATCAAAAAGCGCTCGATTGTTGTGATTCTTTCGGATTTTCTCGATAGCGGATTCGACGATGCTTTGAAAATTGTCGCCCGCAAACACGATACAATTGCTATTCAAGTAGCAGACCAAAGGGAATCGGATATTCCAAATGTTGGATTAATTTATCTTGAAGATGCAGAGACTGGCGAAACTTTCTGGTTCGATTCATCCGATAATTTGGCTTTGAAAAATTATCGGATTTGGTGGCATTCCCGTCAACTTTATCTTCGGGAAACATTTCAAAAAGCCAAAGTGGATTTTATCCAAGTTCAAACGGGACAATCTTACATCGAACCATTAATTGAGTTTTTCAGAAAACGAGAAAGAAGAGTTTGATTATGAATGCTCGTATCTTCTTTGGTTTTGCTTTGTTTGTTCTTCTTTTACCTGTTTTCGTGTTTGCACAAGAAGTTAAATCCAGAGTTTGGACAGATACAAACCGCATCTTAATTGGCGACCATCTGTTGCTTCATATTCAAGTTGAAGCCACTCCGCCGACGGAAGTCATCTTCCCCGAATTCAAAGATTCACTTGGCAAATTCGAAATCGTTCGTGTTAATCCACTCGACACGCAAAAGTTTGACAACAAAATTCAATTCAACAAGAAAGTTGTTCTAATTGCATTTGATACAGGCAATTTGGTAATTCCATCGTTGAATATACTTTATTTAAAGAAGAATACAAATCAATTTGCTTCGATTCTGACCGATTCAATCAACATTTTTGTTAAAGGCATCGAAATTGACACAACGAAGGATATCAAAGACATTAAGGGAATTATTGAAATTCCATATACATTTTGGGATTATCTACCATATATTTTGATTGTAATTGGCATCGTTGCTGTTGCCTATCTTGTTTATTTCTTTTTAAAGCGGAGGAAAAAGATTTCTGGGGTCGAAGAACCGAAGGTTCCCCCTCATATCGAGGCTCTCGAAGCTTTAAAGAAATTGGACATGGAAAAGCTTTGGCAGAAAGGCTATGTCAAAGATTTCCACGTTCAACTTACGGAAATTATTCGGCGATATATCGAGCGACAATTCGAAATTCCCGCATTGGAGATGATTTCCGAGGAGATTCTGCAAAGTTTGGAACAAAAGAACATAGCCGATTCCTCTTTGCTGACGAAGTTGCATCGCTCGTTCGAAATTTCAGATTTGGTGAAATTCGCAAAGTTTGTTCCCTTGCCCGACGAAAACGCTTTTTGTTTGAAAACAGCATTTGAATTTGTCGAATCCACAATGCCAAAAGAGACCGAAACTTCCCAAGTCGAGAAAGATAAGGGGGCAGAATGAAACTTTTCGGTTTCCACTTTGCAAATCCAGAATTTCTTTGGCTTTTGCTTTTGATTCCCTTGCTTGTGGCGTGGTATTATTTCAAACGAAAGAAAATCAATGTCCCAATAAGATTTTCAACAATCGAGGGATTTCAAAGAACAAAACCAAGCTGGCGGGTTCGATTGATTCATCTGCCTTTTGCTTTAAGAATTGTTGCAATTACTTTCTTAATTATTGCCTTTGCCAGACCGCAAAGTTCAAGTTCCGAAAAGCAAATCGAAACCGAAGGCATCGATATCGTGATAACGCTCGACATTTCGGGTTCTATGCTTGCCGAAGATTTCAAGCCGAACAGGCTCGAAGCGGCGAAAAAAATCACCAGCGAATTTATCGACGCTCGACCAAACGACAGGATTGGGCTGGTCATCTTTAGTGCCAAAAGTTTCACTCAATGCCCAATTACAATTGACCATTCCGTGTTGAAGAACCTTTTGAAGCAGATTAAATCGGGCTTAATCGAAGATGGCACCGCAATCGGTATGGGGCTGGCGGCCGCAGTCGACCGACTGAAAGACAGCAAAGCCAAAAGCCGTGTGATTATTCTTCTGACCGATGGAATTAACAACACGGGAATTATCTCGCCGCTTACTGCTGCCGAACTGGCAAAATCTTTCGGCATTCGTGTTTACGCAATTGGGGTTGGGACTTTGGGGAAGGCTCCGTATCCTGTGCAAACTCCCTTCGGCATTCAATATATGAATGTGGATGTCGAAATCGACGAGGCTTTGCTGAAAGATATTGCCCAAAACACGGGAGGCAAGTATTTCCGTGCCACAAATAATAAGGCTCTCGAAACAATTTACAAAGAAATTGACGAAATGGAGAAAACCAAAATCAAACAGACCATTTTCACAACTTTTACCGATGAGTTTTTCCCCTTCCTTTTGATTGGCACTATTGCCCTTGTTGTCGAAATTCTTTTGCGAATGTTTGTTTTAAAGAAAATCCCATAATTGCGAATGGAACGAATAGATTTGCTCATTGTCGGGCTTGGGAATCACACCGAACAGTATCTCGAAACGAGGCACAACATCGGATGGATGGTTGCAACAGCATTTTGCCAAAAGCATCATAGCCATTTCGTTCCTATTTCTTCGCAATACTATTTGGCAAAGGTTAACTTTGCAGGCAACAATGTTCTTGTGATGCTTCCCCGAACCTATATGAACAATTCAGGCATTGCGGTGCGTGCAGTTGTTGAAAAATACCAAATCTCTGTGGAGAAGATTCTCGTAATTTGCGATGAATACAATTTTCCGCTGGGGAAAATTCATCTAAAAGATAGCGGAGGCGATGGCGGGCACAATGGAGTTCGTTCGGTTATCGAAAAGCTTGGCGAGACGAAATTTATGCGACTTCGTTGTGGTATTGGCAGAAATTTTGGGGAAAACGAACTTGTCCAGTATGTGCTGTCGCCTTTCGAGCCCGAGGAGATTCCAATTCGCGACCAGATGATTTCCCGTGCCGTCGAAGCAATCGAATACCTTTTGCTGAAAGGCAAAAGCCGCGCAATGAGCGACATCAACTCCGAAAAGCTCTGGAAAATCGAAATCCCACCCAAGCAATAGTAAAGACATCGGATGTTTTCGAAACATCCGATGTCGGAAAAATAATCGTAAGGGCGACCGGCTGGTCGCCCATACAAGAAATAAAATAAGAAAAATTATACAATCAAAATAGGAAAGTTTTGGGTAAAATAATGCCAACAAACAGGAAATTTTACATTTGCTTTTGCTAACTATAATTGCAATTTTGGGTTTATTTTTTATTTTTGAATTTGATTTTTTTGCTATGGATTATTTTCCAATACTTATTGATTTAAGGAAGTTCAATGCTGTGGTTATCGGCGGTGGGGAAGTTGCAACAAGGAAGGTCAAAAACCTGCTCGAATTCGGCGCCTGCCCTGTGATAATTGCCCCCGATGTTACCGATGAACTGAAAGAATTGATACTGCGGAACAATCTTGAACATAAGCCAAGAAAATACAATAAAGGCGATTTGAATGGCTTCAATCTTGTCTTTGTTGCAACAGATTCGCCCGAAATTGATAACGAGATTCTCGAAGAAGCGAAGCAAACAGGATGTATTGTGAATTTTGCCGACCAGCCCGAGTTGTGCAATTTCATCGTTCCGTCGTTTATCAAGCGAGGCGAGTTGGTTATTTCAATTTCCACCCAAGGCAAAGTTCCTTTCCTATCTCGTTTCGTTCGTGAATGCCTTGAAGAGAAGTTCCCGCCTTCGTTTACTCAATTTGTTGAACTATCGAAAATTTTGCGGAATAAATTGAAACAAGAAAATGTCCGTGGAGAAATGAAAGAAAAAATCATAGATGAATTTCTTGCAATCAAATGGGTCGAAATTATCGAAGATGAAGGATTCGATTATGCTTTGATATTGCTTAACGACTTCTTGGAAACTTATGTCGGGAAAAAATAAAGCAAAAAAAAGTAAAGTCTATATTGTTGGAGCGGGACCGGGGGACCCTTTCCTAATTACTTTGCGTGGCTTCGAGACGCTTTGCAAAGCCGAGGTGATTCTTTACGACCGATTGGTCAATCCTTTGTTGTTACAATACGCAAAGCCAAACGCCGAAAAAATCTTCGTTGGAAAAGAACCGGGCAAACAAAAGTTCTCGCAAGATGTTATAAATGAATTGCTTTTGAAATATGCAAGCGAAGGTAAAAATGTAGTTCGATTGAAAGGAGGCGACCCATATATTTTCGGTCGTGGTTCCGAAGAGGCTCTCTTCCTTAAAGAAAACGGCATTGATTTCGAGGTGATACCTGGAGTGACATCGGCTCTTGGGGCATCTGCATACGCGGGGATACCGCTTACTCATCGTGCGTTGATTACGGGCGTCCTTTTTATTACTGCACACGAGGACCCAACAAAATCCGAGAGCCAGATTGATTTTAAGTCGATTGCACAATTAAAAAACATAACAATTGCAATTTATATGGGTGCTGGGCGGCTCCGAAGTGTTGTTGAATCCTTGATTGCAAATGGTTTCGATAAGGATGCTGAATCTGCAATTGTTGTCGAAGGGACGACACCGCGCCAGCGTTCGTTTGCTGCTACCCTATGTGAATTGCCCGATTTAGCCGAGAAAACAAACTTGCATCCACCTTTGTTGACGATAATTTCCCCCAGCTCACGATTTCAAAATCAACTGAACTGGTTCGAACGAAACCCTTTGTTTGGCAAGAAAATTATCACGACCCGAGCACTCGACCAATCCGATTCCCTTTTCGAAAAATTAATTTTCGAAGGTGCGGAGGTTGTCCCTTTCCAAACCTTTTCGACCGAACAAGTTTCTTTGAGCAAATCCGATTTTTTGGAACTTGCAAATAAACATTTCGATTGGTTCGTTTTTACAAGCCAAAATGGTGTTCGTTACTTCTTTTCGCAACTTTTCGAAAACGATTTCGATTCGAGATTTTTCGGCAACTCCAAAATTGCAGTCATTGGAGAAAAAACGGCACAGGAAGTTCGCAAATATGGTCTAATCCCCGACTTTGTCCCATCGAAATTTAATTCCAATGCGTTTATCGAGGAATTTACGCAAAAATACAATATATCCCAACTTAACATTATTCGTATTAAAGGAAATTTTGTAAAAGACCCAGTAGGCGAATTCCTTGCGAGCAAGGCTCACCGCTACGAAAATTTGATTGTTTACAGAATTAATAAAATAAATCCATCGGAAGACGAGAAAAGCAAAATCATAAATGCAGATGCAGATGCAATAATTTTCACTGCTTCTTCGATTGTAGATAATTTCTTTGAAATATTTGGGGAAACGATAGCACGGAAAATGCTCGAAAAGATTAAAGTGTTCGCAATTGGTCCAATGACAGCGGAATCGCTCGAAAGCAAAGGTATTATGAATATTTACGTTGCCGAAAAGCACACAATCGAAGGGATAATCGATTTGATGAAGCAAGTTTTTTCGAAAAAGGAGGACCTATGAAATTCATCTTGATACCAGAAGAGATGCGAAAAGCCGATTCCACCGCAATTGAGGATTACAAAATTCCGTCGCCAATTTTGATGGAAAATGCTGCTCGTTCGAGTGCAATTTATATCGAGCAGATATTGGAAAAGAAGGGGATGGATGCTCCTAAAATTGCAATTTTTTGCGGGAGCGGAAATAACGGTGGCGATGGCTTTGCTTTGGCTCGTCATCTTTTCAACAAATTTGACATCAAAGTTTTCTGGATTGGGGATGAATCGAAAATGAGTTCCGAAACTCGTGCGAACTTTGAAATTGCCAAAGCAATTGGAATTCCAATGGAAAAAATCGAATCCACCGAACAGCTGGAAAAAATCAACATAAACCACGATGTCCTGATTGATGCAATGATTGGCGTTGGCGGTAGCGAAAATATTCGTGGAATTGCATTCGACATACTTAAAAAAATCAAAGAACTCAAAGCTCTGAAAATTGCTATCGATAGCCCGACTGGCTTGAACACCTTAACTGGCTTTGCCAATCCATATTGTTTCGAGGCTGACTACACAATTAATATGTACACATACAAATTAGGATTGCTGATAAACGAAGGAATAAACCGCAGCGGCGAGATTTTGGTGGCTGGTTTGGGAGCACCAAACTTTATCGTTGAACAAATTGCCAAAACTTTTGCCTACTCCGAAGAGGACATCAAACGAATCATCCCTGCACGCAAGCGTATAAGCAGTAAATTTGACTACGGCAGAGTGTTGATTATTGCCGGTTCCGAACGTTATCCCGGTGCGGCTGCTTTGGCTTCGAATGCTTCGATAAAAAGTGGAGCAGGGCTTACTATTCTTGCCAGCACTGCTTTCCACCCTGCTGTCCTACCCGAAGTGATTCGCTTTCCTTTGCCTTCGAACTCCGATGGAAGTATCTCATTTAAGTCCTTCGAAGTTTTGCAGAGTGAATTGGAGCGAGCGGATTCCATTGCTATTGGACCGGGGCTTTCGGATAATCCTGAAACACAAAGTTTGGTTAAGAAAATCATTGAACAATACAAGAATACAAAAAGAATAGTAGTCGATGCAGATGCATTAAGAGCAATCGAACCCGGACAGTTGCTGACCAAAAATATCGTTATCACTCCACATTGTGGAGAGCTTTCTCGAATCATCGGAATTCCTCGGCAAGAAATCGAAAAGAATGCTTTCTTTGTTGCAAAAGAATGGGCAGAGAAATTGAACTGCATCATCCATTTGAAGCACGTCCCAAGCATTACTACTGATGGCGTGTATTCCTATTTAACATTGAACGGCAACCCGGGAATGGCAACTGGTGGGAGCGGAGATGTTTTGACAGGGATAATTGCAACGATGCTCGCCCGGGGAATTGAACCTTTGCAATCTGCTTCCATCTCGGCTTTTATCCATTCCCTTGCAGGCGATAGATATGCATGTAAATATGGAATGGAAACTTTAACCGCTTCTTCACTGATTGATACCTTATCGGAGATTCTTTAAGTTATGCGTAGCCGAAAAATTATTCTTTGCTTGCCTTCGGTAATTTTCGCTATTTTGATTTTTGCGCTTTCCCATCTTCCGTCGGATTTGATACCACCAAACGTTTTTAACCTTCAGGATAAACTTCTCCACGCCTTCGTTTTCTTCCTTTTTGGTATTTCATTGCTTATTGCTTTTTCTAATGTAAATAGCAAAAGAAAAGTTTTAATTCTTGTTTTCCTTATAGGCTCAATCTACGGTATGCTCGACGAACTTCACCAATTATTTGTTCCAGGGCGAGTGTGCGACATAACTGATTGGATAGCAGATTCCTTTGGTGTTGCTATCTCTTTGTTTTTCCGAGCAAAAGTCCAAACAAAAGTTCATTCGATATTTTTTAAAAAGCAATGACGGAAGCTTTTTTTAAAGTGGTTGGAACATCAAGCGAATGCAAAGCCCGGGCTGGCGTTTTGAACCTAAACGGGATAGAAATTCCCACCCCGGTTTTTATGCCGGTTGGTACATACGGAACTGTTAAGGCACTTATGCACATAACCGTATCGGAACTTGGATACAACTTGATTTTGGGGAATACTTATCATCTTTATCTCCGGCCCGGAACCGAAGTGATTGAACATTTTGGTGGATTGCATTCGTTTATCCATTGGAACAAAGGTATTTTAACCGATAGCGGTGGCTATCAAATCTTTTCGTTGCAAAGCTTTAGGAAATTCACAGACGAAGGTGTTGAGTTTCGTTCCCATTTGGATGGTTCCAAGCATTTTTTCACTCCTGAAAAAGTCATAGAAATCCAAAGAATTTTTGGTTCCGATATAGTTATGGTTTTGGATGATTGTACCGAGTACCCCGTCGAATATTCTCAAGCGGAAGAGTCGCTTAATAGAACTATTCAATGGGCAAAGAGGAGCAAAGAATCATTCGAAAGCACTTCGCCTCGCTGGAACCGGATGCAATATCTTTTCGGAATCATTCAAGGGGCTACTTTCCCCGAACTTCGACGGAAATCTATCGAGGAGCTCATTTCGCTCCAATTCGATGGCTATGCGATTGGGGGACTTTCGGTTGGCGAACCCGAAAATTTGATGTATGAAATCACCGACTTTTGCACAAATCTGTTGCCTACTGAAAAGCCAAGATATTTGATGGGGGTCGGCACCCCTTCCAACATTTTAAACTGCATTGAGTTGGGGATTGATATGTTCGATTGCGTTTTGCCGACTCGCAATGCACGAAACGGGCAGATTTTCACAACCCGCGGGAAAATAAACATTCGCAATGCAAAATATAGGTTTTCGAAAGAGTCGATTGACCCCGGTTTGGACAATGAAATTAGCAAGGAGTTTTCTTTGGGCTATCTGCGCCATCTTTTTATTGCAGAAGAAATTTTAGGACTAACTTTGGCAACATACCAAAATCTTGCATTTTATAAGTGGCTTGTAAGCACTGCCAGAGAAAAAATACTTTCGGATGATTTCCGTCAAGGGAAAAATAAATTAATTTTGAATTTTGAGAAAGAATAGTTTTTTGGAAAGGAGACAATAATGTTGGCATTTGCAAATCTATTGGCATTTATGCCGCCACAGGGCGGAGCACAGAATTCTGGCGGGGGTATGCTTGTCACCCTAATTATGTTTGCTTCGATTTTTTTGATTATGTATTTCTTGATGATTCGACCTGCTCAGAAACGTCAAAAGGAACACCAGAAGATGCTCGAAAGCCTTAAGAAAGGCGATCGCGTCATCACTTCCGCTGGAATTCACGGCACAATAGTCGATATGGATGGCTCCACGGTAACGCTTCAAGTTTCCGACGGATGCAAAATCCAATTCGAAAAGACTGCGATAGCTGGGAAGAAGCAATAGTTTCTTTTGGTATGGACAGCATTGAAGAGGCTCTAAAAGATTTAGCTTCGGGCAAGATGGTCATCGTTGTCGACGACGAGGACCGCGAAAACGAAGGCGATTTAATCGCTGCTTCGGAACTTTGCACGCCCGAGACAATAAATTTTATGGCTACTTACGCCCGTGGCTTGATTTGTGTCGCTATTACCGAAGACCGAGCCAAAGAACTCGATTTGGACATTATGGTTCGAGAAAGCACCGGCTTGCACGGCACCCGCTTCACTATCTCGGTCGATTATATACACGGAACTACGACGGGAATATCTGCCTTCGACAGGGCGAAAACCGTCAGAGCCCTTGTTAATCCCAATACAAAGCCGTCGGACTTGGCTCGCCCGGGTCATATTTTCCCGCTGATTGCCGTCCGCGAAGGTGTTCTCCGCCGCGCCGGGCATACCGAAGCAGCGGTCGATTTGATGCGGCTAGCTGGACTTTATCCATCGGGAGTTCTGTGCGAAATTATTAACGACGACGGGACAATGGCTCGGCGTCCCGATTTGGAAAAGTTTGCACAAAAGCATAATCTAAAAATCATAACAGTTCAAGATTTAATTGCTTATCGGTTTAAACGGGACAAACTTGTTAAATGCGTTGCTTCGGCATCACTTCCCACACGCTTTGGCGATTTTGTTGTTAAAGTATACAAAAACATAGTCGACAACAAGGAGCACGTTGCTTTGATAAAAGGAAGCTGGCAGCCCGATGAGCCAATTCTTGTACGTGTTCATTCAGAATGTTTGACGGGCGATGTATTCGGTTCGCTTCGTTGCGATTGCGGCGACCAGCTCCACACGGCTTTGCAAAAAATTTCTGCCGAAGGCAAAGGAGTCCTGCTTTATATGAGGCAAGAGGGGCGCGATATTGGTCTGGTTAACAAAATCAAGGCATATGCTTTGCAGGAACAAGGCTACGACACCGTCGAAGCAAATCTTATGCTTGGATTTCAGCCCGACCCACGAGATTATGGCATCGGTGCTCAAATCCTTGCCGATATTGGCGTACGAAAGATGAAACTTATGACCAATAACCCCAAGAAGCGTGTTGGATTAACAGGCTACGGTCTCGAAGTTGTCGAACTTGTTCCTTTGCAGATTCCACCAAATGATAAAAATTTTAATTATCTCCTTACCAAAAAGATAAAACTTGGACATCTATTGGATAATTTGGATAATGTCAATGAATAAATTAGGAGATTCTATGTTCTATCGGATTCTTTTAGCAGCATTTTTGGCTGTTTGTTTGTTCGATGCAAGTAGCGCATCTGCTCAACCCAAATTAAAAACACACAACGACACAACTGCCTACTCTGTTGGTTTCAACGTAGGCCGAAGCATTTTCAATCAAGTTAACTTCGACTCTCTCAACTTAAACTTCAACATAATTCTGGCGGGCATTCAGGATGGGATTTTACAAAAGCAACCACAACTGCCCGATTCAGTTATTCAAAAATATCTTGCAGAATTGCAATCGAAGCTCGAAAAGCGAAGAAAAGAGCAAATGGAAGCCCGAGAAAAAGAATTGAAAAAACAGGCAGAGGAAAATCTTAAGAAGGCAAATGAGTTTTTGAAAGAAAATAAAAACAAAGAAGGTGTTACCGAAACCGCTTCGGGCTTGCAATTCAAAGTTCTTAAACTTGGAAGCGGGAAAAAGCCCGTTGCTACAAGCAAAGTCAAAGTCCACTACAAAGGAACTCTGCTCGATGGCACAGTTTTCGATGAATCTTATTCGCGTGGGGAACCAATGGAATTTGAATTGGATAAAGTCATTCGAGGATTCCAAGAGGGGTTGATGCTTATGCCTGCTGGAAGCAAATTCGTTTTCTACATTCCACCATCACTTGGGTATGGCGACCGTGTTGTGGGCAAAATTCCACCAAACTCGCTCCTTATCTTCGAAGTCGAACTCTTCGACGTAAAAGATATGCAATAGCATAAGCATTTGGAAATTTTGAGAATAGGCTATCTCGCAACCCGAGATAGCCTTTTTTAGTTCTATTTAAGAACTTAGAAATTTTAAAGATGGAAATTTGTATTTTCCAATTCAGTTTCTTTGGGTTGAAGATTGGGTAGTAACTTTGGTAGATGTTTTACTCTGCTCTTTGAACAACATTATGCAAACTTGAACAGGAAACTCGCGTCAGACATCCGATGTTTTAAAACATCGGATGTCTTTTCAAAAAGTGGTTATGGCTTTTGGATTTTTTATCACCCACCGGATATTTGCGAAACACCCGATGTCTGTTGAACACTTAGATATGCCAAATTTACGAGTTTTGGCATATCTGGGAAAATTCCCCTAACTTATTTTTATTTTGTTACTTCTCGGAGCCAGTTGAGGTATTCGGGCAACCCGTCTTGAATTTCCAGGGCGATAATTTCGGGAACTTGGTCTGTGTGGAGCTCCTTGATTCGTTTTTTTAGCGATTCGAACTTGTCTTTCGTTGTCTTTATCACCAGAAGATTTTCCTTTCGTTCTTCCACTTTGCCTTCCCATTCGAATACAGAAGTAATATTTTGAATAATCGAGCAACAACCAGCAAGTTTTTCCGTGATAAGCACTTTGGCTATTTGATGGGCATTGAAATAATTTTCTATTGTCGTATAAACAATAATAAATTCTGTTTCCATATTTCTAATTTTGCATTTTATTCAGATGCAATTTAATATTTTTTATGATTGAAATATTATTATTCTATTTTCATATTCTTGCTTGGATATATGCTTTTACGAAAGTATGGCAGGAACGGGGAACGAAAAGCGCATTCCTGTCGCTGGCAATACTTGGCTTTGTATTCATAACATTATGGACATTGACGAGCCCGTTAGCTCGATTGATTTTCCCCGAGACACACAAGTCCCCGTATTTTACCGCCGACACATTGTCGCTAATACTCGCAGTTATCCCCGAAAGCATCTTCTACTACTTTTACTTTATCAAAGCAAAATTTGGGAAGTAGGATAGCAAAATTTCAATTGAAAATGACTTCCAAACCAAATCTAAAAATTTAAAGATTGAGAAATTTCAAAATATCGCAAAAACAAGTAGCCCCTTGCAGGTGTGTTTGTTTATGAAGATAATCTTTTTGCTCACAAAAGATTTTTTGATTTTTGTTAGTGTTTATTCAAGTTTTATCTCGCATATATATAAATCATTCACTTGAACTTTGAAATTATTAGTTTCAGCTTCATCTTTAAGTTTTTTTAAAACCTCAATCTGTTTTTGGCTTAGGGCATCTCTTGAAACTTTTTTTCTGCTAGTGAGCTTTAATATAGGGACAGGGAAATATTGTCTACCCCCTACTTTAACTTCATTAAGATTGGTAAATAACATCATTTTTAGCAAGCCATCTTTGATATCTTCCGATGAAGGAATCAAACCTTGCTTATTATGTTTGCCTTCAACTAAATAAATTGAATTATCAACAATTTTAACCTCATCGCAAGTGAAGAAGTAACAACCACCAAGAAAATTTTTAATCGTCAAAGTTGCTTTGGTTCCCGAAAGATTTTCTTTGGGTTGAACTGTTAATGCTTCTCTTTTCTGTGCTTCCTCTGCCAAATTCCTGGATAACTTCATAAATTCATCCTTACTTTTATAAAGCTGATTTAGTCTCTTATTAGCAACATTTAAAGAGTGCATTTCAACCTTAGAGTCCATTGAAATTTGTTCGTAAGAAGCTATAGCCATTCGGGCAATTTCATTAACTTTTTCGACTTGCGAGAGATTCCAATGTAATGCATCAGAATGGTAATTTTGAAGATTTTTCAACTCTTTTTGAAGATATGCAAAATCGAATTTCTGATGGGTAATTTTGTTGGCATACTTCGAACTTTTTTCAGCCTTTGCATAATAGCCAATAATAACATAAATACCTAACAAGCTCATAAGAGAAATCGTGTCCCATTGTAAAAAATCCCTTTCCCCATCTTTCCCTTCGTCTTTCATAATAGGTATAATTGTTACTTTTTTACCTGCGAAACATAAAGTGTCATAAACTCTGGAATAAGGATAGGACCTTGTCCTTTTTGGAGATACCCACCAACTAACAGCAATTTGGTTCTCTTCATCTAAAAATAAAAGGAAGGACCCATCTTGGGATACAGCTATTTCTATTTCTGATAATTGATAATGATTCAAAGTACGGCAAAGTTTGGGCACGTAATTTATACCGTCTGTAATTTCAGCCCACACATCCATATTTCACATTTTCTCTAACTATAATTTCTAAGGTATCACCTTGTTCATCAAGGGACAATTGACCATCGAAACCAATTTTTTTCTTTATGATTGGTATTAAAGATTTTTTAATTTCTATCCCAATACTATTTCGTCCAAGTTGCCGTGCTACTTTCATTGTTGTTCCACTTCCAACAAATGGATCTAAAACAGTTTCGCCGACGTAAGAAAATAGTTTAATTATTCTGTATGGTAATTCTTCGGGGAATGCAGCTATTTCTTTCTCTAATGGTGAACCCGGTAAAACATTTGTCATCTCCCATAAAGTCATATACCATTTGTTTTCAGAAAATTCTTTCGTATCAATTTTTGATGCTTCTTTTATATCTTTGGGTATTAAACGATAATCGAATGTACCTTTTTGAAAAATCAAAATACTTTCCAAAAGATTATCGGGGTAAAAATACATTGGATAAGGATTTTGTAGTAATACACCGCTTCTTTTACTTATTCTTAAATATCCATCGGGTTTTTTCCATATGATTCTATCTCGATATCTAAATCCAGCAGATTGGAAAATTTTAGTGGCATCTGCAACAATTGGAAATTTTTCGCCATTGACAAGCATATCATCAATGTTAAGCACTGCAATTCGCCCCTTTTTCAATACTCTATAAGTTTCTTTGGCAACTCTATTTAATACCCCTAAATATTGGTCGTAGTTTTTGAAAAGTCCTTTATAATCATAGGGCGCATTGAAATAAGGTGGCGAGGTTACCATAAGGTGAACAGATTCGTCTTGTATTTCCTCCATACTCATCGAATTGCCAATGATTAATTTGTGCTGGGCCATAATTTTATTTTCCTATTTTAATCTTATTAATATCCGAAATTGTTTCTCTTCTATTGTGATTATCCACAACAGTTTTATTTTTTCATCAATTTTTGATGCACATATCAAAATTAATTATCAACAAAACCAATTACCTTTGGGTTAATCCCAATTAACAATGAATTCCCTTTTTAAAATTGTATTGTACTCTATTTATTCCTACTCAACTACTTTGGCTTTGTAGCCGTAGTTGATTATTCCGCTGGCTCCTTCTTCCATAATCTTTCGGAAGACGAATTCGACCCGAGCCCCGATTTTTAAATCCTCGAATTTCGTGTCGGTTATCATTGCTGTAACTCGGGCGCCCTCGTCGGTTTCGATTATTGCTACTGCATAAGGAGTTAGTAGTTTAAATTGGTCGCTCGTGACGTGAATGATTGTGTATGTTAGGATTTTTCCCGTGCCTTTGAGATTTATTTTTTCGAATTCTTTCTTTCCCGAAATTGGGTCGCAATAACGGCGTGAAAGCGAAACAAACCCGCTTGGAAACTTTTGTGCTTCCAATCGGTAACGATGTGGTATCTCCCTTGTATATCTCTGACTGTTTGCCATTTTACATTCCCTCCAAAATATGAATAACACAACTACCACCAGAACCGCCCATATTTTGGGTTAACCCCAACCGGGCATTAGGAACTTGCCGTTTGCCAGCTTGGTTTGTCAATTGAAGATATGCTTCGATGAGTTGTGCAACACCAGTAGCACCAACAGGATGCCCTTTGGCTTTTAAGCCACCGCTGGAATTAATAACAACTTTACCACCATAGGTTGCTTGACCTTCGGCAATGGCTTTGCCGGCGGTGCCATATTCGAAAAAGCCAAGTTCTTCGGCAACAACAATTTCGGCAATCGAGAAGCAATCGTGAACCTCAGCAAAATCAATATCGTTTGGGGAAACCCCGGCCATTTGGTAAGCGCGTTGGGCTGCCAAGTGGACTGCTTCCAGCCGTGTCAAATCTTTATGGTCGTGCAAAGCAATTGGTCCGCTTGCCACTCCAACACCGCGTATTTTTACATATTTGTCTGTAAATTCTTTCGCCCTGTCCAATGGACAAAGAATCAAGCAAGCGGCTCCGTCGGTGATTGGGGAACAATCGAGCAGGCGCAGTGGGTCCGCAACCATCGAAGAATTCAGCACCTGCTTCAAGTCAATCTCGAAGGGATACTGTGCATTGGGATTATTCACAGCGTGCTTGTGATTCTTTATAGGCACTTGGGCAAGCTCTTCGCGAGTTAATCCATATCTATCCATATATGCACGGGCAATCATAGCATAAAGCCCCGGGAAGGTAACTCCGTTGTAAACTTCGTATTCTTGGTCGGCTGCGGTGGCAAGGACAAATGTGCCATCCTCGACATCCCACATTTTCTCGACTCCGCCTACCAGAACGATTTCGTGCATACCCGAAGCAACGTCCATAAAGCCTAAACGCACTGCTTGCCCACCAGAAGCACAAGCCGATTCAACACGAACAGCTGGAACCCCTACTTGGCCAAGATAATCAGCCATCAAAGAGCCCAGATGCTCCTGATAGGCATAGAGACCACTGGACATTGCCCCAACATACAAAGCGTCGATTTTATCGACCTTTGCATTTTCTATTGCTTTTAATCCGGCTTCGGCGAACATATCGCGAATGCTCTGGTCCCAAAGTTCGCCGAATTTTGTCATTCCAACTCCAATAATAGCAACTTCTCGCATTTATTACCTCATTCCTTATTTTTAATACTCATTAAAGTGAATTTTTTTGCGATAAGCGACATATTTGCCATAGTCGAGATAGACTTTGTGCGGAGTGTTCAGCATTTCCCTCGTTTTGGGTGCAAGATTTTGAACTTCAAGAATTTTATCGGTAACTTGGAAAATAAAGCCATCGCTACCAGCGCCCGAGCCAAACGAGACCATAAAAATTTTGTCGCCCGGTTTGGCTACATCTAAAATTGCGGTTAGCCCTGTAATTGAGGAGCCCGAATAGGTATTTCCCATAATGTTTACAATCCATCCTTCGTTCATTTGCTCTTGCTTAAACCCCAACTCTTTTCCTGCTTTTAATGGAAAGCGACCGTTGGGCATATGGAAAACAGCATATTGAAAATCTTCGGGCTTCATACCGGACTTTTCGAGCAAAGCACGCCCGCAACCAAGAATATGCTTAAAATATGCTGGTTCGCCGGTGAATCGCCCGCCGTGGCGTGGATACATTTGATATTCCCTACGCCAGAAATCCGCTGTGTCGGTGGTGAAGGAATGAGTGTAGAGAACTTCGGCTACAACATTTTCTCGTCCAAAAATGAAAGCCGAGCCGCCAGCGGAAGCACTATATTCAAGAGCATCGCCGGGAGCACCTTGCGAAGTATCGGCACCAATGCCCATCGCATAATCCATATTCCCACTTTTAACGTGGCTATAAGCTACAAACATTGCTTCGGAACCAGCTTTGCAAGCGAACTCGAAATCGGCAACGTGGACGTGTGGTCCAATACCGAGAGCATCGATAAGAACAGTTCCCGAAGGCTTAACAGCATAGGGATGCGATTCAGAACCAATGTAAACAGCACCAATCTTCTGAGGGTCGATTCTCGCTCGTTTCAAAGCATTCTTTGCTGCGGCAATAGCAATTGTAATTGTGTCTTCGTCGGGACCCGGCACGGTTTTCTCCAAAAGCATAAGCCCTTTTTCAATCGAAGCCGGGTCGTCGCCCCATTGATTTGCTATCGTAGAACTTTTAATTCGATAGATGGGAACATAAGCCCCAAAGCCAACTATTCCAATCATAATTCACCTTTTTTGTTAAACATTATTTTGGTTTTATTTCCTTGAAAATAATTGTGATTACTGGATTTGTCGAAGGCAATCCTTCGGCAGTTGCTTGGATCTTCCAGATAAAATTCAAAACATCTTTAATTTTATCTATGATTTTCATAACTTTCTCTTCGTAAAGTCCGTAGAGTAAGCCTGTGTAGCCAACTAAAGCCCAGAATTTATCGAAGTTCGGCATTTTGGGTTTCAAATCCCTTTTTAGAATACCAAGCAAATTTATCAATCGAGATTTCAAATTTCGCCTGATGTCGAAATTTTCGTTAATTGAGTCGATTACAGAATCCAATTTCCGATAAAGTGTGTTTAATTCGGAATCGGAAAGTGAATAAATAACCTCTTGGCTCAGCATCGATTCGAAGGCAACTTTCTTCTCTTCCAATTTCTTGAACGCCATAAAATCTTCGAGTTCTTCATTTATTTCTTTCTGGCGGTTCTCGAAAAAGTTGATGATTATGCCTGTGTTGATCTTCTTGTCGTTCGTAAGAGGGGGGAAAAGGATGTTCAATGAATGTTTCGCAGCGTAAACTTGGTAGAAGCTAAACAAGTCGAGAAAATCTTCGTAATATTTGTCGCGATTTGCGCTCTTGTTCGATTCTTCGAGGATTTTCGTAAACTCGTCGATAATCTTGGTTTCGGCAAGCAGTGGGTTAATTGGTAAATTTTCGATGAAACTTCTGTTGATTGGCATAAGCAACCTACGATTCGAAACAACCAAGTAAGCGAGCGATAACAAGTCGCTGAATTTCGCTGGTGCCTTCGCCAATTTCCAGCAGTTTTTGGTCGCGATAATACCTTTCGGCATCGTATTCTTTCATCAATCCGTAACCGCCAAGAATTTGAACACAATGATTTGCGCAAAGATGAGCCACTTCGGAGCAAAACAGCTTGGCAATAGCCGATTCCATTGTTATTCTTTGTTTGTTATCGAGCATTCGACAAGCATTGTAAAGATAAGTGCGAGCAAGGTCGATATACATTTGCATATCGGCAAGTTTGAAAGCAATAGCTTGGTGCGAAGCAATTGGCTGGCCAAAAGTTTTGCGTGTTTTTGCATAGTTTAAAGCATATTCAAATGCACCTTGGGCAAGCCCAAGTCCCATCGCAGCAATTGCGAGCCGTCCGTTGTCCAGCGTTTTAAGCATTTGCTTGAATCCATCGCCACGTTTGCCGAGAATGTTATCATCGGGAACAACGACATCTTCGAGAATCAATTCGCTGGTGTTCGAAGCGCGCCACATCATCTTGTTTTTCATTGGCTTAGCAGTGAACCCGGGAGTGCCGTTTTCGACAAGGAAACAGGTGTACTCTTTTTTCCCATTCGGTAAAGTCCCCGTAACAGCGAGTATCGTTGAACCAAGAGTAATATCGGTCGAAGCATTTGTGATAAAAATTTTTGTGCCGTTCAAAATCCATTTGTTTCCATCTTTGACTGCTGTGGTTTTGGTATTTCCGGCATCGCTTCCTGCCTCGGGTTCTGTCAGACCAAAGCCCCAAAGATATCCCGAGGCGAGTTTCGGCAAATACTTTTTCTTTTGCTCTTCATTCCCAAAATAATAAATTGGACCGATTCCCAAAGAATTGTGGGCAGCAACAGTTGCAGCCTGTGAACTATCGACACGGGTAAGTTCTTCGACTATTATTATGTACGAAAGATAATCGAGATTTGAACCACCATATTCCTCGGGAATGAAGCATCCGAGGAAGCCCATTTCAGCCATCTTGCGGGTAAGTTCATAGGAGAATTCTTCTTTCGCGTCCAATTCCCTTGCCAGTGGTTTTATCTCTTCTTCGGCAAATTTACGAACTGTTTCTCTTAAAAGTATTTGCTCATCGCTAAGGTTGAATTTGTTATCCATTATCTTTGAATAATATGTTTTACATCATTAAAATCGTTTTTAAAAAATCAAAAAATTTTTTATATATTGAAAATGTAATATTAACAAATTTTTTTTAAAAAATATGATAATTTGTGTTTTTATTTGTTGCAATTTTTAAAGGAGAACTTATGGATTATTTACTGACAGAAGAACAGAAAATGCTTCGCGAGATGGTAGCGAAATTTGCGAAGGAAAAAATTGCTCCTGTTGCATCCGAAAATGAACGGAACCATCGCTTCCCTTGGGATATAATTCGCGAAGCAGGGGAACTTGGACTGATGGGTATCGCCTATCCGCAGGAATATGGCGGTGCTGGTATGGATTTCGTTTCCTATTTCCTTGCCATCGAAGAAATTTCGCGTTGGTGTGCTTCGACTGGCGTCATAATTTCTGCCCACTCATCGCTGGTTTGCGACCCGATTTACCGATTTGGCACCGAAGAGCAAAAGCGAAAGTATTTACCCGACCTACTCAGCGGGCGAAAGATTGGGAGCTTCTCGTTGACCGAAGCCCAAGCAGGTTCAGACGCTGGCAATACAAAAACAACGGCAATAAAATCTGGCAATAAGTGGATTTTGAACGGTTCAAAGCTTTTTGCAACCAACGGAGCCGAAGCCGACATATTTGTTCTAATAGCATCGACCGACCCCGGAAAAAAGACCAAAGGCGTAAGCGCCTTTATCGTCGAAAAAGATATGCCCGGGTATCGAATTGGCAAAGTCGAGCGGAAGCTTGGTATTAGAGCATCTTCGACTGCCGAGATTATTTTAGAAAACGTAGAAGTGCCCGAAGAAAATCTGCTTGGCGAACTTAACCAGGGCTTTAAAGTTGCAATGGTAACACTCGATGGCGGGCGATTGGGAATTGCAGCACAGGCGCTTGGTATCGCTCGTGCTTGCTTAGAAGATTCCGTTAAATATGCAAAAGAGCGTGTGCAATTCGACCAGCCCATAGCAAATTTCCAAGCGATTCAATGGATGCTTGCAGATATGTGGATGGAATACGAAGCTGCGCGGCTGCTTACTTGGCGGGCGTCGGTTTTGAAAGACCGCGGGCTTCCTTATACTGCCGAGGCTGCAATGGCTAAACTTAAAGCTTCCGAAGTTGCTATGGATGCTGCTCGCAAAGCAGTTCAAATCCACGGTGGCTACGGATATACAGAAGATTTCAACGTGGAACGATACTACCGCGATGCAAAAATCACTGAAATTTACGAAGGAACAAGCGAAATCCAAAGATTGGTAATTTCGAGACACCTTTTAAAATAAGTTTGTTGAACATTTTTTGCTAAATAGAAATGAACATAAAATTGCTTACAGCAACGGCGTTGTTCGATGGACACGATGTTTCCGTTAATCTTTTTCGACGCCTCCTTCAGCGCCGTGGTGCAGAAGTTATCCACTTAGGACACAACCGCTCGGTTCGCGAAGTGGTTACCGTCGCTATTCAAGAAGATGTTGACGCACTCCTCATTAGTTCCTACCAAGGAGGGCATAACGAGTATTTCCGCTTTTTGGTCGACCAACTTCGCGAATTGGGAGCCGAAGAGAAACAAATTTTTGGTGGCGGCGGGGGTGTGATTCTTCCGTCGGAAATCAAAGATTTGGAAGAATACGGAGTGACCAAACTTTACCACGCCATCGATGGACAACGTTTGGGCATTAATGGAATAGCCGACGATATTATGCGAAGAATAAAAGAGAACAAACCGAGAATAGAAAGTAAGGCGCTGAAAGAATTTACCGAAGAGCTTATAGCCTCGAACACCACGACGAATCATTTTTCCATCGCAAAGCAAATTACTTTTATCGAAGAGAAACTGCCGAACCATCCCGAACCCGATACAATTCGTGAAATGTTGCGGAAATTCGACAAGGGCAAGTCTTTGGTAATTGGTTTCACTGGTCCGGGTGGATGTGGTAAAAGCTCATTGATAGATGAATTGATTGGGAGGTTCCTTGCCTATGTGCCAAACATTTCGATTGCTGTTCTTGCCAGCGACCCAACGAAAAGCACAACTGGCGGGGCTTTGCTCGGCGATAGAATCCGTTACAATCATATTTACGACCCCAGAGTTTTCTTCCGTAGTTTTGCCACAAGGAACAGCGGAAGCGATGTGGGACAATTCGTTCGCGATTCCATCGATTTGCTTAAAACTTGTGGCTTCGACCTAATCCTTGTCGAAACTCCCGGAATTGGTCAAGGCGATAGTCAAATCAAATCGCTTTCGGATTTCTCGGTGTATGTTATGACCGCAGAATTCGGCGCTCCCAGCCAATTGGAAAAAATCGATATGCTCGATTTAGCCGATTATATTGCCATAAACAAGTTTGAGAAAATTGGTTCCGAAGATGCTCTTCGCGAAGTAATTATTCATTACATCCGGACACACCAACTGAATGTGCCTCGCGGGACTACGCTTGAATCGCTCGACCTGCCTATATTCGCTTGCAGTAGTAATCAATTCAATAACCACGGAGTGAACAAATTCTTCAAGGCTTTGCTTAAATTGCTTCGTGACACCAAAAAGGGGGATTACGGAGTCAAAGAAGATGTTATCGAACTTTTGCCGACGGAACTTGTTCGCGACTATGGTCTAATAAACAACCGAAGGATAAACTATCTTGCCGAAATTGCCGAAACAGTTCGTAAATACAAAAAAATGGTCAAAGAGCAAAGCCAAATTGCAACCGAGGCTTATTCGCTGAAAAAAACTCTCGATGTACTTCGGAAAGAAAATATTGACGGCAAGATGGCTGATGAACTCAATCAACTATTCCAAAAGAAATGGTCCGAGCTTTCGAAAGATTCACAAGAACTTTTGCTAACTTGGGAAGATAAAAAAAGGCTTTATCAGCAGGATAAAATCAAATACAAAATTCAAAACCAAGAAGTGGAAATTGACCTTTACAGCAAATCAATCTGCGGTTCAAACATTCCAAAAGTTGCTTTGCCCAAATTTGAAGATTGGGGTAATTTACTCAAGTTCTTATATTTAGAGAATTTGCCGGGATTTTTCCCATACACGGCTGGTGTATTCCCATTCAAAAGAACCACAGAAGACCCCAAACGGCAATTCGCAGGCGAAGGTGGACCAGCCCGAACCAACAAGCGTTTCCACTTCCTAACTAAAAACGATAGAGCAAAGCGGCTTTCCGTTGCTTTCGATGGCGTTACTCTTTACGGCGAAGACCCTGCACGCGACCCCGACATTTACGGGAAAATCGGCGAAAGCGGTGTTTCGGTGTGCACAATCGAAGATATGGATGTGCTACTGCAAGGCTTCGACCAAACCGACCCCTTGACATCTGTTTCTATGACAATCAACGCACCCGCCCCGATAATGGTTGCTTTCTACTTTATGGTTGCCTACAAGCGTGAACTCGAAAAGTTGAAAGCCCAGGGCATTGAACTTTCCGAAGAAGAAAAGGAGAAATTAAAAATCGAAACCTTCCGCAAATTGCGTGGTACCGTCCAAGCCGATATGCTAAAAGAAGACCAAGGGCAAAACACCTGTATTTTTTCGATTGACTTTGCTATGAGGCTTATCGGCGATGTTCAGGAATACCTTTCAAAGCATAAAATTCGAAATTATTATTCGTTAAGTATTAGTGGTTATCATATAGCCGAGGCTGGGGCTAATCCCATAACACAACTTGCCTTCACTTTGGCAAATGGATTTACTTATGTGGAATATTTCCTGAACCGAGGCATCCCTGTCGATGAATTTGCGCCAAATCTTTCATTCTTTTTCTCGAATGGTATGGACCCTGAATATTCCGTTATTGGTCGAGTAGCTCGGCGCATCTGGGCAATTGCTATGAAATATGTTTATGGTGCAAACGAACGAAGCCAAAAGCTCAAATACCATATCCAAACTTCTGGTAGAAGCCTTCACGCACAGGAAATTGACTTTAACGATATTCGAACTACTTTGCAGGGCTTGCTGGCAATGTATGATAATTGCAATTCCTTGCATACTAATTCATACGATGAAGCAATTACAACGCCAACCGAAGAATCGGTTCGACGCGCAATGGCAATTCAATTGATATTATCCAAAGAATTTGGGATTTTAAAAAACGAAAATCCGAACCAAGGCTCTTTCATTATCGAAGAGCTTACCGACCTTGTCGAAGAAGCTGTTTTGGACCAATTTTTGGCGCTTTCCCGTCGTGGAGGTGTTTTGGGCGCAATGGAAACACAATACCAACGGTCGAAAATCCAAGAGCAATCGCTTTACTACGAGTCGTTGAAAGAAAGCGGAGAGTATCCAATCATTGGTGTAAACACCTTCATCAACGAAAATCCTGTTAATTATTACGACAATATGAAAGTTACAAGAGCAACAATCGAGGAGAAGGAAGAAAGATTGCAACAAGTAGCCGATTTCAAGGAACGACACAAAGACAAAAAGCAAGAGGCTTTGGATAGATTGAGAAACGTTGCTCTCTCGGGCGGGAATATATTCGAAGAGATGCTCAATGCTGTTGAGCATTGCACTATGGGCGAAATCACCCAGTTGCTTTACCAAATTGGTGGAAAATATCGCAGAGGAATGTAATGGCTGAAAATCCTATTGAATTGTTAACCCGAGAAAAACTTCTCGAGTTGTTAAAAATTTATGCAAAAAATTGGCTTGCACACGATGGATGTTGGTTCCTTGCAGTCGAAAAAAAATTGGGGATGAATGCGGCTATCGAATTCGACCGCGATGCCTGGGAGCAGTTCACTCAAATCGAAGCACGAAGAATTAAGGAATTTCTTGGACTTCCCGAAAATTCTGGTTTGAAAGGCTTGGAGCAAGCATTACAGTTTCGACTTTATTCCACGCTCGATGAACAATTTTCGGAATTCGAGGACGCAAAGACTTTGGTGCATTATGTTCGCACGTGCCGAGTTCAAGAAGCGCGAAGGCGAAAAGGCTTGCCCGATTTCCCTTGTCAATCTGTTGGTATCGTGGAATATTCACTTTTTGCCACAACCATTGACAAAAGAATAGAAACGACATTCGTCTCTTGTCCCCCATCTATAACCAATCCTAACTTTTATTGTATTTGGAAATTTCAACTAAAAGATTAAAGAAAATGGAAAGATTCAAAAGTCGCATCAACACAAAATCTCCGGATTATAAAGCAAATTATGAAAATTCGTTGAACTTGGTTAATCAATTGCGAGAACGCCTCGAAATTGTTAAGCAAGGCGGACCCCCGAAAGCCCGCGAAAAGCACCTGAGTCGCGGAAAATTGCTGCCACGAGACCGAATTCGTAAGCTATGCGACCCCGACACACCTTTCCTCGAGCTTTCTCCGCTCGCAGCTTGGGATATGTATGACAACGAAGCTCCATCGGCAGGGATAATCACAGGAATTGGGGTCGTCAAAGGCAGGGAATGTATGATTGTTGCAAACGATGCAACCGTGAAAGGCGGAACATACTTCCCGATGACGATAAAGAAACACGTGCGTGCCCAAGAAGTGGCAATGCAAAACCGTCTGCCCTGCATTTATCTTGTCGATTCTGGTGGAATATTTTTGCCGTATCAGTCGGAAACATTTCCCGATAAGGAACACTTCGGGCGAATTTTCTACAACCAAGCCCGAATGTCGGCTATGAATATACCGCAGATTGCAGTAGTGATGGGTTCTTGCACTGCGGGCGGGGCTTATGTGCCAGCGATGAGCGACGAAACGATTATGGTAAGGAATCAGGCAACTATATTTATCGGCGGACCTCCGCTGGTCAAAGCTGCAACGGGCGAAGTTGTTACCGACGAAGAGCTTGGCGGCGCCGATGTCCATTGCAAAATCTCCGGCGTGTCAGACCATTATGCTTTGAATGATGAGCACGCACTTCAGATTGCCCGAAACATAGTCGAAAATCTTGGTAAAGCCGAAAAGTTCGATATTGGTCGCGATGAGCCCGAGGACCCATATTACGACCCGACGGAAATCTATGGCATTATTCCGAAAAACATTCGCACTCCTTTCGATATTCGTGAAATTATTGCCCGAATTGTTGATGGAAGCCGTTTCCAAGAGTTTAAAGAACAGTATGGAACTACGCTGGTAACTTGCTTTGCCAGAATTATGGGCTACCCTGTGGGAATACTTGCAAACAATGGCGTTCTGTTCTCTGAATCCAGTTTGAAAGGTGCTCATTTTATCGAACTTTGCACTATTCGAAAAATTCCGTTAATTTTTCTCCAAAATATTACGGGCTTCATCGTTGGAAAAAAATATGAGCACGGCGGAATTGCAAAAGATGGAGCCAAACTTGTCCATGCTGTTGCGAATGCAGACGTACCCAAGTTTACAGTCATAGTTGGGGGCTCCTACGGAGCCGGAAATTACGCAATGTGTGGACGTGGCTATAATCCCCGCTTGCTTTGGATGTGGCCCCACGGCAGGATTTCGGTTATGGGCGGCGAACAAGCAGCCGATGTCCTTGCCACAGTCAAAATCAAGCAACTCGAAGCCCAAGGGAAGACACTTTCGGAAGAAGAAATTCGGTCAATTCGCGAGCCGATTATCAAGAAATACGAAGATGAAGCAAGCCCATATTACAGCACTGCCCGACTTTGGGACGACGGCATAATCGACCCCCTCGACACAAGGAACGTCCTTGCTTTGGGCATTTCGATGGCACTAAACGCACCAATTCCTGACCAAAAATACGGCGTATTCAGAATGTAATTCTTGTGACAATGTAGGGGCTATTCAAGAATTGCCCCTAAAATCATATTTTGAGGCACAAAAGGATTCACAGGAATTTTAAGTGATAGTGTAAGAAGTTTAGTGTGTTTCCTCGGGTTTGTATGGAATGTGCGAATCGTGCAAAATGATTTTTAAGTTTCCGTCCTTATCTTTTGTGTAAGCAAAGGAATATTCAACTTTAACTTCGTCGCCACCATTTGCTGGGGTGAAGTAGTAGTTCCCCATTGCTAATGCCACATTGCCAATGATTTTGACACCGATGTTCTCCCAACGAACCTTGCTCCAAGGCTTGATGGCAAAGCCGCGGTCTTCGGGGTAATTTTCGTCACCGCCAATAAAGTAGGACAAGGCGCCACGGAAATCGGTTCGGAATTGCTTAACCGATGCCATTGTTGGCTTGAATAGGACCAGTCCTTCTTGATAATTGTAAAATTTGTTGATATGTTCAATGGCTGCGGTTCGGTAGTCGCCTCCTTCCATAAAAATTTCACCTATTCGGACAATGCTTTCGCCCCAAGCCTTTTGTGCATCCAAAATTTCTTGTTCCGTAATTAGCGGGCTGGGTTTCTGTTGAGAACTATCGATGTTCTGAAATTTCGTGTTCTTATTGCTCTCAGCCATAGTAAAATTTAAATGTTAAACAAAACAAATGAAAATTTATTTAAAATTTGGAATTTGTTCACAATACTTTCTTTAAATTGTTTCAGAAATTACAAATGAAAAATTAAATAAACCTATCTAAATTATAAAATTGTGAGTAAATTTCATTTTGGTAATTACCCAATGCAATCCACCCTAAATTTGAACTTTAAAATTTATTACAATTTGCTCAATTATTAGGGCAATTCAAGAATTGCCCCTAAAAAACATTCCGTCATACCTTAAAACAAACCGTTATAGGATGTTATTGAAGGGTTGAACACATTGGAACAAGGGGGAACGCACTGGTTTGCCTCGAATTTTTTCAGACATCGGATGTTTCGCAAACATCCGATGTCTTTAAGCAACGAACCCCGTTTGAGTCAGGAAAGCGTGTTTTAGGTTTTACACCAAATAGTTCATATTTTGTAGGGGCAAATAATTATTTGCCCCTGTCATTGAAAATATGAAATTGAACCTTAAGAGAAAAGATTTTAGAAATGTTGTTCATATTGGTTATAGGGCAAAATTCATCAAAATTATTCATCTGTTCTTTTGCCGGTAGATTGAGTTGAGTTTCGTATTTTGTAAATCTATGAAAAACTTAATTGAAACATTTAACTCGGTTGACTATTTTGTGGTAGCCCACAGGGGAGCCAGCGGGATTGCACCCGAGAATACGCTTAGCTCCTTTGCCGAAGCGATTCGCTCGGGCGCCCATTTCATTGAAATGGACATCCAAGTTACCGCCGATGGTATGCCTATAGTTTTCCACGACAAAGGACTTAGCAGAACCACCGATGGCATTGGGTTCGCCTCGAAACTGACTTATGAAGAACTACTAAAATTCGATAGCGGGAATTGGTTTTCGAGCGAATTTTCGGGCGAGCGCATCCCCTCGCTCCAACGAGTGTTGGAACTTGTCCAAAACCAAATTTTAATAAATATTGAGTTGAAAAATCTTGGACCTTCGCCCCAACAACACATCCAGAAGATACTCCAAATTATCGAGCAATACGATTATTCCGATAAAATCGTAATTTCTTCTTTCTATTATGAGCAATTAAAGATTGTCAAGGAATTGAATGGCCAAATTCCGACAGCCCTTATTCGTTTACCGAAAGATAAGCGTCTGCCCTCAGTCCTTGCTCGCGAATACCATTGTCAGGGTTTTGTTTGCAGTTTGGAGGAGCTGAACTGGGAAATAACCAAGGATGCCCGTGACAACAACCTCTTCGTTGGTGTATATACAATAAACACCCCCGAGGAGTTGGAATATTCTTTGCAATTCGACATAAAAGCAATTGTAACAAACTATCCAGCCCAAATCCTGTCGTTATTGAAAGATAAATACAAAGCAAGAGTTTAAAAAGCCCTTAACAGCATTCATCGGATGTTTCGCGAACATCCGAAATCTAAATGTACAAATACATCCGATGTTTTAAACCCGAATTATGCATTAGAAATATCCAAAGGGGGAGAAAAATTATCGATATTTTCAAACAATCCCTTAATCCAAGCTCTTCTTTCTGGCTTAACGGATAGTTTAAGGATTACTTTTCCA